>LNAP01001235.1_pt1 | contig 27566 bp, 22 predicted proteins | sample 602601 | NCBI WGS metagenome assembly LNAP01 (sample SAMN02440304, study PRJNA202911) | soil metagenome | biome: Subtropical and temperate rainforests or woodlands; isolation source: soil samples (1 kg each in a 20% v/v slurry with milli Q water) were... ... | reverse complement strand
GCTGCTGTTCCAGCAGCAACCGGACATCGTCTGGGGCCTGATCGCCTCGCTGTTCATCGCCAACATCATGCTGGTGATCCTCAACATCCCGATGATCCGCGTCTTCACCCGCATCCTCGCCGTGCCGAACTGGGCCCTGGTGCCGGTGATCGCAATCATCACCGGGATCGGCGTCTACGCGGTGCACGCCACCACCTTCGACCTGTTCCTGATGGTCGGCATCGGCATCTTCGGCTACATCCTGCGCAAGCTGGATTTCCCGCTGTCGCCAGTGTTGCTGGGCTTTATCCTCGGCGGACTGATGGAACAGAACCTGCGTCGCGCGCTGTCGATCTCCAACGGCGCGATGGAAATCCTCTGGTCCAGCCCGATCACCGTCGGCGTCTGGGTGCTGACCGTGATCATGCTGCTGATGCCGATGATCCGCATCTGGCGCAAGCGCTCGGCCCTGCAACGCGCCGTGGCCGATGTCTGAGGTCAGCTTCAAACAGTGGTGGGGGACGCCCCTGGTCGGTCTGGTCGGCGGTTACCTCGCCAGCCAGATCGGCTGGCCGCTGCCGTGGATGGTCGGCTCGTTGCTGGCGATCATCCTGGTGCGCTGCCTGACGCCCTGGCAACTGGGGGAAATTCCCGGCGGCCGCAAATGCGGGCAATGGGTGGTAGGGATCGGCTTCGGCCTGCACTTCACCCCGGTGGTGATGGAGCAGGTCATGAGCCATTTCGGCCTGATCTTCTTCGGTGCCCTGGTCACCAGCCTGTCCAGCGTGGTCGGGGTTTGGCTGCTGCGGCGCACCGGTGAGGACCGGGCCACCGCGTTCTTCTCCAGCATGCCGGGCGGCTCCGGCGAGATGGTCAACCTCGGCGCGCGCAACGGCGCGGTGCTCAGCCGTGTGGCGGCCGGGCAGAGCCTGCGGGTGCTGGTGGTGGTCTTGTGTGTACCGGCGGCCTTCAAGTACCTGTTGGGTGAAGGCGTGCCCCAATTGCATCCGGCCAGCGTCGATTGGCGCTGGCTGGCGGTATTGTTTCCGGCGGGCGCCCTGCTCGCCTGGCTCTGGCAGCGTCTGCGCCAGCCCAACCCCTGGCTGTTCGGGCCGCTGCTGGTCAGCGCCGCGGTCAGTATCGGCTGGGACCTGCACATCGGCCTGCCGGACGGCGGCAGCCAGATCGGCCAGTGGCTGATCGGCAGCGGCCTTGGCTGTCACTTCAATCGCCAGTTCTTCCGTCGTGCGCCCTCGTTCATGGGCCGCACCCTGGTCGGCACCGCGCTGACCATGCTGATCGCCAGCCTCGCGGCCGTGGCCCTGAGCGCCCTGACTCATCTGGATTTGCGTTCGCTGACATTGGGCATGATGCCCGGCGGCATCGCGGAAATGAGCCTGACGGCCGAGACCCTGCAACTGTCGGTGCCGTTGGTGACGGCGATGCAGGTGATGCGCTTGCTGTTCGTGCTGTTTCTGGCCGAGCCGCTGTTCCGGCATTGGGACAAGAAACCGGACTGAAGCCGGTCCCCCGTAGCCGCTGCCGCAGGCTGCGATCGACCCCGAAAGGGGCGCAATATACAGAATCGCCGAGGTCCTTCGGACCTATCGCAGCCTGCGGCAGCGGCTACAGGGTTTGGCGTTGTTTCTGTAGGAGCGGGGCTTACCCGCGATGACGGCCTTCAACCCTCCATCAAACCGGCGGCAAGCGCCATTCGATCGGCGTCTCGCCATTCTGCTCGAGGTATTTGTTGGTCCGGCTGAAATGCCCGCAACCGATAAAGCCGCGGTACGCCGACAGGGGCGACGGGTGTACCGAGGTCAGCACCAGATGCTTGGTGGCATCGATCAGCTTCTGCTTGCTCTGGGCATGGGAACCCCACAGCAGGAACACCAGGTGGGGCTGGTGCTGGCTCACCACTTCGATGATCCGGTCGGTGAAATGCTGCCAGCCCCTGCCCGCGTGGGAAGCGGCGTTGGCCCGCTGTACGGTCATGGTCGTGTTGAGCATCAGCACACCCTGGTCGGCCCAGCTCTGCAGGTAGCCGTGGTTGGGCATGTCGATGTTCAGGTCGCGCTTGAGCTCTTTATAGATGTTCACCAGGGACGGCGGCGCCGGTACGCCGGGCTGCACCGAGAAGCACAGGCCGTGGGCCTGGCCCGGGCCGTGATAAGGGTCCTGGCCGAGGATCACCACCTTGACCTTGTCCAGCGGCGTGGAATTCAGCGCGTTGAAGATCAACGGGCCCGGCGGATAGATCTCCTTGCCGGCGGCATGTTCCTGACGCAGGAACTCGCGCAACTCCGCCATGTAAGGCTGGTCGAATTCGGCACGCAGCGCCTGCTTCCAGCTGGGTTCGAGTTTGATACGGTCGTCATCGGTCATGGTTGCACCCGGTAAAATCAATGGGCGCACCCTAGGAAAGCCCACCACGCTTGTCAATTGATCTGACGCAGAACCGCCACTTTCGCCTATAGCGATCATACTGAACGCTCAAATTCCCGATCGAGGTCACGATGAATCTGCACTTCGAAGAACTCACCGGCACCGATGGCGCACGCATCGCAATTGCCAGCCTGGATGCCGAACAATCCCTCAACGCCTTGTCCCTGCCGATGATCCATCTGTTGAGCGACCACCTGGAAGCCTGGGCCAAGGACCCGCAGGTGGTCTGTGTGCTGTTGCGCGGCAACGGCGCCAAGGCCTTTTGCGCCGGCGGCGAAGTGCGCAGCCTGGTCCAGGCCTGCCTGGCCCACCCCGGCGAAGTACCGCCGCTGGCCGGGCAGTTCTTCGCCGCGGAATACCGCCTCGACTACCGCCTGCACACCTACCCGAAACCGCTGATCTGCTGGGGCCACGGCTATGTGCTCGGTGGCGGCCTGGGCCTGCTGCAAGGCGCCAGCATTCGTATCGTCACACCGAGCAGCCGCCTGGCGATGCCGGAAATCAGCATCGGCCTGTACCCGGATGTCGGCGCCAGCTGGTTCCTCTCGCGCCTGCCGGGCAAGCTCGGGCTGTTCCTCGGCCTGACCGGCGCGCATATGAACGGTCGCGACGCCATCGACCTGGGCCTGGCCGACCGCTTCCTGCGGGACGACCAGCAGGAAGCGTTGATCGACGGGCTGCTGCAGCTCAACTGGCAGGAGCAGACGCCGATGCAGCTCAACAGCCTGCTCAAGGCCCTGCAACAGGAGGCCATGGAGCAGATGCCCGCGGCCCAATGGTTGCCACGGCGCCAGCAGATCGACGAGTGGCTGGACGTCAGCGACGTACGCTGTGCCTGGCGCGCCATCAGCCAGCTGCACAATCACTCGGATGCCCTGCTCGCGCGGGCGGCGAAAACCCTCGGCGAGGGCTGCCCGCTGACCGCCTGCCTGGTCTGGGAACAGATCCAGCGGGCCCGGCACCTGTCCCTGGCCCAGGTGTTCCAGATGGAATACACCCTGAGCCTGAACTGCTGCCGGCATCCTGAATTCAGCGAAGGGGTGCGGGCGCGCTTGATCGACAAGGACCACAAGCCCCGCTGGCACTGGCCGGACATCAACAGCGTTCCCGCCGCCGTGGTGCAGGCGCATTTCCACAAGGCCTGGGAAGGCCGTCACCCCTTGGCGGATCTGTCGGACTTCTAAAAAAGCCCGCCATGAAAAAAGCGGCGCACCAGGCGCCGCTTGTTCGTTGTGGGCAGATCAGCGGTTGTGATGACGGTCACGACGGTGATCGTCGCGGCCGCGATCGCTCCAGTCTCGACCGCCACGCCGGCCGTCATGGTCGCGGCGGCCGTCATGACGCCGATAGTCGTTGTTCCAGCCCTGGCGGTGGCCATCCCAGCCACGGTTCGGGTAGGCGCGATAAACCGCCCGCGGCGCCGACTGATAGTAACGCGGAGCCGATTGGTAATACCGCGGCTGGTAGTACCGGGGCGCTGGCTGATAGTAGCGAGGCGCAGGTTGGTAATAACGCGGCGCGTAATAGCCGCGGCCGGAAGAATAATAGGAACCGCCGTAGTAGACCGGCGCCGGCGTCGTATAGACCTCAGAGCGGTAGTAAGTGGAACCTCCGTCGTAGTCGTAATAGGGAACGCAGGCAGAAAGAGCCAAACCCAGGAACGCAGTGAGAAGAATTCGACGATACATGGCGGCCTCCTGGACCGCTGATGGGCCATGCCAGCGACGCTGGCCGGCGGCAGCCAAGGATGTTCTGGCTGACGGAATATCTGACCGCGAAAACCGGGTCTGGTGCGATTTTGGTTACACCTTGATACAAGTCGTCAGGCGAGGATTTTGGATCCGAGAAGGCCCGGTTTTCGCTGGCTGCGGGCCATTGCTGGCGAGCTATCAAATCACGCCGCTACTCGTCGACGCAGCCACTAGAATGCTTGCATCGGGTCACTGCCAGGGAATCGCCCATGCCGCTTAGTTCCCCGCTGTATTCGCAGCGCTGGTTGATCATCACGCTCATCGTGCTGCTGGGTGGCGGTTTTATGGCCACGTCCTTGCTCAGCTATTACGCCTCGCGAACCTCGATCCGCGACAACATCGTCAACACCGAGCTGCCGCTGACTTCCGACACCGTGTATTCGGAGATCCAGAAAGACCTGGTACGACCGATCCTGATTTCTTCGATGATGTCCCGCGATACCTTCATGCGCGACTGGGTGATGGGTGGCGAACGCGATCCCGAGCAGATGACCCGCTACCTCAACGAAGTCATGACCCACTACGGCACCTACACCGCGTTCTTCGTCTCCAACAGCACCCTGACCTACTACCACGCCAAGGGCGTGCTGAAAAAAATCGCCCCTGATACCCCTCCCGACGCCTGGTATTTCCGCGTCCGCGACATCGCCACCCCGTATGAAATCAACGTCGATCCGGACCAGGCCAACCAGAACAACCTGACGTTTTTCATCAACTACAAGGTCTACGACTACCAGGACAATTTCATCGGCGTCGCCGGTGTCGGCCTCAAGGTGGATACGGTGGTCAAGCTGATCGACCGCTACCAGCAGCGTTATCAGCGCAGTGTGTATTTCGTCGATACCCAGGGCCGGATCGTCCTCACCGGGGCCGAAGGCGGTCCGCAGGGCGCGCGGGCCGGCCAATCGCTGTCCGAACTGGAAAACCTGCGCGACCTGCAGGCCAGGCTGCCCAAGCCCCACAGCGGCAGCTACGAGTACAGCGCCCCAGACCAGCGGCACTTCCTCAATGTGCGTTTCATTCCCGAGCTGAATTGGTACCTGTTCGTCGACAAGCACGAGGGCAGCGCCCTGGGCGATATCCGCCGCTCGCTGTACCTCAACCTGCTGATCTGCCTGGTCATCACCCTGATCGTGCTGGCTCTGCTCAACGGCGTGGTCAGGCGCTTCCAGCGCAAGATCGAAACCCAGGCCACCCTCGACAGCCTCACCGGCCTGCACAACCGCCGCGGCTTCGACCTGCTGGCCGCCCAGGCCATGCTCGAAGCCCAGCGCGAGCCCAAGCCGCTGACCGCCCTGCTGCTGGATCTGGATCACTTCAAACGCCTCAACGACACCTACGGCCACCTCGCCGGCGACCAGGTGCTGAGCGGCTTCGCCCGGCACCTGGAAAGCTGCCTGCGCAAATCCGATATCGTTTGCCGTTGGGGCGGCGAAGAGTTCATCGTGCTGCTCAAGGACACCGACAGCGCCACGGCGCTGAAGATTGCCGAGAAAATCCGCCTGCTGATCGAGCAACAGCGCTACGCCTATGAGGGCAAGAACATGCAGCTGACCGTCAGTATCGGCGTGACCACGCTGCAGGCGGACGATACCCTGCACAGCCTGCTGTCGCGCGCCGACCATGCGATGTACCGTGCCAAGCAGACTGGCCGTAACCGAACCTGCGTGGAAATGCCTCACTCCCGTTATGAATGAACCGACCCTGAACAGCCCCAGCCTCTGCCCGGCCTGCGGCGCCCGCAACGACTGCAGCCAGGCCGACCCGCGTACCGCCGACCAGGCCTGCTGGTGCTACAGCGTGAGCATCGATCCGGCGGTGCTCCAGGCGCTGCCGCCGGAGCTGCGCGATCGTGCCTGCCTGTGTCCGCGCTGCGCCCGGGTCGAGGCGCAACTGCAAGCGGCCGCCAGGCCGATCCCGTAAGATGCGCAGCCCTTTGCCAGCCTGCCGATAGCCATGCGCGTTGACCGCTTCCTCAGTAACCTGCCCCGCTTCAATCGTCAGCAGGTGCGCCTGTTGCTGGTGGCAAAGCGCATCCGCATCGACGGCCAGGTGGTCAGCGATCCCCACGCCGAGGTGCGCGAATTCAGCCGGGTCGAGCTCGACGACGAAGTGCTGCAGGCCGGCAAGCCGCCGCGCTATTTCATGCTGCACAAACCCATGGGCTGCGTCAGCGCCACCCGCGATCCCGAACACCGCACCGTGCTCGACCTGCTGGACGAACCGGACAAACACGAGCTGCACATCGCCGGGCGCCTGGACTACAACACCACCGGTTTATTGATCCTCACCAACGACGGCAACTGGTCGCGACGCCTGACCCAGCCGCAGACCAAACTGCCGAAGCGTTATTACGTCGAGACCGAACAGGACATAGGCCCGGAGTACGCCGAGACCTTCGCCCGGGGCCTGTACTTCGCCTTCGAGGACCTCACCACCCTGCCCGCCGAGCTGCAGATCCTGGGCCCCCGGTGCGCGCGGCTGAGCATCGTCGAAGGCCGCTACCACCAGGTCAAACGCATGTTCGGCCATTTCGACAACAAGGTCTTGCGCCTGCACCGCGAACGCATGGGACCGCTGGCCCTCGACGAAAACCTGGCGCCCGGCGAGTACCGGCCGCTGACCGATGAAGAAATCCGCCTGATCTGAGCACCTACAATTTCTGTAGCGGCTGTAAGCCATCGACGATGCGATGACCATTCAGCCGAAAGTTGTCGAACAATTTACCAACGGCACTTGCGAGACGGCGTTCTCCCTGCTTGAATCAGTCCGTCGGCCGAAATGTGACCGATGAGTCACGAACATACTTCTAAGAAATCCTTTGCCGTCCGAGCCGCCTGTGCTCATTCCTGTTGTCCGGCAAATTGCCCGCCTATAACAACACCCGTCGACCATCTGTTGCGGATCGACATGGGCTCAAAAATTCCAGGCGTATGCCTACCTGTCACAAATCTCGTGCACCCTCGGTTGCGCGCATACCCGCTTGCCAGGAGTCTTATGACATGAGGCCAGAAATCGCTGTGCTGGATATACAAGGTCAGTATCGGGTTTACACGGAGTTCTATCGCGCAGATGCCGCAGAAAAGACCATCATTCTGGTCAACGGCTCAATGGCCACCACTGCGTCTTTTGCGCAGACCGTGAAGAACCTGCATCCGCAGTTCAACGTTGTGCTCTACGACCAGCCCTACGCCGGTCGTTCGAAAGCCCACAACAGACACGAGAAAATGCTCACCAAGGAAGTCGAAGGACAGATCCTCCTGGAACTGATCGACCACTTCGCCGCCGAGCATGTGATGTCGTTTTCCTGGGGTGGCGCGCCGACGCTGCTCGCCCTGGCACAGCGCCCGCGACGCATCGAAAAGGCGGTGATCAGCTCGTTCTCGCCAGTGATCAACGAGCCGATGCGCGACTACCTCGAACGCGGTGTCGATTACCTCGGCAGCCTGGACCGCGACCGGGTCGGGCACCTGGTCAACGAGACCATCGGCAAGCACCTGCCGTCGCTGTTCAAGCGCTTCAACTATCGCCACGTCAGCACCCTGGCCGAGCATGAATACGGGCAGATGCACTTCCACATCAGCCATGTCCTCAACAGCGACCGCCAGTGCTACCTGAAAGCGGCGAAGAACATCGACGTACCGGTGCTGTTCATGAACGGCGAATGGGACGAATACACCGCCGCCAATGATGCCCGGCTGTTCGGCAACCATGTCCGGCACTCGACCTTCAGCACCATCCAGGCCGCCGGGCACTTCCTCGACATGGAACACAAGGCCGCCTGCCGGGACAGCCGCAACGCGCTGATGGGGTTTCTCAAACCGACCCAGCACACCAGTCGCCCGCGTTATCACTACCTGCAGGACCACCATGCCCTGGCTATCTGAAGTGGCGTCATCGCGAGCAACTCGTCCCCTGCCGCAGGAGCGAGCTTGCTCGCGATAGACCGCAAGACGGTCTTCGCCCCGTCACCGCGATGACGGCGTAGAAGCGTGCCCGTGCACGTCTCCCGCCGCCTCGCAGACACAGGCCCGGCAAAGAAAAACTTCAAATCCGCGCGCACTTCTGGTACAAAGTCAGCCGCTCCGAGCGGGTGTCGTATAATGGCATTACTCCAGCTTCCCAAGCTGATAACGAGGGTTCGATTCCCTTCACCCGCTCCACTTCCCCATTCCGGGACGTCTCGACCCAAGGCGGACGAACCTGGAAACGCCGCTACTACCGGGCGGACACGCAAAACCCCATCTCCCCCAATCGACCAAGACTTCCAGCCCACGCCAGCGTGATGGTTCTGTTGGGCCTGCCGCGTCAGATATTACTGAAACATCTCAATGAACATCCTTGTCGCAGCCATGGTTTGCCCGATTGTATTGGCAGCCACTGAAGGGTTACGCCGCGGCGGGGCAGCCATTGCCTGCGTTGGAAGCGCTGCGGGAGCCGGGAAAAACACGCTCTGGCCGCCGTGTCATACAAGGCCGTTTTTAAGAACCTTCTTATGTTCTCAGTGCAGAAACGGCGGGGAGAATTGCGCATTCGAACTCGCCGCACACTCACGAATCGTTGACGACTCGTGGAGTCGGCGCAGTCGAGGCACTCCTGCCAACCCTTCACGCCCATCGATTCTGTACGAATGAAATCCATCAATATCGCAGTCTGATGATTCGATAATTCGTGTGGAGCGGCGTCCAGCGGAGCCCTACTCCATGACACTGAAGCCGACTCGCCTCTCTCTCGCCATCCTGGCGGTGTTGTTCCCGTCACTCTCCATGACCGCAGCAGCGGCCACCTATCCCAGCATCGACCTGTCCTCGCCCAATGGCGAATCCATGCTGCTCGATCCCGGCGATACGGTGGTCAATCGGCAAGTCGCTCCAGCCATCCTTATCAGTGGGGTCGGCAACGCTCTCGCGGGCGATCGCGTCAGCATCGAATCCGGGATCGCCGATACGGGAGTCGGGGCCACGGGTATTACCCTGAGATCGGGCGGGACACTGGACCTGTCCAATAGCACGATCAACACCCAGGGCTACCGCAATGCCCAAGGCGTAGTGGTGCAGGACGCCGGCAGCAAAGCCGTCCTGAATGGCAACACGATCACCACCGAAGGACAGGAATCCCACGGCGTATACGCCCGCGAGGGCGGCCAGGCCGAAGTCACCGAGGGGACGATCAGCGCCCGGGGATATGGCGCCCATGGCCTGAATAGTGCGGGAGCAGGTTCGACAATTACCGCTCAAGGCTTGGAAATTACCGCCTGGGGAGCGGAAGCCGCCGCGGTCAATGCCGAGGACGGTGGGAGTATCGTCCTGGACAAGGCCAGGCTGAATGCCAACGACACTGCCACGCAATGGGGCAGCAGAGGCATCATGATCAACCGTGGCTCGGTCACTGCGACCCATACCGATATCCGCACGCTCCGCGGAAGGGGTATCGAGACATCCGGGGGAACGCTTTCGCTCTCCCAAAGCACCATCGACGCCTATAGTTCCGGTGTTCACCTGGGCAGCGCTTCGGGGGCCAGCATCACCCAATCCACGGCCAAGTTGACCGATGTGAAGATTCATTCCGAGGCGGGCTATGGCCTCAACGCACAAAGTGAGAGTCGCGCCACCCTGGAACGCGTACAGATCGACAGCAACGGTTCCCAGGTTTCAGGCATCTGGCTGCCGAGCAAGGCGGTCGTATCCGTCAAGGACTCGACCATCGAGATGACCGGCGCCAATGGCGTGGGTGTCGACAACCGCGCGGGTACTTTCACCATGGACGGCGGCTCGATCACCACCCACGGGACCAGCGGCCACGGTCTCTACTCATCCGAAGCCTGGACCGGCAGTGGCGGCCGCGCGACCAGTACGCTCCGTAACGTTGCCATCGAGACCTTTGGTCAGGCGGCCATCGGTGTGGTGTCGCGTACCGCTGTGTCCGATATCGCGTTCGAAGGCGGTTCGGTGACCACCCATGGGAAGACCGCCTACGGCATGCTGGTCAATGGCGGTCGCCTGCAGGCCACGGGGACGACAGTACGCACCACGGGAGATTTCGCCACCGGCTTGAGGATGGGCAACAGCGGCGCAACGGTCACGCTGGACGGCGTTGACATGCGCACCAGCGGTACGGGCGCTGCCGGCTTAATGGCCTACTCGATGAAGGCTGGAGTCGACAATGAAGTCACCATCCGCAACAGCCATATCGAAACCGAGGATGGGCATGGCATCACCGTCGAAGGTTCCGGCCTGACAGCGAACCTGGTCGATAGTATGGTCATCGGCAAATCGCGAAATGGCGGCAATGGCACCCTCCTGCAACTGGATGAATGGACCGGCAGCGACAACGCCAAGCTGAACATCGCCGCACGTAACGTGCAGCTCAATGCACTGCGCAGCCGCCTCGAAGGCGATGTAGCGATCGATAGCGGATCGGCGAGCCTGAGCTTGCAGGACCATTCCATGCTGACCGGCGCACTGCTCGATCGGAACGGGCGGACCGTGGACAAACTGAGCATCGACGACAGCAGTGTCTGGCGCGTGCGCGGCAACTCGGCAGTAGCGGACCTGGACACGACGGGCAGCGTTTCCTTCGACACCCCAGGAAGCGATTTCAAGACGCTGGACATCAGCGGCAATCTCAAGGGTGGCGGCCTGTTCGAAATGCGCACCGACATCGGCTCCGGCCAGGGTGACCTGCTGCGTGTCGCAGGCACCGTCGAGGGCAATCACCGCGTACTGGTGGCCAACAGCGGGACCGAACCTGCGACGGCCAATGGCGCCCTGAAGCTTATCCAGACCGAAGGCGGTCCAGGCTCCTTCTCGTTGGCCAACAGGGGCCAGGTCGTGGACGTCGGGACCTACCGTTATGAGCTCAAGCGCGATGACAGCGCAGGCGGCCGACCTACGGACTGGAGGCTGTTGAATACCGGACGAAACGCCCCGGTCGAGCCTCCTGCGATAATCCCCCCTCCAGTAACTCCGCCTCCCGTGGAGCCCCCGCCTGTGCTGCCGCCACCGGTTCCGCCTCTCCCCGTCGATCCGCCACCGGTCACTCCCCCTGGCCCTGACAAGCCGCGGCCGGAACATTTGTCGACGGCTGCCAACGCGGCGATCAACACCTCGGCCGCCAGCACCGCGCAGGCGATCTGGCATGCGGAGTCAGGCACGCTGGCCAGGCGCATGGGCGAGCTGCGTCAGGGCAAGGATCAAGACGGGCTCTGGATACGCAGCTTTGGCGAGCGTCAGAAGCTCGATAACCATGGAGCGCGAGCATTCGAACAGACCGTCAGCGGGATGCAAATCGGCGCCGACAAATCCCTGCCGGTCGAGGATGGCCGTTGGTACATCGGCGGCATCGCCGGCTACAGCTCCGCCGACCGCCACTTCTCCGGCGATGGCTCGGGCAGTGCCAACAGCTATCACCTGGGCGCTTATACCACCTGGTTGGCGGATTCCGGTTGGTACGTCGATGGCGTGCTCAAGGCCAACCGTATACAGCAGGACTTCAAGGTGGAGGCCACCGATGGCCAAAGGGTGAAAGGCAAAACGTCCCAGAACGCCATCGGCGCCACCCTCGAAGCGGGGCGCCAGCTGCAATTGGGCGAGGGCTGGTTCGTGGAGCCGCAGGCTGGCATGGCGGTCGTCCACGTCAACGGCGATAACTATCGAGCCAGCAACGGGCTCGACGTTTCGGCGGGAGCCGGCAATTCACTGCAATTACGGGCAGGCTCCGCGCTGGGTCGCCGCATCGAACTGGCCAACGCAGATTTTATCCAACCCTATGTCAAGGTAGGCCGTGCGCAGGAGTTCAACGGCAAAAGTACGGTGCGCACCAACGGCATCGCCACCCGCACCGACCTGTCCGGTGGCCGTACCGAGCTGGGCCTGGGCATCGCTGCCGCGCTGGGTGCCAGCCACCGCGTCTATGCCGACTATGAATACGCCAACGGCTCGAAGCTGGATAAACCCTGGTCGGTCAGCGCCGGCTACCGGTATACGTGGTGACAGCTCTCTTTGAGTCGACGCACTCATTGCCCGGCAAGTACACACGTCCATTCGGTATTTGAAACCGCCCTGGCGTTCGGGCAAAAGGTCGAGGCCCTGCTCGCCCGTTCGCCGCGGTGAGACTTTAGTCGTACAGGTCGCCCACAGGCACGCGCGGACGAGTACGGCTACGCCCAGGTCGTATCCGGTGCATCGGCAGCGCTCGAAACTTCTACGATGAGCCCTCGCCTTTCACCATAGAGACCGACCATGCGCCAGATCCTGCTCGCTCCCTTGCTCGCACTTTCACTGGTCGCCGGCAGCTGTCTGGCCGGCCCTTCGTTCGATCATCTCTACGCCTTTGGCGACAGCTATTCCGACAACGGCGCCAGCGACCGCTTGACCCGGGACATGCTCGCCCGCCAATTCAAGGATGCCCAGCAGTTGCCCGGCGAGCTGTACTGGCAAGGCCGCTGGAGCAACGGTCCGACCGCCGTCGAAGTGCTTGCCAAAAGCCTGCGGCTGCCCCTCACCGACCACGCCGTTGGCGGCGCGAAAAGCGGCCAGAACAATTACTACGCCTGGATGACCGCATACCGCGACACAGGAGTGAGCGGGCAAATCGACGACTACCTGGCCAACGCCAAAGGCCAGGCCGACCCTCGCGCGCTGTACTTCATCTTCATCAGCGCCAACGACTTTTTCGAGCACGCCGACTTCGGCCACCAGGAGCCGATCGACGAATTGGCCGCCAGCAGCATCGGTCATATCCAGAACGCCGTCAGCCGCCTGGCCAAGGCCGGGGCCAGGCATTTCCTGGTAATCGGCAGCACCGACCTGAGCCATGCTCCGGCAGTGGTGGCCAGCGGGCAGCGCGAACCGGCGCTGCGCTATCAGCAGATACTTGAACGGCAACTGCCGCCGCTGCTGGTGGCCGAGAGCAAAAAGCTCGATGTACAAATCACCTACTTCGACCACATCGCCTTCAGCGACCAGCTGCGCCGCCAGCCTGGCGAACAGGGCCTGACCCAGCTCGACCAGCCGTGCCAGCCGACCTACCCCGAGGTGAAGCCGGCATGCGCCCATCCAGACGAATATTTCTATTGGGATGAATGGCACCCGACCCGCAAGGTTCATGCCCTGGTGGGGGAAGCCATGGCCAAGGCCCTCGGCCAGGCCCACTAAGCCACAGCCTCATCGATGAGCAGCAGCCCTGCCCTAGACGCAGGACTGCAACGGAAAACGATTCGCCCCGCTCCAGGCCAGGAAGCGCTCCTGCAACATCGGCCGGGCGAGGAAATAGCCCTGGGCCTCATCGCAACCGAACGCGTACAGCATCTGCAGACATTTGAAACTCTCGATACCCTCGGCCACGGTGCGATAACCCAGTTCGCGGGCCAGGCTGATGATCGAGCGGGTGATCTTCTGGTGCTGGGTGTTGCGTTCCAGGTCGGTGATCATCGACTTATCGAGTTTCACCACATTGGCCGGGATCTGATGCAGGTAGGCGAAGTTGCTGTAGCCAGTGCCGAAATCATCGATGGCCACATCCATGCCCAACTCGCGGATGCGGGTCAGCTGCGCCAGGACATTCGGGTTGGAACGTAGCCACTCGCCTTCGGTGATCTCCACTTCAAGCCGCCGCGGGTCGATGCGATGCAGCTCGCAGGCGCGACGGATCAGCTCGGCGATATCCTGGTCCTCGAAATCCTTGGGCGACAGATTGATCGACAGCTTGCTGCTCTCAGGCAGGCTCCAGGTGTGCAACTTGCTCAGCACCGTGTCGATGACCCAGCGGGTCACCTGATGAATCAGGCCATTGCGCTCCATCACCGGAATGAACTCGGCGGGCGAGATCGGCCCCAGCCACGGATGTTCCCAGCGCAGCAAGGCTTCGGCACTCACCTGGGCCCCGTCGGGCAGGGCGAAGCGTGGCTGGAACATCAGGTAGATCTGGCCACTGCGCAAGGCATCGTTGAGGTCCGAGGCCAGGTTGAAGGCGCGGCGCTGGGCATGATCGCGCCCGGCATCGTAGTGCGCCCAGAAGCTGCGCCTGGCCATGGCCAGCTCCAGGGCGAACATGGCCTTGCGCAAGGCATCGTCCACCGACTGGGTATCGATCTCGAACTCCACGGTTCCGGCGCAGACCGTGGGAATCATGGGAAACCCCAGCCCGGGCGGCTGGCGGCGCAGGCGACTGACCAGGGCATCGAGCAACTTGTCGAGTCCTTCGGCCGGCGCCGGCAGCAGGAAGCCGAAGCGCTTGACCGACACGTGATAGACCCGCACATGCCGCCCCAGGTACTCCTGCAGGCGCAGCGCGAGAAACCGGATGATGGTCTCGAAAGGTGCCAGCCCCAGGGCCAGGGTCAATTCGTGGGCGACCTTCATGTCCAGGGCATCGATCAGCACCAGCACGCGCTTTTCGCCGAGGTGATGCTCGGCCAGATCCCGCAGGTCGCCCTGGAACTGCTCGCGATTGGCCAGGCCGCTGACCGGGTCGCGACGCCGCAGGCGCTGGCGCTGCTCGACCTGCTCCATGACCATCGCCGCCATGTCCCGCAACTGCTGGCGTTCGACGATGCTCAACTGCTGCTCGACCTTGTCGATGATGCACAGGCTGCCGATGGCATAACCGGAGGAGGTCAACAGCGGCGCCCCGGCGTAAAAGCGGATGCCTTGGTCCCGGGTCACCAGCGGGTTGTCGCAAAAGCGCGGATCGAGCGCCGCGTTGCGCACCTCCAGCACCTCACGGCCTTGCACCGTGAAGACACAGAATGACTGGCTGATGGGGGTCTGCGGCTGATCGAACCCCACCCGCGACTTGAACCACTGGCGATCGCGATCCACCAGGCTGATCAAGGCGGTCGGCACCTTGAAGTACTCGGCCGCCATGCGGCAGATCCGGTCGAAATTCTCGCAACTGGCGGTGTCCAGCAACTCCAGGGCATGCAGGGCGGCCAGGCGCCGCTCCTCGGCAATCGCCTTATCGGGCATACACAACCTCGGGCCGGGATAACGCGATCATCACAATAAACAACCTATTCGCAGGGAAGCTGGAGGGACGCGACGACCTTGAATGCGATAGTGGCATTAGGACATCGCCCTCCAGAATGACTGACGGGCAGGCGCTTGCCAAACCCATCCGTCGGACGAACGGTATCGGTTACAAAAAAGTGCGGTTCTCAAGACCTTCGGTCTAGAGCGCTTTGACGGTTTTCGGCGCTGATCTCAGGCGCCAAAACGTGCGATAGCCGCATCGATGAAGTGCCGCAGCTTGGCGGTCATCCGCCGATCCGGCCGGTACAGCAGATGCATGGCGCGGCTCGGCGCCTCATAGCCGGGCAGCAACTGCACCAACTCCCCCGCGGCCCGCGCCGGTTCGAGAAAATCCGCCGGCCCCAGGACGATGCCGAAGCCATCCACGGCCGCCGACAGCAGGGCCCTGCTCTCGTTGACCTGCAAACGGCTGTGCACCTGAACCTCATGCACCTGGCCGGCGCGGCGGAACTGCCATTGGTGGTCCGCCGGCCGCGACCAGTAGACGTACCCCAGGCACTCATGCTGTTCGAGATCGGCCGGCACCCGTGGCGTGCCCCGGGCGGCGAGGTAGGCAGGCGCCGCGCAGGCGATCAGCCGATAGGGCGCCAGCGGCCTGGCGGTGAGGCTGGAGTCGGCCAGTGGCCCGATACGAAAGGCTGCCTCGTAGCCCTCCTCCACCAGGTCGATGTAGCGATCGGTGAGGTGCAGGTCGATTTCCACCTCCGGATGCTCGCGCAAAAACGCCGTCACGAACGGCATGAGGCTGTAGGAGCCGAAGGTCACCGGCGCGCTGATACGCAGCTTGCCCCGGGGCGTGGCGTTCATGATCTGCGCCAGGGAATCGGCGGCCTGGGCCTCGCCGAGGATGTGCTTGCAGCGCTCGAGATAGGCACTGCCCAGCTCGGTCAGGCTTTGCCGGCGCGTGGTGCGGTTAAGCAGGCGCGCGCCCAGCCGCTGCTCCAGCGCCGCGACATGCTTGGCAACCATCTGCGGCGACAGCCCCAGGCGGATCGCCGCACGGGCGTAGGAACCGCTTTCGGCAGCCGCGACAAAGGCCTCCATGCTGGTCAGGCGATCCATCATTCAACACTCCCAGTAACGAGACCCAGTACCAGATGCTTATTTATCGCCATCCGGTGGCGAATCATCATAGCCGCTCGACCCTTTCAACGGAGCATGGACATGCGTATCGGCATTATCGGAGCAGGTTTTATCGGGCGCGCCGTGGCGCAACTGGCCCTGGCGGCGGGACATGAGGTGCTGCTCAGCAACTCCCGCGGCCCGCAGACCATGAGCAGCGTGGCCAGCGGCATTCGCGGCAGCCGCATCGGCAGCGTCGAAGACGCCGTGCAGTTCGGCGAGCTGGTGCTGGTGGCCATTCCGCTGGCCCACTACCGCAGCCTCCCCGCGGCCCTGCTGGCCGGCAAGACGGTACTGGATGCCAACAACTATTACCCGGATCGCGACGGCTATATCGAGGCCCTGGACCGCTTCGAAACCACCACCAGCCAACTGCTCGCCGAGCACTTCGAAGGCGCCAGGGTGGTGAAGGTGTTCAATGCCATCCTCGCCCAGGACCTGCTGACCGACGCCCGCCCTGGCGGTGCTGCCGATCGTCGGGCCCTGCCGATTGCCGGCGACGATCCGCAGGCCAAGGCGCAGGTCGTGCAATTGCTCGACGAACTGGGTTTCGACGCTGTCGATGGTGGCGGCCTGGCGGACAGCTGGCGCTTCGAACGGGCCAAACCGGCCTACTGCATCCCGCTGGATAAACCGGGGCTGCGCGCGGCCCTGGCGCAGGCGCAACGCGAGGTCGAACTGCCCGAAGGCTGGTGGCGCTCCTAACGCCAGCAGCATTTGATGTCGATCAGTCAAAGAAAGGGTAGGAGCGAAGCTTGCTCGCGATGGTCGCTAACGATAACGCGCATCTACTGGGTAAACGCGGCGCTCTCAAGTCCATCGCGGGCAAGCCTCGCTCCTACAACGGATTACCTTCGCTTTTATAGCTGGGGCTATTCTCGCTCAACTGGCCCAGCCACCCGCATGCAGGTGCCAGCCATCGCCGCGACGCTCCCAGAACGGGTGCACATAATGGTACCCGGGGCGCAACGGCTCCCAGTGGCCATGGACCGCCACATATTGCCGGCCATCCCAGTGCCAGTAAGCCCGGGACCAGACATAACCCGGGCGATGCATGGGCTCGACTTCGATAACCCGCACCGGCGGTGGCTGCGACGCAACCACCTCGGTGTACTCCACCGGCGCCGCGCGTTCGACCACCCGCCGCTCATGCACCACCCGTTCCTGCACACACCCGGAGGCCACTACGACCACCGCCATCAGAGCCGTGTAACGTAACAACATGCTGCCTCCCCGGCGCTTGACGCCGACGTTTGAACTGCTGACAACGCCCCCTGCAACCACCCGGCTCCTGCCAGGCGTACGGAGTGTTTTAACAGCTCGAAACTGTCTGCTTGCTGAACCTGGTAGCGGCCGGCAGATCGCGACAGCGGGGTGGCGACAAACGGCCAGCCAGCGGCGGCAGATCAAGGTCGTCGAGCGTCGAAATCCGCCCGGGTCATCTCGAAGAACTTGCTCGGCAAGCCTTCGAACTCGCCGTCGCGCACAAAACGAAAACCCACTTTGCGCGCCACCGCCAACGACGCCTGGTTCAAGGCATGGGCATCGGCGACGATGCGTTCGACTCCAGCGCCGAGAAAGGCATGCTCGACGATGCGCCCCGCCGCCTCGGACGCAACCCCCTTGCCCCACGCCCGTCGCACCAGGCGCCAGCCCATTTCCAACTCGGGGCCGACGGCCTCGTAGGGAATGAACGACACCCAGCCGAGAAACTCCTCCGGCGCGGACTTGGCAAAGATCGCCCAGTAACCGCAGTGCTCACCAAAATCGCGCTCGATACGCGAACGCACAAAATCGCGGTGCTCCTCGCCACCGTCCCAGGGGCCGGGAAGGTAACGAGTGACGTGCGGATCGAGGTCCATGGCGATGCATGCATCGAAGTGTTCGAGGGTGCGCGGGCGCAGCAGCAGGTTGGGGGTTTCGAAGTGGAGGTTCATTTGTCGTGATATCCATATTCCATGACATTGGCAGCACCCAGGGAGCAGCGTGTGCTCAAGAACAACAACACCTGGCATGCGATATCATTTGAGTTCTTTATAATTAAAGCCATAGCCATACGGAGCGACATTATAGAGCTTCACATAAGGAAACTTACTCCGAAACATATCGACCACGTCCTCGCTGTACTTCTCATCCATATTCGGCCCCAGATAAACACCTTTGATAGCCTCATTGGAAATATTGAACAACCCTTCCCTGCCACTCAGGAAGCGGAGTTCCTTTTCATACTCCCAGATCGAATGTTTTCTTAGAATCGATGTCTTGATGTAATCGTCCATTCCCACCTGATGGGGCTTGATGGCATTACGCATGAACTGCGGAAAATCCAGCTCACACATTTCAGGTTCGTAACTGATCAGCTCGTTATCCATGGCGTCATCGCGATTGAGCTCACGAAGCGATCTGTCGAGCACATGAAAGTCAAAGTCTATACACAAGCCGCGGAAGCTTTTCGTGTAGTGAGCCCACATAAGGATTTCATTCGCTCGTTCTGCGACGGTACTTCCAGACATGACTCGGCAGCATGAGAAAGCGGAGAAGGTTTCCATGATGTTTCGGACAGTATCTTTCTCTATCTCGCCAATGGCTTCCACAAGCCCATCATAGTGACCATCAATCTCCAAAGCTTTTCTGTATTCCGGAAGCTCCGCCGGGGCAATGGCCCCTTTAGAAGTGACGACCTCCAGAAATACATTAATAACTTCCTCACGCTCCAGCTTCGAAAAGCGGACATTGCCCTCAAAGGGATCATTCAGATTCTTCAAGTAACTGAACCAGACTTTTTCGTCTTTCAAAGAATCCAAGACATAGTCTTCTGGCGGTAGAAACTTCAACAACTTCTCGATTTTATCAACACTCATCACACTGTCCTTGTTCAACCCGCATAAGGTCCCTATCTAAAAGCCAGGGCAAGAATACAGAAGCCCCACCACACATATCAATGTGATATCACTCAAGCAAAAGCGAACATGCCTTGCGGTTTTTCAGCGGGATAAAGCGCCAGGCAACACGTAAGCCCATTGGTTATGCAGACGCTCAGGACAGTAGCGCCTGAATGTCTTGCCAGAGGGAACGAGGAATCTGCACACCGTGCTCGAGACTGCGCTTTCGAGCCTCGAAACGCCGCTGCGACGGCAGCCGCGCGCCTTGCGCGGTGATGGCCGCGAATAGCCCTTCGGCGCGCGCCAGGCCGTTCTCGTAGTCCTGCCCCAGAAACACCTTCGGATCGAACGCCAGGATCAGTTCACCATGGCAAGGCGCGGCGCCGACGCCGGCGTCGAAGGCCATAGACTCGGCGCTGGTGAGGTCGCCGATCAGCGCGCCGGCCAGCAGTTCGATCATCGCCGCCAGGGCTGACCCCTTGTGCCCGCCGAAGGTTTGCATGGCGCCTTGCAGGGCCGCCTTGGCGTCCGTGGTGGGCTGGCCCTGGGCGTCGATGGCCCAATGTTCGGGGATGGCTTTGCCTTGGCGCGCGTGCAGTTCGATATCGCCGCGGGCGATGGCGCTGGTGGCGAAGTCGAACACGAACGGCTGGCCCGACGGCCGTGGCCAGGCGAAGGCCAGGGGGTTGGTGCCGAACACCGGCTTGCTGCCACCGGCCGGCGCCACCCAGCTGTGGCTGGGGTTCATGGCGATGCCCACCAGCCCTTCGGCGGCAATCGCCTCGACCTCCGGCCACAGCGCCGAGAAGTGGAAGCAGCGCTTGATCGCCATGGCCACGAGCCCCTGGCTGCGGGCCTTTTCCGCCAGCAGCGGCAAGCCGGTCTGGAACGCCAGCAAGGAATAGCCGTAGTGCGCATCCACCTCCAGCACGCCCGCGGAAATAGACCGCAGGCTCGGTTCGGCCAGCGGGTCGACCTGGCCCTCGCGCACGGAACGCACACAGCCCAGCAGGCGATACACCCCGTGGGAGTGGCACTCGTCGCGCTGCCCCTGGGTGATGACCTCGGCAATAGCCTGGGCATGGGCATCGGACAGGCCGTGGCGGGTCAGGACTTTGAGGGATAGTGCCTGGACTTCGGCAAGGGAAAGGGTAACGAGATCGGACATAGGGACTCCTGGTCCGGTGGCGACAGTCAAGGCCGGGGAAACCCGACCCTATTGGATTGAAGGTGAGATCGCCGAAGGCCTGCGGCCTTATCGTCCGAACGCGGCCCGAACCTTCGGCAGCGGCTACAGACTCTCAACGCGGCCGCTCACCGTTGAGGCGCTGCGGAACCTGCCAGGGGTTGTCGCTGCGCAGGGCCTGCGGCAGCAGTGCTTGCGGCAAGTCCTGATAGGACACCGGACGCAGGAAACGCTGGATCGCCAGGCTGCCCACCGAGGTGGTGCGCGTATCCGAGGTGGCGGGGAACGGCCCGCCATGGACCATGGCATGGCCGACTTCGACACCAGTGCCAAAACCGTTGACCAGCAGGCGGCCGGCCTTTCGCTCCAGCAACGGCAGCAGTTCCCGGGCTTGCGGATGGTCGTCGTCACTCAGGTGCAGGGCGATGGTCAGTTGACCTTCCAGACTCGCCAGCAGCGCCTTCATCTGGGCCGCATCAGTGCAGCGCACGATCAACGAGGCCGGGCCAAAGACTTCTTCGCGCAGCGCAGCGCGGGCCATAAAGGCCGCCGCCGACGTGGCGAACAGCGCGGCCCGGGCCTGATAACGCTCGCCCTCGCCGCCCTGTCCCAGGCAGTCCACCTCGGCATGCCGCAGCAGCCGCTCGACACCCTGGCAGTAGCTGGCGTGAATGCCTGGCGTCAGCATGGTCTGCGCCGGCGCCACCTTGAGCGCCGCGGCCGCCGCGGCTTCGAATGCCCGCAGCGCCGGGCTGTCGACGGCGAGGATCAACCCCGGGTTGGTGCAGAACTGGCCGGCGCCCAGGGTCAGGGAGCCGACAAAGGCCTTGGCAATTTCTTCGCCCCGCTCGGCCAGTGCATTGGCCAACAACAGCACCGGGTTGATCGAACTCATCTCGGCATAGACCGGGATCGGCTCCTCACGGGCCGCGGCGATCTGCATCAACGCCACGCCGCCGCTACGCGAACCGGTAAAGCCCACGGCCTTGATCCGCCCATCCGCCACCAGCCCCTGGCCGATGCTGCGGCCGGCATCGAACAGCAGCGAGAACACCCCTTCCGGCAACCCGTGGCTGTGCACCGCCTGCTGGATCGCCTGCCCTACCAGTTCCGAAGTGCCGGGGTGCGCCGAATGCGCCTTGACCACCACCGGGCAACCGGCGGCCAGCGCCGAGGCGGTGTCGCCACCGGCCACGGAAAACGCCAGGGGGAAGTTCGAGGCACCGAACACCGCCACCGGCCCGATGGCGATCTGACGCAGGCGCAGATCCACCTTGGGCAAGGGCTGGCGCTCCGGCTGGGCCGGGTCGATGCGCGCCTCCAGGAAACTGCCGTCGCGCACCACCACCGCGAACAAACGCAGTTGGCCGACCGTGCGCCCGCGCTCGCCTTCCAGGCGGGCGCGAGGCAGGCCGGTCTCGCTCATGCAGCGCTCGATCAGCTCGTCGCCGAGGGCGAGGATGTTGCTGGCGATGCTCTCGAGGAACGCCGCCCGTTGTTCCAGGCTGGTTTCCCGATAGCGGTCGAACGCCGCTTCGGCCAGGGCGCAGGCGCGCTCCAGGTCATTCGGGCCGGCGCCGCCAAAACTCGGCGCCAGGACCTCGCCAGTGGCGGCGGCCAGCGCATGCACTTCGCCGTGGCCGCCACGCACACGGGCTTGGCCGATCAGCAGTTGTCCTGTTACAGGCATGGGTTACCTCTCCGAATAGATGGTATGAACAGCGGTCATTCGTCTTCCCCTTCCAGCACCAGCTTGCTGCCCGGTACCCCGGTATTGGCGCCCCAGTAGTAGATGCACAGGGCCATGAGCGTGACGGCCAGGGTGTCGTAGGGATGGGTCAGCGTACCGATACCGCCGAAGCTGCCCAGGTAGGAAATGACGATGGTCAGGGCGTAAAAGGCGATCAGCCACAGGGACGAGCGCACCTGTTCGCTGAGGCTCAGGTGGTCGGTGGGTACCAGGCGCTTGCAGCCCAGGTAGATGACGAACATCAGGATCTGCAGGCCCAGCAGCCAGGACACCGTGCTCCAGCCGGACCAGTAGACGATCAGCGCGGCGATGACAAAGGACACCGGCCCCAGCAGGCCGAAGCCGCTGACCCGGAACGGCCGCGGCAGGTCCGGCGCGCTCTTGCGCAGCGCCGCCACGCTGATCGGGGCAATCGCATAACTGAGCACCAGGGCCGCCGACACCACATTGATCAGCGCCTCCCAGGACGGGAACGGCAAGGTCCAGAACACCGACAGGCCGAAGGTCAGCCACAGCGCCGGGCGCGGGATGCCGGACTGCTCGTCGATGCGGGTGAAGATCTTGAAGAAGGTCCCGGTCTTCGCCCAGCCGTAGACCACCCGTGGCGTGGCGTTCATGTAGATGTTGCCGCAGCCGCTGGGGGAAATCACCGCGTCCGCCACCACCAGATAGGCCAGCCAGCCGACGCCCAGGGTCAGGGCGATGTCGCGGTACGGCAGGGAGAATTCCTTGCTGATGCTGCTCCAGCCGTTGGCCAGCATGTCGGTGGGAATGCTGCCGAGGAACGCCAGTTGCAGCAGGCCGTAGATCAGGGTCGAGAGCAGCACCGAAAGGATCAATGCGATGGGAATGGTGCGCTGTGGATTACGCACTTCGCTGGCCACCGAAATGATCGGCGTCAGGCCCAGGTAGGCGAAGATGATACCGCCGGCGGAGACCGCCATTTCGATGCCGGACAGGCCGAAGGGGGCAAAGCCCTGGACGTGGAAATTGTCCGGTTTGAAGAAGGTGAACAGCACGCCGATGACCAGCAGCGGCACGACGAACTTGAACAGGCTGATGAGGTTGTTGGACTTGGCGAAGGTCTTGACGCTGGAGTAGTTGAGCCAGAAGAACAGGCACAACAGGGCGAACTGCACCAGCCAGCCGAGAATGGTCGGGTTGCTGTTGCCGGCATGGGTCAGCCCCGGAAACCAGGCCGCCGCGTATTGCCGCGCCGCCACCACTTCAATGGCCACCAGGCTGGAAAACGCGATCAGTGTGATAAAGCCCATCAGGTAGCCCAGCAACGGCCCGTGGGAGAACACCGGATAGCGCACCACCCCGCCCGCTCGCGGCAAGGCCGCGCCCAGTTCGCAATAGACGATGCCCAGCAGCAGGACGGCGAAACCGCCAAGCAACCAGGAGAAGATCCCCGCCGGCCCGGCGATGGCCGAGACATGGCTGGCGGCGAACAACCAGCCGGAGCCGAAGATCGCCCCCAGGCCGATGAATGTGAGGTCAACCAGAGAGAGCTGTTTCTTGAATTTGCCTTGGCCTGACATAGGCGCGCCTTCTTATTGAGTTATTGGAGTAGGCAGATCGAATGTCGCGCCGGCCTCCCGCGGACGGGGTACCGACGTGGTGAAACACGGCACTGCGCGAGTGCCTGATTGTTCTTCTCGTGGACCAGGGCGCCCCCGCCACCCACCGCGCGAGGGCGTCCTGTCGGCGGGTTTACAGACCGACGTCCGGCAATTGCGGACGCTCGGCCAGGGCCTTGGCGACTATCGCCTTGACCTCGGCCAGGGTCTCGCCCTGCAGGGCCAGGCGCGGTGGGCGGGTGATCGAGGAGCCGCGACCGACCAGTTCCTCGCAGAGCTTGATGCACTGCACCAGGTCCGGACGCGCATCCAGGTGCAGCAGCGGCATGAACCAGCGGTACAGCGCCAGGGCTTCCTCGAAGCGTTTTTCCTTGGCCAGGCGGAACAGGGTCTCGCCCTCTTTCGGGAAGGCGTTGGACATGCCGGAGACCCAGCCTTCGGCGCCAACGGCGATGCTTTCCACCACCACGTCATCCAGGCCGGCGAACAGCACGAAGCGATCGCCCACCGCATTGCGCAGGTCGATGAAGCGCCGGGTGTCGCCGGAGGAGTCCTTGAAGCAGACGATGTTTTCGCAGTCCTGCAGGGCGATCAGCACGTCCGGGGTGACGTCGTTTTTGTAGATCGGCGGGTTGTTGTAGACCATCACCGGCAGGTCGGTGCCGGTGGCGATGCTGCGAAAGTGCGCGGCGGTCTCATGGGACTTGGCCGAATACACCAGGGCCGGCATCACCATTACCCCGTCGACCCCGACCTTGGCCGCCTCGCGCACGGTGTTGCGGGCGAACTCGGTAGTGAACTCGGCGATCCCGGCGATCACCGGTACGCGGCCGCCGGCGGCGTCCTTGGCGACCTCGATCACCGAGAGTTTTTCCGCGGTGCTCAGCGAGGTGTTTTCGCCCACGGTGCCGCACACCACCAGGCCCGACACGCCATCGGCCACCAGGTTGCGCATGACGCTGTGGGTGGCGTCCAGGTCCAGGGAAAAGTCAGCTTTGAACTGGGTGCTGACAGCAGGGAACACACCGCTCCAGTGGATGGCTTTACGGCTCATGGTCTTGTCCTTGTTGGTTGAGTCGGCCGGGCCGACAGGCGTTGGAAACGAAAAACAGATTCCGCCTTTCGCCGCCCTGGAGCTTGAGGTTTTTCCCGCTCAAGCAAGACGAAATCGGCACATTCGCCCAATCGTCCACAGACCTTTTCCGTCCATTGCGCCTGCGCACTACCCTCCTTCGACCCGCCTGAAATCCCCTGCACCAGCAGCCGCACCGCACGCCTGTAGCCGCTGCCGAGGTACGAGGCTGCGATCGGCTGCGCAGCAGACGCAGAACCTGTATCCCCGATCTTTCTGTCACACCACGTCGTCCGATCTGGCGGACGCTGCGCGTCCGTGCGCAGCCTGCGGCAGCGGCTACAGGGTTGGCGGGAAACCCCACTGTGCCAATTTCGTCATCCGCCGCAGAGAAAACCCACAAGCGATACAGCCCTTTCCCGAGCCAATCTGTAGGCCTTTTCCGTCAGGTGCTGCCATGAAAAAAATAACCGTCATCGATTCACATACGGGGGGCGAGCCGACTCGCCTGGTTGTCGACGGCTTTCCCGACCTGGGCAGCGGTTCGATGGCCGAACGGCTGGCGATCCTGCAAGAGCGTCACGATCGCTGGCGCACGGCTTGCGTGCTGGAACCGCGGGGCAGCGACGTGCTGGTGGGGGCCCTGCTGTGCGAACCCCAGGCGGCGGATGCCTGTGCCGGTGTGATCTTCTTCAACAACAGCGGCTACCTGGGCATGTGCGGCCACGGCACCATCGGCCTGGTGCGTTCGCTGCATCACCTGGGCCGCATCGAACCCGGCGTGCACCGTATCGAAACCCCGGTGGGTACTGTCAGTGCCACCCTGCACGACGACCTCTCGGTCAGCGTGCGCAACGTGCCGGCCTACCGTTACCGCAGCGGCGTCGAACTGCAGCTGCCCGGCCACGGTATCGTCCGCGGCGATATCGCCTGGGGCGGCAACTGGTTCTTTCTGATCAGCGAGCATGGCCAGCGCATCGCCTTGGACAACGTCGAGGCCCTGACCCACTACACCTGGGCCGTGCGCGAAGCCCTGGAGGCCGCCGGCATCAGCGGCGCCGACGGTGGTGTGATCGACCATATCGAGCTGTTCGCCGACGACCCGCACGCCGACAGCCGCAACTTCGTGCTGTGCCCCGGCAAGGCCTACGACCGCTCCCCCTGCGGCACCGGCACCAGCGCCAAGCTGGCCTGCCTGGCCGCCGACGGCAAGCTGGCGCCCGGGGCGATTTGGCGTCAGGTCAGCGTGATCGGCAGCCAGTTCAGCGCCAGCTACGAGCAGGTGGGCGAGCAGGTTATCCCGACCCTTCGCGGCACCGCCCATATCAGCGCCGAAGCCACCTTGCTGATCGAAGACAGCGATCCTTTCGGCTGGGGCATCCTCTCGTGAGCGAGCCGGCCGAAGCCGACGTGCTGGTGATTGGCGGCGGCATAGTCGGGGCCGCCTGCGCCCACGAAATGGCCCGCCGCGGCCTGCGGGTGCGGGTGCTCGACAACGCCAGCGGCGGCGCCACCGGCGCGGGCATGGGCCACCTGGTGGCGATGGACGACAACCCCGCCGAACTGGCGCTGAGTCACTACTCCATCGGCCTGTGGAACCAGCTGCGCGCGCACCTGCCGGCCGCCTGCGCCTACCGCAATTGCGGCACCCTGTGGCTGGCGGCGGACCCGGCGGAAATGGACCTGGCCCGGGCCAAGCAGGCGACCCTGGCCCAACACGGCGTGGCAGGCGAATTGCTCGACAGTGCGACCCTGGCCGGACTCGAACCCATGTTGCGCAAAGGTCTTGGCGGCGCCCTGAAGATTCCCGGCGACGGCATTCTCTACGCCCCGGCCACGGCCCATTGGCTGTTGCACAACACGCCTGGGATCAGCTGCGAGCGAGCCACGGTCAGCGCCATCGCCGCCCAGCGCGTGGAGCTGGATGACAGCCGTGTGCTGCGCGCCGAGTACGTGGTGCTGGCCAACGGTCTGGCGGCGCGGAGCCTGCTGCCGGAGTTGCCGTTGCGGCCGAAGAAGGGCCACTTGCTGATCACCGATCGTTACCCCCGACAGGTGTCCCACCAACTGGTGGAGCTGGGCTACGCCGCCAGCGCCCACGCCAGCAACGGCACCTCGGTGGCGTTCAATGTGCAGCCACGGCCGACCGGGCAATTGCTGATCGGCTCGTCCCGCCAGTTCGACACTCTCGACCCGGCCATCGAGCCCGAGGTGCTGACGCCGATGCTGCAACGGGCCGTGGCCTATCTGCCGGGCCTGGCGCAATTGAACGGCATCCGCGCCTGGACCGGCTTTCGCGCCGCCACCCCGGACGGCCTGCCGATCCTTGGCGAACACCCGCGATACACCGGCCTGTGGCTGGCGGTCGGTCATGAAGGCCTGGGCGTCACCACCGCCCCCGGCAGCGGCCGGCTGCTGACCCACCTGATGCTCGGCGAACGGCCGCGTATCGATGCCCATGCCTATCGCCCCGAACGCTTCGCCGAGCTGACCGCCCCCCTGACAGGAAGCGCCCCATGATCATTTACCTGGACCGTCAGGCGCTGACCGTGGGCGATGGCCTGAGCGTCGCCGCGGCCATCGCCGCCAGCGGCGACCCACGTACCCGAACCTCTTGCACCGGCCAGCCCCGGGCGCCCTTCTGCGGCATGGGCATCTGCCAGGAATGCCGCATGACCATCGACGGCCGGCGCCAACTGGCCTGCCAGACCCTGTGCCGCGAAGGCATGCACGTGGAGCGCACGCCATGAAGCAACAGCGCCTGAG
>LNAP01003250.1_pt1 | contig 27570 bp, 24 predicted proteins | sample 602601 | NCBI WGS metagenome assembly LNAP01 (sample SAMN02440304, study PRJNA202911) | soil metagenome | biome: Subtropical and temperate rainforests or woodlands; isolation source: soil samples (1 kg each in a 20% v/v slurry with milli Q water) were... ... | reverse complement strand
TTGCCTCTCTAACCCGTTTGAAGTGGCTCGAAAGGCTAGCTCTGCTAGCTGCCATCACTCGGTCCCGGTTTCGCGCAAACTCATCAATGATGATCTGCGACAGAATGAGCTTTACCTCTCCTGTTTCCGTCATCCTGGACAGAGCATCGAGCAGGGGAAGATGGCGGGAGTCCTTCGTAAGGTCGAGCCAAACCGACGTATCTATTAACAAATTTAAGGTCATTCGCGTTCAGCCTTACGCCGCCTCTTCGACTCGGCGTCAGCCAGGTCGCCAGGCCACCCCGCCAACTTATCATCGGTTAGACCCGCCAGGATTTGCGGTAAGTTCATGGTTCGGTGCGGCGGGATAGGCAGGTCATTGGACGGCGGGCCGTCAGTGATGAAAAATGGCTCGTCCTGGTCTTCCTGATGCGGCTTCGTCATGCAGCTTTCTCCTGGCGTTCAAACTGGCCGACGGCCAGGGTTATTCATGGGCATGCCTTCACCAGCTGCGCAGCCTTGGGATCGTAGATATACCCAGTGATGCTGCCATCTTTAATTCGCGCAACCGCCTCATCAATAACAAACAGCGGAACGAGGAACCATTCCTCGGGCTGCACAGGATGGCCGAAACGATCATTTATGGTGATATTTAACCGTGCGGGTGCAAACAGCCTGTGAAACAGGCTCTCCATCCGACTGCGGTTGATGCCTGCGAGCTTGTAGGTCGCTACCACTTCCACTTTCGCCAGCAGATAGGTCGAGTCGTGTTCGGCATTGGCGATGCGCGTCTCCACTCTGCCACCGGTTACACCCACCTTGTGGATGACATCTCGATGCTGCGCAACATAGGGATGATCGGACAGCGAGCGCAGGACGTAGATCGTGCCGCTTTCAACATCATCGGCTTCAAGCTCACCACCGAAGGAAAGCTGTCCGCTCTCGGGTGAGGCCAGCCGACGTGCGACAGGATCGTCGTAGAACGCGCGCTGGAGAGAGCGCAGCAACAGGTTGCTTTCGGTGCCGTTGGAGAAGATAAGGCGCAAGCGACGGTCCACTTCCCCGGCGGTGGTTTTCAACGGTTCGCCGACCTCGGCGACATAGAGGGTGATGCCATCGAGAACGAAAAAATCCCCGGCTTCAATCGCTCGGTTGTCCGCTGTAATGGGCTGAGCCTGACGCAAGCCGGTCTTGACTTCCGTTTTCACACGCTCGAACAGAGGCTTGAACGCATCAAAGTCTTCGCACGGCTTGCGATCCGCAATCTCCTCAGCGGCCCGCTTTTCGGCGCTGGTTCGGACATGGCGCAAGACCGTGATGTCGTCCGCGCCGGCGACGTCCGCCAGTTCGGCAGCCAGGTCGTCGATGTCGATGATTTCGTCTGCGGACGCTTCCACGGCCGGCACCCCAGCGAGCAAGCCCTGATGATCCAGTGGTTCAAGCAAGGCGCGACAGTCCGGGAGCACACGTAGACGGTCGAGCCGCACGGCATACAGACGTTCGAATATATCGCGGTCTTCGCCATGCTGCGGCGCACGCCCATGCTGCTCGGTAAAGCGTTGGATTTCCTCGAAGCCGGCGATGACACGTTCCTCGCTGGCGGGGCGTCCTTTTTTCTTCTCAGGCGGCGCGAACTCGGCCAGTTCTGCTGCCAGGTCATCAAGATCGAAGTTACTCATAGCGCCCCTCCGCCCTAAAACGCATGAATGCGGCTGCGCCTTCAGCAAGGTGCTTTTCCCAGGCATCTTGCGAGGTTGCCGATGGAAGCCGCCCGCGTTCGCGCTTGAACTCAGCCGCGCGCTTGGCGATCACTTTGGCATCGTCAGGCGTGATTGTGGTGCGCTTGGCTGAGATGGCCGCTGCGACCTGCTTCAAGCTTTCTTCGCTCATGGTCTTGGCGAGGATGGCATAGGCTTCGCCGAAGGGATTGATGCGGTCGATCAGGTCAATATCCAGTTCACGCACGTCCATCGCGAAGCGGCGCACGCCGTCGAGTAGGGCCGTATTGGGCGACCCATCACTTTCGCCGTCAGTAGCAAGCCGCTTGGCCTGCTGCGTAAGGTTGAGGGCGGCGATGGCGTGCTGGCGCACCGCCTCCTGATCTTCGGCGTCAAGCTCGGGGTATTTGTCCTTGATGATCTTGCCCATGCGAACCTGCGTCAGCTCTTCGGGTACCAGCTCCTCATCGAACAGGCCGCGCTCGATGGTGGGCTTGTCTTGTACGAAGGCCGCGATCACTTCGTTCAAATCCTCCTGGCAGATACGCGCAGCCTCTTGGCTTTTGGGCTCGGCCAAGCCCTTGATCTCGATTTGGTACGCTCCTGTCTGCTCATTGACACCAAAATTACAGCGATCCGGGTCATAGCCCCCATCGCCATAGTCAAAGCCCGGCGTCGGGCCGCTGTCGGAGTTCTTGGGCTTGAACTCGAAGCGCGGGGCCAGTACCTGCTCCATCAGCAGACTCGCCGCGATGGCCTTCAAGGTATCGTTGACGGCCTCGGTAACAGCCTCCTCGGTCGCATCTACCGCAGCGATCAGGTTGGTGAACCGTGCGCAGTCCTTGCCCGGCGCATCTCTGGTGGCACGTCCGATGATCTGCACGACTTCGGTCAGGCTGGCGCGGTAGCCCACAGTTAGCGCGTGTTCGCACCAAATCCAGTCGAAGCCCTCTTTCGCCATGCCCAGCGCGATGATGATGTCCACATAGTCGCGATCCATCTTCATTTCTGCCGCACGAAGGCTTTCCTGTATCTTGGCCTGACTGGCTGGGTCCACCAGGTCAGCGATACGCAGCACTCGGCCATCGGGACGTTTGACTAGCTGGAAACCTGTCGCGGAGTCTGCTCCTTGCCAATCGCCAAGCTCGCCGAGAATGTGCTCCACCTCCTTGATCTTGTCCTTCGTGCTTTCACGCGAATTGACGTTGGGGATGTGGATGATGGTCTTCTCGGCAGGATCAAGGACATTGAGAATGTCATCGACATAAGGCCCACTGTAGAAGAAGTAACCGATGTCGAGTTGCTTGAGGTACTCGTAGCCGTTGAGCTGCTCGTAGTAGGTGTAGGTGACGACATCGAACTTCGACTCGTCCTGCGGCGCGAGCACGGCCTCAGCGTCGCCCCGGAAATAGGAACCCGTCATGGCGACAATGTGCGTTTTGCCCCGCGCGAAGAACTGCCCCAGGTGCAAGCCAAGCTTGTTGTCCGGGTTGCTTGAAACGTGGTGGAACTCATCGACCGCAATCAGCCGGTCGTCGAACGCCTCTACGCCATAGTTATCGACCGCGAAGCGGAAGGTCGCGTGGGTGCAGACCAGCACCTTGTCGTCACTATCGAGGAATGTGCCCAGCGACTTGACCTTGCCGCCGTTGTCGTTGCCCGGCGCGTTGCACAGATTCCATTTGGGTTCGACGTGCCAGTCAGCCCAGAAGCCGTATTTCGACAGCGGTTCGTCGTTGAAGCTGGCCCCGATGGACTTTTCCGGCACCACGATAATTGCCTGCTTGATGTCCTGATTTTCAAGCTTGTCCAGTGCCACGAACATCAACGCACGGCTCTTGCCCGATGCCGGTGGCGACTTGATCAGCAGATATTGCTCGCCGCGCTTTTCAAAGGCTCGCTCTTGCATGGGCCGCATCCCGAGGGCATTCGCCTTGGTCGAGACACCATTGCGGGCATAGCTAACGGAAACGGAGGGAACAGCGCGTTGTTTGATAGTGTTGTCGATGGTCATGATTCGTCGTCCGCATTGGCTGTATCTGCATCACCCATCAGCTCTTGCTCGATCTGTTCGATGCTTGGCAAATCTGTCGCCAGTTCCGGCGGCAGGGATTCAATCAGTTTGTATTCCGCCACGCCCAGTGGTTGATTATTTTGACGCAGCGCGTATTCGGCCACGACCTTGTTCTTGTTCTTGCATAGCAGCAGGCCGATGGTCGGGTTGTCCTGCGCGTGTTTGACCTGCACATCCACAGCCGTCAGGTAAAAGCCCAATTGCCCTAGATGCTCGGGCTTGAACTTACCGGCCTTCAGTTCGATGACCACATAGCAGCGCAGCTTGAGGTGATAGAACAGCAGGTCGATGAAAAACTCATCACCACCCACATCCAGCAGCACCTGCCGCCCGACAAAAGCGAAACCAGCACCCAGCTCCAGTAGGAATTCGGTGACGTGTTTGACCAGCGCATTTTCGATAGCGCGCTCACCCGCTTCGCGGCTCAAACCAAGAAAGTCGAAGCGATATGGGTCTTTCAGAGATTCACGCGCCAAATCGGACTGCGGCGCAGGCAAGGTGGCCGAAAAGTTGGTCACTGCTTTGCCGTTACGCTCCAGCAAACGGGTTTCGATGTGGATGTTCAGCACGTTGCGCGACCAGCCGTGCTGGATGGCGCTTTCAGCGTAGGCCAACCGCTGTACCGGGTCTTTTAACTGCGACAGCAGCACGAGGTTGTGACCCCAGGGCAATTGTCCAACAGCCTGTTGGACAATTTGCTCGTCGGGCCAAGCCGCCGCGAACGCCCGCATGTACATCAGGTTAGCGCGGGAAAAGCCTTTCATCTCCGGGAAGGCCGAACGCAAGTCCTGAGACAGCCGTTCGATGACTTTCGCACCCCAGCCCTGCGCGGCCTGCCGTGCAAGGATGTCCTGGCCAATCTGCCAGTACAGCAGCACCAGTTCACGGTTGACCGCCAGCGCAGCGCGTTGCTGGGCTGTGTGGATGCGGGTTTTCAGCTCGGCCAGCCAATCGACGTAGCCTTCAGGCACTGGTGTCAGCTTGACGGGTTTTGCATCATCGGTGCTCATGATTTTTTCCCCACGGCACGTTCTCTGAATCAGTCACGTATTTCGCCGTCAACCGACTGGTATAGGTGTCGTCGTAGCCGCACAAGGCCAGAACAGACAACTCCAGGTACCACAGGCTCAACTTCCATGCATCCACGTAGCAATCGTGCACTTTCTTCTTGCTAACGGGATGAACCAGAGAATTTCGGATGTCTGTGATGGCGTGCGGCGCATCCACCCACTTGGACTCTTTTCTGAAGGCGTCATTCGCTTGACGGATGTCCGGTGTGGTATCCATGATCTCGTTCGGAATCCCACATACGGTGAAAAACATTCGCAGCCGGTCGGAAGCACGCAAGTCATCGAAACCCTTACCAGAGATCATCTTGCGATCCACCACAAGGTAGTGGTATGCCAATCGCTCCAAGGCAGACTGTGCCAGGATGATAGCCGCATCGATACCCGGCGAACCGCCATTCGTGTTGGCCTGTGCATACCAATAGATTGACGATCGCAGACAGTCCCTCCACTCCTCCGACTGCTGCCAACGCTTTACGAACAGCGGGAAGAGAAGTTCAGCTTGACTCGCTTTGAACGGGTTGAACCACGAATAAGGCGGCTTGATAGCATGCGGGGAAGCAAAGGTCCTCCACGTCGTCGCGCCTGCAGCATCAGCTCCCACCCCACATACAGGCGCACACTTTCCACCTTTGATGAACGAGAGGAAGTTGTTAAGGAGATAGCATTGCTCGCTGGCATCGTCCCCCGAGAACAGCTCGCCGTCCTTGCGCTCCAGCTTCACCATATGCGTCAGGAAACAACCACCTTCGGCTTTGATTCGATCCCAAGCTTCACGCGCAGCACCATCCGGTAGTTCTTGAAGGGAAATTCTCCATTCTTCAGATTCCAGCACTAACAAAGCACACCCTGCAGGTGCAGATGTCTGATGCTGGCCACCACGGAAATCAGGAAAATTAAAGAGGTGAAAGATTGCCGCAACCGAAGTCTTGGAGTGCATGTCACTCAACGCCAGCGGCTCGAACCGAGGCATCCAATGCAATTCCAATATGACATCATGTGCGTTGCTCTTCACACGAAACCCCTCAACCTTCTGGCCATTGAAGGAAAGCGATTGATCCTCCGACTCATCGAAACAAAAACGGAATGCATCTGCCTCCGTCGCACCTCGAAGCGACGCATGAAGGGTCACACGCGGACTGGGAAGAAATTGCAGCAACACGTCAGCATTTCCGGAATAGCTCTTATCTCGCCACTCCAGTTCCGCTGATCCGTGGAGCAGACGGATAGGCTCGGGCGCGGGAGAGAAATCGTATGCGGGCTGCAAAGGCTCAGGCCGATTCATGCCCTCCTCCTCGCAGTTGCTCTTCTCGCCACGTCTTTCTTCGTCGGCGCTTTGCCCCCTGCCACCATTTTGGTATAGAGATCGAACAGCTTTTCCAGCCGCTCGGTATCGTTCTTGAAGCGGCGACCGATGTAGATGCGCTCCAGCACCTCATCGTTGCGGTCGTGGGCGGCGCGCAGGTCGGCGGGCATGTTTTCGGGGTTGTATAGGTCGGCGATGGTCGCGGGGAAGTGATGCTCGCGGACCAACAGGATGTCTTCAGCGCAGCGCGTAAGGTCGGCCTTGTTCTTTTCGGTCAGTGTCGGCACCGGGAAGGTGTTCCAGCCAAGGGTGTTGGAGTAGCGAATGCGTGTTTCGAGCTTGCCGCAGACAGTGGTTACCCAAACTAGATGGAGGCGAGTGGCGATCAGCGCCATGTTCCAGAGGGGGACGTCGTACAGGGCAAAAGCTAGGTTACTGACGACCGTTCCGGCAGGTTCGTAACCGCAGGGTAGGTATTCGCGGGATTCGGACGAAACGCTAGGGACGACAAGGGTAGAGTTTTTCCCAATAAACATTCGTTGGAATTGGTGTGACCTTTCGGCAATGTCCCTCGCTGTCTTCCCGCCATTGAGTCGCAAATTCCGCACTCCACGAATGCGTTGAGCAAGAGGCGGGATTGCTCGCGCCTCAGCCAAGTGCCGATCTTCGATCCAGAGGCAATAGCGCTCCAATCCACGAATAAACTCAGCCGAACCGACAATCCGTCGGACAAAGCAACGTTGTTGTTCGGGTGTAAGTTGTAGCTCGTCACGCTCATCCCGAGAGAGCAACAAGAGGCCACCGTCTATCGGCGTGTTTCCGAAAGTCATATCACTAAGCGCAGACAGAGGCTGACTAGCTTTCTCCACGATTACGGTTTCGCCTAATGCCAAATAGGCATTTATGTATGAGCCTTGACGCTCGAGCGTGTTTCCCGAACTATCCAAAGAGAACAAACGCCTTGGGCTGCGGGGCTTCGTCGTTATGCCAACGATGACCACAGTCACCCCTGCGTTGTGGCTGGCGAGATTGGCCCAACGAAAGGAGGTATAAGCAAAATCGATCTCGCAGCCGCTCGAAAAGATCTCTGGCCATAGAACTGGAACCTGCAAACCTTGGCAAATAGAATTTGTGGAAACAAAGGCGGCAACGGCCTCTGTATGGGTGCAATAGTCAGCCGCCTTAATCCACCATCCGGCGACATAGTCAAGAGACTTCCAGTTTCCGACTCGCTTGTCGAAAAGAACTCGCAGATCGGCTTTTTGTTCGTCTTTCTGATCTCGGGAGCCTAGATATGGCGGATTTCCGCAGATGTATGTCTCGCCTCCTGCGTTCTCAAAGTCGATTTCAGCCTGATCCAGTGGCGTCTCGAACAAGTCATCGGCGCTCACCTTCACACCAGTGCCGGTTGGCGGGCAGATGCTAAGCCAATCCAGCCTCAGCGCGTTGCCGCAGGTAATCCAATTTTCGTTGCGCAGGGGCAGAAACTCGGCCAGAGCCAGCCTCTGCCCCCGGTACAGCACATCGCACTGATATCCGGCGATGACCAGAGCCAGTCGCGCAATTTCCGCCGGAAAGTCGCGCAACTCGATCCCGCGAAAGTTGGTAAGCGGGATGTCCGACGCACGATCTGTTTCACCGCGCCGCTTATTGATCTCCGCCTCGATCGTACGCATTTCCTTGTAAGCGATCACCAGGAAGTTGCCCGAGCCGCAAGCCGGGTCGAAAACCCTGATCCTGGCGATGCGCTTACGCAAGTTCAGCAAAGTTCGCGCATTGTCGCCAGCCTCCTCCAGTTTCTCCCGCAGGTCGTCGAGAAACAGCGGATTTAGCACCTTGAGGATGTTGGGCACACTGGTGTAATGCATGCCCAGCTCGCCACGCTCTTCGTCTTCGGCAATGGCCTGAATCATCGAGCCAAAGATGTCCGGATTGATCTTGGTCCATTCCAGCCCGCCGACGTGCAACAGGTAAGAGCGGGCGATGCGGCTGAAGCGCGGCACCTCGTCACTGCCAGAGAACAAAGAACCGTTGACGTAAGGAAACTCTGCGGCCCAACGAGGAATACCAGTGGCAGCCCGTTCCTCAAGCTTGGTGTTCATGGCACGAAACAGCGTGGCGATGACATCGTGGGTATTGGAAGCGTCGCGCTCACTCATCTGTGTGATGGTGTCGGTGAAGCGCCCCTTGCCGATAAAAATATCGGTGTCCTCGGCGAAAAAGCAGAAGATCAGCCGCGCCATGAATTTGTTCATGTCGTGGCGGCGCTCCGCCGTCCCCCATTCGGGGTTGTCTTTCAACAGTTCAACGTACAGGCGGTTGAGGCGGCTGGTGGCGCGGATGTCGAAGGCGTTTTCGCTGATCTGGCGGACGGTGCTGATGCCCGCCAGCGGCAGGAAGAAGCCGAAGTGGTCGGGAAAATCTTTGAAGGCGCAGGCAACGGTCTCGCCGCTGGTCAGGTCTTCGGCCTCGAGGTCCTTGCCGTCCGTGGCGAGGATGAACTTCGCCTTGGCCTTGCCTGTCGCTGGGCTGGCCTTGAGCGCGGCCAGTGTCTGCGTTACCTGCCCTGCGTCGCAGCTCAGAATGTGGATGTTGCTGGTCTGAAGCACCCCCCCCAGATCGGACTTATTCGATGCCCCGGCGCGCAAGCGCTTGAGGGTCGTCGCCTTGTTGCCGAACGCTTCAAGAAAAGCGTAGGGGAACTCTGCAGGGTCAAAGGGTTGCTCCGCAAGATCGGTGATAGCTTGTTCAATTTCTACGGCGTTCATAGGGCCTCCCCTCGGGGCGTAGCCACCTGGCCGCTGCTGTTCTGCGGGGTGCTCATGTCTTGTCCTGCGTTTTCTCGGCTATCTGCGCGGCAATCCAGCGATCCAACTCGCTCCGGCGAAACCGCCAGGTTCCGCCCAGCTTGAATCCCGGTATCTCTCCCTGTTGGGCCAACCGGTACACGGTCTTCTTCCCTGCCTTGAGGTATATCGCCACGTCATCCAGCGTGAGAATTTCGCTATCGGGTTGGTTCATGTCAGACGGCTTACTTGGTGTTGCACGGCGAAGTTTTCCAAAGTTTGGCCAAGTTTACCAGTTAACGCTCTCAAATGAACCCCGAATCTCGACGGCAACACCACGCACGCCGGCCAGCCAAGTCGTGGATGGATTACGCCAAGAAGGTAGTCGTCGCGACTTTTCCCGGGGTAACACGCAACGTAGTACCCTTTGACCTGTATAGCCGTGCTATCTGTGGCTTCATCTGAATAAAACGGGTTAGGCAATATCCGCGAGAGGTGTGCGATGGGCAGGAAAGAAACCGAGGAAGCGATTGCAGATAGCCGAGCCGGCCGCGTGACGCGGATTGGCTCCGTGGCCGAACTGTTGGTCGAGCTGAACGCGGACGATGTGCTCGCCGAGGCCACAGCCGCCGGTGGCTACCCACTACCGCCGGAACAGCGCGAATGGGTCGATGCCCCGGCAGTTGGCCGCGAAATATTGACCGAGGACTTGCAAAGCGCGGAAGCCATACATGCGTATCTGGCCCACGCCGAGGCCACTGTTGACGTGGCCTATATCGAGCACGCCCGCGAAATCGCGGCCCAGGCGAAAATCAGATACGGGATTGAATAGCAGAAGGCGACCACCTGGCCGCCGCCGTTGTTACTGTCGGGATGGGTAAGACGGTAAGAATAATAATCTTCTTATTATTCTTACCTGTTCCGCCGGACGGCTACGGCTGTGGTGGAGATTAGTGAGTCGCCTCCGGGCGCTTCTACAGATACAGCCCCGCCGCCTCGGCAAATGCTGACTGCCTATTGCTGCCACTATTGGCATCAATAATTACCGGCGTGGTTTCGGCCTCTCGCACAGAGTCTGGACGAGCTACAAAAGCCGCCGCCTCTGTCTCGGCATCAACCTTGGTCGATTGATCGCCCAGCGGGGAAACAAACACCTGGGCTTCCCTCTGGCGTTCATCCAAAACCGCCAATGCGGCCATATAGGGTGTTGTCATGGATTTAGCTCCTGTCTTCGTTGTTATCAGTGTCACGGTTCACGAATGAGGCCACTTCGTCGTTGTCCTGAGCGCCGCCCAAGCTGTTGCCATCAAACCGGCCAGACTGGCCCGCTTCTTTCGACTCCATGTTTTCGCGGATCGAGGCGGCCATCTTCCCGCCCGCCGTTTCATTCACACGTTCCTGAAATCCTTGCTTTATTTGGGAGCCGACACCTTTGGCCAACTCCGATGCCGTACCTGCGGCCAGTTTCGTCGCTCGGGCAAAACCGCCACTACTTGAGCTGCTACCGCTGTCACCAAAACCAGCAGCCTGAGCAAACGGCGTACTGCCAGCAGTGCTCGCGTCGCCGCCACTACCGCCGTCACCACCCGAGCTGTCGCCCGTGATTGATCCCATACTCGACATATCACCGCCACTGCTCATGCTGGCCGATGCCTTCTGAAACGCCGCCTGGACAGCTGACGCCCCGCCCGTCGCGCCGGCAGCTGCGCCCATCAGAGCCTTACCGGCCAGCGCAGCGCCGCCAGTGGCCATGCTGGCCGCCGTCATAGCCGCGCCCATTGCCGCCCCTGCACCGAAACTCCCCGCGCCGCCGATTGCGCCCAAGCTGGCACCCGTCACAATGCCGGAAATCATCGACGGAACCTTGTTGACCAGGAACAGCAATATCAACGCGATCACCAGCATAACGGCCAGCTCCTGAGAGGTCACACCGTCGCTGATTTGCGCATAATAGTGATTGATAAACTGCTTGCCGATTGCGACCAGGAGTACCATCGCCATGAGCTGCGCGGCCACGCCCAGCACGGTCTTGTAGTAGTTGATCGCCATGTCGGAAGTCCAACGCGATCCGCCAAAGCCGAGGAAGAAGATGCCGGCATACAGCAGAATCCACGCCGAGGCCATGACCAGCAGCAGGTTGATCGCTATCAAAGCCAGAACGATCAATACCGCAATAGCCAACAACTCCATGACCAATGCTGTTGCGAACTGTCGCCACCCCAGCTCCGACGTGGCCTGTACCGTTTTGTGGTACAGCTCAAAGCCAAGATCGAGAATGCTGGATGGCCCCAGCTTGCCATCGGCCAGACCGCCCGCCTGTGCTCCCAGAGTTTGTAACGACGCAACCATAGTTCCGGCGATGTTCATACCAGTGGTGGCATTCGTCAGCAGCCACCAGAAGAAGCCGGTGAAGATCGTGAATTTCACGAACTCGGCAAAGAATTCGCCAATGTCGGCCTTTCGCAAGGCCATCATGCCGAACGTCCAAACCATCGAGATCACAACGAGCGACCAGAACAGCCGTGACGCCGCAGCCTCAATAGCAGGCCCCCAGGTTGATGCCGTAGTATGAAAACGATCCAGTACATCATTCATCACACCACTGCTGCTAAGCTCCTGCGCCATTGCCGGTTCAGCTAGCGCCACTGTAGCGACCATCATCAGGCCGCCTAAAGCAATTTTATTTTTCATGCTGGCCACCTCAATAGTTGTCTTTAGGGCTGGGCTTAAACTCCCATTGGCGCATCTGCTTGGCCTTCTGGAATGCTCTGCACTCCTCGGTGAAAGCTGTTCGGTTCGTTTCGCTACGCATTTCATTTAGTGCTGCCTGGAACGCATCCGGGGCGCACGTCGCCGCGTTTGGCTCCGGCATTCTTTCCTGCCCGCATCCAGCCAACGCCGCCGCCCCCGTCACCAGGATGAATAGATTTTTCTTCATCTCACCACCCCCCAATCAGTAGTTGTCCGCAGGACTCGGACGGAACGTCCAGGTACGCATTTGCTCGGCCCTGGCATCGCCTCGCGCCTCAGCATCCAGCTCTGCCGCAATCCGCACCGCTTCGGCATTTTGCTGGGCAGTTAACATGGTGCGTATTTGCAAGAGCTGGTTAGCCTGGTTGCTCGCGAGCTGATTTGCGTAGCCGATGGCTTGCAACTGGCCTTCTGCGCTCTGGGCTGCGCCCTGTAGTCTTTCCAGGGTTCTGGCATCGTCTTTCAAGGATTTCTGCTGATCGCTGACGGTCTTGAATAGCGCATCGTTGGCTTTCTTCTGGCTTTCACTCGCCAAACGGCGATTTTCAGCCATTGCCGCCTGCTCGGCGGGCGTGCAGCCGCCGGAACCGTTGAAGCACGGCGAACTACGGTAATAGGCCACGTCCTGGAACTTCTCCAGATAACGATCCAGGCTGCCGAGTTGGTTTTCGTAATAGGCCAGGGTGTTTTGAGCCGCAATCAGCCGGTTGATGGTGCTCTGCGCCTGATCCCAGATATAGGCGGCGGGGGCCTTTGTGTTTTGCAGTTGGTTTTCATACTGCTGTAGCTGGGTTTGGTATTGCTCGATTTGCTTGGCGGTCTGCGCGACTGACTCAATGGCCGTCATGATGTTCTGAGCCAGATTGCCGCCGTCGATAACGGGGATTCCGGCCTGCGCTGAGATGGTGAGGATGCCGGTTGCGAGTGCAGCGGCCAGGGCGGTTTTTTTAGCCGCTAAAAAGCGGATACGTTTCATGGGCGAGTACCTCAATATGATGAGTTGGCTATATGCGGCTAATCTGCCCCTCAGCGCTGCTACTGCTGCGCTACTGTGGGGTTGGGCCATCGCGTGACAGTTCGCCGAAATCTGCCAAGGTACCCGCCCGGGCGACACCGTCACACCCTTGCAATTTTTTGTTGAGATCGGTGTGTGCGTGCAACCCTGCACGATTACTTCACACGAACTACCGTCCGCGGCCTTTACGCTGTGTAGCCTTCTCCTTCCTGGCGTTCAACTCGGTTTGCAGCTTGGCTCTTCGGCCCTCTTGGTCGCTGATCGTCGGCGAGGGTCTCGATGCTGGCTTCGGTGGGGTAGCCGCCACGCCTTCGATCTGCAACGCTTCAACTTGAGATAGAGCACGCAAGCGGCCCGCCCTGGCCACCGGCGGCGGCACCTTCCCGACACGAGGTATCCCCGGCCTTTTGGTCATGCTGAAATTGCCTTGCAGCAGCGCCTGACGCCGGCTTTCAAGAGCCGGGTCGGCAAAGCTGATGGGCAGCCTGCCATCCACGGCGGCGCGGATCGCCTGCGCCTTGAACTCGGTTGTACCGCTGACCGTGATGCGGTCGCCATACCGTTCGGCCGCCAGGCGCAACGCCTCCCGCACACCGGCCCGATCTGCCCCGGTCGAAACTTGCAGCTTGTCACCATCGTCGCGCACAGCGCTTTGCCCGGCGCGGTAAATGATGGTGCCCTTCTTGGTGATGTTGTCGACCACCGGCGCATGGCCGGGCTTTGCCTTGCCATGGGCGGCAATGGTGTTGCCCTTCAAACCCTGAGCGGCCTCCCTCGCCCGCAATGCGGCCAGCGCCTCGCTGTTGCCCTCGGTAGCCTGCTGCTTGAGCCAATCGGCCCACTGTCGGCGCTGGGTACCCTGGTAAAGCCGTTCCCGCTCTTGGATATATCCCTTGTGTATCCTTTCCAGGTCAGCCCGCAGCACGGCGCTGGCCTGTGAATAAAGCAACCGCTTGGTCACGCCGCCGCTGGCCAGCTTGATAGCCGCCCGCTTGGCCGCCGCCTTCTGCTTGGCATCCTTCACGGCCCGATCCTTGCGCCGCTTCGCCTGGGCCAGCGCCTCGGCCCTGGTTGCAGTTAGGTTCTTCTGCTCGTCCTTGTACCTGGCATAAAGCTCGGTCGTGTTAACGCGCAGCCGCACCGGATTTTTCTGGTAGCTGCGCCGGACTTGACTCAGCTCCTGCTGATCGGGTGATGCCTTAAATGCCCCCAAACGCTTTTCCAATGCAGGTTTCGACAGCTCCCGCGCCACTGTGCTGGGCTTGACCATAGTGCCGTCTTCGGCCCGGATCACCAGACCATTTCCCCTTGTCGTCATGTCCAGACCATTGTCACGCATGACCTGGTGAAGCTCCGTCCAGGACTGTGCAGCCTTGATCTCTTCCAAGCACTCCCGCTTGATCCAGCCCACCAGACTTTCCACGCCGGCATGCCGCTCCATGTCTGCCGCCCTCGATGCTGCCCCGCGCTGTTGGGAATGGTGGTTGTCAGGTTCCAGGCCGTATTCCCGTTCCAGCGCCGTGCAAAGGTCAGCAAGCGCCAAGTGCGGGTAATACGGCTCGTGCATCGTGCGCCGTGTCGGATGGATCTTGTTGATGGCGATGTGGATATGCAGGTTGTCGGTGTCGTTGTGCACGGCGCTGATACGTTGGTGGTCACTGTAGCCAAGCCCGACGCAGATGCGCTCCTCGATCTCCCGCAGGGTGCCGGTGCCGAGCTGCTCGCCAGCGCGGAAACTGACGATCAGGTGATAGGTCTTGTCGCCCTTGGCCCGCGTGTTGCTGTGCTGGGTTGCCAGAACCTCGGTGATGGCATCTCGTACCGACGCGGCGTCGCAATTGGTGATCTGCACCTGGCCCAATCGGTGATCCTTGCTCTGCGCGTCGGTGACGTAGCTCACCAGGCCGGCGAAATCGGACTTGCCCAGCGAGCGCATGGGTAAATGCTTGGCGATCATCAGCAGGCCTCCAATTTTTTAGCGGCTAAAATTTTCAAGGCTCGGCCCTCGGCTGCACCACGGACTTCATCAGCCGGCTCATTTCGTCCTGGGTGGCCTCAATTCGATTCAACAGAGCAAGGATCGTGGCATCGCCGAAGCGAGCCGTGCGCGGGTCATCGGTCAGCCATAGTTTGAGCAAACCGCCCAGCCGGCCCAAGTCGCCATTGACCCGCACCAGCTCGCGCACGTACTCGTAATCCATGACACCCTTGACCTGGTAGCCCTGGCCCACGTCGCGCAGGTAACGTGCAACGCTAATGCCCGCCATCCTGGCGTTCGCCTCGATTTCGGCCCGCTCATCGGGCAGACAGTACACCTTGATGGGCGGGCTGCTCTTACGCGTGACTCTTTCTTTCTCGTCCATTTGTTCCCCCATCGGCCTGTCGCCGTTAGCCCCGCAGGGCAGGATTCCCGTTGAGCACCGCAGGTGCGAATAAGGGCAAGTGAAAAAGGACAACACGCTTGCGGGTGGGCCTACTTCACACATCCTGCCCGCGTTACAACCGCGTTTTGTGCACGTATGCAGGTTGGAATCTGTCGCTATTTCGTCGCTATTGATCTGCGATTGCTCTGCAATCGCCACGCAATCGGCAGAGTCGCGCTGTAATCGTGAAAAATCGCTATGGAATCGCGATAAAACCGGACTTTCCAACCGATTTCCTTTCGCTTTCCACCGCACAAAACCAATACTTTCCTTGCGCTTTCCTCGCACTGGAAAAAACCAAGTTGGACGCCAAGGGAAAAGCCAAGCCACCGCCCCTCAAGTGTCAATGAACCAGGCTCGGTTCCGCCGGCGCTTAATAGCGAGCATCAACGGGGCGTTGTGCGGTCTTGGTAACGCGGGCCGATGATCTTGCAGCCGTCCCACTCTGTTGATGTTGACACTTGAGGGGCGGCTTTTTCGTAGCCGGTGAAACCCGGTGACCTGTCGCCACCGCCCCTCTCTTCCTGGCGTTCAACCATCGGCCATTGGCCGATTGAGCAAGTCCGTCAGGGCTTGATCGACAAGGTGCAAGCGACCGCCTCAAGCGGGCGGTTACACCGCCTGGATATCCTGAAATATCCTGAACATCCTGCCAAAACAGCAAAAAATCGGGCCGCTGTGGCGCGCCTCCGGGCCGGTGTGACACGTCCTCGGGCCGGTGTAGCACGCTATCGGGCCGCTGTGACACGCTTTACCCTGTCTGTGGCGTCTATCTCGATACCGATTTCCATCAACCCAGCGACATCCTCTTTTAGCCGCCGCCGATAATTGCGCAGTGTCATGCTGCTGGCGGTTGCACCGCATACAGCGCGAAGCAGCGTGTCCAGATACCATCCACCGACCGGATCGCGTCGGTGGGTGAGCACATGCCGAGCAACCGCCTGGCTAATCCCGTGTTGCAATCGGGCAATGGGTGCAGGCGGGTAGTACAGTGATAAGTCCCTTTCCAACAACATCACCAAGGCGACGCCCAGCCGGACGCGCCACAAATTGCGTTCGCCGCCGGTAAGCGGGTCGCGGCGGGTCATGGGTGATGGGATAACGTGGTCGATCAGGCCGCCAATGATGCTGTCACCACTACGCTCCAGATCCGGCGTCACGATCTCTACCGTGGCGGCTCGCAGGTCGATCAACAGCTTTTTGATGCGGCCGTGGCTGTACTGGTGGTCGGATAACGTCCGACGCAACTTCGCTGGATCAACCAGCAGCTCGACGCCGCCGTCTGAAATTTCGCGGCGGCGTTCGGCCACATACAACATGGACTCCACAATATCGGCGTGACGCTGGCCTAGCCTGCCGGTCACGCGGCATCGACCAAAGCCAGTATCCATCCACTGCCCTACACGTTCTCGTGGACGTTGGCTGGGCTGATAAATCATCACTCGGGCCTGCAATGCCGTGCTGGTCGGGGCGACCTGGTTACCAGTTGTCATGGCCGCCCCTCGCGAAGGATTTCAGCTTCGCGGGAGTCAGGCGTTTCTGTTGCTCCAGTACGGCAGGCTTGAGCACACCGCCTTCGTGCCTCCTGAACCAACATTCCTGAAAGGGCGCGCCGTAGTTTGCTTTGCTGACGCCATAGCGGACGAAGTACCCTCGCTGACTCTCATCAACGCTCCATTCCTCGGCTTCGGCCTGCGTCATGCCAGACAGATACGACTGCCAGCGAATGTTATCAACCAGCACCGATGAGCCACGGCTGGCCTGCTGCTGATCGCCAGTGCCCGCCATCGCCGCGCCCTTGTTGGCATGGTGCAAAAACACGATAGAGCAACCTGTATCGGCAGCTATAGCCTCCATGCGACCAATGACCTGGGCCATCGGCCCGCTGGCGTTCTCCTCCTCAATGTGAAAACGGCGCAAGGTGTCCAAGATCATCAAGCGACGGCCCTCGGCGGCCCGTTTGAGGGCATCAAACCAGCCAAGAGCCATGATGTTCGGACATTTACCAATTAGCGGCTCAATCAGCAGGCCGCCAGCCACGGCTTGTCTCTGCTCGACGGTGAGGTGTACGCCAAGGGCGTGCAATCGGTGATGAATAGCTATAGGGGGATCTTCGGCAGGCAGGTAGACCACCAAGCCAGTGGGAAACTCGCCCACGTCCAGCAAATCAGGGCCGCCGGCAATCTGCGCGGCCAATTGCAGGATCAGCATGGACTTACCGGCCCCGCCGGGTGACACAAGCGCGCCCACTGTACCGGCAACCATATTGGGTAATACATAGTCAATCGGCTGCGGTAATTCCGTGAACGCCGCCATCAGATCAAGGGCCATATCAGCCCCTCACATCGCCAGGGCGATCAGCCTGGATACCCGACGATTTACGCGCCTCGATCCACTCTTCGACCTCCGATAAATCCCATGCGACATTTCTGCATGTGAGAGCGATACGGCGTGGAAACTGCCCTCGCTGTTCCAGGTTGTAGATGGTTCGCGTCGAGAGCGGAATGATCTCCAGCAGCTTTTTTCTGTTGATGAGTATTTTGCTGATTGCAGCCTGCATGGCTCGGCCTCCAATTGCTAACGAGTGCCTTATAGTGCCTAGCAATTCATACTTAGACAGCGTTATAATTACCCAAAAAGGTTGACGCCATGAAAAAAGAAAAAACTACGATTTTCTTAGAAGCTCTAGATCCCAGTGCTGTCATCTTCATTCATGACGACTGTTCACCCACTGTTGCTGAAGCCCTCCAGAAATTCCAGGAACGTTGGCTGCCATACTCTACGGCCTCACGCCACTACCCCATTGTGGGATTGATCCGAGAAGTAATTGACCCAGCCGTGGCGACCTGCATGAGTACCCTTCCTGCGCGTTATTCGAACTTTGTTCCAGGCGCCGGAACTGGCACCGACTTCAGCGAGATCATTCGCCTGGTGGGACTTGATGCCATGGTCCGCCTGCAACGAGAGTTGCTGCGTCGATTCCTCAAAACGGTGGATCGACAGGACTCAAGGGATCGGCGTTTTATTGCAACAATCGAATCTTTAGCCGGCCTGGCTTGGAGCTGCGCGTGCAAGCGCCCCAAAAAATCAACTGTGCGTGGTTTGAATGGAACCCGCTCAAAAAGCTTCTGCCGCTTCTGCGGGAAGTTTTCCGGACTAAAGTCATTTGCAGACGATGATTCCCAAGTGCGCGGTAACGATGACAGCTTACGATTAAGCACCAAGTATTGCCCTAACCATCAGCCCCAACTTCCCAGCGGGGCATCAAACCTGGCGTATAGGCGAGCAAAGCGATCTGTCGCACAATTCGACATAGAACTTGACCGACTTAACCGCCAATGTGCAAACCGAAGCACACCAAAAGCGGCGTCAGGCGACCCACTGATAGATCGCTATTTCCATCAGTACCTACTGAGCCAGACTGTACAGCCAGCCGACAAAGGGGAGCTGCGCAACCAAGCGCGCTTGATGGTGGACTCGAAGCTATCAGACCGTAACGGCCCGGCCAGCACCGTGTTGCGTTAAATCCGAATCTGCATCAGCCGCTCGTTGACCTCTTGAAGGTCGAAGGCAGCTGGATCGAATGGGCCGCCATGCCATTGCATCATCTGTTCGTGTTCAGGATGCGCGGGATTGGCCATGGCCTCCAAGAACTCCATATAGCCCGGCTCCCCACCCACATCTTCGGGCGGGCAGGCATTGGCGCCGTCCAGGCACCAAGGGGAATCCAGCGGGCCGCTAAAGGGCGTCACCTCGATCAGCCGAATCCGATGGGCCCAGTTATCCCCGTAGTCGTAGATGTAATCGAGTTGACGCCGTACGCCCAGCGCCTTGTCCAGGCGCACGCGCTTCTCGCTTCTCAGATCAGGCTCGGGGTAATCGGGGTCAAGCTCACCGTAATGCGTATCGTCGATGATGAACTCGTGCAGATGGCCGCCGAGCCAGCCCATGGCTTGCTGGATGGTGACGTGCAGCTTGGGCAGGGTGATGCGACTGGGAACCACAATGGTGCGGTAGACCGTCGGCTGAACGTAGCGCAGTTCGATACGCAATACCATCGCTTGCCCTTGCAGCGCGACGACCTTGGCGACCATTATGCCGCTCTATCCAGCGACAGCGCGTGCTTGCCAACGTTCCACGGCAACAGTTCATCAATCCGGTTTACCGGATGATCGGCAATCACGGTCAAGACATGGCGCAGGTACGCCTGCGGATTGATGTCGTTTAATTTGGCGGTGCCCAACAGGCTATACATGGTGGCCGCACGTTCGCCCCCCGCATCCGAACCAAGGAACAGGTAGTTTTTCCTGCCTAGGGCCACACCGCGCAGCGCCCGCTCGGCCGCATTGTTGTCGATCTCAATGCGGCCATCGTCCAGGTAGCGCGTCAGGGCCTGCCACTGGTTCATGGCATAGGTGATCGCGTCAGCCGTTTTCGATTTGCGCGAGACGGTCGGCAACTGTTCACGCAACCAGGCATACAACGCGGTGACGATGGGTTTGGCATGCTCTTGACGCGCGCCTTGGCGCACATCGGGTGGACTGCCGCGGATACTGGATTCGATCTTGTAGAGCTCGGCAATACGCTCAAGCACATAGGTCGTAATGGGCGTGGCGTCTTTAACGTGAACGTCGTAGAACTTGCGTCGGGCGTGCGCCCAGCAACCCGCTTCGACTACACGGCCTGATTCGTAAACCTTGTTGTACCCGGCGAAGGCATCGGCTTGCAGGATACCCATATAGTCCTTCAGGTGGGTCTGTGGATGGATACCGCGCCGATCGGGCGAGTAACGCATCCACATGGCCGGTGCCGTGGTGTCGCCACTGGGCCGATCATCGCGGGCATAGACCCAGAGGCGCGCTTCGCGTGTCCTGCCGGTACCCGGCGCCAACACCTTGATCGGGGTGTCATCGGTATGCAGTTTATCGGCCGTAAAGACATGACGGCGCAGCGCATCGATCAAGGGGCGCAGCAACTCGTGCACACCGCCGACCCAGTCGCCCACCGTGCTCTGGGCCAAGTTCACGTGCTCGCGCTCGTAGATTTGACACTGGCGGTACAGCGGTTGATGATCTAGATATTTACTGACCATCACGTGGCTAAGCAACCCGGGGCCAGCGAAGCTGCGGGCAATCGGCCGACTGGGCGCGCTCGCCTGTGCCATTCGGTCACAACAGCGGCACGCCAGGCGTGGGCGTACATGACGAACGATTCGGAAGCTGGCCGGGATGTGCTCCAACACCTCGCTGACGTCTTCGCCCAAGCGTTGCCACGCACCCCCGCAATCAGGGCAGGCAGATTCCTTGGGAAGGTGCTCATGCACTTCACGCGGCAGATGCTCGGGTAGCGGCCGACGTGGCGGAGCCGCACGCGCGGCAGACGCTTGCGTCGATTCGATTTTTTCGGCGCGCCCACCCTGATTGATGTGTAGCTCTTCCAGTTCAAGCTGCAATTGATCGATCTGGGCAACGAGCCGCTCGGACTTCTGGCCGAACAACATGCGGCGCAGTTTATCGAGCAGCAGGCCCAGGCGTGCGATCTCTTGCTTATCGTCGTGTGTGCCTTGGCGCAGCGTTTCGCGCTCCACCACCCACTGTGCACGCTCTTGCCCGAAGGCATCGATCTGAGCAGATTGGGCCGATAACAATGCCTTGAGGGCAGCGATATTATCGGGCAGTTGGGCGGCGTTGAGCATGGCCGTTATTTTACCAAATAACGGCCATTAAATGGTAGGCATAAAGCCCCGAAACACCAATAAATACGCCACTTTCAACGTTTCTAATGGCGCCCGCTTCGAAGGCTAAACTCGGGTTGGTCTATGCGTACGCGCAGGCCGTCGCCAGTCGATGCCTTCGAGCAGCATCGATAGCTGCGCCGGCGTTAAATGCACCGCGCCCGACTCGGCACTGGGCCATACGAAGTGGCCATGCTCCAGGCGCTTGGCCAGCAGGCACATACCATCGCCACTCCACCACAACACCTTGATGCGATCACCCTTGCGACCTCGGAAGACGAACACATGGCCGCTGAAGGGGTCTTCGAGAAGCGTCGCCTGGACGGTGGCCGCCAACCCATCGAAACCTCGGCGCATGTCGGTAACTCCGGCGGCCAACCACACGCGGGTTCCGGTCGGTAAACCAATCATGGGCGCAGCGCTTCGATGACGTAGCGTAACGTGGCCGGGTCGGGCGCCCCGTGAAGCAGGACACGTGCGCCGCTAAAGATTAGTTCAATATCCCCCGCCCCGATGCTGCCTTGCCCGTCAACTATCTTGGCCGGTTGCTGCTGTGGTGTGTTCGAAGTCGCTTTAATCTGCACCGGCAGCAACACCGGCCCTTGGTTGATTGGCCCGAAGTCGCCACGCCGATATTGCCAGCGCCAGTTATGCAATTGGTTGGCATTGACGCCGTGTGTCAGCGCGACCCGTGCTATTGAGGCTCCCGCCACCATCGATTCTTGCACCACTTGCCGCTTGTACTCGACCGGATAGCGGCGCCGAGAGCCTTGAGAGGCCGCCACCAAAGAAAGAGAATCGCTCATCGAAATACGTGTCCATCTCAAAAAATACATGGACACGTATCTTGATGAGATTTAACCCAAATTTCTAGGCGGTACAGGGCGGGCCGTTACATCAGACCGCAAAAAGCAAATACTGATACTCCAGCGGGATGGGCTCAATCAGTCAGAAATAGCGAGAAGGCTGGGCATCGAACGCCAAGCGGTATCGAAAGCGCTGAAATCGCTGACGTCTCTTCCCAAATCACTCCAGCTCAAAGAGTAAAAACGCCAAGGAAAATTTTAGCGGCTAAATTTTTTCCAGCCAAATTCAACGCAAAATATATTTTTTAGTGCATGAGCTCACTCATCCGACTCTGAAAGTAACTCGGATATTTTTCCAACACTGCCTTGGCTCCTTCCCTGTCTTTTTTCAGTGCCTTCACAAGATCCTTCTTCTCGGTCGCCGCTAGGTTCAAGGATGCGGCAAGGTCTTGAGCGATAACGCGATCCGAAAAGCCAAGTTCATAAAGGGCAATGGTGGTTTCCGTGGGCAAGCCATATTTCAGGCGCTTTTGGAAAACTTGAAGATGACTGATGAGTTCTACAGTGTCATCTTGGCCGAGGGTTTCAATGAATTCACTCACAGCGCCTACAACAAGCGCTCCGTCATATGCGAGTGCCCCTTCGCAGACATCGACGACATGATCGATCTTGAACTCCCTCCGACGAGTACCCCATATCATCTTGGCCTTTCGCTTACGGATGATTTCCAGAAGATCGCTAAACGGCTTTCCATAAATCCATCCATAGGCGATCTCTTTGAGCACCTCCGGTTTATCGAACTTGATGAATATGCCACCATTGATATGCTGGGTAAGCAATGGCCAGACAATATCGAGCGACTCTGCTTCAGCAGTAAGCGAAAGCAGTAATTCATCGTTGGCCTGAACCCATCTCTCAATGGCTTGAGCATCCTGAATTCCGTAAAGCGTTCTTCCGTAGATTTTTCGGCGAGCCGGATCGGTGATGTTTTCTGCGATGTTCCCGGCGAGAAGCTGAAACAACTCGCGGATATGCTCTTTTTTCTGATCATCAGCCAGGAAGAAAGCCAGCGTCTCTTCAGCCAAACGGATCACATCAGCTTCCGAAAGGCCCGTATCGGATTCATCCCAATGAGATAGTAAGAAGCTTTCAACGGCACAGATGAGACTGATTCTCCAGGTAACTTGCCGCTCGACACTGTCTTGCGAGAAATTTTTGTCCCCATGTTGGGCAGCTATCCCGGCAGCCAATGTGGCAACCTCATCAGGATTATCGATATAGGCCTTGGCAAAATCCAGAGCCTTCATGGTGATGGTGTATTTCGCATCATCACTCTTGATAGGGTCGAAAATCGATAGAAGATTGCTGACGCAGGGCTCAGAATTTCGTGGTTCCAGAAGTTCTTTTACCTGATTCCAGCGCCATTTTTCGTTGAAATTCTTTCGCTTGTCATAGATCCCCGGATCTGCAAACAGAATGCTTCCCTCGGTATGCATTCCGGCACGACCCGCTCGGCCAATGAGGTTGTGGAAATCACGAACCTTGATGCGCTCCATGCCCTGGTAGACGCTGGTCACGATGAGGTATCGAATCGGAAGGTTTACGCCTTGCGCCAAGGTAGATGTGCACACAACGAATCGAACGAGATCGTCGCGCATGGCATGCTCCACAGCCAGCCGGATACCATGCGGCGTATTGCCGTGATGGGAGAAAATGCCGTGTGCCGCACTCTGGGACGCCGGGGCATCAGCGCCGAGATTCTCGACATGCAGATGTCTTAGTCGCTCAACTTCCTTGGCGTCTGAAAAATCAGACGGCAAGCCTAGGGGTGCGCCTCGCTTGATAATATCAACGGCCTTTTCACAGACGCTGGCCGCTGTCGACTTCCTTCCGCAGAAAACAGCGATACTGCCATTTGGGACCAATTTAAGACCAAGATAAAGTGCAATGGCCTGGCCATCATCCTTCTCGGGAAAGTGGCGATCTTTCTGCTCTTTACCTCTTCGCCCAAGATTGAATCTTTCAATCACTCTCGGAACGAAAAACTCGCTTTGCTCGGCATCACGGCTATCGACGTACTCGATTCTTCCCAACTGATCGAGCCAACTCGCAAATCCGACAGATCTGAACGTCGGAATCAGGGTTGTGCCTTCGACGACATTAGGCTCACCGTTCAGCCATTCTCCGACGACCTCGGCGTTGCTAATGACCGCTGAGATCAGCACCTTCTGGGTTCCTTCGGGAATCATGGAGCGCAGCGATGTTAGGAGTAGCTCGTATGTGATGCCTCGGGTACCGCTGTCGAACTGGTGGCCTTCATCAAAGACCAGCAAACCAACGTGGGCAGCCAGCTCCGGAGCGTGCCGAAGAACATAGAGTAGCTTTTCCGGAGTTACAACCAGAATCTGTTGGTGCCCCAGGAGTTCAGCAATCTCAAAGTCGGTCTGCAGGACATCGGATAATTCATCCACCTTGGTGGCTTCGTTGTGGAACGCCTCTATGAGGCTATCCTTGATTTCATGGCACAGCGCCCTGAACGGGGCGATGATGATAGCCAGTGACACGCGTTCGGCCAGAAACGCGCTTCGAAGGATCAGTTCCGTTGCCTTCGTTTTGCCTGCGCTGGTGGGCATCTGAACGATGGCGGACTCACCCTTAAGAACATCCGCCTTGCCCAAAAGATGTTGTGCAGGCCAAAGTTCCTTAATGAACGAATCCTTTTGCAGCGCATGAAGCCACTTATCGCGGGGCAGCCCAGAATATGACGGCAAAGCCTTCCAGGTGGAATTCTCCAACTTTTTCCTCAGAACGGCGGCAATCAGATCACCAAATAGAAGCTGCCTTGGTGTGCCGAATTCATAGACGGAATCCCTCAGCTTTGCGGCCAAATCGAGAAGATTATCTTCGCCACTCCCATCGTCGAAAAACTGGAGCATCCATTTTGAGATTCCGTCGATGAATCCGCCGAATGGCCCCTCCATTCCATCAAAATAGGTTCCCAGGTCGGCCTGCAACAGCCAGAGCAATAGGTCTTCTAACCCATCGCCATCCAGATCCGGGCAATCGCCATGGATGCGCTTTGCCAATACCGACGCGCTCCCGGGAAGATCGCACAGGTAATAGGATGTAGAGCCCAGAAGCACGAGGTACGGAACAAGTGTCTCGTTCAGCTTTGACTGTAAGTAGGAGTCGAAAAAGCGGGCGGAAAATAGCAGATTAGCTTTCAGCTCTACGAGGGAATCGGGATCTGATTCCTCTCGGTTGATGGCGGCTGCGAGATCACCAAGCAGGCCAATCGTGATAGTGAAGAGCTTGGCCGGATCTTGGATGATTTTGATGTGATGCTCTTCCGGAACATCGTACTCAATCATCTTTGCCTTTGATCGAGTGACACCCAGCAGGAGTTGGGATTTCTGTTCAGGCCTCATCCGCAGCCCTCTTGTAGAGCTCGTGGACGAGCGCCATCATCTGATCCCCTTTTATGACCACCAGCGCAAGGTCACCTGAATGCGGATGAGAGGAAGTATCGGTCGCGGATGTCAGGCAGCCATCAAAGAGCGGGTTCTCAAAAAGCGCAACTGCCCCATAAACTTCTTTGTATGGGTGATCCACTTCGTTCTGGAACCGCTCAATTTTTTCGGCATCATCGAGTTCATTCCTACTATGCAGCCTTTGCTTGATGGCATTTAAGGACTCCGCCTTCCGTGCTATGTCTTTTGCTGAGCCGTCTACAGCATCTTGAAGTCTCGCCTTGGCCTTTTTTCCTGAGAATTGCGCCTTCGCTTCAAAAACCGCCAGCCTATCCTTCGAAGAAGTTTTGCCATCATTGGCAATATGAAAACCAATAATGTCACTGCCTTTTGTAGACTCGTTCCGAACAGTTTTTTCACCATAGCGAGTACGTGGAACCCAGTAACCAAGCAGGTATTCAAGAAAATCGGCAACCAGTACTTCTCCAAAGTCACCAGCGCGGATACTAGGGCCTGGTGCATTTTTGGGATCCGGGAATTTTATGGAGTTGAGATACTCCCTGCGAGAGTACTTGTACCCTTTGCGCCAATAATCGATTTCACTGTCAAAGCAATAGTGATTCCGAAAATGCCTGGCCCAAGCTGAGAGCACTGCATCATCGTTCTCATGACAAAAATTCCAGACTTCGACCACCTTGCCATCTGCAGTCTTCAGTCGTTCGTCGGTGTCAACGAGCCATCTAGCGTGCTCTGAAGTCCAAGGCATTTGATTTCCAATTTATTTCAGTTAAATAAATCCGTACGCAGTCCAAATCTAGAATAAGCATCATAACGGGTCATCATTCAAAAATTAGCGGAGACTTCCTGAAGTCCACTCATCGATCATATTCGCCCAGTCCTGCAACATGGCCGCCCGTTGCTCACGGTATTCAGCCTTGTTGTAGACCGCTCTCACGCCCTTCTGCTCGTGCGCCAGACACTTCTCGATCCAGTCGGTGTTGTAGCCGGCCTCATGCAGCAGGGTGCTGGCTGTACGCCGCAAATCATGCGGCCCGAACTTGGTCAGCAACTTTCCATCTTTCTGCGCTGCTTTGTATGTCAGCGTCAGTACCTGGTTGATGGTGGCACTGCTCATCGGCGCATCCGAGTCGTATCGTGACGGCAGGACAAAATCGGAACCACCGGCAAAGGTTTTCAGGGCAATGAAAATATCCAGCGCCTGCTGGGACAAGAACACCAGGTGCGGATTGCGCCGCTTCATCCGCTCCTTCGGAATCGTCCAAAGCGCCTCGCTGAAATTGATCTCACTCCAGGTTGCGTTTGTCAGCTCGCTCTTGCGTACCATCGTCAACAGCAGCAACTTGGCTGCCGCACGATTGGTTGGGCTTGTGCCAACCCGCTCCATGTACTGGTACATCAAGCCAATTTCATCTGGCGTCAACGCACGGTCACGCGGCTCGAACCTAGCAATGCTCGTTGGCCTCACCAGCTCCGCCGGATTCTCAACCTTCTGCCCACGCTCAGTAGCCCAGCGAAACACTTGCATCATGATTTCACGCACATGAACGGCGGTGGCCGGTGCGCCTCGCTCGACGATGGCGTCGGTTAGCGCTCGCAAGTCCTCGTGAGTGATCTCGGCCAGCTTCTGATTGCTGAATTTTGGCTTCAGTTCACGTTCGTAGACAGACCGGCGCATGTCGCGGGTGGAGTCGGCCATCTGGTAGCCGCGCAGCCATTTCTCCGCCCAGGCACCAAACGTCTCTGCATCTTTCACCCGCGCCTTGTCGCGGGCCTTCTCCTTGGCCGGTGACTTGCCCGCCGCAACCATCTTCTTGGCGTCACCTAACTGCTCTCGGGCTTCTGCCAGGGTGATGCCACCGACGCCGTAGCGACCAAAGGTGATGGTCTCCTGCCGCCCGTTGAGCGAGTAGTTGTAGCGGAATGAAACAGCACCCGCAGCCGTTACGGCCACATACAGGCCATCCCGGTCATTCACCTTGTAGAGCTTGTCCCTGGGCTTGAGATTGCGCAGCTTGGTATCGGTCAGCATGTACCTTGTCCTTCTTCGTTTTCGATACCATGTTGAAAGAACGTCATATTTACGGTGTTTTTTCTATACAAAACAATAAGTTAGTAAAATTTAATACCATGAAAACACAAGAGAAAGCAGCATGGTATCGGCATTAATCATGGCATCGCCAAGCGATAGTACCAGCTTTAATGCCATGCTCAAACGGTGCTTGGTGCTTCCTTCTGTTGCCAGGCCTTGCCAGACACAAACACAAAAAAGCCCGCAATTACGCGGGCTTAGCGGCTTTTTATGCCTTCAGGTGCCTGGCCGTGCCAGACGCGGGATCATTCCCACTCAATCGTAGCCGGCGGCTTGCTGGACACGTCGTAAGTCACCCGGTTGATGCCCCGCACTTCGTTGATAATGCGCG
>LNAP01001234.1_pt1 | contig 27573 bp, 23 predicted proteins | sample 602601 | NCBI WGS metagenome assembly LNAP01 (sample SAMN02440304, study PRJNA202911) | soil metagenome | biome: Subtropical and temperate rainforests or woodlands; isolation source: soil samples (1 kg each in a 20% v/v slurry with milli Q water) were... ... | reverse complement strand
CGAGGCGCCGCAGCGCACCGCCTACCTGGAGGCCACCGCGCGCAAGGGCCAGCCCACGCGCTTCGCCGTGCACTACGCGGTGACCGTGTATGCGCGCCACTTCGCCATCGACCCGGCCAAGGTGGTGGCCACCCCAAGCGACCCGGCGCTGAAGCCGTTCCTGGCCGAGCGTCCGCCGCATGTGGTGTTCACCCCGCAGCTGCGCGCCTTCTCCAGGCAGGTGGTGGGCGATGAGACCAACCCGTACCGCATCGCGCGCAAGCTGTTCGCCGCGGTGGACAGGATCCCGTGGGCCGGGGCGCGCGAGTACTCGACCATCAGCAACATCTCCGACTACGCCCTGCACGCCGGTCACGCCGACTGCGGCCAGCAGACCCTGCTGCTGATCGCGCTGCTGCGCATGAACGGCATCCCCGCGCGCTGGCAGAGCGGCTGGGTGTTCTCCGACGATGCGGTGGGCTACGACAACATCCACGACTGGGGCTGGCTGTACCTGGCGCCCTATGGCTGGGTGCCGATGGACGTGACCACCGGGGCGCTGGACAGCGCCGACCCGGCCGAGCGCGACTTCTACTTCGGCGGGCTCGACGCCTACCGCATGGCCTTCAACGACGACTGGTCGGTGGGCTTCGCCCAGCCCAAGGCGGCGTGGCGCTCGGACGATGTGGACTCGCAGCGCGGCGAGGCCGAGTGGCGCGGCGGCAACCTCTACTACGACCAGTGGAACTACGACTTCAAGTGGCATGTGGCGCCGCTCACGCGGGCGCCCTGACCCCTTTCGATCTTCCCCACCATTTCACCTGAAGGAGAGAGCAGGATGAAAGCCAAGCAGTACAAGCGCGTCGCGTTGTGTGTGGCCCTGGGCGCGTGCCTGGGCGCGATGGCGCCGGCCATGTCGAGCTCGCCCGGGCCGATCAGAAGGTACTTGCCCCAGCGCTCCGCCAGCGGCCGCCCGCCGCGCTTGCCGATCTCATAGGCGACGATCGACCCGAGATTGCACCCGATCGCTCCCGCGGTCGCCGCCCAGAACAGGTTCATCTCACCGGTCGAGACGAGATAGCCCGCGAACGGCATCACCAGCTCGGAGGGGAGCGGGATGCACGCGCTCTCGATCGCCATGAGCAGCACGACCCCGCCATAGCCCCCGGCGCGGATGACCCCGATCACGAACAGCGTCAGCGCGCCGATGATTTTCTCGACCATGCGCACGTGCCTAGCGCGGTCCGGTTAACGGGCAAGCACGATCACGGAACCGCCGCGGCGCAGCATTGGTTCGTCGCGAATGACAGATCTCACCCTCAACGACGGCCGCACCATGCCCCAACTCGGCATGGGCACCTACCAGATCCCCGACGCGCAGGTCGCGGCGGTGGTCCGCAACGGGCTCGACCTCGGCTTCCGCCTGGTCGACACCGCCTCGATGTACCACAACGAGCGCGGGGTCGGCGAAGGACTGAAGGCGAGCGACGCCTGGCTCACCACCAAGCTGTGGCATGACCAGCACGACGACGCCGAGGCCGCGCTCGACGCGAGCCTGGCGCTGCTCGGGCGCGATGCGGTGGACCTCTACCTGATCCACTGGCCCCACCCGGCTGGCGGCAAGTTCGTGGAAGCGTGGGGAACGCTGGTTAAGCTCCGGGATGCGGGCAAGGCCAAGTCGATCGGCGTGTCCAACTTCCTGCCCGAGCACCTCGAACTGCTGGCCGAGCACAGCTCGATCACCCCGGCCGTCAACCAGATCGAATTGCACCCCAGACTGCAACAGCACGCGTCACGGGAATACGCGCGAAGTCGCGGCATCGAAATCGAGGCATGGAGCCCACTGGGACAGGGAACTATCCTCGACGACCCGACCATCGGGAAAATCGCTGCAGCACACGGAAAGAGCCCAGCGCAGATCATTCTCCGCTGGCATCTCGAACAGGGACACACCGTTCTGTCGAAGTCGGTGACACCTGCCCGCATGCGCGACAACGCCGCAATCTTCGACTTCGCACTCGATACCGACGAGTCAGCTGCCATCGCAGCGCTGAACACCGACAGCCGTGTCGGACCCGATCCAGTCGAATTGAACTGAATCGAAACGGCTTCAAGAATTTTCGTGGGGAGTCAACGTCAGCAGCACGGAATCGACGGACTGCTCGGCCAGGAGCGCGTCCAACTGGTCGGCGAGCGAGGTCTTGTCGTCCCAGATCAGATGAACCGCCCCCATTTGCGAAAGATTCGAAAGACCCGGCGCGAACACCGGCGTCGACTTCGCCTTCTCCTGCAACGTTTCGATCGACAGCTTGGTCACCTTGGCCATCGACGGCAGATCCATCACCGCTGGGGTGGCGCCCGGCACCCCGACCAGGATGCGAGTGGCGAGCCCGGTCGCCAGCAGCGCGCCTGCCGCCGAATGGCCGTACAGAATCCCGATGGTCGGGCGGCCCTCCATGTCGGCATAGATCAGCGACTTGGCGAGGTGAGCGAGAAACTCGTTGAGGCCAAGCAATTCGTCGCGCTTGCTCATGCGTTGGCTGTCGCTGTCCACGAGAACGAGAATCGGACCGCTTCCCTGCGGCAGCGAATTCAGGACATGGGCCGCAAGCCTGTTGGCCTCGTCGATGCCGACCGGCGTCCGCTCCGCGACACCGATGACGAGCGCCTTGACGCCGGACCGCAAATTCGCCGATCCGAGCACCACTCCCCCGTCAGTCTTCACATCGTGACCATCGGGAAACAGCGAAGCGAGAAGTTCATCGAGCGTCATGACTGGTCCTCCCGATCTTGTCGGCGACAGCTATGAACTGCTCGGCGGGCAGTTCGGGGATTGTTTCGGCATGTGCGATGCCTTCGGCCATCCAGATATCGACACCGTCCTCGCAGGCACCGAAGCTGCGCAGCCGATCGGCAAGGCGCACCTGCTCGGCCTTCAGCCGGTCGAGGCCGAACGTTCCGACCAGACCGAGCAGCTCCAGCGCAGCATCGCGAAAGCCCTGCACGGTATCGTCGGTGAAGACGTCGGCGGCGCCGAGCAGCCGGCGATGCTTACCGCCCATGGTGCGCCAGACCAGTGCGCGGTCACGCGAGTCGAATTCCTCGACGCCGCGGTTGGTCTCGATGACCTCCGGACCGGACACAGCGATGCGGCCCGGCTCGGACACTGCCAGCGCCGAACAGCAGCCTGCGATCAGTCCGCCGCCGCCATAGCAGCCGGAGCGGCCTCCGATCAGGCCGACGACCTTCACGCCGGCGGTACGTGCTTCCATCACCGCGCGCATGATCTCGGCGATGGCGAGTTCTCCGGCGTTTGCCTCCTGCAGCCGCACGCCGCCAGTATCGAACAGAATGAGGACGGGGATTGATTTGAGCTCCCGGGCCGCGCGCAGCAAGCCGATCAGCTTGGCACCGTGGACCTCGCCGAACGCGCCGCCCATGAAACGTCCCTCCTGCGCTGCGATGAAAACCGGAGACGTGTCGAGGCGTCCGCGCCCGACGACGATGCCGTCGTCGAACTGCTCCGGAAGGTCGAATATCTTCAGGTGCGGGCTGACCTCGCGGCTTTCCGGCCCGATGAACTCGACGAAGCTGCCGGCGTCGAGCAGTCGCTCGATACGCGTGCGCGCCGAGGCCTCATTGAAGCTGATGGTGCGAGATCGTTCCGCCGAAGCTGGGGCCGGCTGCTTGATGGGAGCGGTCATTGGCCTTCCTCCTCGATCAGCCGAATGGCCTGCGCCAGGCGCAACGATACGGTGTCCGGGCGCGCGCCACCGTCATTGATGGAAAACTTGAGCCCGCCAGGCGAATAGCGCTCGATGAAATCGGCGATGACGGCGGTCCACACCTCGCCGAAGCCCATGGCGGCGGTCTTGACCTCGATCCGGCATTCGGCGTCCGGCAGAACACGCTCCACGAGCACTTCCAGATTTCCGGAAGCCACCACGCCTATGATCGCGGTTTGCCTGAGGCCGCCGGCACGCGCGCCAACCTTGTGTTGAAAACTGAGATCTTCCATGACGTCTGTCCTCACCAATTCCTGAATTTCGAGGGCGGCGCATACAGGCCGCCCGACCAGCGCACGAGATCCTTGATCGAGCGCGCGGCCAGCATGTTGCGGTCGGCATCGAGCGGGTTGATGTCGAGATCCTGGGGCCGGCGGATCACGCCGCGCTGGCGAAGGAGCTCCACCATGTTCCGATCCCGCCCGCGGCCGACATCGGTGTATCCGGCCACGCCGCGGATCGCCTGCTCGCGCTCCCTTGCGTCGCGGCAGAGCAGGAGATTGGCGATGCCCTCCTCCGTGACGATGTGCGTGACGTCGTCGCCGTAGATCATGATGGGCGCCAGATCGAGATTGAGCTTCTCTGCCAGTTCGAGCGCGTCGAGCTTTTCGACGAACAGCGGCACGTTCTTGTCGCCAAAGGTTTCGCCGATCTGCACCACCAGCTTGCGACCACGGCGCAGCGCCGGGGCGGCTTCGGGATCGGCTTCCGCGCCCGCTTTCAGCCAGGGGCCGCTCGGATGGCGCCGCCCGCGAGCGTCCGCGCCCATGTTCGGCGCGCCGCCAAAGCCGGCGATGCGAGACGTCGTGACGGTCGAGGAATTTCCTTGCAGGTCGATCTGCAAGGTGGAGCCGATGAACATGTCGCAGGCGTAAAGGCCCGCCGTCTGACAGACCGCGCGATTGGAACGCAGCGAGCCGTCCGGGCCGGTGAAGTAGATATCCGGTCGGGCGCGGATGTACTCATCCATCCCCACCTCGGAGCCGAAGGAATGGATTTGCTGCACCCAGCCCGACTCGATCGCCGGGATCAGCGCAGGATGAGGGTTCAGCGCGAAGTGGCTGGCGATCTTGCCTTTGAGGCCCAGCCTCTCGCCATAGGTCGGCAGCAGGAGTTCGATTGCAGCCGTGCTGAAGCCGATGCCGTGGTTGAGTCGCTGCACGGCATACGGCGCGTAGATGCCCTTAATCGCGAGCATGGCGGTCAGGATCTGACCTTCGGTGATGGCTGCGGGATCGCGCGTGAACAGCGGCTCGACGAAGAACGGCTTGTCCGATTTGATGACGAAGTGCACCCGGTCTGCCGGGATGTCGACGCGCGGCACCTTGTCTACGAGTTCGTTGACCTGCGCGATCACCACGCCGTCCTTGAAAGCGGTCGCCTCGACCACAGTTGGCGTGTCCTCGGTGTTCGGGCCGGTGTAGAGGTTGCCCTCGCGATCGGCGCTCACCGCGGCGATCAGCGCGACCTGCGGCGTGAGGTCGATGAAATACCGCGCGAACAGCTCGAGGTAGGTGTGAACCGCGCCCAGCTCGATCTTGCCGCCGAACAACATGCGTGCAATGCGCGCCGACTGCGGACCGGAATAGGCGTAATCCAGCTTCTTCGCGACGCCGCGATCGAAGAGGTCCAGGTGTTCCGGCAGAACGACGCCGGACTGCACCATGTGCAGCTGGTTCACTTTGGCCAGGTCGACCGCGAGCAGCGCGCTGCTGAGCAGGTCCGCCTGCTTCTGGTTGTCGCCTTCGAGGCAAACCCGATCGCCGGGCCGAATGACGGCTTCCATCAGGCGCGTCGCATCGCGCGCCTCGACGATCTTCCCGTTCGCGAGCTGGGAGCCGGCCTCGATGCGGGCGTCGCGCGCTGCGCGGCCGCGTTGCCACGCGGGCACGAGCTTGGTCTCGGCGTTGATTGACGTCAACATGTGAGAATTCCTGATGTGGCGGATTGGTTGCTCTGGCGGACGACCGTGAGGCTCGCCCACCAGAACTCACAGACTGGCTGCGTGATCCTCAGCGAGCAGTGGCCGTCGTCTGCTGGACGGTGTGGGCAGCCTTGGTGATGATCGCCGCCACCTCCCTTGGATGCGACTCGTAGACAGAGTGGCTGGCTCCCGGAATGACGGTGGTATGGCTCTTGGCGCGCTCGTAGTACCAGCGTTCGAGATCCGGATTGATGATCTGGTCGCTACCGGCGACGATTCCCCAGCTGGGCTTGGTCTTCCACGCCGCTGCGGTCAGCGGCGTGCTGAAGACTTGTGCGGCCGCGAGAACCTGGGACCGTGCGACGAACTCGGCCCGCTCACGCGGCAGGTCGGGTGCGAACAGCTTCGGAAACTCGACGGGATTGAGATAGGTGAACTTGTCCGGCGTGATCTTGATGGCGCCCTCAGTCTTCGCCAGCACGCTGGGCGTCTTCTTGCCGAGTGCTCCTTCGTCTTCACCGACGTCGGGGGCATGCGCCGCGACGTAAACGAGACCGGCGACCTTCGGATGAACGCCGGCCTCGGTGATGATCGACCCGCCGTAGCTGTGCCCGACGAGCAGCGTCGGACCGTCCTGGAGATCGAGGACCCGCTTTGCAGCGGTCACGTCATCCGCGAACGAGGTTTCGGGCTCCTGCACCATGGTGACATGGAAGCCTTCCTTGGTGAGGATCTCGTAGACCGGCTTCCAGCCGGATGCATCGACCCATGCGCCGTGCACCAGAACGATGTTCTTCAGAGGCTCGGCCCTCGCCGTGGTTGCCGATAAGAGGGAGAAGGCCGCGGCGAATGCAAGGCTGGCTTTGATCAGGTCTCTCATGTCGATCACTCCGGTTATTGAATGGGCACAACCTTAGCGACCGGGCTCGTCCTGGTATTTCATCCTAGCCATCCTGTTTTTCAGTATGAACGCGTAGGGGGTGTCAGCGCGCGGCCCGATCTGCCCGCGAACCGTTCCTTCGCGACAGATGGCGAGATCGACGGGTATCATTGCAGGGAAGTTGTCATTCTCTGTTCGGCTCGAGAGCTCAGGAAACCAAGCCGTGACCAGAACCTTGAACACCTGCGCTGCTGTGGTCACCTTGCTGGCAACAATACAAGCAGCCGGTGCGAGCCCCCGCTCTCGAACCATTGTGGGGGTTCAGTCGCAAATTGACTCCGCAATCGAGTCGATGCGGGTTTGGGGCTGGAAGCCCGAGAGCCTTCGTGCGCCGTGAAACTATCCACCAACGCCCCGGTCGCTCGCGGCGACCGAAAACCACGCAGGTCGTCGCTTCGAGGATGCGCTAGACGCACTCGATCGCGCCAATGAACTCAGCCAGATGCCGCCTGGAGGTCGGACGCGCGCGATCCGCACTCGCCGCCTAGAGCGGCGGCCGTCAGGGTCAAACTCCGCCAAGCTCCATGCGGCATTCTTCACTAAATCTGCGCAAAGGGTCCAGCGTATGGCTGTCGATGAGATGGCGCAATTCAGGGAGTGTTTTGTTGGGAGTGAAATAGGTACCTACAATCATCCTTATAAGCTCTTCCGCACGCTCAACTACGCCAGGACTCGACAAAATCCGCATCTGGCTGATGAGTGAGTACACGCCTACAAGCGACGAGATCTCGGCTTCGTTATGAGCGAGAGCGTCGGCGTAAAGCCTGGATGCTTCGTTGATGAACTGCGCGTACAGTTCGCGACGTCTGGCTCTGTCCTGCAACAGGCGCGCCGCACGATCCTGACGATGCTGGGTAAGCCAGGCAGACGCAATTGAAGTCAAGCCGCCGAGCGTCGATCCAACAAGCACCGCGATAGTAGATGTGTAAGCACTGGTCATACACGTTTTCCGATCGATGAAAACAGCTATTGCCCTGCAATCTACTCAGCCAAGCGTACGGCCAGTACCTGCCGGCAACGCTTTTTGTCGAAACGCACGATTTGTCGTGCTGCCGGGGCGGTCGATGGGCGTGAAAAGCGGCAACGGCGACCAACTCGGTGACCTCTGCTGCCCGCTTTTTGCGCTGACGTCGAGCTCAGCCATTCGTCTCTTGCCGATCGCAAGGCGGTGAGTGATAATCGCTTTTTGATGAGGGCACCGCCACGCTTCCTGCCTGGGCCTCGTGAATGCAAGACGATCAGATCGAGATCATGTGCGAAAGCAGAATGCAGATCCGGCTGCAACTGTTCGAGTTCTACTGCTCGCTTTCGATGGACCGTATTGGCGACGTCCCAACGCGCCCGCTCGTTGTTTGTCGTCGTGCGGGCGCAGATACTATCTGGCATTTGGCGAGAGGGCGATCATGAACCAGCAGCCTGTCCAGCGACCAGGAGGCCGAGCTACCCGACGTCGATGCTCCTGAGCTCGTCCAAAGATCTGGGCTGGTCCACCCTGTCGGCCGAATTGCGCTCGCACGGGCGATCCGATGGACCTGGGACTGAAGCCTTGCACGCGGAAGTCGCCATTACGATGCGGGGCGTAAACGAGGGGCAGGTTGCGTGCAAGGTCGGTGGAAGCTGGAGAACTGTCCGCCCGACGACCGGAACGATTTGGTTGAGGCCGATCGGCGCGAAGTCCGACGTCGCTCTTATCAGTGCGCCGAAAGTACAAGTCATGCACATGTATGTGCCGGCCCCGGTCTTTCGCCGACTTGCGGACGACTACGATCTGCCGACGTCTCCCGGACGCTCGATCCGATATTCGTGCGGCGTGCAGGACCCAATCATCAGTCAAGTAGCGCAGACGGTGCTTTCCGAGATGATGCATCCGACTGCCGCCGGGCGCATGCTCGTGGAAACCTCTTCTCTGTTCCTCGCAGCGCGGCTCGCCCACTCGTACCTCGAGACGACGTTCGCTCAACCGCAGGCGCGGGGTTGCCATGGCCTGAATGCCAGACGACTGAAGCGTGTTCTCGAATATGTCGACATGCACCTGATCGACGACGTCACCGTTGGCGACCTGGCCAAAGTCGCATGTCTTAGCGTCTTTCACTTTAGCCGCGCGTTCGCTGCATCGATGGGAGTGCCGCCGCATCGCTATGTCAGCCAACGGCGGCTCGACTATGCCAAAGCCATGATCGTGACCGGACGCACACCGCTGGACAAGATTGCGTTGGACACACGATTCGCTTCGCAGTCGAGCTTCACCCGCGCCTTCCGGCGAGCTACCGGGATGACGCCGGGAGAGTATCGGCAAGCATTGCGACAGTAACCTTCCCACGGCGAACGATCCTCATCTGCGGTCCGACCGAGCGTCGGATTGTCGACCTGGCATATTGCATGCCGGAATCGCCATTCATTCCGCAATCCCGGTCGAAAAAACCGCAATACGGGTCAAAGACCAAGGCATCGAACGCCACTATAAGATGGGTCGGCAGATGAGCGGCACGCGGCACCAATTGGAAAATGGATTATGAGATCGAACTTAATGCATCGTCCTGCGGTCCGTTCCCGCACCACCACCGATGTTTACGATCGCCACGCGCCCACGCGGCAAGTCGAAGCTCGCGTGCTTGCTCAGGATCGACCAATGAACGCCCTGCGATATCGAGCACGTTCGCCAATCCGTGCGAAGCTGTACGATCGCATCGACACTTTCGTCGTGGGCTCTGTATGGAGCGGGGCATGATCGAAGAACTGCACCCGTCGTTGAAGGCGACGGTTCCTCCGGCACGTGAATACACATCCTCCTTTCGCGGCCTGCCGAGGCGCCTCACACTGTCCCGTCTCCTCGCCGGCCAGAGCCACCATCCGCTGTCTCCGCCTCTATTCTGGATCTGCGGAGCAGGAGCCTTGGTTCTGACTTCGCTGCTGTGCCTTCGGTTGGGCCTCAACTATCCAACGACGGCGTTTGCGCTCCTGGGCGTTATCGCCTTTTTCGCGCTGTTCGGAAGTCTCGTCGCTTCGATCGCATTTTCCGCCGGAGCAATGGCCTGCCTCGGCTATGTCTTCGTAGAGCCGACTTTCTCCTTTGAAGTAAGCAACCTGCATGATTTGGCGGCGCTCGCCGCCTTCCTGCTGGGTTCCTTGTTCGTGACGACCTTGATCTGGCGCGTGCGGATGCTTGGATCCCTTTATCGTGAGCAGGCTCAACTCCTCGACCTCACGTCAGACGCCATCATCGTCCGCGACCCGAACGATTCCATTACCTTTTGGAATCGCGGCGCCGAGGAACTCTACGGGTGGAAACGCGCGGAAGCTCTCGGCAGTATCGGACATCGTCTGCTGGGCACCGAGTTTCCTGCACCTCTCGAAGACATCAAGCAAACGCTGCTTCGAATGGGACGGTGGGAGGGCGAACTGGTCCACACGACGCGCAGCGGGACGAAGGTTTCGGTCCTCAGCCGTTGGTCCACGGACCGGAGCGAGCCGACATTCGGCATCCTCGAAAGCAGCACTGACGTGACACAACGGCGCCTTGCCGAAGAGGCGATACGGCAAAGCGAGGCGGTTTACCTGGCAGAAGCGCAGCAGCTCAGCAACACCGGCAGCTTCGGCTGGGACGTCGTGACGGATGAGCTCATCTGGTCTGCGGAAACATTCAGAATATTCGAGCTGGCCCCGACTTCGATACCCACGGTCGACTTCGTGCTGGAACGGATTCACCCGGATGACCTGGATGTCATTCGGAACGCGTTCGAAGACGCGAAGCGGGAAGGACGATCTTTCTCCCTCGAGCATCGATTACTCATGCCGAACCGGACAATCAAGTTCGTCAAGGTGGTCACACGCGCGACCTCAAATCAAAAGGGCAATTTGGAGTTTATCGGTGCCGTCATGGATGTCAGCGCCCAGAAGCGGGACCATGCCGAGCTCCAGCGAAGCGAGTTGCGATATCGCCACCTCTTTTCACGTATGCCCATCGCGCTCAGGCAGCTCGACGCGACACAGCTGGTGCGGCTATTCAAAGCACTCCGCCAGAAAGGGGTTACCGATCTCTCCAAATATTTAGACGAAAATCCAGACTTTCTGACGACATGTATGGACGCGCTTAAATTCCACGAAGCGAATGAGCATGCCGTCCGACTGTTCGGCGGACATTCGAGCCAAGGCCAAAAGCCCTCCCTCGTTCGCACATGGCAGGCTCGACCCGATACGTTTCGGCGGGCGATGGAATCGAACTTCCGCGGCGATCCCAGCTTCGAAGAAGAAACCCAGATGGTCACCTGGGATGGCCGGGTGATTGACGTTCTTTTCATCACCGCGCGCGTTGGCCCCATCGACGATTTCGAAATCAGCCTCGTTGGGACTATCGACATCTCCGAGCGTGTACGAGCGCAAGACGCACTGAGGAAATTACAAACCGACTTTGCTCACGCCGCGCGCGTCTCGATACTCGGCGAACTCACGGCTTCCATCGCTCATGAAATCAATCAACCCCTCGCCGCGATTTCGACCAATGGAGGTGCAGGCTTGCGATGGCTCAACCGGCCCGCCCCCGACCTTGCGGAGGTGCAGCTTTCAATTCAGAGGATGGTGGCAAGCGCGGCGCTTGCCTCGGACATCGTCGCTCGAATTCGTACAATGGCCGCCGGCAAATCGACGGAGCGGTCACTTCTATGCTTGGACGACGTGATCGCGGAAGCGCTGATTTTTCTGCGCCACGAAAGTCAGTCGCGCGGCGTGTCTATGGCGCATCACAGAGACCCATCGGCGGTCGAAGTGTTTGGCGACAGAGTCCAGCTCCAACAGGTCGTCGTCAATCTGGCGATGAACTCGATGCAGGCGATGGAAGACGCCCAATGCACTGACCGCAGGATCACGATCAGAACGACGCATTCGTCGGGCAGGGTGCACTTTTCGCTCGTTGACAGCGGTCCCGGCATCAAACCTGAGCACCTCGATCGGCTGTTCGAGAGCTTCTTCACCACCAAGAAGGACGGAATGGGAATGGGTCTCCCGATTTGCAAATCCATCCTGGAAGCCCATGGTGGGAAGATCACTGCTGCAAACGATGACGCCGGAGAAGGCGCAAAACTCTGTTTCAGCTTGGCCACCGCCGCGGAATGATGCGCTTGCATGCCGCAACGATCGAACGCAGTTCAATTCTACAATTTTCGAGCGAGCGCGAAAGAGTTGAGCCTCCGTCTGGAGTAAGACTTGCGCGTGTCTTACAACCCAAACGATGGAGCTTGACCGTCATGACTAAACTGCAGATCTTCGCCTCCGTGGCTCTCCTGTCGATGCTGGCCGCCGGCAACGCATCCGCTCAATCGGGCTTTGCGAACAGCCACCCAGACACTTACGAGGCAGAGTTTCCAAATCGAAACCTAGACGGCTCCCTGACGCCGGCGGGCAAGTTGGGACTCGAATTTCCCGATGGTGCAGCACGTGCTGGCAGCGCGACTGGCGCGATGGCGAGGTTCGACAGCGCGGCCGCTCGGGACTGTGCTCAAAGATATCGATCCTATGATCCTGCGACGAACACGTTCGTCCGCCGGGACGGCAAGCGACACTACTGCAAGTAGGTTCTCTCGGGTCAGAAGCGGATTCGACGAAGGTAGGCGTTCACGAGCCGGTTCTACGGGATGCCATTGAGCCACCCTATTCGCATGATCCAGCCGCCGAGGAAATCCCTCGGCGGCTTGTCTGCAAAGGCACCGCGAATGCTGCACATAGACGAGCGTCAGGACACGCGGGACAGATCGCGGCCGCACCGGCGACGGGCATCAAGCGCCGTTGCAGGATAGCAGATTAACTCGTGCGAATACGGCAGCTGCTATCAACACCAATAGAGGCAGTCGAAGACAGGATTGATAAGATACTGGAGGAGTAACGTGCCGAGGTCGCGCTGGCGATGATGCTGCGACTCTGAATGCCACAGCGCACCGTTTGAACACTTGATCCACATTCGCCGATCAGATTTCTGCGAATCGGACCGCAACGCCCCCATCGGACAACAATTAGCACGCGCCCTGCGTTCAGCAACACGAGAGGATCTGCCGCCGATGCGTTCGACCCGGCGGTATTCTTTTCAGGTTCTTCGATCCGCGATCGCTATCTTTGCGAGATTGATCCAGATCGGAGCCTCACGTGCATATAATTCGCGCGTGGCTTCTATCGACATGGGCCCTTCCTCGATCCCGAACGTCGCGAGCATCGCCTTAATCTTTTCAGTTTGCGCCGCCTGCATGATGAGATCCGACAACCGCTTAACGATCGCCGTGGGCGTGCCCGCCTGCACTGCGCAACATTGATAGGTCGTAAGGCCAAACAGGGGAGAGGCAGCTCCCTGCTCGGCGAAGGTCATCACTTCTGGAAAGATTGTAAGTCGCTTTCGTGGCACAGCGATTATTCGACCAGACCCAGCCTGAAGGACTGGCTGCGCCCCAACAATTGTGCCGATGCCTCCGTCGATAATTTGGGCCAACACTCCGTTCCACATGGGGACTTCGCCGCGATAGTGGATAGGCTCTATATTTAAGCCGTATTGTTCGTTCAGCGCGAGGATCGCCAGATGGGCGGGGGAGCCGACGCCGAATGTTCCGATTGTCATTCGCCCTGTCGCACGAGAATGACGCACTAACCCCGCGAGATCCATGACTTTCAGTTCGGCGTGCATAATCAACGGTAGTCCGCCCGTGGGCATAGCCGAGATCAGCTGGAAGTCCTTATCAGTGTCGTAGGCCAGATCCTTGATCAACACACGATTCACCGACAGCCAGACGTCGTAAAAAGCACCGTGTACCCGTCCGGAGCTGCCCGCTTGACCTCGGCCGCGGCAATCGAACCGAGCGCTCCGGCTTTGTGTTCGAAGACGACCGGCACTCCGGTTTGTTTGCCAATAAATTCGCCGTACATTCGAGCATAGACGTCGGTCTGCCCACCTGGCGCGAAGCCTACGACAATCTTTATGGGCTGCTGCGGCCAGTCGCTCGCGGCTGGTCGTGCGATCGACGGAGAAACGATAGCCGACGCCATGCCGGCGAAGAACGATCGGCGGGATATTTTCACCTTCTGTTCTCCCTTAATACATATCGCCGTCTTGGGACCGACACCGAGTTGACAGTTTAGACTTGCATTGCAGCCGGCGATAGAGCCCGCACCATGGCGCCTGCTTCGTTGACGTTCAGGCAATGGCATTTTGAAGGGGAACGAACTCGATCGACAGGTGCTCGATTAACGCCCAAATCGTGGTGCAGCGGCTCTTCGGCATCCTCAACGTAGACCTCGAGCAAGCCCTCGATGCCCGTCTTCGACACCGCGATGTCGATGAATTCCTTCACCGTGGCGCCGGAGTCGAAGGAAGGCGACGGAGCGTAAAATAAAGGTGCGATTCACAAATGAATGGCTGAGACGAAGGATCGAGCGGGATGCCGACCTCGACAGCGACGCGGGTCTGCCCATCACGAAGATCGACGTGTTGAAGGCATTTCTACCGGAGGCTCCGGCCGTCCGCACGCCCGTGGCCGCGGCTGCTCCGCAGGTGCGCCAATCGGCTGCCGTGCTCGGTCATCTCGTGCGCCAACTGCGTCGCCGCGACAGACTCGAATTGGCGCGTTTGTCGGCCGAGGTTCGCGTGCACGAACAGGAGCTTCGTGAGATCGACTCCCATGCCAATGGGCCAGGTCAATACGGTGAGGTCGAGCGCCAAGCCCGACGCGATTTCGTCAAGCAACGCCAGTGGGTCGGGACCCTCGGGATCAATTTTGTTGATGAACGCGATAATCGGAATATCGCGCAGGCGGCACACCTCGAACCCTTTGCGGGATGCGCTGATCCTGGACCATGAATGGACGAACGGAGCGGCGCTGCTCCTGGCCTGCCGCTGCGTTTTCTCATTCCAGTGATCGTCGGCGGCATTCTGCTGGGCCACGCGCTCCGCGAACTGCAGGAAATCGGCGAGGGGAATGAATTGCGGGACCGGCGGCGCTTCGTGCCTCGGTGCATCGTCAGTGCGAACAACGATAGGGCTGGCTGCCGGCAAGGTCGCCTTCGGTGGATCGTTCTTCGCGAGCAAGAGGCGCTCCACCAGCCCCTCGTCTTCGATCCACATCCCGCCGTCGGCGCGGCCTGCACGCCTTCGATCATTTGCCGAAGGACGTGGTATTTCGTCGGCACCATATCGTTGGCCCGAAGCATGGCCAGATGACGCTTCACGGCCTCGATGTCGGCTTCCGAGAAGCCTTTGCGATCATGCGGTCGCGATCCTCCGGACGCACGACAGCGCCGTGTCCTTGGGCGTCCAGCAACGTGTAGGTCCACAAGGCCCGCCTGTCGTCCGCCCGCGCCTTGCCGGCGTTGAAACCAGGCGCGTTCTTGGCGGCGAACGCCACCAGATCGAGCTTGACCACGTGCTTCTCGACGACAGCATGGAGCATTGTCTCGATTTGAGACCGTGATAGCTGATCGGTACCACCAGCAAGCATGGCAACATCATCAAGAACAGGTTCACCTGGGCAGCCAGACGGCGGGCTGCCGCGCGGCTCGTCGTTTGCAGGCTCATGGAAAGATGCTGGCGGCCGAGCAGCTTGGTAAGCGCGCGAGGGGTCCGACGGCGCCAGTAATAGACCGCTTGGAGCTTCTGGCTGGGGCGGGAGGGATCGAACCTCCGTATGGCGGAATCAAAATCCGCTGCCTTACCGCTTGGCTACGCCCCAACGACCCGGACGGGATGGCGACGGCCGGCCGCCGCAGATTCCCTCCGGTCGCAGCCGGTCTATAGGGAGCAGGGCGGCATTTCAACCGCCTGGAGGGGCAAAATGCCGCTGGTGCCCCGGATCGGCCGCGCCACGCCCGATATCGAGCCAGGCTTGGGATGACAGGCCCTGCGGCGAGACAGCCTTCCGCCCATTGAGACCTCCGCCATTTCATGGGAATACGGCGCCAATATCCGTCCACGGGAGTGAGCCATGACCTACCGCGCGCCGATCTCTGACATGCTGCTGTCGCTCAACCACGGCGCCGGCCTCAAGGCCGCCATCGAGGCCGGTCATTACGGCGATTTCGACGCAGACATCACCGCGGCCGTGCTGGAGGAAGCCGGCAAGTTCGCAACCGACGTGCTGGCGCCGCTCAACAAGGTCGGCGACGAGCACGGCATCAAGCTCAGCGACGGCAAGGTGACGACCGCGCCGGGCTGGCCGGACGCCTACAAGCGCTGGACAGAGGGCGGCTGGAACGCGGTCTCGGGCCCCGAGGATTTCGGCGGCCAGGGTCTGCCGATCGCGATCAACGCCGCCTGCACCGAAATCTGGAGCGCGGCCAACGTCGCCTTCGGCCTCTGCCCGCTGCTGACGGCTTCGGCGATCGAGGCGCTGGACGCGCATGGCAGCGACGAGCTGAAGAAGATCTATCTCGAAAAGCTCGTCTCCGGCGAATGGACCGGCACGATGCAGCTCACCGAGCCGCAGGCCGGCTCCGACGTCGGCGCGCTGCGCACCCGCGCCGAGAAGCAGGCCGACGGCACCTATCGCATCAAGGGGACGAAGATCTTCATCACCTATGGCGAGCACGACATGACCGACAACATCGTGCATTTCGTGCTGGCGCGCCTGCCCGACGCGCCCGCCGGCACCAAGGGGATATCACTGTTCCTGGTGCCGAAGTTCATGGTCAATGCCGACGGCTCGCTGGGACAGCGCAACGACATCTTCGCCAGCGGCGTCGAGCACAAGCTCGGCATGCATGCCTCACCGACCTGCACCATGACCATGGGCGACCATGGCGGCGCAATCGGCTTTCTGATCGGCGAAGAGAACCAGGGCATGCGCTGCATGTTCACGATGATGAACCAGGCCCGGCTCGGCGTCGGCCTCGAAGGCGTCGGCGTCGCCGATCGCGCCTATCAGCAGGCGCTGTCTTATGCACAGGAGCGCAAGCAGGGCCGCGCGATCGGCAAGAAGGGCGACGGCTCGGATGCGATCTTCGTGCATCCCGACGTCAAGCGCATGCTGATGCGGATGCGGGCGCAGACCGCGGCCGCGCGCACCATCTGTTATGCGACCGCGGTTGCGCTGGACGTCTCGACCCGTGCCAAGGATCCGAAGGTCAGGGCTGACGCCGCCGCGCGCGCGGCACTGCTGACGCCGATGGCCAAGGGCTATTCCACCGATATCGGCAACGAGGTCGCCTATCTCGGCGTGCAGGTGCATGGCGGCATGGGCTTCATCGAGGAGACCGGCGCCGCGCAGCACTACCGCGATGCGCGCATCACCGCGATCTACGAGGGCACCAACGGCATCCAGGCGATCGACCTCGTCACACGCAAGCTGGCGGCCAATGGCGGCGCGGCGGTGTGGGCACTGCTCGACGAGCTCGCCGCAACAATCAGCCAGGTCGAGGCCTCCAACGATCCCGCCTTCGGCACCACCGGCACGAAGCTGCGCGAGGCGCTCGAGGCCCTGACGCGCACCAGCAAATGGCTGCTGGAGCGCGTTGCGTCCGCACCGAACGACGCGCTCGCCGGCGCGACGCCGTATCTGCAGCAGTTCGGCGCGACGCTCGGCGGCTGCATGCTGGCCTCCGAAGCGCTCGCGGCGAAGGCCGACGGCAATGCGGACGCCGCGCGCTACGTCTCGCTCGCGCGCTTCTTCGCCGAGAACATTACGGTGCAAGCGGGAGCACTGGAGCGGACGGTGACGGAGAGTGCGGAGTCGGTCGCGGCGGCGGATGCAGTTTTGCTGGGGTAGGCTGCAGCCACGCGATCGGATGCAGTGGTCCCGGATTACGCTGCAGCGCAATCCGGGCTACAGCCGCTACAATGCAGCAAGCTTCGCCCTCGTTCCCGGCCGCCACAGCACGATCCCCGCAGCCACGAGATCGAGCACCACGCACATCGCGAACGCCATCGTGTAGTTGCCGGTGAAACTCCGCGCGAGGCCGACGATGCCGGGGCCGAAGGCGCTGACGATGCCGCTGATCGAGGTGCCCAATCCCATCGCCGCGGCGAAGGCGGCAGAGCCGATCTCGCGCTGGATGATCAAGGGCGGGAACGTGATCATGTTGCCGATCGAAAAGCCGTAGACGGCGCAGCACGCCAGCAGCACCGCAGGACTCGTGCTTTGGAGAAGCACGAACAGCGCCGCCGCCTGGCTGGTCATCGACGCCGCGCAGGCAAGCCGCGGATCGAGCCTGTCGACAAACAGGCCGAGCGACAGGCGGCCGACCACCGCCATCGCCGCCATGATGGTGACGGCAAGGCCAGCGCTGGCACGACCGATCAGCGGCTCCAGAAATGTCACCTGGTGGATGATGAATCCCATCTGCGCCAGCAGCGCGATCGCGATCGGCAGCACCATGGTCCAGAACGCGGCGCTGGCGAGCAGCGTCTTGCGGGAATGAGCCGGTGCGGCCGCCGCACCATCGGAGCGCCCGCCCGTTGTCCGCAAGCTCTCGGCCGGCCAACCGATGAAGCCAACCACCACCGGCAGCACCAGCACCACCATCACGATCGTAGCCACCAGCATGGCCGAGCGGAAGCCGATGCTGCCGGTCAGCGACAGCAGCAGCGGAACAAGGACGATGCCGCCGCAGGTCGCGCCGTTGAAGGCGAGGCTCAGCGCGAGCCCGCGGCGCCGTTCGAACCAGGAGTTCAGCACGGTCGCGATCACCACGGTCCCCATGCCGGTCCAGCCGACGGACATCAGCGCATAAGCCAGATAGAGTTGCCAAGGCGTCTGCATCAGCGCCAGCAGTACGGTCGAAGCGCCGAGCGCCGCCAGGCCGCACAGGATCAGCGACCGCAGCCCGATGCGGGCCAGCAGATCGTCGGTGAAGATGACGAGGACGGCGGTGAGCAGAAACGAGAAGGTGCTGGCCGCGGAGACCAGCGTGCCCGGCCAGCCATGGGCGCGCTGAAGCTCGGCGAGATAGACCCCCTGGCCGTAGAGGCCGAAGCCGAACATGAAGAAGGCCATCAGGAAGCAGGCCAGCACGACCCGCCAGCCGCGGTAGTGCAGCGAGGATTCGTCAACGCCCGTTGCGGCAATCATCGATCGAGCAATCGGCCAAAGGAAACGGCATTGGGCAATCGTGCCCCACAACCACCGGTTTTTCAAATGAAACATTGTAGCCATTTGTTGCAATGCGCAATTGCATGTGAAAATGGTGCGGCCGGCGGGATCCGAAGCGGTACGGTTCCCAGGGTCATGCGCCGGGGGTCGTCCTCGAAAAGGTCGCGTGGACGGATTGGCACGTCTGCAAGATCATGTAGGCTAACGCTTGCGGGACTCGCCAAATGCAAGCGTCGCGGCGACCGCAGGGGGCTACATGCCGAACGGCAACATCATCGTCACCGAGGAGCGCGGAACGCGCGTCATCACCCTGCGCCGCCCGGGCAAGAAGAACGCGATCACGCAGGACATGTATCGCGAGATGAGCCGCGCGATCGACACCGCGCAGAACAATCCCGACATCCGCTGCATGATCGTCACCGGCGGCTCCGGAGTGTTCACCGCCGGCGACGACATCGACGATTTTCTCAAGGCCGACGCCTCGCGCCCGGAGACCCTGTCGGACGGCGCGAAATTCCTCTATTCGCTGGCCCTCAACGTCAAGCCGATCATTGCCGCCGTGGACGGCGCGTCGATCGGCATGGGCACGGTGATGCTGTTCCACTGCGACTACGTGCTCGCCTCGAACGCCGCGACCTTCTCCGCGCCCTATATCCATCTCGGGCTCGTGCCGGTCGGCGCCGCCAGCCTCCTGATGCCGAACACGATGGGGTATCAGCGCGCCTTTGCGATGCTGGTGATGGGGCGAACCTTCACCGCGGCGGAGGCGCATCATGCCGGCTTCGTCAACACCGTGGTCTCGCCGGGACATACCGAAGTCGAGGCGCGCAAGGTGGCGCGCGAGATCTGCCGGCTGCCCGCCGAGGCGGTCGCGACCTCGCGCAAATTGCTGCGCGCCGCGCCCGAAGAGCTCACCCGCCGCATCGACCAGGAAGCCCATCTGTTCGGCGAACGGCTGAAATCGGATGACGCGATCGCCGCGTTCAACGCGTTCGCGAGTCGGAAGAAGCGGTAGGGGTCGGCGCCCAGCCAACCGCCGTCATTCCGGGGGCGCGACGTCGTCGCGCCCCCGGAATGACGGCGAGAACTTTCGTGAAATCTTCGCCTGGAACGACTAATCTGGTTCCATGCGATACGCCTTTCAATCGATCCTTGCCGCACTTGCGCTCACCTCCGCCCTTCCCGCCTCGGCCCAGACCGCCGCGCCCGTGGAGCTGCGCATGCTCGCGATCAACGATTTCCACGGCAATCTGCGGCCGCCGCCGGGCGGCATCCGCATCAATGATCCCGAGGACAAGACCGGGAAGGTGATGGTGGCCGCCGGCGGCGCCGAATACATGGCGACGCTGGTGAAACAGCTACGCGAGGGGCACAAGAACACGATCTTCGTCGCCGCCGGCGATTTGATCGGCGCGAGTCCGTTCTTGTCGGCGATGTTTCACGACGAGCCGTCGATCGAGTCGCTGTCGATGATGGGGCTTGCGATCACTTCGGTCGGCAATCACGAATTCGACGAAGGCAAGACCGAGCTGTTGCGGATGCAGAACGGCGGCTGCCATCCCGTCGACGGCTGCCAGGGACCGCGTCCGTTCACGGGCGCCAAATTCCATTATCTCGCCGCCTCCACCGTCGAGACCGCGACCGGCAAGAGCGTGCTGCCGCCCTATGAGATCAGGGAGTTTGAGGGTATTCCCGTCGCCTTCATCGGACTGACCTTGAAGGAGACAGCGGGCATTGTCTCGCCATCCGGCATCGCCGGGCTCGAATTCCGCGACGAAGCCGAGACGGTGAACGCGCTCGTACCGCAGTTGAAGGCGCGCGGCGTCGAAGCGATCGTGGTGCTGATCCACCAGGGCGGCGAGCCCTCGGGCGACTACAACGAATGCCCTGCTATCACGGGCCCGATCGTCGATATCGTCAAGAAGTTCGACCGCGCCGTCGACGTCGTCGTCAGCGGCCATACCCACCGCGCCTATATCTGCAATATCGACGGGCGGCTCGTCACCAGCGGCGACAAATACGGCACGCTGGTCACCGCGATCGACCTCACGCTCGATCCGGCAACGCGCGACATCGTCGAAGCCAAGGCCGAGAACGTCATCGTCGCTAATGCCTCGCTGGCCAAGGATCCCGAGCAGACTGCATTGATCGATGCCTACGACAAGCTCTCGGCACCCGTTGCCAACCGCCCGGCGGGATCGGTAACGCAGACGCTGTCGCGCGTTCCGAACGAGGCCGGCGAGAGCGCGCTCGGCGACGTCATCGCCGACGCGCAGCTCGCCGCGACCAGGGCGGCTCAGGATGGCAGCGCTGTCATCGCACTCACCAATCCCGGCGGCATCCGCACCGACATCGTCCCGAAGGAGAACGGCGCGGTGTCGTTCGGCGAGTTGTTCGCGAGCCAGCCGTTCCGCAACCGCCTCGTCACCATGACGCTGACCGGTAGCCAGCTCAAGGACATGCTGGAGCAGCAATGGCTCGATCCGAAGCGCCCGCGAATCCTCCAAGTCTCGAACGGATTCAGCTATACTTGGGACGCAACAAAGCCATTCGGCGAGCGCGTCATGATTGAAAAGATGACGCTGAACGGCCGGCCAATCGAGCCTGGAGGCGGCTACCGCGTCACCCTCAACGATTACCTCGCCGTCGGCGGCGACGGCTTCACCGTCGCCAAACAGGGGACGGCGGCGCAATATGGCAGCTACGATGCGGATGCCCTGTTCGCGTTCTTCAAGGCGCACGGGCCGATCGGACCGCTGCCACTGAGCCGCATCCTGCGCGTGGATTGATCCGGATCAAACGGACCGGAACGGGACCACCCTTTGCCATTTTCGGCCAAACGCCTAGATTGGGTTTTGCATTGCGTTTTGGCGCCGGATGCGCCAAGCGACGTCGAGAGCCCGTATCCCGTGAGGCCGACCTGATGAGCACGCTTCTCCTCTCCCACAAGGCCTGCCTCGACCACGACACGCCCCCGGGTCATCCTGAAAGGCCCGACCGCCTGCGCGCGGTGGAGGAAGCGCTGTCCCACGAGCGCTTCCAGTTCCTGGTGCGCGACCAGGCGCCGGAAGGCGATCTCGATCTCGTCACGCTCTGCCACAACGAGCATTACGTCACCGAGCTGCGCCACATGGCGCCGACCAGCGGCCTGATCTATATCGACGGCGACACCTCGATGTCGCCAGGCACGTGGGAAGCGGTGATGCGCGGCGTCGGCGGCGCGGTGGCCGCAACCGAAGCCGTGATGAACGGCGAGCACCGCAACGCCTTCGTCGCCGTGCGCCCGCCCGGACATCATGCCGAGATCGGCAAGCCGATGGGCTTCTGCTTTTTCGACAATGTCGCGATCGCCGCGCGCCACGCCCAGCGCAAATACGGCATCACGCGCGCGGCCATCGTCGATTTCGACGTGCATCACGGCAACGGCACGCAGGACATCTTCTGGTCGGACCCGACCGTGATGTATTGCTCGACGCACCAGATGCCGCTGTTTCCGGGCACCGGCGCGAAGGGCGAGCGCGGCGACCACGACACCATCGTCAACGCGCCGCTCGCCTCCGAGGACGGCGGCCCCGAATTCCGCTCCGCGTTCGAGAATTTGATCCTGCCGCAACTGACGAAGTTCAGCCCCGAGCTGATCATCATCTCCGCCGGCTTCGACGCGCATTACCGCGATCCGCTGGCCTCGCTGAACCTGCGCGCGGAGGATTACACCTGGGTCACGCGCAAGCTGATGGACCTCGCCGACAAGACCGCAGGCAGCCGCATTGTTTCGGTGCTCGAGGGCGGCTATGACCTGCAAGGATTGAAAGAATCTGTTACGGCGCATGTCGGCGCCCTGATGGGCGCTTGACGCACCCGCCACATTAAGCCCGCAAAACTCGGCTTCTCTTCAGGTGAAGCGAATCGGGCAATCGGAAACGGATATGGCCGAAAATACCCAAGTCGACGTCTCCAGGCTCACCTTCGAGCGCGCGATCGAGGAGCTCGAAACGATCGTGAAGCGGCTCGAGGACGGCAAGGTGCCGCTCGAGGAATCCGTGACGATCTACGAACGCGGCGAGGCGCTGAAGCGCCGCTGTGAGGAGCTGCTGCGCCAGGCGGAAGCGCGCGTCGACAAGATCACCACCGATGCCAGCGGCCAGGCCACCGGCACCGCGCCGCTCGACGTGCAGTAAGGACCTCCGCCGAGCCGCCCATTTCGAGCGGTGGCCGCCAGCTTTTTTTCATGATTGCACGGGTTCCGCCGGCAGGAACGCCGTGGGGGCTCAGGCCTGACGCGGTCACGATGGGTCGCCGGGCATTCCAGCTCTCTGAAACCGTCCAAAACAGCCTCGGTCTCGCCCAAAAACCTGCCAGGGAACCGGGCAAAGCCGGAACCTCCGGCAAGGCGCCCCAGTTAACCAATCTGGCCCACGGGTTGCACGTGCATGCCCGTAGTCAGCCCGGTGGGTTGGCTTTGGCCCGAGCTTTGGTGTAAAGCTGCGCGGAGTGTGGCTTTTTGCAAGCCTTGCGTGGGCACCGATTACCGACGACAAGCGCTTCAAACTGCTGATGAAATTGGCTGGGACGGACGAAGCCGATCTAAGTGACAGGGATCACAGAGACTGAACCGGAGCGCACTTAAGCTCACCTAAGCTTGAAGACGGGGCTTCGCCCCATGCAGGTGGCTCCGACGGTTTTAGGACTCGCGCTGCGCCGATATTGTGCAAACCCATCGCGCACCGGAACGACCTTCCGGCGCTGACAAATTGGAAATCGCCGTGAACGCATACAGTAAGACGCCGCTTCTCGACACCATCCGGACGCCGGACGACCTGCGCAAGCTCAACGTCGAGCAGGTTCGTCAGGTCGCCGACGAGCTCCGGCAGGAGACGATCGATGCCGTCTCGGTGACCGGCGGTCACTTCGGCGCGGGTCTCGGCGTGGTCGAGCTCACCACCGCGATCCATTATGTCTTCGACACGCCGCGCGACCGGCTGATCTGGGACGTCGGCCACCAGGCCTATCCGCACAAGATCCTCACCGGCCGGCGCGACCGCATCCGCACGCTGCGCACCGGCGGCGGCCTGTCCGGCTTCACCAAGCGCAGCGAGAGCGATTACGATCCGTTCGGCGCCGCGCATTCCTCGACCTCGATCTCCGCCGGCCTCGGCATGGCGGTCGCACGCGACCTCGCCGGCGGCAACAATAACGTCATCGCAGTGATCGGTGACGGCGCGATGTCGGCCGGCATGGCCTACGAGGCCATGAACAACGCGGGTGCGATGAATTCGCGCCTGATCGTCATTCTGAACGACAACGACATGTCGATCGCACCGCCGGTCGGTGCCATGAGCGCCTATCTGTCGCGCCTCTACTCCGGCAAGACCTATCGCACGCTGCGAGAGGCCGCCAAGCAGATCAACCAGCGGCTGCCCAAGGTCATCGCCAACCGCGCCAACCGCGTCGAGGAATATTCGCGCGGCTTCATGATGGACGGCGGCACGCTGTTCGAGGAGCTCGGCTTCTATTACGTCGGCCCGATCGACGGCCATAACCTCGATCATCTGCTGCCCGTGCTGAAGAACGTGCGCGACATGGAGACCGGCCCGATCCTGGTTCACGTCGTGACGCAGAAGGGCAAGGGCTACGGCCCGGCGGAAGCGTCCGCCGACAAGTACCACGCCGTGGTCAAGTTCGACGTCGCGACCGGCACCCAGGCCAAGTCCAAGCCGAACGCGCCGGCCTACCAGAACGTGTTCGGCCAGAGCTTGGTCAAGGAAGCCGAGAAGGACGACAAGATCGTCGCCATCACCGCGGCGATGCCGTCGGGCACCGGCGTCGACATCTTCAACAAGGCGTTCCCGGACCGCACTTTCGACGTCGGCATCGCCGAGCAGCACGCGGTGACGTTCGCCGCCGGTCTTGCGACCGAAGGTTACAAGCCGTTCTGCGCGATCTACTCGACCTTCCTGCAGCGCGGCTATGACCAGATCGTGCACGACGTCGCGATCCAGAACCTGCCCGTGCGCTTCGCCATCGACCGCGCTGGCCTCGTCGGCGCCGACGGCGCGACCCACGCCGGCTCGTTCGACAACGCCTATCTCGGCTGCCTGCCGAACATGGTGATCATGGCCGCGGCCGACGAGGCCGAACTCGTGCACATGGTGGCGACCCAGGTCGCGATCAACGACCGTCCGAGCTCGCTGCGCTATCCGCGCGGTGAAGGCCGCGGCATCGAGATGCCCGACGTCGGCGTTCCCCTCGAGATCGGCAAGGGCCGCGTGATCCGCCAGGGCAACAAGATCGCCCTGCTCTCCTTCGGTACGCGTCTGGCCGAATGCGAGAAGGCGGCCGACGAGCTCGCCGCTCATGGGCTCTCCACCACGATCGCCGATGCGCGCTTCATGAAGCCGCTCGACACCGAACTGGTGCTCAAGCTGGCCCGCGACCACGACGTCCTGATCACGATCGAGGAAGGCTCGGTCGGCGGTTTCGGCTCGCATGTCGCACAGTACCTGACCGACCAGGGCGCGCTCGACACCGGCATGGTGCGCTTCCGCTCCATGGTGTTGCCCGACGTGTTCCAGGACCACGATACGCCGGCCGCGATGTACGGACGCGCCGGTCTCGACGCCAAGGGCATCGTCGCCAAGGTGTTCGAGGCGCTCGGCAAGGACGTCAAGGCCGAGACGGTCAAGCTGGCCTGAGGTTAGCTTCACCTCTCCCGCTTTCTTGCGGGAGAGGTCGGATCGCGAAGCGATCCGGGTGAGGGCTTTCTCCTCTTTCGGGGGTTCTCGATTGCGGAGACACCCTCTCCCCGACCCTCCCCCGCTGGCGGGGGAGGGAGCAGAGCACATGCCGTGGCTCGCACCTCGATCCAAATTTTCCGGTTCTATTTCCATGAAAATCTATCTGGCAGGCCCCGACGTGTTCCTGCCGGATGCGGTTGAGATCGGCCGGCGCAAGGTCGATATCTGCGCGGCTCACGGCCTCACCGGCCTCTATCCGCTCGACAACATCGTCGACCTTGCCGCCCCCGACGCCTCGCGGCAGATCTTTTGCGGCAACGAGGCGATGATGGACCAGGCCGAAATCATCATCGCCAACCTCACCCCGTTCCGCGGCGCCGGCGCCGATCCCGGCACCGTCTACGAACTCGGCTACATGGCCGGCCGCCGCAAGTTCTGCCTCGCCTATTCCAACGACGGCGCCGTCTATGCCGACCGCGTCGGCCGCTTCCTGACCGTCACCTCCGAGGGCGGGCGGCTGGTCGATGCGCACGGGCTGACGGTCGAGGATTTCGGCCACTCCGACAATCTCATGATGATCCATGCGCTGGAGCTGCACGGCTACCCGCTGGTGACGCCGGCGGAAATGCCTGTCGACGTCTGGCACGATCTTGCTGCATTCGAGGCTTGCGTCCGGATGGCAGCCGCGCGATTGATCGCATCCTGAGCACTCGTTCTCTGTCGGAGACCCGATGTCCCCTGCCCGCAAGCGTGCGGATGTTTTGCTGGTCGAGCGTGGCTTGTTCGAGAGCCGGGCGCGGGCGCGCGCCGCTATCGAGGCCGGCCTCGTCACGGCTGATGACAAGCAGGTCGCAAAGCCGTCGGAGACGATCGCCGAGGACGCGGTGATCCAGGCGGAGCCGGCGCACCCCTACGTCTCGCGCGGCGGCGTCAAGCTCGCCGGCGCGCTGGAGCGCTATTCGATCGAGATCGAGGACCATGTCTGCCTCGACGTCGGCGCCTCCACCGGCGGTTTCACCGAGGTGCTGCTGGCGAATGGCGCGAGCCTGGTGTTCGCGGTCGATGTCGGCACCAGCCAGCTGCATCCTTCGCTGCGCGGTCATCCCAGGATCGTGTCGATGGAGGAGACCGACATCCGCAGCTATGACGGCAAGCGGCTGCCGGCACGGCCCGATGTCGTCGTCATCGACGTCAGCTTCATCTCGCTGAAAACTGTGCTGCCGGTGGCGCTATCGCTGGCGGCCGCGCCGATGAGCCTGCTGGCGCTGATCAAGCCGCAATTCGAGGCCGACCGGAAACACAACAAGAAGGGCATCATCCGCGACGCCGCCGTACACCAGGAGATCTGCGACGACATCGCGGCCTTTGCCGCTTCGCTCGGTTGCTCCGACATCGAGGTGTTTCCCTCCCCGATCACGGGCGGCGACGGCAACGTCGAATTCTTCCTGGGCGCCCGCCGTGGTTGAGCGCCTGACCATCGATCACGTCGGCCACCGCGGCGATGGCGTCTGCCTCGCCGCGGGCGAAGCGGTCTACGTGCCTTATACGCTCGGCGGCGAGACCGTCGAGGTCGATCATGTCCTCGGCAACCACCCCGACCGCCGCAAGCTGCTCGCGGTCGATATCGCGAGCCCGGAGCGCATCGCGCCGTTCTGTCCGCATTTCGGCATCTGCGGCGGCTGCGCGATCCAGCACTGGGCGGCCGAGCCATACCGCGCCTGGAAGCGCGGCATCGTGGTCGAGACGCTGGCGCAGGCCGGCATCGATTGCGAGGTGGCGCCGCTGGTCGATGCCCATGGTGCGGGGCGCAGGCGTGTCACGCTGCACGGGCGGTTCGGCACGCATAGCGTCCTCAAGGTCGGCTTCTCCGCGACGAGCTCGCACGACGTCATTCCGATCGACCGCTGCCCCATTCTCGATCCAGCGCTCAACGGCGCGCTCGAGGCCGCCTGGGCACTTGCCGAACCGCTGACGTCCAGAATGCCGGTGACGAAGCCGCTGGACATCCAGGTCACCGCCACCGCCAACGGCCTCGATGTCGACGTGCGCGGCTCCGGCCCGCTGCCGACACCGCTGGTCACGGCGCTGTCGCGCGTCGCCGAACAACATCGGCTGGCGCGGCTGACGCGGCCCGGCGAGCCTCAACGCAAACGGCCCG
>LNAP01001419.1_pt1 | contig 27574 bp, 24 predicted proteins | sample 602601 | NCBI WGS metagenome assembly LNAP01 (sample SAMN02440304, study PRJNA202911) | soil metagenome | biome: Subtropical and temperate rainforests or woodlands; isolation source: soil samples (1 kg each in a 20% v/v slurry with milli Q water) were... ... | reverse complement strand
CGAGCGCTATTACTCGTTGGTGGCGCGGGACATGACCGAGCGTGAACTGCGTGAAGTGCAACAGCGCCGCCATCAGGACGAACTGGCGCACACCGCGCGATTGGTCACCTTGGGTGAATTGGCCTCGGGCATCGCTCACGAAATCAACCAGCCATTGGCGGCGGTGGTCAATTACGCCAATGCCAGCCAGCGCTATTTACAGACACTGGATTCCAACCCCCAGGCCGCCGCCAAAGTGGCGCAAGGCCTGGAGCGCATTACCCATCACGCCACGCATGCTTCAGAAGTAATCAGACGTTTGCGGGCGTTTCTGCGCAAGGGGCAACGCCGGATGCAGGCCTTGAATTTCACCGACGTCGCCCGCGAGGCCGTGCGTTTATGTGCCTGGGAGGCGAGCAATTGCCAAGTGACAATCGAGGATCGCCTACCGGATAATCTGCCGCCGATTTATGCCGACCGAGTGCTGCTGGAGCAGGTCCTGCTCAATCTCTTGCGAAATGCCATCGATGCCAACCGCGAACAACATCCGGGGCAACCCTCGCTGATCGTGATGGCTGCGGGGCAGGGCGCTGGTGCAACCGTGGAAATCAGTGTGCAAGACCAGGGCCCGGGCGTCAGTGAGCCCGAACTGGAGCAGATATTTACCCCGTTTTATACCAGCAAGGCCGATGGCCTGGGGCTCGGTTTGTCCATGAGCCGCAGCATTATCGAAGGTTTCGGTGGCGAGTTACAGGCCCGACGCCAACCTGTCGGGCTGCTGATGTGCTGCCGTTTGCCGCTGGCCGGCCCAACAAAACAACAACAGGAATAACGTAATGGCAGGTGTGACGGAGCACGTGGTGTATGTGGTCGACGATGACCAAGGCATGCTCGATTCAACCGTCTGGTTGTTGGAGTCGGTAGGGCTCAAAGCCTTGCCGTTTACCAGTGGTGTGGAGTTTCTCAATGCCTGTGATGCCAGTCTTGATGCCTGCGTGCTGCTCGATGTTCGTATGCCCGGCATGGGCGGTTTGAACGTGCAGGAAGAAATGCGTGCACGTGAGCTGAACCTGCCGATCATTTTCGTCAGCGGGCACGCAGATGTGCCGATCGTGGTTCGCGCCTTCAAGGCGGGCGCCCATGACTTCATCGAGAAGCCCTACAACGAACAATTGCTGCTGGACAGCGTGCAACAGGCGCTCAGCAACTGCGCGGCAAACCGCTCGGGCAATCAGGGCCAAGAAGCCTTGCAGGCGCGCTTGCTGACACTGACCCCACGGGAGCGCGATGTCTTGCTGCCGCTGGTGCAGGGTTACACCACCCGCGAAATCGCTGAACAACTGGGTGTCAGCGCCAAGACCGTCGATCTGTATCGTTCGCGGGTGATGAAACGCATGCAGGCCAATACCTTGCCGGACCTGGTGGGCATGGCCATCGCCGCTGAACTGGTCGATCCGCTGAAGCTGCGGTGATTGCTGGCGTTTCTAGTGATCGTCCATGGGGGGGAGGATCAGCCGCAGGAAAGACCGGACGTCCCGCCAACGTTATGACTGCCTGAGCTTGCGCTAGCATGAAAGATGTTCAGGCCACTCGCCATTGAGACTGGTCATGGGTGTGTCGAGTGTGCGTGACGGGCGCTGTCAAATGCAGGGGCCGGAGGAGGCGTGTTGAAACCATTCCAGCTCAGACCTAGCGCCTCAACCCTGAACATGTTGCGTCAAGCGTGCCTGCAACGGCGTGATGCGGTGCCGCCAACGTTAACGGAAAAAGCACTCATCCCAGGCATTCCAGATGCTCGCTACTGGCTGGACCAGGACCTGACGCCGTTCATTCGGGATGTGAGCCTGGCCAACCTTCGAGAGGCTGAGGCGCTCGCCCGCGCAGGGCTCCCGAACGACATCCTGCCGCGGGCAAATATGCTGGCCGTTTCGGGCGGCGGCGACGCCGGCACATTCGCCGGGGGCATCATTGCGGGATGGACCCGGCATGGGTCTCGACCCGTGTTCAAAGTCGTCACCGGCATTAGCGCTGGCGCCCTGGTCGCCCCGTTTGCCTACCTGGGGCCCCAGTACGACGATGTCATTGTGCGTATCTGCAATGCAGTCGGCCCAAAAGACATTTTCCATGCGCGCAATATGCTGACCCGTCTCACCAGCGATGGCATGGCGCACAGCAAGCCACTGTCGCGGCTCATTGCACAGCATGTCACTGCCGAGATTCTTGCGGCGATCGCCTCGGAATACGCCAAGGGACGGCTCCTGATGATTGGTACAACCGACCTTGATTCAGGGCGCCCGGTCACCTGGAACATGGGCGCTATTGCCTCCAGCCAGGCACCGGGAGCGCTTGAGCTGTTTCGCAACATCATGGTCGCGTCGATGAGTATTCCCGGTGCCGTCTCACCCGTCATGATTGATGTGGACGTTAACGGCCACCCGTTTCAGGAAATGCACGTGGACGGAGGTGTCCTGACGCAGGTGTTCCTTTACCCACCCGGCACCGTGATGGCGCTGAACCAGGTGCCCGGGGCGCGTTTGCGGCGTGAACGGCATTTCTATGTGATTCGCAACGGCAAACTGGAACTGCAATGGTCCGGAACGAAGCGCCGAACCTTGAGCATTGGCGGTCGAGCCATCAGCGCATTGATCCAGACTCAGGGGATCAGCGATCTGGACCGAATTTACCGAATTGCCCAGCAGGATGGGGCGGACTTCAATCTGGCGTACATAGGCTCCGATTTCCGCATTTCTCGCCTCCATAAATTCGATGGCGAGTACATGAAGCGCTTATTCAAATACGCCTTTGAACTCAGTGCCAAAGGCTATCCGTGGCATAAATCGCCGAGCACGTGAGAAACGGTCTCAGCTGACAGGCTCGGCCGTACAACTCATTTCCCCTGAGCCTGGCTTCTGGAAAAGCACCGCGTTGCCGTCTTGCCAGAAGCTGTAGTTCCCTTGGGAATCCTTGCCGGTGTATTGGGTTCCCGAATCATTCTGCACCTGACTCAGGGTGATCGAGCTGTTCGCCCATTTCAGGTACACGACACCAGGCTGGGTGTTAAAGAAGGTGGCGGCAAGCAGCGCATTAAACCCTGTACACCGAAACGCCAGCGGGCCTTCGGTGAGTCTGTCTGGATCCTTGGTTCTCGCAATGACCGAGCCTTGACGCAGCTGGTGCGCGCGCTCGGCATAATGGCGGATCGTACACGCCTTGGGCGCAGGGTCGGAGGCACACTGATTGCGGGCGTCGATCCAGAACTGCTGGTCGATCATGATTTTGTCCGGACGCGGTACTGAATGATCATCCGTGAGCGCCAGGCGATAAAGACGCGTCAGTTCGATATCCATCTGCATCAGTTGTGGGTCGCGACAAATCAGCTTTTCGACGGACGCCCTTGCCGTGGCGCAGTCGAAACTGGTGTGGAAGATGGGCGAAGCATTTGCACAGGTGCTCGTCGCCGCGCACACGCTGACAGCGAACAGACAGGTGAGCGTTTTCATGTTGGGTTGATTCATTACCTGATACCCGGATTGCTGTGGGATCTATTGATCCGTTGAACAGTCATTTGTTCGCATTGGGTGTATCGCAGTATAAGGCTGTATTACAGATTGGACTGGCGAGCTCGCCAGGTTGATGGACTGCAATCGAAGTGCCGGCTGAACCAGCGGGAGAAGGCGCTAAGTTCGGAAAACCCCAGAACCCCGGCGATCTCACTCAAACGTTGACTGGAATGTGCCAGGTGACGCATTGCCAGCTCTGCACGCACCTGATCCAGCAGCGAGGAAAATGTTTCGCCCTCCTGCGCAAGCTTACGATGCAGTGTTCGCCTGTCCCATCCCAAATTGGCCGCCACTTGCTCCACCGAGCAATGGCCCGTGGGCAGCACTATCCAGATCATCTGGCGCACCTTTTCAAGTAAAGCTGTTTTGGATTCTTCGCGGATACTGTCCAGATACTGATGAACATAACGGGCCATGTCCGGATCGGCACTGGGCAGTGCTTTGTCCAGATCGGTACTGCGGCAAACGATGCCATCCATCAGACTATTGAACTGCACTGAGGTGGCGAATATGCGGCGGTGTCGACTGTCGTCCATCGGCGCTGCGTGACGGAAGCAAACCATTGAAGGGTGCCAGTGGTTCCCCAGCAAGGTTTTCAGCAGGCGGTGGGTCACCCCCACTGACAGTTCCATCGCCTGACGCACCGGCAGGTTTCCCACCGTGACCTGTTCCATGCGCAATACCACCACGCCGCCACTCTCCTCGATATTCAACACCAGCCCCTGATTGTGGAGGAAAAGGAAGTCGCGGAACGCTTCCATGGCCGAACGGATCGTCTGTTCGTCACGCCACAGCAGCGCCAGAGGCCCTAGATTGGAGAGCTTGCGGGTTTCGGCCATGCGCAAGCCAAAATCGTCCACACCCGCTTCACGCGCAGAATTTTCGAGCAGACGTGCTACAGCTTCGTTGGGAATCTTCAAATCCGGTTGAAGCAGGCATCGGTGATCGAGGCCGACGAGGCGCAATTGCTCCAAGTGATCAACGTGTAGCAATCGGGCTGTTTCAGCGTAGTTGGTCAAGCTGGCACTGCGAACAAGGCCACTCATGAATGATGATTTCTCAATCCGGGACAGCGATTTATCAGCTTAGCAGGCGGATGTCCCGCAAAGTCAAGTTGAACGCCGGCAGCTGCGCGACACTGCGTCACGTCCCATCGTGCCTGCATCGTCAGGTGGGGATTGCTCGTTGCCCTCAAGGCTTGTGTACAAAAACAAGAGAATGGCTATGAATAAAACACCTCGTATCACTCGATCAACGGATACGCCTGCCAAACGTCGCCGCGCGCCAAAAGCTCTTCAAGAGCAGCAGAAACAGGAGTTAGCGGTCAAGACAGCACAGGTTGCTACGCCATTGCTCAGGGTGCGCCCGGTCGATCTGCTTAGCGCCTCCGGTTCCCTGTTCAAGGCCGTGGGCAAGACGCCAGTCAAGGCCGCGCGGCATGTTGGCAGTTTCTTCAAGGAACTGGGCAATATTGTCGCCGGCAGCTCCAGCGTGGCAGCGAATCCCAAAGACAAGCGTTTTTGCGATCCAGCCTGGCAATCCAATGCCTTGTTGCGCGGCCTGTTGCAGAGCTACCTGGCTGGCAATGACGAGCTGAGCCGTTTTATCGATGAGGCCAATCTCGATGCCAGAGAAAAGGGCCGTGCCCGGTTCATTGCTGCACAGTTGTTTGATGCACTGGCGCCGAGCAACCTGCTGCTGACCAATCCCGCCGCGTTGCGCAAGTTGCTCGATACGGGCGGCATGAGCCTTGTCAAAGGGATCGGGCAGTTCTCCCGGGACCTGCGCCACAACGGCGGGATGCCGATGCAGGTGGACAGCGCGCCATTCAAGGTGGGAGAAAATGTCGCCACGGCGAAGGGCGAGGTGGTGTTGCGCACCGAGATGTTCGAACTGCTGCAATTCGCCCCAACCACGAAAAATGTACATGCCCGCCCGTTAGTCATGTCACCGCCGCAGATCAACAAGTACTACGCCATTGACTTGTCACCCGACAAAAGCCTGATCAAATGGATCCAGGACAGCGGTATACAACTGTTCGTCATCAGCTGGCGCAATCCGACCAGCATGCACCGCGACTGGGGCTTGTCCGAATACGCACTGTGCCTCGACCAGGCAGTGGATGTCGCACGGCAAATCACCGGTAGCGCGGATGTCAACATGTGGGGTTCCTGTTCGGGTGGCCTGACGCTCGCGGCCTATCTCGGCTGGTTGGCGGCGCGCGGTGAAGGCGCCAAGGTGGCGAACACCAGTTGGGCGGTGTGCGTGCTCGATATGCCCGCGCTCTTCGGTGAGACCGCCATCGGCCTGTTTGCCACGCCGGCGGTACTGCGCGCGGCGAAGACCCGCTCGCAGTGCAAGGGAACACTCAGTGGCCAGGACATTGCGCGCATGTTCGCCTGGATGCGACCCAACGATCTGATCTGGAATTATTGGGTCAACAACTACCTGCTGGGCAACAAGCCGCCGGCATTCGACATTCTGGCATGGAACAACGACTCCACGCGTCTGCCGGCAAAACTGCATGCCGACTACCTCGATCTGGCCCAGCACAACCCCTACAGCAACCCAGGGGTATTGCAGATTGCCGGCGAGTCGATCGACATGAGCAAGATCAAGGTCGGTGCCTATGTGATCGGCGGCACCACCGATCACATCACACCGTGGCAGGGCTGCTACGGCACCGCCCGACTGTTCGGCGAAGACAGCACCTTCGTCCTCTCCAATGCCGGCCATCTACAGAGCTTGATCAATCCGCCGAGCAATCCAAAGTCGTATTTCTACGCCGCCTCTGCCACTGCCTCAGATCCAGAAAGCTGGCTGCAAGACGCAGGCGAGAGCCACACCGGCAGTTGGTGGCCGCATTGGCGGCAGTGGATTGAGCACCGGTCGGGCGTTAGCCGGCCAGCACCGCGCAAACTGGGCTCACGCAAATATCCGCCGTTGTATGCAGCCCCGGGCCATTACGTCCTGGAGCGTTGAGATTGGCTGTATTGCGGTGTAAGTCAGTGCTCAAAACTACCCACACCCGTTCGAGGGGTGCACAAGTACAAAAGGAATTAGAAGTTGCACTCTAAGAACATTGTTCCAGGGTTAGTCGCCAGACGCTGAGCTAGACTCAAATATCCAAAGCACACTGATAGCAGTGGAGGCTTTATGAAGAAATCCATCCCCCCCTGCGTGGCTACGATTGTCTCGGTATTTTGCCTTTGCGCTTCAGCCGAGACCGTAACGCCGCTCAAAGGGCAGTCCCCCGAAATGATTCAGCAGGACATAAGCTCATGCCAGGCTCAAGCCGGGAGTGCGACAAGCACCAGCACGACGTCTCAATCAGGTGGACGTGCCCGTGGTGCCGCTACTGGCGCAGTAGCCGGTGCGGCGGTTGCCGGAGCACGCGGTCGTCAGCATGACGAGCTTTATGACAAGGTAGACGACGATGTTAAACAGGAATATCGACAGAACCAGGCCAAGGATGCGGCGGTGGCAGGTGCGGTTGTAGGCGGATCTCGGCAACGTCAGGATCGTCGCCAGGATCGCCGGGCAGAACCGGCGGCTACTGCTTCCGCCTACAACAGTTGCATGCAGCAACGGGGCTATCAGATCACCCCTTGAACTTGCGTTAAAGACTTTTTGAACTTGCGTTAAAGGCTTGAAGAAAGCCAAGAGCATGAAGATCTGTATCGTCTTTGACGGGCGCGACGATGCAGGGAAGGGTGGAACGATCAAGGCGCTCAAGCCTGCCTGACCACAGAGGGGGTGCAATGCGCATTCCATTGTTCTACGCGGTGTCAGCTGTATTGTTTTTGAGCGGATCTTCCTGCCTGGCGCAGCCATTGGATGCAAGCGCGACCACAAGCACTGTCGATACAGCGCCCGTCACCGCGGCGGCCAAAGATGCCGTGTTTACCCAGGAGCAGCTGGATCAAATGCTGGCTCCTATTGCGCTTTACCCGGACCCACTGCTGGCCCAGGTGCTGATGGCCACCACGTACCCCGGGGAAATCGCCGAAGCGGTCACCTGGTCTAAAGCACACCCGGACGCCAAAGGCGATGATGCGGTCAAGCAAGTGGCCAACCAGCCCTGGGATCCGAGCGTGCAGGCGCTGGTTGCTTTCCCTCAAGTCATGGCAACGCTGGGACAGGATCCCGTCTGGGTGCAACGCCTGGGTGATGCCTTTCTGGCGCAGCCCGACGATGTCATGGGGGGTGTGCAACGCTTGCGTCATCAGGCCCAGGCAGCAGGCAACCTGCAGAGCAACCAATATCAGAACGTGACGGTTCAGGCGGCTGCGGCACCGGCAGCTCCGGCTCCGGCTCCGGCCAGCAGCACCTCCACGATCATCATTCAGCCCTCCGATCCGCAGGTGGTTTACGTACCCAGTTATAACCCGACAACAACCTACGGCACCTGGCCTTATCCGGCATCGCCTCCCGTGTACTATCCGCCGCCGCCAGCCTATTACCCCGGTTCGGCATTGATGGCCGGGCTGGCCTTTGGTACCGGTGTGGCTATCATCGGCTCGTTATGGGGTGATTGTGACTGGGGCAACAATGACATCGACATCGACGTCGACCGCTACAACAACATCAATCGCAACAACCAGATCACTAAGAATCAGAACAAGTGGCAGCACAACGCTGTTCATCGCGATGGCGTTCCCTATCGAGACAGTAAGAGCCGCGAACAGTATGGCCGCCAACTGGACGGTGCCCGTCAGCGTGAAGCCTATCGAGGGGACGATGCTCAGCGAGCCCAGGCTCGTGAAAAAGCCCGTGGTTCAATGGACAAGCACGGTATCGAGAGACCTGCCACCAGCAACCGCGAAGCCCGCGATTCGGCGCGTAAAGCCCAGTCTGCAACTGCGCCCGGCAATCGGATGCAAGCAGGTACCGACAGACCGAAGGCGTCTGACAGGAGCCAGGGCACTGCCAGAACTACTCGGGAGAGTCAGCCCCCCAGGAAACAGCCCGCTCAGGTAAACCAGCGCGGGCAGGGCGATTTGCAAGGGCGCCAGACTGCGCAAAAACGGCCGGCTGCCAGTACCGGCAGTGCCCGCAACAATGCATTCGCCGGCGTGCGTTCGCCGTCCCAGGCCAACGCACAAGCCAGTCGTGGCCAGGCCAGCCAGGCATCCGCCCGGCGCCCCAGTGCCTCGCGTCCAGCCGGCCATCAGGTCAGTCGGCCGTCCAGTCCACCAGCGCGTCAAAGGGGGGGCCGTCGTTGAAAAACAATGCTCGAATGAAGGCTCTCACGGGCTTGCGCCTTCCTGTCATGGTGATCGCTGCCGGCTTGACGTGGTCGTGCATGGTTACGGCACAGCAGGCATTTCCAACCCCGGAAATGGCCGCTCAGGCGTTCGTCGAAGCACTGGGTACGGAATACGCCGATCAGGCACGCCTGACCGATTTGCTGGGTAATGAATGGCGCAGTTTCATCCCGCGCGAAGGCGTGCAGCGCAGTGATGTGGATGCGTTTTTGAAGCAATATCGCGAGCAACACGCCATTGAAAAAACCAGCGATCGCAAGGCGGTCCTGTCGGTTGGCAGTGACCACTGGACGCTGCCTATCCCCATGATAAAAGCCGCGAACGGTTGGCGCTTCGACATCGACGCCGGCAGCGCCGAAGTCCGTGCACGTCGAATTGGCCGCAACGAACTCGCCGCGGTGCAATCAGTGCTGACTTATCATGACGTCCAGATGGAGTATGCATCAGTGGATCATGACGGGGACGGCGCACTCGCCTACGCGCAAAAAATCTTCAGCACCGCCGGCATGCACGACGGACTTTATTGGGAGGACGACGATAGCGGTCAGATCAGCCCGTTGGGTCCCTTGTTCGGCAAAACCATTGCTGGCGAAGACTGGCAGGGTTATCACTTCCGCATCCTTGATGGCCAAGGTCCTTCGGCACCGGGCGGCGCCTATAGCTACCTCATCGGTGACAAGATGAGCCGTGGTTTTGCACTGATCGCCTGGCCGGCGAAATACGCTGACACCGGGGTGATGAGTTTCATGATCAGTCATGAAGGGCAGGTGTTCGAAAAAGACTTGGGACCCGGTGGTGACAAATTGGCGCAGTCGATGAAGCGCTTTGATCCAGATGACAGTTGGAAGGTGGTTACCGTGGGGCAGCAATAGATCTGCCTCGGACTGCAAATCCCTTTGGGAGCGGGCAAGCCCCGCTCCCAGGGATGTGAGCCTAACCCAAGGCTGTGAAATCGCTGGCGTGCAGCTCCTGGACACCCACCAGTTGGATTTCGAACTCCGGCGTGGCGTCGGCATCGACACTGCCGTAAAGAATGCCATCGGCAAAGCGCAGTTGGCCGGTGGCGTCGGCAGGGTCAAAGGCATTGCTGCCAACGAAGGTGAAGACGTCGACAGCGGTGGTCAGCGGGTTGGCGTCCAGACCGGTGAAATCCAGAAGATCGCCCTCGGTGCTCTTGAAACCGTTGATCACATCGCGCAAAGCTCCGATGCCCATGTCCGACAGCGCACCAAACGCGTAGGTATCCGCGCCAGTGCCAGCGGTGAGGTTGTCGGTACCTGCACCGCCGATCAGCCGGTCGTTACCCGAACCGCCCACCAGCGTATCGTTGCCCGCACCACCGTTCAGAACGTTTGCGGCGCTGTTGCCCGACAGCGTGTCGGCGTAGGCGCTTCCCGTCAGGTTTTCAACGAATTTCAAGGTGTCGAGCCCGGAACTCACGGTGTTTTGTTGCGCTGACGTCGAGAGGTTGACGGTAACGCCGGACAGGGCCCGTTCAAAGGACACCGTGTCATTGCCATCGCGCCCATCCAGCACGTTGTTGCCGGCTCCGGCGAACAGTGTGTTGTCCAGCGCGTTGCCCGTGCCATTGGCGGCGCCAGTGCTATCGACATACAGATGCTCGACGTTGTTGACGAGGGTATAGGCCGCCAGGCTGCTGTGCACACTGTCGATCCCTCCTGGCACCGCATTGCTGTTGATCTCGATCACGGTGTCGCCGGCGTTGTCGACATAGTAGGTGTCGTTGCCATCGCCGCCGCTCATGCTGTCGTCCCCTGCGGCACCATTGAGCACGTTATTGGCGGCGTTGCCGGTGATGAAGTTGTGCCGCTCATTGCCGGTGCCGTTGATGGCCGACACACCGGTGAGCACCAGGTTCTCGAGGTTGGCACCCAGGGTCCAGCTGACCGAGGCCTGCACCGTATCGATCTGTGAGGTCGAGGTGTTGGTTTCCACCACGCGGTCGGACGCGTTATCGACCACATAGACGTCGTTGCCATCACCACCGGTCATGGTGTCGGCGCCCAGTTTGCCATCCAGTGTGTCGTTGCCCGAGCTGCCCACCAGGGTATCCGCCTGGTCGGTACCGGAAATCATGTTCTGAGCGTTGTCGAAAATGTCCTGCACGCTATTGTTGTCGTTGGGGTTGCCCTGGAAGCCAAGGTCATTGGCAATGTAGTCGGCCAGGCGCTGGCCGACGATCTCCGCCGACTCCTCGTGCAGGTGCCAGACGTCGTCGGGATACGCCTGCGGATCGACTTCGTGGCGCAAGGGCAGGTCGGTGTAGTCCACCGCCAGCTTGACGTCGGCGCGCTCGGCGGCGATGGCTTCCTGGGCGGCGCGGACATAGCCAACCCCCTCGACGATGGAGGCGATTTTCTCTTCCGAATAACCACGGGCACGCGCCGCGTCCTGCTCGTAGTGACCGGTTTCCATCATGTACACGCTGAAGTTGCCGAATTGGGCATGCAGGTAATCAAACACCTTCAGTGTCGCAGCCTTGTAGGCCGCTGCTGCCGCTGCTTTGTCCGTGGCGCGAGCGATCTCCTGGGCGGCTTCCTCACCCTGGCCCCAAACGATGCCCATGGTGACGTTATCGATGGATTGCAGTTCGGTGAGCTGGTCGCGCAGCAGCGTCACGGCGCGCAACAGCGCAGCGCCAGGTTGGTTGGTGTCGGTCAGCCACCAGCACAACTTGAGTTCCTCGGCGCTGAGGGTCGACAAGCCTGTAACCGTGCTGCCGCCCACCGCGATGTCGATGCTGTTGCCATTGGCATCGGTGAATTGGCTGCGCACGTCATAGGGGGTATAGCGGTCCAGGTCGTTGACCAGCATCGAGGTGCCGGACTGATTGTCGTCCTCCGTCATGCGCAGCAGGCGCGCATTGGATTGGCCGAGGGTGGGCAGGTAGAGGATGTCCTGCTGGACGCTCTCGCCGAACACGAAGTCGCTGGCGGTCAGGGTGTTGAGGTAGTTGCCGTTGAGGGCGATTTCAAAACGATTGCCATCGGCATCCGCTACGGCGGACTTGATGTAGGTCTTGTCGCCGGCCGCGTTGAGGGTGATGTACAACGTGCCATTGCGGCCATCGCCGAGGCCTACAAAGCCAGCGCCTGAAACATCGATCTTGTCGACGCCCGCGGTGAAGTCATAAATCGTGTCGGTGACCGTGACACCGCCGGTGTCGTAGTCGCGGTAGCTGTCGAGCGCGTTGGTATAGCGGAAAGTGTCGGCACCGTCGCCGCCGTACAGCGAATCGCGTCCGGCGCCACCATCAACGATGTCCGCGCCGGTGCCGGCCTTGATTGTGTCGTTGCCACCGAGGCCGAGGATCAGGTCCGCACCCGCCGTGCCGTTGAGGGTTTCGGCATTGTTGGTGCCGGTGATGGTGTTGGCGGGCGCATCGGCCACGACCAGGGCGAAGCTATCGCTGACCGATGCACCGGCCGGGTCCGTGGCTTTGACCAGCACGTTGTAATTGCCGGACGCGGTGCTGGTTGGCGTGCCGGTGAAGGTCAGGTTGGTGGCATTGAAGCCCAGCCATGCGGGCAGGGCACTGCCATCGGCCAGGGTCGCGGTGTAGCTGAGGCTGTCGTTATCCGGATCGGTAAAACTGGTGGCCGGCACCGCGTAGCTGAACGGGGTGTTTTCGGTCGCGTTCTGATCCAGCAACGCCGTTGCCACCACCGGCGCATGGTTGACCGTTGGCGAAGTGGCAAAGACGAAATTGGCGCTGGTCAGCGTGTTGAGGTAGTTGCCGTCCAAAGCCACTTCGAAGCGGTTGCCATTGGCGTCGGCGGTCAGGGACTTGATGTAAGTCTTGGTGCCGGCACTGTTGAGCACCACGTACACGGTGTTGTTCTTGCCATCCCCCAGACCGGTGAAACCCATGGCCGAGAGGTCGATTTTGTCGGCGGTGGTATCGAAGTCGGTGATCAGGTCGCCAAGGTTGGCGCCGCCGGTGTTGTAGTTGCGGTAACTGTCCAGGCGATTGGAGAACACAAAGATGTCCGCTCCGGCACCGCCGGTGAGGGTGTCCATGCCGGCACCGCCGTCGAGCTTGTCGTCGCCCGCGCCGCCATTGAGGCTGTCGTTGCCCGCCAGGCCGAGGAGGGTGTCGGCAGAATCGCTACCCAGCAGCGAGTCGCTGCCGCTGGTGCCGGTGATCACCCGATTGAAGATGAAATTGCTGGCGGTGAGGGTGCTGGCCAGGTTGCCTGAGAGAATCAACTCGAAGCGATTGCCGCTGGCGTCGGCATCGTAGTCCTTGATGTAGGTGCGGTCGCTGCTGGCGCTGTAGCTGACCTGCAGGGTGCCGCCACGGCCATCGCCCAGACCGGTGAAACCGAGGCCGGCGAGGTCGATCTTGTCCTGGGTGACGTCGAAGTCGGTGATGGTGTCATCGAAGCTTGTGGTTGCGTTGCGGTAACTGTCGGACTGAGCGACGAAACGGAACGTATCGGCGCCCGTACCGCCGGTGAGTTTGTCGATACCTGCACCACCCACCAGAATGTCGCCACCGGCACCGCCATTGATGGTGTCGTTGCCGGCAACGCCGTAGAAAATCTCGCTGGCGGCACTGCCCAGCAGGGTGTCGTTGCCAGCCGTGCCTTGCACGGTGGTCATCGGCACCGTGGCGCTGACATAGCTGCCGTCGCCATAGATCAGCGTGGCACCGTTGCTGGTGTGGCTGATGGTGTTGCCGATGATGGCGTTGCGATCAGTGCCGTCTTCGTTGCGTTCGGCGACGCCGTAGGTCGACAGGTCGCTGCCGGTGATGATGTTGCCCTGGATGGTGTTATCGCTGCCGTTGAAGTACTTGCCGGACACACCCAGAGTGTCGTTGTAGGACTGGATAATGATTTCCGGTACGGGGCTGCCCAGGGAGTTGTTGTTGAGCGTGTTGTCGATGATCTCGACGTGGTTACTGCCGTAGATGCGTATCCCGGCGCTGGCGTTGTCGTGAATGTCGACGCCGCTGACCGTCACCTCGCTGGACATTTTGATCAGCACCCCTTCGGCGCCGTTGCCGTACACCTCGCCACCGGTGATGGTGATGTTGCTGGGGGAGGGGATGTCTTCGCTGCCGCGCTGGATCACGATGCCATTGCCGCCGTTGTCGTAGGCGACGTTATTGGTGAGTGTGAAATCGTGGGTGCTGGTGACGATGTTGAAACCGTGGCGGTCGTTGTCGTAGGCGATGTTGTTTTCGAAGGTGCTATTGCTGAGGAAGTCAGCCACGAAGCCGTCCAGGCCATTGCCGTGGGACACGCTGTTCTTGATGACCATGTTGACGGTCTGCTCGTGGGGGTCGAAACCGTACCCGGAGCAATCCTTGATCTCGACGCTGTCGAGGGTGACGTTGGAGTCGTAGCCTGCTTCGCCAGGAATGTAACCGTTGAACCAACCGTCGATCTTGCCCGTGGTGCTGTCACGGTTGCCGTCGATGGTGAGGTTGCTGACGCCGAAGTCGTGGGTTTCCTCGCCATAGGCGGAGCGGATGACCCCCGTGATCTTGGTGTCGGAACCGTCAGCCACCTTGACGGTGGTTGCGCCCATGCCGTCGCCGTACAGGTAGACGTTGCTCTTGAGCATCAGGCAACCGTCGGAGGGTTCCTCACCTCCCGAAACGATATAAGTTCCGGTCGGCATATACACCTGCCCACCGCCTGCAGCGGCCGCCGCATCAATTGCACTTTGTATCGCCGCCGTGTCGTCAGTGATGCCATCTCCTTTGGCGCCAAAATTTTGTACATTGAAAATCATGAGCTTATCTCCGTATCAGGCGAAAACCTCGAAAGATGCCAATATTCCATCGACAGCTACCGTGTTATGACCCAGCGGAGGGCAAAAGTTGTTACCGCGTATCGGGGGGAGCGTCAAAAAACCGGACTAACTGATTAACGGTTACGTGGTTTTTTGAGGCGTTTCGGAAAAGTAACGTTCTGTTGACGTTTGCTTAGGTGGCGAGTGATGCCCTGTGGGAGCGGGCTCGCGAAGGCGATTTTTCAGGTTCGCTTAGGCTCGTCGCAAAAAAAACCGCCTTCAGGAAGGCGGCTTCTTCATTCAATCAAATCAAACCTGGAACTCGGTTCCTGCGGGTCGACCTTGATATTCAATCGGAGAACAGCTCAAACATGAGCTGGCGTAACCAGCGATTGGCCGGATCCTTGTTGTATCGGGTATGCCAGAACAGATTGATCTCGATTTTCGGCAACTCCAGGGGCGGCGCTAGAACGGCGAGTCCGAAGGGTTGTTCGCAACTGGTGGCGAATCGTTCAGGCACAGTTGCCAGCAAGTCCGTACGTTGAAGTATGTGGCCTATCGCGACGAAATGCGGAACCTCCAAACGGATATTTCGCTCGATGCCCGCACGTGCGAGAAACGTATCAACTTCGCCGTGTCCTGTGTTCGCCGCTACAACACGAACGTGGTCATAGCTGCAAAAACGCTCAAGCGTCAACGGTTCCCGGGTGGCAGGATGGCCTTTGCGGCACATGCAGACGTAGCGATGGTGGAACAAGCGCTGCTTGAAAAAACCGGCTTGAAGGTGAGGAAGTAACCCGACGGCCAGGTCGATAGCACCGTTCTGCAGCCCTTCGGCCAGGGTATCGGTGTTGTTGCGCAGCGTACTGATCGAGCAACCCGGAGCGCGTTCAGCCAGCGCATCCATCAGCCGCGGCATGAAGTAGATTTCACCAATATCCGTCATGGCCATGGTGAATCTGCGATTGCTATTGAGCGGGTCAAACGTGTCCTGCCGGCTAAGTGCATCGCGCAATGTTTGAATGGCTTGCGCAATCGGCTCAGCCAGCTGCCGGGCGTAAGGCGTGGGCTCCATTCCCTGGTAGGTGCGTACGAAAAGTTCGTCGTTCAAGGCGCTACGCAACCGCTTTAGCGCGTTGCTGACCGCGGGCTGGGTCAGCTCAAGATTATCCGCCGCAGTCGAAACCCTGCGGTCGATCAGCAGTTGGTTGAACACCAAAAGCAGATTGAGATCCAGCTCACGTAATTCCATAACGCCTCGTGCAGGTTGGCTCATACCAGAGCAATAAACCGTTGCCCGTTGTTGGGTCTGCACCGCTCTGAAATGGCCGCTGCAAGAATCACAAGCCTATCAAGTGCTAAACCGTCGCGTCCATTGTAAGGGTCGCTTGGCTTTTGCTCGTGTCCGATCTTTATTCACGTTCGAAATAATGGGTATTCGGATCACTGCATTTATCACGGATGATGCCTTGGCCATGATCGCTTCAATGCCCAATCCTCAAGCACGTCGGCCAGCGAGTTGGGCACTGCGCAACTCCCGGAGGCATCTGAACCTCCGGCTCTATAACAATGACAAAAGAGCGATGCCATGCGTACGATCGATGTATCAGCCCTGATAGACGGGGCACGTTTCAACGCCTTCCATGCGCGCGTACTGTTCTGGTGCGCACTCATCATCATCTTCGACGGCTATGACCTGGTCATCTATGGGGTCGTGTTGCCCTCACTGATGGCCGAGTGGGGGCTGAGCTCATTACAGGCGGGAGCGCTGGGTAGTTGTGCGCTGGTGGGAATGATGTTGGGCGCGCTGTTTTTCGGATCATTGTCGGACCGGATAGGCAGACGTAAAACCATCATGATGTGCGTAACACTTTTCAGTGGTGTCACCGCGATCAACGGCTTGGCGCAGAGCCCAGAGGCTTTTGCGTTGTGCCGGTTTGTTGCCGGTCTGGGGATTGGCGGGGTCATGCCGAACGTTGTCGCGTTGATGAACGAGTACGCACCCAGGAAATCCCGCAGCACCTTGGTCGCCCTCATGTTCAGTGGCTACTCGCTAGGAGGGATGCTGTCTGCGGGTTTGGGCATGGTGTTGATTCCTCAGTGGGGATGGCAAGCGGTGTTCTATGTGGCCTTGATCCCACTGTTGGCGTTGCCATTCTTGATACGGCAGTTGCCCGAGTCGATGGATTTCCTTCTACGAACGGGTCAGACGATCAAGGCCCGGATGTTACTGACGCAGGCCGTACCGAGTTATGTGCCCAGCGCAACCGATCAGTTGAATCACACAGTCGCTAAAGGCACAAACGCGTCGATTGCGCAGTTGTTCCAAGAGGGGCGCAAGTTGAGCACCTTCATGCTGTGGCTGGCGTTTTTCTGTTGCCTGCTGATGGTCTATGCATTGAGCTCCTGGTTGCCAAAACTCATGAGTGCCGCTGGTTACGGCTTGAACTCGAGCCTAGCGTTTCTGGTGGCGCTGAACCTTGGTGCGATTATCGGCGCGGTAGCCGGTGGGTGGCTGGGTGATCGGATAGGCATCGCCAAGGTCTTGTTCGTCTTCTTCAGTTGCGGGGCTTTGGCCCTGAGCCTGCTCGCACTCAAGGCCCCATTACCTGTGCTCTATTTGCTCATCGCCGTTGCCGGTGCGTGCACCATTGGCACACAGATCCTGGCCAACGCTTGCACCGTGCAATATTACCCGCCGCAGATCCGGGCTACAGGCCTCGGTTGGGCGATGGGGGTAGGGCGCACCGGTGCCATCATTGGTCCTCTGCTGGGCGGCGCACTGCATGCCTCATCGTTGCCGCTGCAGGCGAGTTTTCTCATCTTCGCAATACCGGGGCTGGTAGGGGCAATAGCCATTCTGGTCTTTCTGATCCAGAACGCGCGAAATCGATCTGGCTCCCTTCGTCACTCATACCATACTACTTGAACGTATTAATGAGGCCTTCGATCTGATGCATGAGGGCACTATCAAATACTGATCCGCGCCCTGGAGCTCAGGCTCCAGATCCAGTTCGAATACTCCCTGATACTGGAGGTTTATCGTGAGCAATTTGAAGCTTCATCCTTCACTGGATAACGGCATAGCGCCAAGCGCTGCAAATTTCTCTGGCGGTACCCTGCAATGCCTGTGTCCGACCGATAAGGTTGAAATCAGGATTGACGCTCAGACTCTGCACAATCATGCCTGTGGCTGCAGCAAGTGCTGGAAACCCGCAGGTGCGAAATTCGCGGTCGTTGCTGTTGTTCCTCGCGATAAAGTCAGCGTCATCGCGAACGCTGAGAAGCTGGTCATCGTTGACGAGCGCGCCACTATTCAACGACATGCTTGCAAAGAGTGCCATGCGCATATGTTCGGCCGCATCGAAAATAAAGACCATGCGTTCTATGGCCTGGACTTCGTGCATACCGAGCTTTCTCCGCAAAAAGGTTGGGCAGCACCGGGCTTTGCAGCCTTCGTTTCGTCGCTCATCGAAACCGGCACTCCGCCGGAGGACATGAAGGAGATTCGCGAAAAACTGCGCGCGCTCGGTTTGGAACCTTATGACTGCTTGTCGCCAGATCTGATGGACGCATTGGCTACGCAAGTGGCGAAGTTGAATGGTGTTCTCGCATCCCGTTAAACCCATTTGCCGAATCTATTATTCGGCACGATCCACCTTGGCTGAACCATGAGCGCAACGCCCTTCACCTGGATTCGTTCCAGGTGAAGGGCGTTGCGCTTAAGCAGCATTTTTCCGGTGAACAATATTCACATTCGTAATGTTGAGTATGGGAGTTACGGTATTTATCAATAGCGCTCAGATGGAGATGATTCAGGTACTCCAATAACAATCAGCCTCATGGGTACCTTGCTATGCAAACCTCTCAATCTACTTTGCACATCGGTATTGTCGGCGGTGGTATCGCCGGTGTGGCGTTGGCACTGGATCTGTGCCGCCACTCCCATCTCAGCGTGCAGTTGTTCGAATCGGCCCCCGCCTTTGGCGAGGTCGGTGCAGGTGTTTCCTTCGGCGCCAACGCCGTTCGTGCCATCGCCGGCCTGGGTATTGCCGAACCCTACCGGCAGATCGCCGACCGCACGCTTGATCCCTGGCAGGATATCTGGTTCGAATGGCGCCGCGGCGAGGATGCCGGTTACCTCGGCGCAAGCCTGGCTGAAGGGGTAGGGCAGTCTTCAGTGCATCGTGCGGATTTTCTCGACGCGCTGGCCAGCCAGTTACCAGAGGGAGTCGCCCAATTCGGTAAGCGCGCGGTGAGCGTGGAGCAGGATGCCGAACAGGCCCGCGTATTGTTCACCGATGGCAGCGAGCACCGCTGTGACCTGTTGATCGCTGCTGACGGTATCAAGTCTTCGATTCGTGATCATGTTCTTCAAGGCCTCGGACAGCCCCTGGCTACGCCGCGCTTCAGTGGTACTTGTGCTTACCGCGGGATGATCGACAGCGAACAGTTGCGCGCTGCCTACCGTACTCGAGGTGTAGATGAACACTTGGTCGACGTCCCGCAGATGTATCTGGGGCTCGACGCACACATCCTCACATTCCCGGTTAAACAAGGCCGGCTGATCAACGTCGTGGCGTTCATTTCCGATCGCAGTCAGCCTGACCCCTCCTGGCCGAGCGATTCCCCATGGGTTCGTAATGCCAGCCAGGAAGAAATGCTTGCCGCCTTCGCCGACTGGGGCGATGCCGCACGGGTGCTGCTCGAGTGCATTCCAACGCCGACCCTTTGGGCTCTGCACGAACTCGAAGAGCTGCCGGGCTACGTGCACGGCCGCGTAGGTCTGATCGGCGATGCGGCCCACGCCATGTTGCCGCACCAGGGCGCCGGCGCAGGGCAGGGGTTGGAAGATGCCTGGCTTTTGGCCCGACTGCTGGCAGACCCACAGGTTCTGGCGAGTCGGCCGCAAGCGGTGCTTGAGGTCTATGACGCGATCCGTCGTCCACGCGCCTGTCGTGTGCAACGCACCTCCTGGGAAGCTGGCGAGCTCTATGAACTGCGCGATCCGGCGGTAGCCGATGACGAGCAATTGCTGGGCAAAACCCTGGCAGAGCGTTTTGACTGGTTGTGGGATCACGATCTGCAATCCGACCTGCAAGAGGCTCGTGAGCAACTGGGCTGGAAAGTACTGGCTTAGTGATTTGCCCGGGTATGCACGGGGTGGAACAAGAATGTGCCGGCTGGATAAGCGACTTTGATCGTTCCCACCGCTCTGAGACTCGGATTTTTACAGAAACTTCCACAATCTCGGCGCATCGCCTGTCGAAAGCTGAGAGCGACGGTTAGAGTGTTCATCAATGTCTGTTCATAAGGACCCTCCACTCGATTCGCATAGTCGCGCCAAGCGGTTCCAGCGAACGAACAGGGCAAAAGAAACCGTATATCAATCGTTATGTGAAGAATGAATCGTCCGCTGTTTGTTTCTCTAGATGGGCCCAAGGGAGCCGGCAAAACCACACTGTTGGAGGCCGTTACGAAAGTACTGAGGGCAGACAACAAAAAGGTGATCCGACTTAGCGAGAGTAAAAGCGATCCCTATAGGGGTGAAACAATGGCCCTCGTGAACAAACTCGTCAGAAATCCCACCCGGGATTTGGAGTTGGAGGTTTGTGAGCGCTTTGCTGATAGCCGTACCTGGATTTCCCGGCACGTGCTGGCTAAACAGCCACCAGGCAGCATCATCCTGATCGATCGCTGGTACCCGTCTGAAGCCGCGTTTCGCCAGATAGTCCCGTTTGCAGAGATTCTACAGTTGAACATTGATCGAAACGTGCGAGTGCCAGACCTGCATGTCGGGGTTGTCACCGCCCCTGAAATTTCATGGGCGAGGGCCGCGGCACGACGGCGTGGGCTGAGCAGTACGGTGATCCATAAGCTGGAAGAACATGTCGCTTGTACCAAGGCATTCGAGCGAGCGATTGCAGATCACGGCTGGGTTTTATGCCGTAATGAAGGAACGATCGAAGACGCAACGATGCAGGTGATTTCTGAGATCTATAGAGTCCAGGCGAAGTTGGCTGTGCCGGCCTTGATGCGGTTGAGATAGCTGTAGATATAGATCGATTGTCCAGTTTCCGCATGGCGCGTCCGGACTTTGCCAGCTTTCACGTTGGTGTGGCACCAGGTCCCGCCGCCGCGGATCTGCCTGGCGTTGATCGAAGGTGCACTGGTGGCTGAGCCGGTGATGTTTCAGAGGGGGCGCGTTGAGCGACCTTTAAGGCCGCTCAATTGAAGCAGGCGTTACCAAAGAATGAATGCAGATGCCGTTGTTTGATTCAGGTTGATGTTGCCGACCTCCAATATTTCATACTCAGCGCGGACGCCGATATTGCGAAACACATCCACTTCAATACCCGCCCCGTAGGTCAAGTCCACTCCGGTGTCATCATCGCTGGCGTTGCCGTCAGCATCCCAGGCATGAGCACCGACACTACCGAACATTCGCACCCGCTCTCCCAGTGGGAAGCCGACATGCGCACTGGCTTGAACCGATCTCCCATCGAAATCAAGATCCTTGTCCTTGAATTGGCCGAGATCAACGAAGGCGCCCTCAAAGGCCAAATAGCCGTTGAGGCGATAGCCTGCGAAAACCTTATAACTGGAGTCTTCATCGCTCAGATGGGATTTGTCGGTTTCAATATTGCTGACACCAGCGCCAAGATACAAACCTTTGTCATCCGCAAGCGCCTGAAAAGATAGCAATGAAAGTAGAGAAACGAAGCCAAGGTTTCGAAGCAGCATATGAAGTGTTGTCCTTCTACAGGTTGTCGATTGTGAGGTGTTTGCCGAATTTGAGTAGTCGCGAAGATTAATAGAAATCTTTGATTGATATTTATGAGTCATTTTCTGTCACTGTAAGGTTTTAATGTTCGCCGGACATTGAAAATACCGCCTGGCCAAGGCATGTACAGGGAGTGCCGGTTCGGTGAAAGCGTGTCTGAAATAGCCAGTGCCAACGTCACCCATAGCAATACGATGTCCACACACTCGAAGTCTGTGCAATTGAGTCGCTGCTCCTTTGTGATTAAATAAGGCAATTTCGTTGATTTCAAAAACGATGGCGGACGGCGGTATGTTGTACGTCGCCATGATGCCGGCCACAAAGTCGGGAAAGGTCTGGTCTAGCAGGTCGTGGGCGGTAAGTTTGATGGTGATGTAGAAATCCTTGCATGCCCAGAGATAGGTGCTGTAATCCTCCGCAACGCGGCGCATGACCGAGCGCGTGAGTTCGCGAATCAGCTCGGACTTCTCTGCCGCTGTGATGAATGAATCTGCTGCAATGGCGGCGCCTTTAGGGCTCCAGCGAGAATGTGAATCGGCGCCGAGCAGATATCCCTTCCTCGAATCAACAATAGGTTGGTAGTGTACGTCCAGCTTGTCCGCCCGGATTGCCTTGCGAAGCTGAACGACGGTCGAGGTGTAAAACCTAAGCATCTTCCATGAAAGGTAAAGCAGTGCTTCCAACATTAGCGCCAGGGCAATGAATAGCTTCCATTTTAGAGTCGTCAAGTCACTCAGCTCATGAATTTTATTAAAACCCTGTTCAACAAGGCTGTCTGCATAACTATCGGCAAGAAACCATGCAATTAATGCCACAACAGCCGTTGCGCATAAAGCTGATGGGCGAGTTTTAAATAGGGCTTTAAACGCAGCAATCATAAAAACTCCGAGGAACTTGATTTGACTGGGGGTCAGGCCAGAGGGGTATTTTAACTGTTAATCAACCAGGCCAACACGACACCGCACAAATAGGCAGCAATGCAAAATAGGATTTTGTGCTTGAGTGACAGTGAGTTTAATCGATAGCGCATGTTTGTTCTCCTGGATCTTTAGCAAGCAATGCAGGCCATTTTATTTGGTAAATATAGAAATATTAATTGTTTCGATGGTTAATTTTTAAACGGGTTTTTCTGAGTTGCGCCTTGCGGTTTCCGAGGGAATTTCCCCATAGGCATTCTGATAGGCCTTGGAAAACCGGCCTAAATGATGAAAATTCCAATACATGGCAGTTTCGGTAACCGTAGGCCAGGTGTTACGGATCAAATCTCGGCGGGCGTTGGCGAGTCTGAGATTTCTAATATAAGCAATTGGTGAGGTGCCGAACGTTTCGACAAAACCGAGATGTAAGCTGCGAGTTGTGGTTTCAAGCTGTTTTACCAATGACTTCATGCTCAGTGCTTTTTTAATGTTTTCATGGATGTAATCTATTGCTTCTGTTGCGACTATTCTTCTTGACGGGATTTTAAGTGCGGAGCGACCAACAGGAGTCAAAGCGTGCAGGAGTGAAATCAATAACACGCTTTCAAAGCCTGACACTTCTGAGCGCCTGCGCTGTTTTTCGGTGATGCCATTGATATCTGTAAAACAAGCGTTGACGACTTGAATGGCAGACTGCATTAATTTGAAATTTGCAACCTGGAAGCTTTGGTTTTTTCGATGGGCGAGCACATCGATAATTGAGTGATTATCGGCGCATTGTGCATAGTGCTCCAGTGTCGTGGTCAGCGTATACAGAGTTTCATTAGGTTCGCAGGTGTACTGTACGGCCTCACCGCTATACAGCACGATGACTTCATTAGGCCGAAGTTCATGATTATTTACAGAGGGTCGGCCAATGGGCGCCTGTGAAATGGCAATGGTTACAAAACCTTGAGGAACAGAGCTGTTCAGGGTGACAACAGAATCGAAATCCAGCCGGCTGCATTGGAGAGTTGGACTATCAATGAGCTTAAACTGTTGAATACTTGCCTCATGCTCTGCCGGAATGAGGCTGACTATCCACTGGCCGATGATTCTATCGGGTTTGTTAGCGGGAATGGGCGTTACATGAAAGACTTGGTCAGGAATTATTGTGCTCATAGAGTTTAACGCTCTTCAGCTAATGAGTAGTGCAAAGCCATTGTTCAGACTTTATGTCAATGACTTGGCGTGAGTTCCAATGCCGCTGAAAAAACGTACGTATCGCTCAATGGCAGCTCCAACAGGCTCTGAAGTTTGCAGGGCGCTATTTTCGAACCAAAGATTGCCGTTTGTTGAACGCCGATGGCCGTCGCATCAAAGGCAAAATAGTCATTGATACGATAGCTTGTGCAAATCCTATAAATGGAACTTTCATCGTCAAGCTTCTTCTTGTTGCTTTCAATTTGCGCCAGGTCGACGCTATAAAGCTCCTTGTATCCAGCCATGGCCTTGAGTGAAAGCAATACACCAAATGATACGGTTGCAAAATTTTTTAGCCGCATTGACAAGCTTCCATGTTGATGATTTTTCAGTCAGAGCAAAGTGTCCGCCGCATTACTGTCACGGCGTGGCCTTTGAATAATCGTCCCCCCACGGTGCTTGTAAAAGTCAAAAACTCATATTTTCAATCATCAATAGGCCAGCCGATTTGCTGATACACAAGAAGGCGCCTTTACTGTTCGTAAAGGCAAAGCAGCCAGGAAAAATCATCAAAGCGGAACGGTTTTTAAGGGGGGAGGGGGATTTGATTCAAGTCAATAATTATTATTTTTATTGTCGGAATGAGCTTCAGAAAAAAACCATATCAATCCTTGATGGCTGGTTAAGCTTGCTTAAGGGATTGACGGTTGATGGTTTAGTGATTCATGCAACGCAAACGGCCGACTTCGTGCACATAAAAACATACGGCGTTGTCATCGGTGACAGGTATGAGCTCATAGTTTAGAACGGCGCCTTCCTGCAGAACATACTGGCGCCTGAAAAATAGATCGGGTGTCTTTTCAATGGCGAATAGCTCGTTATCCTGGCTCAGCTTAACGTTATTGATCTTTAGCTGGAGGTGATGATCGCTTTCCCGGATAACATTTGCAGTGATGGTGGCGTTACGAGTTTTTCCGTTCAAGTTTTCCAAAGAGGTTTGTGTTAGTCGGCCGTGCCCGATGGTCAGATACTCCTCAGTATTGAGCTGATTCAAGTCTTCGAGCCATTGTCGGGTGAGGGTTTGATAACTGATGTTTTCCATGTAATAAGATGGCGAATAAAGCAAGGAAAAAATGCAAGCGGCGTTGATGATTCCAAGCACTATCCAGTGAGTGATTGAAGGTGTTGTCAGCTTCATAGGGTTGCCTCCAGACATTGCCGGATCATCAGTGCAAGGTCTTTCTGATCGCTATTTAATTGTAAATTTGCTGTGCTTGAATCCGGGCGGACGCACGAAACGGAATAATTTGTTTTATAGAGATTCAGCCAGACCTGACCTTTTAAATTGGGCGAGGACTGATGAATCTGTTTGGCCGAAAGATCTCTCAGTGATTGAGCCTCGGCGACAGTGTGACCTACAGCATGGATGAACAGTTCGTTCTGTTTTACGCTGGAAATCTCTATTTTTGGGGTGTCGAAGCCGGAGCGGAACCCTGTGTAGAGGCATACTCCCACGGTCAGGACATAACCGATCAAATGAGCTTTTGTTATGTAATTTGATTTTATGGTTTTTTCTGAAAGTCGCGGAAGATCATCACTCCCACTTGGCGGTAGTTCTTCAATGACGGGCTCGCAAGGTTGCACCGCTTCATCTGTTGGCATCGGCAACTCTGCCTGGGCATCGACTATATATTGACGATTGAAGCAATATCCTCTTCGAGGAACCGTCATCAAAATTTCGTGATCTCGACTGTCGTTAAGAATGTTTCTAAGTGAGAAAACGGCCTGGTTCAAACTGCCGGAGGCGACGACGCGGTCATTCCAGACGTAGTCGGTAATCTCCTCACGGCTTTTGGTCTGACCGGGCTCCATAAGCAGCAGATCCAGTAGACGCGATTCAGCTCTACCTTGAACATCGCCATAGGGTGTCGTGATGGAAAGCAAGGCGGTATCTGGGTCGAAAAGGGCCATGGCACCATTTTTCAACTTGAAGGCGTAGCGCATGGGAATCCTCCGTTCAGTTGGTTCTGGCTGAGTATAGAGACGGTTTGAGAGGCTGGATTTGACGCAATACGTGCTTGTCGGGGGAGATGAGCGGCTATTTGCGGGCAAGCCCGGAAGGTGCAATCAGGTCTTGCAGACAATGCTGGAATAGCTCTCGGAAATGTCACTGGCGTCAAGCAAGGGTAATCCACGGGGTTTCAATCGGGGGCGGTCATGATGCTTGATATGAGTATCTCGCGCTATCCGAAAACTGCAAGGCACAGAGCCATGCATGCCTTGCGTAAATATGAATCGGTTTAGTCATGCCGCATTCTTTCGATCAAGAGGCCGGCCGTCCCTGAACATGGTTTCTCACGACGAGGTCAGGACAGGATGGAAAGGAAGGGGTGTGCAATGACTTCAGGGGAGGGCGAGTCTACAGGCATTCCAGTGCCGCACGCTCAAGACTGGATGCTAGCAAGGTCGAGGCTGTCAGTTGGCGCTCGTATAGATACACCTTGGCACCATTCTCTGCCTTGTAAGCCGCCAGTACGTTGTCTACGGCTACTTTGTTTGACATCACGATCGTATAACTGCGATTGCTGCGAGACACGGTTGGATTGAGTTTGTTGTCTATCAATTTCGGTTCGACGCAATCGACATATTGTTCCGGCGACTTGTCTGTTTGCAGGGTTGAAGTCGGGTTGTTCGGGGAGAAAGAGCAACCGACCAATAGCAAGGAAGCAAAGGTAACCACGGGTACAAAAAAGAGATGCATCGGTAGAGTCCTCAAGTGGATCAAGGCAAAACGTTGTAGCCACGCTGTTGCAGGCAACTGCTGTACACGGAGTTGTTGGCGGTGATGTTTTGATCAGTGGCGGCAAGATTCTGTCTGCGCTCCTGACGTTGTCTTGAGGCGCCGACCACCACGCCGGCCGCAGCGGCACTGCGCGCACGGTTCTGGCGATAATCCTGCTTGGTATCGTCGTCGATCTGGTCATAAACGTTGTCATATTGCCGGCCGCGAACTTGCGCAGCAGTCGCGCCGGCGATCGCGGCTGTGGTGGCGCCTTTTATCCGACCTCCGGAAGGCACTGTGTTCTGTGTCGGAAATTGAGCATTCGCTTGTGCCTGGCAGGCACTGGTGTCTTGCTGAATGGTCTGGGAAGTCTGGTTTTTGAGTGGAACCAGCGTTACCGCCAAGGCACTAAAGCTGGCGAGCAATAGACAGGCCGATAAGGTAAGGGTCGATATTTTCATCAAGTCGGACTCTCGCCAGGCGACATCATGGGGCCTGACGGATTATTCAGAGATACGCAGCGTGACCGCCGTTCCGAAACCCCATGCCCGTTTGCTCGCAGTGCGAAACCATGACAATGGATGGCAGGCAAATCAACGTTGCCATGGGGTATCCCGTGTCAGCTACTGCTTGGAAAGCAGGGCCTGCATGTCGGTCGTCACGGTTTTGAGTGCGACTTTGAAGTCATTGGCGGCTATTGGCTGACTGGCATTTTTCAATGTCTCGCCGAACACCTTGCGAACCACCTTGACGACCGGCAAACCGGTTTTGGCATCGATCAGGTCCATTTCCAGATACAACTCGGCTGTCTGATCACGATAGCCGGTCGCTGCTTGTGTGGCCCCGACGACAGCGGCGATCGGTACGGCCTCATACCAATGCATGCCCTCGTTGTTGGCGCTGACGTGGGTGATCGCCGCCTGCAGGATCAATGTCCGTGAATCGGCCGGTGCTTGCTGCACATTCGAGACGACCGTATAGGCGGGGACCAAGGCGCTTCGGACACTGTCGCTGGCCATGATCTGTACGTCTTCCAGGGTTTTCAAGTTGACGCGCGCGGTTGGTATGGGTGCTGGATACAACTCAACCTCCGTGAACACGACAGTGGAATAAGCATGGGGATCAAACCCTGGCGCGACCCAGCGCATCACCTTCTGTTCACTCTGCGTAGTTTGTTCTTCCAATCCCTGATAATTGGGCAGAAAGCCCGAATATTGTTCTTGTTGCGCCACCTTCGAGACACACCCGACTTGAAACACGCAGCTCAAGGCAATCCCCACAATCCATTTATTCGACATGCTCATGTGTTCTGTTCTCAAGTAATGAAAGTTGCCGTT
>LNAP01000994.1_pt1 | contig 27586 bp, 26 predicted proteins | sample 602601 | NCBI WGS metagenome assembly LNAP01 (sample SAMN02440304, study PRJNA202911) | soil metagenome | biome: Subtropical and temperate rainforests or woodlands; isolation source: soil samples (1 kg each in a 20% v/v slurry with milli Q water) were... ... | reverse complement strand
GCCCAACGAGGTCCATCGCATGACCGTGCAACTGCCCGTAGAGTATGTCGCTGCGCATTCGCCCGCGGTTATGCAGGACAAGATGAAACGCTACGAAAAATTCGCTGATGAAATTGCTGAGCTGATCCGCACCGGCGTGTTGGCGGCAGGGGAAAAAGTGCCGTCGGTTCGGCATGCCAGCCGCACCTATGGGGTCAGCCCGTCAACGGTGTTCCAGGCCTATTACCTGCTGGAAGACCGTGGCCTGATTCAGGCGCGGGCGCGCTCGGGATATTTCGTTCGCGAGCATGCAAAAAAGCCTTTGCCGGAAGCGCAGATCAGCCCGCGCCCGGCGCAGACCACTGAGGTGGATGTCAGCGAATTAGTGTTCTCGGTATTGGGTTCGTTAAAAGACCCCAACACCGTGCCCTTTGGCTCGGCCTTTCCCAGCCCTGATTTGTTCCCGCTGGTGCGCCTGGCGCGTTCCATGGCCCAGAGCCTGCGCAGCTTGTCGCCGCACGCCATCATCGCCGACATGACCGCCGGCAACCCCGACCTGCGCCGGCAAATTGCCCTGCGCTATATGGTCAGCGGCGTGATGCTGCCGTTGGAGGAATTGGTGATCACCAACGGCGCCATGGAAGCGCTCAACCTCTGCCTGCAAACCGTCACCCAGCCCGGCGATTTGGTGGCCATCGAGGCGCCAGCGTTTTACGCCACCTTGCAGGTGCTCGAACGGCTCAAGCTCAAGGCCGTGGAAATTCCCGTGCACCCGCGTGAAGGCATCGACTTGCAAACCCTGGCCGACAGCCTGGCGCAGCTGCCGATTAAAGCCTGCTGGTTTATGAGCAGCCTGCAAAACCCGCTGGGCGCGAGCATGAGCGACGAGAAAAAACACGCGCTGTATGAACTGCTGCATCAGCACCAAGTGCCGCTGATTGAAGACGACGTATACGCCGAGCTGTACTACGGCCCGCAGCCGCCCAAGCCGGTGAAGAGCTTTGACCGCGACGGGTTGGTGATGCACTGCGGCTCGTTTTCCAAAAGTCTGGCGCCGGGCTATCGGGTGGGTTGGGTGGCCGGTGGGCGCTATGCCGAGAAAATCAGCCGGCTCAAACTGATGACCACCATCTCCCCGTCCGTGCCGGCGCAAGCGGCAATTGCCGACTACCTGCAACACGGCGGCTACGACCGCCACCTGCGCAAACTGCGGCACACCCTGGAAATGCAACAAGGCGCCATGCTCGCCTCCGCCGCCCGCCACTTCCCAGCGGAAACGCGGGTAACGCGGCCCAGTGGCGGCTACTTCTTGTGGTTTGAATTTCCCCAGCAAGTCGATTCGTTGCAGCTGTTTCAACTGGCCTTAGCACAAGGCATCAGCCTGGCGCCGGGGCCGATCTTCTCTGCCACGCGGCGCTTTGGTAACTGCGCACGGTTGAACCATGGGCATGCGTGGGACGAAGCCAGTGAACGGGCGATGGAGATGTTGGGGAGGATTGTGGGGTCGTTTTGATGCGCTGGACTTGAACGTAGGTTGGGTTGAGCCAAAGGCGAAGCCCAACACGGGGCGGCCCGTTGGGCTTCGCTGCGCTCAACCCAACCTACGCTCATCGCCCGCGGACCTACGCCTCTCCCTGCGGCTGACTTTGCGCGGTGGCTTGGCTGACGTTGCTCCCCGCTGGCACGCTGCGGGTTAGCCATACATTGCCGCCAATGGTCGAGCCCTTGCCCAAGGTGATACGGCCAAGAATCGTCGCGCCGGCATAAATCACCACGTCGTCTTCCACAATCGGGTGGCGTGGCTGGCCTTTGTGCAGTTGGCCACTTTCATCGGCGGTAAAGCGTTTCGCGCCCAGGGTAACGGCTTGGTAAATGCGCACATGGTTGCCGATGATCGCGGTTTCGCCGATGACGACGCCGGTGCCATGGTCGATAAAAAAGCTATGGCCAATCTGCGCGCCGGGGTGAATGTCGATACCGGTCGATGAGTGCGCCAGTTCCGCGCTAATGCGCGCCAACAACGGCAAACCAGCCCGGTACAGGTGGTGGGCCAAGCGATGGTGAATCACCGCCAATACGCCGGGGTAGCACAGCAGCACTTCATCCACACTGCGCGCCGCTGGGTCGCCGTGATACGCGGCGATCACATCGGTATCCAGCAAACGGCGCATGGCCGGCAAGGCGCTGGCAAAGTCGCGAACAATGGCCACGGCATCGGCTTCGCTGCTCGGCTCTTCACCGCGTTGGCGGGCGGCGTAGGCCAGCTCCAGGCGCACCTGAATCAGCAGGCAGTTCAAGGCATTGTCGAGGGTATGGCCGACGTAGAAATCTTCGCTTTCCTGACGCAGGTTGCTTGGCCCTAAGCGCATAGGGAATAGCGCACCAATCAGGCCGTCGAGAATATTCGCCATAGCTTGCCGCGACGGCAGCTCGCGGCCACCTAATTCACGGGCGCGGCCATTGCTGCTGCGCCATTCGGCACGTACGGCGTGGAGTTCGTTAACGATCTGCCCCAACTGCCAATTCACCGGTTGGCTAACGGCTTCGGTGGGCGTGGGTGTCAGCTTTCCGAGGCCGGGTTTGAGCTGTTCAGACATGGCAATCCCTTTGGCACAGGGCCGGATTAGACGGGATGGCTACTCTATGCCGCCGTGATGGGCGGCCTAAATAATTAATTTGTTTGTGGTTAGAACCAAATCGTAGGTTGGGTTGAGCGCAGCGAAGCCCAACGGGCCGGCCCAACAGGCCGCCCGTAGGGCGGCGCTTATCGGTCTCAGCGGAAACCTACACGCGGAGCCCTCCGGGCTCCCTGTTGGGCCGGCCCGTTGGGCTTCGCCTACGGCTCAACCCAACCTACGCCATCGCCACCACCACTTTGCGCTTACCAGTAAAGCTCGAGCGCGCATGGGCGGCGAGCATATTGTCGAGCATCAGCACATCGCCCGCTTGCCAGGCAAAGCTGATGGCGCATTCGTCGAGCACGCCGCGCACTTCATCCAGCAGGCTATCTTCGATCGGACTGCCGTCGCCGTAGTAGACGTTTCGCGGCAGGTCTTCTTCGTCGACGATGTCCAACAGGTTGTCGCGAATATCGGCGGCCAGGTTGGAGATATGGAACAGGTGCGCCTGGTTAAACCACACGTCTTCGCCGGTCTGCGGATGGCGCGCCACGGCCTGGCAAATCTGCCGGGTACGCAGCTCGCCGTCGTCTTTCCATTCGCAGCTGATGCCTTGGCGCGCGCAGTAGGCTTCCACCACCGCCGGGTCGTCACTATTAAACACCTGTTCCCACGGCACATCCAAACCATTGCCGAAGTTGCGCACATACATCAGGCCATGGCGGTTAAAGCGCTCATGAATGCCGGGGGCGATACGGCGGAAAATCTCGCGGCTGTCAGCAATCGGCGTTTCGCCGCCGGTCTCGGCGGCGATCATGCTGTAGAACCAGATTTTCATCGGCCATTCGCGGGTATAAGCCTGCTCGTTGTGCAGCGGAATACGCTGATGCGCCGGGTATTCCGTGGAGGTGTACACGCCCTGGGTGACGTTGCTGCGCGGCGTGGAGCCAAATTCGTAGTTGAGCAAGTTATGCCCGAAGCCTGCGGCAAACGCGCGAAAGCGCTCGGCATCGCCCACCTCGAAACCACGAAACAGAATGCCGCCAGCCTTTAATAGATGCGCGTCCACCAGCGGGCGGATTTCGCCTAACGCCTGCAACAATTCGATACCCGCCTGCGGCGCCTGCACCAGTAACGGCAGCGTGCCGCCGTTGCCCAGCAGCGGCCGAATACTCAGTTGCAACGGGCTGGCGACCGCGCTCATGCCAGCGCATCCACAGCGGCGGCAAAGGCGCGGGAGAAGCGGCTGGCCACTTCATCCACTTGCTCGGCGCTGATAATCAGCGGCGGCAGAAAACGCACCACGCTGCCGTGGCGGCCACCTAGCTCCAGAATCAGCCCACGCTTCAAGCATTCGGCCTGCACGCGCCCGGCCAAGGCAGTAAAGGCTGGCGGATGGCCGAGCTTGTCGACGGCACCGCGCGGGTCGACCAACTCCACCCCGAGCATCAGGCCGCGCCAGCGAATATCGCCCATCTGCGGGTAGTCGCGTTGCAGAGTGCGCAGGTGCCCAACCAAGCGTTCGCCCATGGCCGTGGCATGGCCAGCGATATCGTGCTCGCGCAAATAACGCAGCACCGCCGAACCGGCGGCCATGGCCATTTGGTTGCCACGGAAAGTGCCGGCATGCGCACCCGGCGCCCAGGTATCCAACCACTCGCGATACACCACCACCGCCAACGGCAAACTGCCGCCGATGGCTTTGGACAGCACCACCACGTCGGGCACGATGCCGGCGTGTTCAAAGGCGAACATCTTGCCGGTGCGGGCAAAACCGCTTTGGATTTCATCAACGATCAGGGCAATACCCGCCTGCTCCGTGATGCGGCGCAGACCTTGCAGCCAGGCGATATCAGCGGGCACCACGCCGCCCTCGCCCTGCACCACTTCAACAATTACCGCCGCTGGCAACAGCACGCCGCCTTCGGGGTCGTTAAGCAGGTTTTCCAGGTAATTCAGATTGACCTGCACGCCCTGCTCGCCGCCCAAGCCAAACGGGCAACGATAGTCATAGGGATACGGCAAAAACTGCACGCTATTACCCAGCACCGCGCCCAAAGGCTTTTTCGGCCCGTGGTTGCCCATCAGATTCAACGCGCCCAGGCTCATGCCGTGATAACCGCCCTGGAACGACAAAATCCCGCTGCGCCCCGTGGCCGTGCGTACCAGCTTAAGTGCCGCTTCCACCGCATCCGTACCAGTGGGGCCGCAGAACTGGATTTTCGCCTCGCGGGCCAACGCTTCGGGCAGCACCGCAAAGAGGTCTTGCACAAACTGGTCTTTAACCGGGGTGGTGAGGTCCAGCGTATGCAGCGGCAATTCATCGCTGAGCACCTGGCGAATGGCATCAATCACCACCGGGTGGTTATGCCCCAACGCCAGCGTGCCGGCACCGGCCAGGCAGTCAATAAAGGTGCGCCCTTCCACGTCTTCCACATAGATGCCACGGGCGCGCTTGAGGGCCAGCGGGATGCGCCGTGGATAGCTGCGCGCATTCGACTCTTGGCGTTTTTGCCGTTCCAGAAGCGGGGATTCATCGAACTGGTACAGCACTTCTTCTGTGGCGATGGCACGCGAGGCAGTGGCGACTTGCATGGGGTGATACTCCGTGAATTGGTATCGGCTCAACCAAACGCGCGCCCGCGCGATCGGTAACCGTTGCAAGAAGTAACGTGGGAATTGGAGCGGGATTTAGGGGGGGCGCTGGAGATTTGTGTGGGCGCGCTGGCGCGGATGCACGCCCGAATACTCAGCGCCGCTTAACGGCGCGCCTCTGCCGCGAACCGCGCACGCCTGAATGCCTGCCGGGCCTGCGGAAAGTAACCCCAACCTGACGGCAATACGCGCCAGACGCCTCTGACGAAATACGCCAGCCATTCCAAGCGCCGTTGATCCCGCGCCGTCCAGCTCAGCTCGAGTTTGCCGCGTAGTTCAGCCGGCAACGTACCAATCGCCAGCCAGCGCGCGCCGCGATCAAACAGCGGGCGCAATAGCCACCACAACGGCCCGCGCAACCACGGGTATGGCGCCGGCAACGCCTTATTGCCCGCCAAGTACCAGCGCGCGATCTCCGTGGGCTGCAGCACCTGCTCAAGCATATGCGCCCAGTACACCTTGAACGCCGCGTAATCGGCTGGCACAGGCGTCATCGGCAAACCATACAAGCCGTACCACTGGATCGACTCCTGATATAAACGCGCTTTGTCCGCCTCCGCCAACGGCTTACCAAACAACGCTTGCGCCGCAATCTGGCCCTCAAAAAACGTCGCATGCGCCCAATAAAAAAGCTCCGGGCTCAGCGCGTGATAGCGGCGGCCATTGCCATCGATACCCTTCACATGACGGTGAAAATCACGCACCCGCCGTCCGGTCTGCCCGGCCGCATCGTCATACACCACACCAAGAATGGGTGGAATGGAGCGCAGCAAGCGGTTCCACGGGTTGTTAAACAGGTCGGAATGCTGCGCCACCCCCGCCGCCAAACCGGGATGCAGGTTTTGCAACAGGCCCACGCGGCTAATCAACAGCAGCCCGCGCAAATCACCAAAATAGCGCCACGTCAGCGAATCCGGCGCCAAGGGCGCTGGCTGTTCTTCATGTTGTGGTATCGGTTGAGCTTGCATCGCGAAGGCCTCTGGTCTTGAATCGGCCAGCTGGACTCTAATGCGAGCCTCAGCTCGCATTCAATTCGCAAAGGGACGTGTCATGCGCAAGCAACCAAGCCAGCAGCGCTCTCAACACATGGTTGGAATATTGGTAGAAGCCAGCGGCCGCGTAGTGGCCCGCGAAGGCTTGGCGAACTTCAGCACCAACAAAGTTGCCGCAGAAGCCGGCGTAAGCATCGGCTCGCTGTACCAATACTTCGCCGACAAAAACGGGCTACTCGACGCCCTGCTCAACCAAATGCTCAACGAACTAAAAACCCTGATCGACGCCCACCTGCAAAAGCTACTGAAAACCGACATACGCAGCGCCGTAGTCGTGCTACTGCGCGCGGTACTCGCATTTATGCAACACGGCGACCAACGCTACCTGCAACTCGCCCGCCACTGGCAACAACTACAAACCCACCACGTAGTAGACGAACTGGAAAAACACCTACTCGAAACCTGCCGCCGCTACCTGCTCGACCATATGCAAACGCTGCCCATCAAAGCCGCCTACCCCGTGCTGTTTGTATCGGTAAACAGCGTGCTGATGACTCTAATCCGCTACCTGAGCCTGCCCAACCCGCCCTTGAGCGAAGAGGAGTTGGTCGACAGTCTTGCCGATATGTTGGCGGCTTACCTGAACTGGGCGGCGGTTGGCCGTGCATAGAGTGCCGATAAACATGTCCTCGACATAAACAATGCACGCTCTTCCAAAAACGGGGAATAAGGATGTCCTTTTCCTACGTCAAAACTGCGGGCGAACCCGCGAGGCTACAACGCTTTTTAGATTCCGTTATCACCTCTCCACTTGCTACCCAGCAAAACCGAACCTTTCCTCCGCCCATCCATCCTATTTCCGGCTGACTTAATTCCCCAACGCTTCCAGCCACGACAGTCATATGGCAGGCATTCGAAGTTTTACACCAAACTGCGGCAATTCACATATGAGGCGGGGAAAACGCCCCATATCCAGAGTTCAAATAGCGTTTCGAAGAAGTTTGTTGACTACCTCACCTCGAACTATACGATTTCCTCTGTCATTGCTGGCTTGTAAAGCTGCTTTGTAATATCGCTCTGCATCGATGTAGCCGGTAGAGACTCCTGTCCCTGCGAGATCTACAACAGAAAAAAATTTATCCAGTTCTTGACGAACCTGGGGAATGGGCAAGGCGACTCTAGACTCTATTAAAAGCTTATAAAGCTCGACAAATAAAGTGAAAAAATCTGCCTTCTTGTATATGCGAGCTTTCGGCGGAAAATTTAGCCGCTCAATAAATGATAAGACGACTTCAAAATTAGCAAATATTTCGTCTCTTTGTGGCAATGACTCATTGAACATTTCAAGATAGGCTTCAACTTCACTATCTCGATTGAAATATGTACTCATTACCGTCGCTACAAGACTGGCACAGTACATTGTGTCACTCATACGCTTTACATCAGTCGACGTAAATATTCGATGTTCATTAAAGAACTCATGTTGCGCAATAAGCTCTGCGAATTTCTTGAATTCGCCGCCATATCTAGCGTTATGAATCTCCATCGCATTTAAACCATAACTTGTGGAGTTAATACGCTGAAATACTTGCTTGATTTGCTCGATCGACATATTTCCTAAATCTCGAACAACGACCTTGTATTCGAGAAATTTGACTTGTTCCTCTTGGCCGAGGTCGTTATAAGCGGGGAAATTTGCAGGCAAACGCAGATCCGCGGCCCCTTTGAAGTATTGATATAAGGTCGTAATACGCTGTTGTCCGTCTACCAGCATCTCAGCACCCTCCCCTGTTTTTGTGTCTACCTCACCTGCCGCGATATAAATCTCGGGAAAGGGGTAGCCTTCAATAACGGTTCTGATGAACTCTATCTTATCCTTATTTATCCAAACTAATCGTCGCTGAAATTCGGGCTGCGGCAACAATGAACCGTTACCAATTGCAGTCAACAATACGCGAAGCCGTCGATTTGATGCCGAAGTATCCATTAGACTAATTCCTTGCACTGCTCGATGCAGATTTTTTGATATTCTTCAAAGAAAAAATTTGAATGATACAATCCTGCTCGGATCTTGTATGGTCCATATTGACCACTCTTGGTCAAGGTGTTAAAAAAATCCCACCACTTAGACGTGAACTGAAAATACTCGTTCCGAGGGAGTTTGTCTGGCCTGATCCAGCCTTCAGATAGGTATCTGAAAAATTCTCCGGCGTCAGGCCAATATGCCCCACCCTTTTTGAACAAATAGGCTTCCGTCCAAACATTCTCGAATAACTTTGGCGAGACAACCGCAATATCTATATCGGATTTGTCATGAAACAATTTAAATCTTCTGCCCGGTTTAATGCTGAATCCTAATTTTCCTGAGCCTACCATTATGATTTCGTTATAGCCTACTTGAAAATGCTCACATACTTGTTCTCTTAACTGGTAGTGCTGAGCTGCCGTCAGCACCTGACTCTCAGCACCTAATATATATTTTCTGAGTATTTGTACACTTGAAAGCTTAGCTAAGTCTTGTTTGAAGTCGTCGATCATTTTTACGGTCCGACCTGATTGGAAGGGCTCCAGCCATACCTTTGCTCCGTAAGCAAGACCGAGATGCATGTCCGTATGGTGGCTCAGCGCTATCCGTATACCACCACAATCGAAATGATGCACCCTCAGATCTGAGCTGACAAAGCCCGTCAAAGCATCACACAAAATTCATATCTCAGCGCTAAGCGGAGGTAGAGAAGCCTTCTAGCGATCCGTCTGAGTGTAATTAAGTATGGACTGCTTCGCGCAGACTCCACTGCTACGGCGCCATCGGCGCCTGACCTGTTAGTACCTGCCTACGAAGATTTAGCTGCTCCACATCGACCACATCCTCGGCAATTATGCCTACAATTCCATACCCTTAAGGATCGGACTTCGTCATGGAATCGAATATCTGCGCCGTCTTTTTTCCCTTTTTGTCCAGTTGTTCCGATGACCTCAAAAGCGCCTTCCTCGGGGCCGTGGTCGGGGGATTGTTTGCCCTCCTAGCGAGCCTATTGGCCTACTGGCTCACAGCCATAGGCGCAATTCAGATGAGCCGCAAGGTCAGAAGAAATACGTTTCTGCTATTAAAAACAGAAATTAACACGGCATGGAAACTATTTAAAGAAGAGTACCTAACGGACCTTCTTAAACTAAAAGATGAAACTCCCTATCTGTGTATTTTCCCCATAGGCGAAAATTCATTCCCACTATATGACTCATCACCAATGGCACTTGCTGAGTTCCCACCCCCTACTACGGAATTACTGATTAGACTTTACATGCGGGCCAAAGGCCTTATAAAAATGATAGAGCTGAATAATAGTGATGTAGAAAACTGCCTAAAACACGGCCAAGGAATGTTGCTAGAACACTCGAGGTTTCTGACAACCAACCATCCAGAACTCTCGACCGCCGAACGAATTCGACTGTTAAACGAGTATTACAGCCATCAAACTAAATGGATGGCATCATTGTCAGGAATGGACTCAACCGCGCTGGCAATGAAGAATATTTCGCTTGAGATTGCCCTACTAATACAAAAAATAAACTCTATTAAATATTAGCCTCACCATCCAAAAATGGCAGTTTAGCATGAATAAAAATATTAACTTCACGTCCGCAACATACCAAAAAAAGTCACTACCAAGCGCTCAGGGACTACAAATCATCCAATTCCTCACGGCGGCTTTCGACGATTATTTAGCTTCCAGAGTTCTGATCAATGAGGGGCTACTCCCACAGGGCGCGGTGTTAGCATCCACAGCGATGGAGAAATACTTGAAAGCCGTGATGGCAACTAAAGGAAACTTTAGTCATGGACACCTAAAAAAAGCTCATTGGGAATCGCTTAAAAATTACTCAAAAGAAATTTATGATTTGTGCAATATTGAGTTCTTGCAGCTATGCCAACACTGCTACAAGCTCCGCTACCTAGACGATCTACCTCTTAACTTCAATATCGTCATCGCCGCCGCAGAGTTTATTAATGAGCTGGACAAGACAGCTCTAGTATTTGAAAGCATAATTAAGCTAGAAAAAAATGAAATGCGGAAATACAATTTTATGATCAACAACAAAGACCCGAGACTCATGAAAAACAACTATCAAACAGAAGGCCTCAATCTTGAGCCGCTCAATATAATTAATCAACCTGTCTATGAGCTTAGAAAATGCAGTAATGGCCAAATTATTACAATGGAATACGTATCCACTAGCAACGCTCTAAATCCAAGCTTTCTGCGTGAGGGACTCATCACCCAGGACAACAAATCTTTTGCAACTGCATTTAACTATCCACCCCGAACAGAATGAAGCACCAGAAGAAAATAATAAGATGCCTATTGTTCTAGTCCTATTCCTTGGCCCTAAGCTGTAAGCAACTCTAGTCACGAAAAAGGGGGTAGTTCAGATTTATTTTTCCTGCTCTAAACTCCCGCTATTGGCCGATAGCTGCCTGTCGTCGACTCCTGAAATAGGTGAGAGGTGAACTCCAAGCTGCTTGGAATACCACACCACCCGCAGGGTGCTGCAGCCTTACCCATCGTTGCAAATGCAAAAAGCCGCTCGCGTTCGATGATCAACATACGTTTAGAGCGCTAAAAACTTGCTTGTCGAAACTTAAAGAAGTCCCGCCTTCGCAAACGAAAAAGGCTCGCCCTTCCCCACTACAAAATGATCGAGCACAGTGATTTCAATCAGCGCCAACGCCTCTTGAATCCGCTTGGTCAATACGCGGTCTGCGTGGCTGGGCGAAGTGAATCCGGAAGGATGGTTATGCACCAAGATCAGTGCGGTGGCGTTGTGCGCGAGCGCGCGCTGCACGATAACGCGAGGGAACACGGACGACTGATTGACGGTGCCGGTAAACAGCGTTTCAAAGCCGATGATCTTGTTGGCAGAGTCCAGCAGCAAAATGCCGAACAATTCATTCAGCTGGCCGGCCAGTTTTAAACGTAAGTAATCCGGCACCTGGTTCGGGTCGGTAATCCAGCCTTCGCGCTGGAATAGCTTGCTCTCCAGCAGTTGCACTGCCTGGCTAATCAGCCTCCTCTCCTTTCCGGTAAGCGGCGTGGAAAAGGCGCTTTCTGCCGCGCCATAAGACTGCGTCATAACGAACTCCTGAAAAGAAGTAAAAGGGCTAAATCCGCCGACGAACTAGCCTAAAACATTGGCTTGACGGGGTTTTCCCGCGAGAGCATTGATGGCGTAAAACTCCGTGCTCTTTCCTTTATGAAAGCTGTTTCGTTAAAAACCCTCTTTGCCAATGAGGTCGCGGGTATTGGCGAGCGCTTGCTCGGTTAGGTGCCCATTCGGCATAGTTCGTTTTCTTGTGATTCAGTTACTATATTGGTTCGTTATATTGTACCTGTCAACGCTTGGAGTCCAATTTATATGACCATGGGCGACCGCCTTAAAGAAGAGCGCCTGCGATTGGGCGTGAGCCAAACCGCGTTGGCTGAAAGATGTGGTGTAACGAAGAACACCCAGTTGGCCTATGAGAAAGGTGAGCGCAGCCCGGATGGGGCTTATTTCGCTATAGCCGTAGAGCTTGGGATTGATCTGCTCTACGTGGTGACCGGGGAGCGGAAGCCTGAGTCAGCTGGGGCCTTTACAGCTGAGGAAGCAGACCTCCTTCGGCTGTATCGAGGCTTGTCCGATGATGATCGCAACGGCGCCGCAAGAATGATCACGGGATTGGCTTTGCTCCCACCTAGGAAATGATGTAGCGGGCGATACCCCGTGAATCGCTTGGTGCGCAAAGCACACCCTACGGGGGTGGTTCATTTCTGGGGATTGGCCTCAATCCCAATAAAGAAGCTGCCCAAAGGCAGCTTCGGAAAACTGTCGGCGAGATCAATCACAAGCGAGAAACATTGGGGACGGGTTATTTAACTGCTCGAATTTAGAGTCGACTAATAAATCCGTCCCCTTAAGCCTAGCGCCCCCGCCCTCCTACTTTTTCCCCTTCGTGCACGGGTTAACCATCTGATTGATGCCCTCGCTGGTTCCAACATAAATGGGTGTGCCTGGAACCGGTACGGCCGAATAATTCTTGCGTCCGGTGGCCTCAATAAAGTTGCCCTGCGCACCGATGAAAGCTTCGGTACCTGACGGTACCAGCACACTGAGGAACTGCCTTTTTTTGCGGATTGCCACTTCTTTTGGAGCAACGACCGCTAATATGCCTACCCAGTGCGCGCTGAATACATAGAACGGGTCGTATGTCTCTATGCCGTTCTGCAAGTGGGCGCATTGCACGTCACTCGACTTGATGACTTCAGCTTTTTGGTAGTTGTTTAATCCACCGATTCTGAACTGAAAATCCGGAGAAGTGCGCCAGTCGTTCCGGAGGTTCTAGGCAAGCCAATCCGGAGGTTCTGTGCAAATGCGGATGGATGGTGGATATCCGAAGGCGGCAATTTTTGCGGTTCGTTACTGATCACACACCGCCATCCCCATTTCCGTAATCGCTCCTTTGCGAGCAGCCTCCGAAACATGTCTTTTGAAAGATGCTTCTGACGCGGGTCTGGCAGGTATATAGGTGCCATAGCTTGAAGAATGTCGTCTCCGTAGCTCCCTCCCAAAAGCTTGCGCATGACGTGAACCCGTTTCGGCCATGGGATGTCGACCTTCCCCCGCAATTCGGTGTGATAAACCGCGAGATTCAGCACTGCTGATGCATGCATCAGCTTTGTGATGCTCATGGTGAAACGGAGTTGCTTAGGTGCCCACAAGCACATTGCTCTTATCACAAACAGATGAAGCATCCAGCCGGCCAGGCCTCGCTCCTGCCACCATATGCCGCACATCAGCAAGACTTTGTAGATGCTGCGAGATAGTTTTCCCGCTATCACGTCTTCCTTTCTCGCGATGGCTACCTTCAGTCGCCACACCAATGCCGCCAATGCATCTAGATCGGCGATTCCCTCGAGAGCGTGAATCTCCCGTACTCCAAAAGCTGTCAGATGCAAATAGCTATTGCTCCCTTTTAAAGGCATTTCGCAAGCCTTCTGGGTAGTGGGGCTAAGACGCCGCAGAAAAGCATCACTGGCAGTTTCCGCAGACAAGTTCGTCTTAAGTACATCCCACAGCGGATGAAGGATGTCTTGGTGGGAGCCTGGAAGAACAGCCTCCACAACACTGACCAAGTGTGACCTGGGAGTCATGAAGCCTGAGACATAGTTGTTCCACTTACACGGATTACAACTCTTTCCGCTGCTACGTATATGAATAGAGCGAGGTTCAAAGTGGCGCTCGAGGGCGTAGGGAGTGCTCAGCGCTGTCCGCTTACGCACGCCCTCATACCAATATCTCACTCGAATAACGTCTGCTATGTCACGGCGCAGCGGCCATTTTTCTGACGGTGAAAACTTCAGCATTTGCATGCTGAAGTTTTCCAAAAGAGATTTAATCTTTTCAAAATCAGTAGCTTGGATTTTCATGTCTGCGCGAAAGTACAGTAAGTTCAGCGAATTACATTTCAGGAGCACCAATTTCTAGACTGATCTACGATAAGACGCAAATTTGAGTAACGGGGCGTGCAATGAGCGAACAGAGAGAACTGAATGATGCCCAGCTGGCTCTCTCTGCTGAGTTGGAGGAGGCTCTCACCGAACGTTATGGAATCATGCTCAACAGCTCCGTCCTATGGAAAGAGCTAGGTTATTCATCTACCGCGGCATTCAGAGTGGCTGTTGCACGCGGTTCTGTAGAGCTGCCGCTGTTCAGCATTGCTAACCGAAAAGGGAAGTTTGCTTTATCCAAAGATGTCGCTGAGTGGGTATCCAGGCAGCGCCACACGTCGCTAGTAAACGCGAAGTGTCATCCAGTATGAGCGGAGGTTAGCTATGAGCCTTTAACTCAGAGGTGAGATAACAGGCTGCAGAATGAATAAGGGCCCGAGGTTGCACCCCCAGGCCCCTAATAAAACGTCGTGTAAGTGACGTCCTCATTCTGTGTTCCCAACCGGCTTACGTCAAGCCGGCAGCCTATCCATTTATCAGCGAGCAAACACATGCCGGGCTTCCTGCTCTGCGGGTGTCGCGCTCTGCTGCGTGATCGCAGCCGAATGTGAGGTAAGGATGAGGACAAGAATGGAACCTCGCCAGGTGAGAGAAGTGGCTCGCCTGCTGTTAACCAAAAAATGCTCCTCTAGAGAGGTTGCAGGCAGTGTGGGCGTTTCCCGCGCCTCAATTGACAGGCTGAAGCACCACTTTTCAGATTTTGATGTGAAATTCGACGATCTGGAATTACTTAGTGATGTGCAACTTTTCGAAAGGCTGCGCCTCCTGCCATTTCGTAATTTTCACGTAAAACCTGTACCAGACTGGAACTGGGTCCACGAGGAAATGCGTGCTCCTGACGTTACGTTGGAGCTCCTGTGGCGCGAGTGGCGGCGAATTGAGCCTAACGGCATCGCTTACTCTCAATTCACCTCGGAATATCGGCACTTTGCACGAAAGCTGCCTCTCGCGATGCGTCAAAGCCATGTGCCCGGGGAAAAGCTTTTCTTGGACTTCTGTGGAAAGACCATGCCTGTGTTTATCGAAGGGCAGACAGAACCTCGGTACGCACAAATATTTGTAGCTGTCCTCGGATATTCAAGTTACACGTTCGCGCGTGCTGTATGGACACAAACAATCGAAGACTGGTCAGGGTGCCATGTTCAAGCGTTTGAGTTCTTCTCCGGTACACCTCAAATATGGGTTCCCGACAACCTCAAAGCGGCAGTTACAAAACATGCTCGTGACGAGGTGCATGTAAACCTTGTTTATCAGCAGCTTGCTAATCATTACCAGAGCGTGATCATCCCGGCCAGGCCCAGAAGGCCGAAGGAAAAAGCGAAGGTAGAAGCTGGTGTAAAGGTTATCCAGAGATGGTTGCTCGCTTCCTTGCGGCATCGGCGTTTCTTCAGCTTGGGAGAGCTAAATACCGCGATCAGAGACAAACTTGAAGAGTTTAACTCTAGAGCTTTTAGACGATTGGAAAACACGAGTCGTCAAAGTCAGTTCCTAGATGTGGAGAAGGCAGCTTTGACCCCGCTGCCTTCACTGCCTTACGAGCATGCGAACTGGCGGTTCAACGTAAAGGTACGTAGCGATTACATGGTGGAATATGAGGGACACTTTTACTCGGTGCCCAGCAGACTCGTCGGCCAGCAGATAGATACTCGAGTCACCGGAGGGGTGGTTGAAATCTTTCACAACCATCTTCGCGTCTGCACGCACGTTCGCCAGACCTCTGTTGGGATGAGCGTGATACCAGAGCACCGACCTCCAAACCATCAATACTTCGCAGATAGCGAGCCGCAGGCCCTCTTAGCTTGGGGCAACCTGGTGGGGCCATCAGTACTTAGGCATCTCACATACCATTTAACTGAAAGGTCTGACGTCGCAAGCGGGCGGAAAGCGGCGAGCGCTCTTCGTAAAGAGGCGCGACTCCATGGAAGTGAACGCTTGGAAGAAGCTTGTACACATGCTCTGACTTTGAACACTTTCGCGCTGAAAAGCGTTCAGTCGATTCTGCGTGAACAGCCAGATAAACGCCCAAGCTTTAAATCTCCTCCCGCCTCCGCTCCGGCACACGAAAACCTCCGTGGCCCTCAATACTTCGCCGAAAACTAGGTGAGTCCCATGATAATTGAACAAACATATAGCAAACTTCAATCACTCCAACTGTCGGGCATGGGAAAAGGATACAAAGAGCAAGTTAGCCAGCCTAGCATGCAGGCGTTGTCCTTTGATGAAAGACTAGCCCTTATTGTAGATAGAGAGCTCTATGATAGGGAAAATCGTAAGCTTATCCGGAACATTAAAAACGCTAAACTGCGGCACCCAGCGCGTATTGAAGAGCTTAACTATCATAGTAGCAGGGGCTTGGAAAAACAAATCATCGCAAATTTGGCTGAATGCTCTTGGATAAATTCGCGACAAAATCTAATTATCACAGGGCCGACTGGCGCAGGAAAAAGTTGGCTGGCATGTGCGTTTGCTACTCAGGCATGCAGACGTGGTCATTCGGCACTTTACAAGGGCGCAACTCTATTATACGAAGAGTTGAAGTTGGCGATTGGAGACGGATCTCTACCCAGATACCGAAGTAGCTTGGCTAAAGTCAAAGTTCTGATTTTAGATGATTTCGGTCTATCCTCGGTTGATCCTGTCGTGGGACATATTCTTTTAGATATAATCGATCAGCGCTTACACTCTGGGTCGCTAATTATCACAAGCCAGCTCCCCACAGAGAATTGGCATAGTATGTTTAATGACCCCACCCTGGCAGATGCCATCTTGGATCGTATTGTTCATCGCTCTCACAGAATATCCCTTCGGGGAGAGTCGATGCGAAAGTTAATTGGTATGGGTGAGCAACCTCAAATGTAGCGCTTGCAGTCAAGTAGAAGAACGTACCTTAGCTAAAAACGCGTTATTTGCTGGCCAGCAAATAACGCGTTTTTAGCTAAGGTAGCCTTTAAAGCCGAACAGTTAGGGTCGATCAGGCTCCGGTGGAATCGAGGTGTAGCAACACTGTCATCGGGCCTGAGACGTAATCCTGCGAACGCCCGTGTTGAGTGAAGCAACTGCCCAACTCGCCTCCCCCGCAAAGCCATGACAAGGTGTGCACTTAAATTTTAGTTGCCATTGGCTGTGGCTGCCTTGGGCGACAGGAAACACTTGGCCCGCAGCGGACACGCACAGGGGAGAAGATGAGGTGGCATTATGATGTCGGGCCAAGTAGGCTCGATATCGCCATCAAGGAGGAGCAGGGATGAGCCAGTACCTGATGAGCTTCGCCAGGGAAAATCTTAACGATAAGCCGGATGCCTATCTGGCATTGCTATGGTGCATCTACAAAGTCAATGGCTCCAAGGGCCGGTATTCGGACCATATTAAATCGCACCTGAGTGCAGCGTCGGAGCGCTTACTTGCCACCGACTATCAGAAGCTCGCCCGTCGGATAAAGATCATCCTTGATGCAAAGCCCGAATTGGATTGGGTCGCGCCTTCCGGTCTTACTCCATTGGCAAGTTTACAGGCCAAGAACTTTAGAGGGTTTGGCGACCTTGGGAACGACGACAAAGGAACGCTCCTGCGATTTAGCAAGAGCAAAAATATCTTCTACGCCCCGAATGGCGGTGGTAAGACGTCCCTGTGCGAGGCGCTGGAGTACGGCACAACGGGACATATTAAAGAGGCAGATCGTCGCAAAACGAAGATACTTGCATATATTGCGCGAGGCTCGGCCAAGCCGACCCTAATTCTCACCGGTACGAACAAGACGAGCGTTGTACAAAGCATCACCTGGTCAAGCTGCTTCATTGATCGCAATCGCTTACAGGAATTTTCCTTACTGGGCTCCAAAGATACCGGCAGCGCAGAAAGCGATGTCCTTGCCACCCTGTTCGGATTGGAAGAGTTTCAGGAAGTCATCTCTCGCTTCGTTAGACCAGAAAGCTTCAACTTGAATACCTACCTGCGACCCGACAATACGGTGGCTATGGCCGTATTGACGCAGCGACGGGACGCACTTATCGGCAAACGCTGTGCGATCTTTGAGTCAATCTCTGCGCTCAATTCTAGAGTCTGCCAGATACTCGGTTTGGCAACTCCTCACCACCACGCAGTTAAGGCGAGATTTGAACGCCTTGAAACCCTCAGGGAACTGAAAGTCAAAGCAGCCGAGAGACTCAAGAATTCAGAGTCACCCTTCCAACTTTCTTTGAAGCAGTTGGGTCGTGCTACCTCAATCTCAACTCGTTTGCTGGAACGCAAAGCCAAGATTGAGACGGCACTCCTTCGGAACGCCTCGGCGCTAAGCTACAGAGCGGTCTTCGAGGCCATACAGGCGATAGAGCAAGCTGATGCCAGTGATACCTGCCCCGCCTGCGCGACGCCACTGCGCAGCGTTACCGAGAATCCATTCAAAAAGGCTCGACGAGAGCTCCAGGCCCTCAAAGATCTGACGAGACTGCAAGAGGCTAATCGACAGAACCAGGATCGTATCGTCCAACTGGCCAACAGAATTTCGGTCGGCCTGCTCGGAGTGGACTCCAATACCAAGCAGGGTGTGCCATGCACGCTCTCTCTTGAAGCACTACGGGTAAGGACTGCAGCCTTTCAAAACTCCACCGTGAGGACAGATGCAGCGTTGCTGGTTTTGGAGTCGTTCAATCAACTCATCGCAGGCAGCGACGACAAGTTAGGACAGTATGTCAGTGCGTGCGACCGTAAGTTCACCGAAGTCTTCCAAGCTGGTGCCGTTGTTGCTGAGCTCGATGCCGAGGTCAAAGCGATCAAGCTAACCGAGGAGTCTCTTCGAGTGCTTTTTGATCAGAAGAAAATAGCGCGAAGAGACTTGGCTCCGACAGGAGCTCAAATGGCAGATATCGCCCGCCAACGAGCTGAGCTTATTGCCAGTGAAGCGGACAATATGCGTTTCAACTCATTCATCCAGGCGCTTCAGGTCGAGTACGGAAATCTCCATCAGGATCTGATCAGCTACAAGCTGTCGCTAGAGAGAGCCCGCCTCTCTGGTGTAGAAGCGAAAGCTGCCGAGTACTACAAAGCGATCAACAATCACGATGACAAGCACGAACGCATTGATACTCTTTGTTTTGAAAAGGCCAATGACAGCTACCGGATAAAGATCTCAAACAGTGACGGTACTTCAATTGACGCCTTCTCGGTTCTGAGCGAAGGCCATTTGCGAGCGCTCGGTCTTTCGCTTCTTTTGGCTGTGGCAGAGAAGAACAAATTTCCGCTGATTGTTTTTGACGATGTCGTCAATGCCATCGATAGTGACCACAGGTCAAACATCATCGACTTGATTTTTTCAGACCCTTACCTGCGCCGTACTCAGATGGTCGTGACGACGCATGATCGACTTTTCTGGGAGCGTTTCTGCATCATCGCTGAACGGCACCGGCAGGCAGATCAACACGCCAGTAGCGTAATGAGTTACACGAATAAAGGCATCGTCCTGGTAGATCATGCCGGGGGCTTTCAGGAAAAGGTCTACCGGGCACTGGCTGTATACGATATCAGGCAAGCCTTGGTGTACTGCCGCATTTGGTTTGAGTCGATGGTACTGGAGTACTGCGTGGAAAGCGGTTTGCCTGTAACCGCCAGATTTGGAAAGTCACAGCTCAAGCAGAATATGTACCTACAGCTCAGCCTCGAGGAAACCTTCAGACTGGTCGAGCAGCGTATTTCCTACGACCTTACTCAATTCGGTTTGATCAAAAGCGATTTGGTGAATTGGCGTGGGCAGAATCAGGAGCATCATGCGTTTGAAGAGGGCAGTCTGAACTTCGTCCATTCAAAAACCAGCAAAGAGGTCGTCAAGATCTACGACGCGCTCCGACTGCTCCAGTGCCAGCTTTTTCCTGCTTCGAAGAAAGCCTCTAGTGAGAAGCTTCTTATCGAACTAAATCAGCGCATAGAGCGTGGAACTCGAAAAATCGCGGGGCTCGGCGGCGCCCCGGCAGAAGTGCAGCAGCAACATGCCCGACTACTGCGGGAGCTGAAAGACCTTGTGAAAGAGGTTACTCAGGAGTTGCTATACATCGAGCAATGCACCTCTGCTAACCGCCCGCAGGATCCTACTTTAGGTGTCGAAAATGTGGAGCTTGAAGTATCAACGGGCGCCGAGCAGGACGGGCTCGGTTAGCGCCCCGCAAATGGCTCTATGCGAGAGCCCGCGAACTCGTGTTCTCCGCTCAATGCATGCGGTGGTGTATCGCTCCGCCGATGATGGCGCGCAACCAGTGACCGCCACCAGATACAGCCAAGCATGATAGTTCCTGTAGTCACCAGGCAGACAAACGACAGCTTTTGGCCGTTCTGTGCCAGTCACCGCTGGGGGATGGGGATGCTAAAAGCATGGGAGAGATACAGTCGAGCCCAGACGGAGATATGCGCAGGGCGGTGATTACCGCAGGTCTACGCCGCGTTTTATCGATGCAGAGGCTTGCCGCTTCCGACTGCTAAAAGCAGAACTTGCGCGCTCTACAAAGTTGGTAAAATGGAGGTGTGTAAGCACCTCCACAATGCTCGCTCTACTCGTGCGAATGCCCGTGCTCCGCTTCACTTTCATCGCTGTCGTGAGCACCGCCACATGCGGCAAGCAGACCGAGCAATCCAGCCAAGAGGAATGAGCGCAGGATCGAGTTTGTAGTGATCATGGAACGTTTCCTTCAAGTGTAGAGACCAGATTCTGCGGAAAGCGTCGCCCGGCCTTCTATGAGTTATTGCTGGACACTCAAGTAGTCGCCGCTAGTTTTTAGTGAAACGGTCACCATCTGATTTCCCCTATTCCGCCAGAACCAGCCATGTGTGCCGTCAAAAATAGCCGTGAATTCCCCCTTGTTTTCGGTGACGCCTTTTCCCTTGCTGTAGCTATGGAAGTAGCCTTTCTTGCCGTTGTAAGGCTCGCCATGGGTCTCGTAGTTGACTGGGCCGCCTTTGGTAGTCCACTCGTAGCTAACCTTGGCGTTATTGCGAACATGGAGTTTGATCTCCGTGCCTTCGCCAGGTTTAAGCGTGACTGACATCGTGTTGGTCTTGAGCGCGGGAGCTGAGAGTGCAGACGCATCAGGTTGAGTGGCAGCACTCACTGTTTCGACAGGTGGGGTGGCTACAACTGCCGGCGCTTCGCTTGCAGCCACAGGCGCTGACTCGGCATCTGCCAAGGCCTCTTTCTCCAGCGCTATTTTCAGCTCGCCCATTTGGGTCAAGCCCAGCACCCGGCCCACGCCGGTGGGGTCAACGGCGTATTCCGATGGCATCACCACAGTGACCAACAGTGCGCAGGCAATGCCAATGGCTATCGCGGTAGAGCGCAGCAGCTGGCGGCTGGATGGAAGTTCGTTTGCGGACGGTAAAGGTGAATTGAACATGGAAAAGAGTCCTTAAGCGGAAATAACCAAGCCAGCGATCTGGTAGCCCATCAGCAGGAAACCAGCACTCATCATGGCGACGTTGGCGGTGTAGGCATGGCGCCAGAAGCTGGCGGTACGTCGCCAGTAACCCATGGCAATTAGGATGGCGCTGAGCGCTAGCAGTTGACCAATTTCGACGCCCACGTTGAAAGCGATCAAGTTGCCGATCAGGCCATCAGGGGAAATCTCGAACTCCTGGATTTTGGTCGCCAGACCAAACCCGTGCAGCAGGCCGAAAATTAACGTCGCGGCTTTGGTGTTGGGTTGGTACCCAAACCAGCGCTTGAATGCACCGAGGTTATCGAGCGCCTTGTACACCACCGAAAAGCCAATGATGGCGTCGATGACATAAGGACTGACGCTGATCTCGGCGAGCACGCCGAACAGCAACGTGACCGAATGTCCCAGCGCAAACAACGTCACATACAGACCGACATCTTTGAGCCGGTAGACGAAGAAGATCACGCCGAAGAGGAACAGTAGGTGATCGTAGCCAGTGATCATGTGCTTGGCGCCCATGTACACAAACGGCAGCAGCATCACCCCCGAACTTTCCTGGATGAAGCCTTTGTCGCCAGCGGCAACGGCGTGCGCGAAGGCATCGGGTATGCCCAAAACCATCAGCGCGGCAAACAATAGTAATAGCGATAGCGGACGAGACGGCCGAGCAAAAGCTGCGGCCATGCGCCCTACGGAAAACGAATACATGATCGATTCCTAGGTAGTTGAAGTCGTAGGCCAGGCAGGCCTGTGTCAGCTCGACAATTGGCTACGCGGAGGGCGTTTGATCAGGAAGATCGGTGGGACAGGAAGGTCGGCAGATATTGCGTCCACACGGGGTGAGCGCTCAATGAGCGGCGGCATGCCGAGGGCCGTAACGAGATTGGAAACATCATGTTGGTGATCGCCGATCAGCGAGGTGTGGGTGTGGTCCTCCCCGTGATCGTGATGGCTCTGGGCAGTGGCAGATGCAATCTCCCAGGAGGGATGCAGCACAGTGTTCAAGGCCGAATAGGTATGCCCGGCCCAAGCCGTGAAGAAGGCTAAAGCCAGGGCAATTACCAATAGGGTCGGCCTGCTATTCCCGTGCATATCCGCTCTCGATGCCTCAACAAGCCATCGTCTATTTTTAAAATTGTTCTTTGACTACATCCCCTGGGGGGGGATAGCATTCAAGCGTAATTCATTGGCCGACGAGGCTCAAGCATGATCGAACATACGCATGGCCATGACCACATCCACCAAAGTCATGACGCAATCATCAAGCGCCTAAAACGGGCCGATGGGCACCTGCGCAGCATCATCACCATGATCGAAGAAGGCCGCGAGTGTGTGGACATTGCTCAGCAACTGCATGCGGTGGAAAAGGCCGTTTGCCAAGCTAAGCGCACACTGATTCAAGATCACATCGACCACTGCTTAGAGGACACCGTAGATGCCTTAAACAAAGGCGAACGAGGCCCTTTGGAAGCCTTTAAGCAAATCACCAAATACCTGTAGGTCAACATGCCCAACTTCGCAGAACTGCTGCAACAAGGCGGCGCTCACGCGTGGCTGTATTTCCCGAGCGCCATATTGTTGGGGGCCTTGCATGGCCTGGAGCCAGGTCACTCGAAAACGATGATGGCCGCTTTTATCGTGGCCATTCGTGGCTCGGTAAAGCAGGCGATTTTACTCGGGTTGGCCGCCACGCTTTCACACACGTTTGTGGTCTGGCTGGTGGCCATCGGCGGTATGTACCTCGGGCAGGGGTTGGATGCTGAAACCACCGAACCCTATTTTCAGCTCGCCTCGGCAGCGCTGATTATTGCCATTGCTTTGTGGATGCTCTGGCGCACCTGGCGCGGCGAACAAATGTTTCGTTTAGAGACTGCGCACGATCATCACGCCCATGATGAAGCGCGGTTGGTGGACACCGGTCATGGCCAGGTAGAGCTGTCGATTTTTGAACAGGACATGCCACCCCACTGGCGGCTTAAATCGTTGACCGGCTCTCCATGGGCCGCCTCCAACGTCACCGTCACCACCACTCGTGCCGATGGAACCGCTCAGAGCTACGCGTTTGCTGAGCAGCGCGGGATTCTTCAGTCTATTGACCCTATCCCCGAGCCCCACGAGTTCAGCGTACGGTTGAGTCTTGGGCATACCGGCCATAGCCATGACTATGATCTGGACTATGAAGAGCACAACCATAGCCATGATCATTCTGGGTTGGAGCTTGGTAGCGAGGGCTATCAAGATGCCCATGAAAAAGCACACGCCAACGACATCCGCAAACGCTTCACGAACCGCGAAGTCACGACAGGACAGATCATCGTGTTTGGTTTGACCGGTGGCCTGATTCCTTGCCCAGCAGCGATAACCGTTCTACTGCTGTGCTTGCAAGTAAAAGCTGTCGGTCTCGGCGCGGTGTTGGTGCTGTGCTTTAGCTTAGGGCTAGCCCTAACCCTGGTAACGGTAGGCGCCGCTGCCGCAATCGGCGCCCGTCAGGCGTCCAGTCGCTGGCCGTGGTTGAGCAAAGTGGCCCGTCGCGCGCCCTATCTCTCCAGCTTGCTGATTATCGGCGTGGGTATCTACGTCGCTATTAACGGCTGGATTGGTTTGAGTGCGTGAGGCCGCGGACGACACAAAAAACCGACAGGGGCGCAACGGAGGCTTAGACCTGATCAAGTGGTTGGCCATAGTCACCATGGTGATCGACCACTTGCGTTATGTGTGGCCGGAGCTTGGTTGGATGTTTGCCCCAGGGCGGGTGTCCTTTCCACTGTTCTGCTTAGCAATCGCGGCAAATGTAGCGAGAACTGAGCCGCGTCAGACTTTTAGTGATGACGATGCGCGCTACTTGGTATGGCTTCTGGCGTTTTCGCTAATTTCAGAATTGCCCTACCAACTGTTCTTCCCATCAGCCAGCTCTCTGAACATTTTCCCGACGCTGGCATTCGGACTGGTAATCGCATGGGGTGTGCACCACCAGTGGCGTTTCTGTCGGGCGTTGGCTTTCACCGCGTGCTGCCTGGCTTACTTACTTAGCGAGCCGCTCATGTATGGTTTTCTCGGCACGCTTGCTCCTGCTGCACTGGTGATAGCGATTAAGCTTCGAGGGTTCTGGTGGCTGCTGCCCGCAGCACTATGCGCGTCAATTAATGCGAGTCGCGATCTACTGGTGGGATTTTCTGAGCTACAGCTATATCCCATGATTGTTCTGGGAATTGCCTTTGCAGCACCGCTTTTTGGATTATGGCTTTTAACAGTTCGGCCTCCGATGCGGATTTGGCCGGTAAGGCGATGGGCGTACATGTTCTACCCAGTGCACCTATTGGCATTACAAATGTTGCGAGCGCTGATCTGATCTGTTTTGGCCAGCAAGCCATAGTCCCGTATTGGATCAAATCCCAGCCCCGCCGGTGGGGTTACCTGGTTGCTCACAATGTTCACCGATCGCTAGGAATTCGCCGATAGACTGTCAAGTGAGGCATTCGGCGCTCGATAGAATCTAGGTTTTTGCAGTTCGGCATACCAACCTAAAGTGATCATTGTTGGGCCCTCCATCTCTGGCTAGACTAGATTGCATGAAACGTTACCTCCGGTTCTGCCTAATTGTGCTGCTCAGCATGGCGCTTCCCCTAAGTGGGATAGCGGGCCTCGCCGAAGCGACAGAACCGTGCCCGATGAAAGCGGCGGGCATGGAAATGGTGGGGGATATGAATCAAGACTGTTGCCAAGATCCGGCCAACCCTTCCGAGCATGGCAAACCCTGCAAGTCTGGTCAGGAGTGCAAAACCGCCAGCTTGTTGCAGCTGTCTTCTGTAAAGCCGCCTTTCGCCCTGTCCAGCCCTGTTGGGGTTTCTTTCTTCAGCGAGTTTGCACCCGCCCAGGCCCCTTCCGGGGTGTGGCGCCCGCCCCGCGTTTAATCCCTGTAGCTAGTTGAGTTCCACCCTGCCATCCGCGGGGTGGTTGGCCTGCACGCGCGTTGAACAGCGAGCAGGATCATCACAGGGATCACAACCATGTACTTCACACGCTATTGCTCAGGTTGGCCCGTCGCGGCTGCCTTGGTGGCAACCGGGCTAGCATTGCCAAGCCTGGCCGCCGCCCTGAGCTTCAATGAAGCCCTACTTTTGAGCGAAGCCAATGCCCCATCGCTCACCGCCGAGGCGGCCAAGTTACAAGCCACTAACAGTGCCGCCATCGCGGCGGGCGAACTACCTGATCCGAAGTTGCTGCTGGGCCTTCAGAACTATCCCATTGGTGGCGCTGAACGCTGGAGCGTCGACCAAGACTTTATGACCATGCAGGTGGTCGGTGTTCGGCAGGAAGTACCCAGCCGCGACAAGCGCAAGGCGCGCATTGAGGTAGCGCAAGCCGCCGTCGACCGGGCCGCCGCCGAGAACCGTGTCGAGCGCCTCAAGGTTCGTCAGGCCACTGCGCTGGCCTGGATCAGCAGCTACTCGGTGGAGCGTAAACAGGCACTCTTTCACGATTTCTTTCGCGAGAATCGCCTGTTGGCAGAGGCGGTCCGCGCGCAGATCGCCGGTGGCCGCGCTCAGGCCGCCGATGCGGTGACGCCAAAGCAGGAGGCTGCGTTGCTGGAAGAACGCCAGGATGAGCTGCTTGGCTTGCGGACGCAGGCTCGGGCAGCGCTGCGCCGCTGGGTCGGTCCGGGCGCAGATGAACCGCTGGTGGGCACGTTGCCGCAGTGGCCTATTGATGCCGCAGATTATGCCCGCAAGTTGCAACATCACCCTGAGTTGACGGCTTTTGAACCCATAACCCAAGAGGCGCAAGCCAAGGTGCGCGAGGCCGTGGCGCAGAAGTCCTCGGACTGGAGCTGGGAAGTCGATTACCAACGCCGCGGCCGCGAGTTCGGCGACATGGCCAGCGTGCAGTTTAGTATCGATTTACCATTGTTCCCAAGCTCACGACAAAATCCTGGAATCGCCGCCAAACACGCCGAATTGAACCAGGTGGAAGCCGAGCGCGAGGCCCTCACCCGCGAGCATACCCAGCAGTTGGAAGACGACCTTGCCGACTTCCAACGCCTGACGCGTGCCGTCCGCCGCAGCCAAGACAGCCTGGTGCCCCTGGCCCAGGAAAAGGTCGAGTTGAGCATGGCCAGCTACCGCGCCGGCAGCGCTGATTTGGCGGCGGTTATCGCCGCCCGCCGCGAACTCATTGAGGCGCGCCTTAGACAAATCGACTTCGAAGGACAGCGCGCGCTGACCAGCGCTCGGTTGTATTTCACGTACGGGGAGCATCACCCATGACCGCACGAATCTGGCACGTCGCGGCATTAACCGGCCTTTCGGTAGCGCTCGGCGTAGCAGGCGGCTATTGGTTCGCGCAGCAGTACCCGAGCGACGTGACGCAAGTTGCTGCGGTATCTGCGCCAACCCTGGCGGACGATCGTAAGGCGCTGTATTGGTACGACCCCATGTACCCGCAGCAGAAGTTCGACGCGCCGGGCAAATCGCCGTTTATGGATATGCAATTGGTGCCCCGATACGCCGACGCAGCGACAGACAACGCGTCTATCCGCATTGACCCCAGCGTGACCCAGAACCTGGGCCTGCGCGTGGCCACGGTCAACCGTGGAATTCTGACCAACAGCCTGGAGGTAACCGGTGTACTGGCGTTAAACGAGCGGCAAGTCGCGGTAGTGCAAGCGCGTTCGGCGGGTTTCGTCGAGCACAGCTACGCCCGTGCGCCAGGCGATGTGCTAAAGGCCGATGCCCCGTTGGCCGACGTGTTGGTGCCGCAATGGGCCGCCGCCCAAGAAGAGTTTCTCGCCCTCAGGCGCAATGCAGACCCCGACCTGATGGCGGCGGCGCGCCAACGCCTGCGCCTGACCGGTATGCCTGCCGGATTGATTGCCCAGGTGGAACGCAGTGGCAAAAGCCAACCCATTGTGACCATCACCAGCCCGATTGATGGGGTTTTGCTGACGCTGGATGTCCGCGCCGGAATGACCGTGGCGGCCGGCGATACCCTGGCCCGCGTCAATGGGTTGAGCAGCGTTTGGCTCGCGGTTGCCATTCCAGAAACCGAGGCGGCAACAATTGCCGTAGGCCAGGCTGTCGAGGCCCGTTTGCCGGCCTTTGCCGGCGAGCACATCAGCGGCACCATCAGCGCCATTCTGCCCGAGGCGAATTCAGAAAGCCGCACGGTGCGGGTGCGCGTCGAACTGCCCAACCCCGACGACCGCCTGCGCCCCGGCATGAGCGCGCAGGTGCATTTGACCCAGGCGAGCGAGCAAGCGCAGTTGTGGGTACCGAGCGAAACAGTGATCCGCACTGGCCGGCGCGCTCTGGTGATGCTTGCAGAAGACGGCGGGCGCTACCGGCCTGTCGAGGTGCAGCTTGGTCGTGAAAGCGCGGGTAAAA
>LNAP01001232.1_pt1 | contig 27590 bp, 29 predicted proteins | sample 602601 | NCBI WGS metagenome assembly LNAP01 (sample SAMN02440304, study PRJNA202911) | soil metagenome | biome: Subtropical and temperate rainforests or woodlands; isolation source: soil samples (1 kg each in a 20% v/v slurry with milli Q water) were... ... | reverse complement strand
GCGTGTACTGCGCACGCACCTGCTTGTCACTCATCTCTGAACTCCTTGTCGGTATTTTCAACAAGGGTTAAGAACTCCACTTTTCAGGGGCAACCTCAGGCCAGCCTGCTGTACCTCAAGCACAGCTTCAACCTCAGCGACGAAGAACTCGTTGTGCGCTGGAGCGAGAACATCCTGTGGCAGTTCTTCAGCGGCATGGATTACTACGAGCATCGCCTGCCCTGCGACGCCACGCAGATTGGACGCTTTCGCCGCGACCTGGGCGAGGAGGGCTTGGAGCTGCTGCTCAAGGCCACCATCGACACGGCCGTTGCCATGGAGGCCGTCAAACCTCAAGACCTGGAGCGCGTGATTGTTGACACCACTGTGCAGGAGAAGGCCATCGCCCATCCGGTGGACAGCCGCTTGCTGGAGATCGCTCGCCATAAGGTGGTCAGTGCCGCCAAGCGCGCAGGCATCGGGCTCAAACAGACCTTTGCCAAGGAAGGCAAGGCCTTGCGCTGGAAGGCCGGCGGCTACGCCCACGCCAAGCAGTTCCGGCGTCTCAGACGCGTACTCAAACGCCAGCGCACGATTCTTGGCATCGTCATTCGCGAGGTGCAACGCAAAATGCAAGGCGAGGGCTTCGCACCTGAGCACCCCAAGGCCGCAAGTGACTTGTCGATGTGGCTTGCGCGAGCTGAACGCATCCGCACGCAACAGCGTCACAGCAAGAACAAGCTCTACGCGCTGCACGCGCCGGAGGTCGAGTGCATTGGCAAGGGCAAGGCACGCAAGCCCTACGAGTTCGGTGTCAAGAGTGCGGTGGTGGTCTCACACCAGCATGGCCTGATGCTGGGTGCACGCACCTTCCCCGGCAACCCCTACGACGGCGGGTGCGATTCAAACTGATGTGGCGTTATTCTCGGCCATCTATCCATCCAACCAAGGGGCGACGACATGACTGAGCCATTAATGAGTGACGCGGAGTTGGTAAGAAGATTAGGGGCGCATCCTGATCTGCGAAGCCGAATGGAGTCCCTGCTGCTGGCCGTCGAAGATGAGACGGGAGAGCTCAAGACTGCCGATGCGGCTGAAATGCGGGTAATCGAGGAAATGCGACGCACCGGCCAAGTTGCGCTTCAATCATGGGCGACACGCCAGGTAATGCAGACCTCGCAAGAGCTCAAGCAAACCGCTGGCGTATGGAGCGAGGGTAAAAAAAACTCTGCTGGCACACCACCTTTGGTGACATCTGCATTGACGAGCCTCAATACCGCAACGCCACCAAAAGAGTCCGCCCGTTTGCGCAAAGCGCCCAAGTCAGCAACCGCGGCTGCTCACGCCCGCTACAGCGCGTAGTCACCGACTTCGGTGCTGACCAACCCTTTGCCCAAGCCATGGACAAACTCGTTGAGCACTATGGCGTCGTGTTGAGTGAAAGCACCATTGCCCGCATCACCGAGGGCCATGCCAAAAAGATATTTGAGTCGGCCCCGCCACCCCAAGGCTGGCCCACACAACCGGGCACCAGCACCGCAGTCATTGTGCAGACAGACGGGGGCATGGTGCCCATCATGGAGCCTGATGTCAACAGTGCAGACAAGCGCAAAGGAAAGAAGCTTCAGTGGAGAGAGGCAAAAATATGCCTTGCACACCCGCAGGGGAGCAAGACACTGGCCTTCGCCGGCACGCTGCTGGGAGACGTTGACACAGCCGGGCAATGCCTCTTTGAGTGTGCTGTTCAGGCCGGCTTTGGTACCGGCACGCCAATTCATGGCGTAGGCGATGGAGCGCCATGGATAGCCGATCAGGTTGAAAAGAAATTTGGTGCACAGGGCCGCTACCTGGTTGATTTCTTTCATGCGTGTGACTACCTCAGTGCAGCCGGCAAGGCCATCATCAGCTCAGGGCAGGAACACAAAACGTGGATGGACAAGCAAAAAACGCGACTCAAAACAAACCAGGCAAACGACGTATTGCACGAGCTGCAAACGCATCTTGAATCGCCACAGGTTCAGGACAGCGAGGCCCCGGTAAGGCAGTGCCACCGCTACCTGTTCAACAGACCAGACCAACTCAATTACCAAGACGCAATCAAGCGCGATTTACCCATTGGTTCGGGGGAAATTGAAAGCGCCCACCGCTACATTGTTCCATGCCTATCCGGTTAACGCCCAAAAGCTCGGTGCGGCCACTACAGGTAGCGTCTGGCGCCGGGTCAAGCTACCACCTATAGTGTCCTTGGGTGCCAACCGGATAGGCATGCATTGTTCAACAGCGCATGAAACGCCCGGGCGCTTGGTGGCGTGCGCACAATGCCGAGCACATGCTGGCATTGCGGCTCAATCGCGCAAACCGTCAGTGGGACAGCTATTGGCAGCGAATTTCAAACAACCAGCATGATCAACTCACCACATCAGTTTGAATCGCACCCTACGACGGCCACATCCTGAGCGCAGTCCTGGAACAGGCAACGAACTTGATGCAAGACTTGCCTGTCAAGCTCAAGCACATCGTGGTCGATCTGGGCTTTCGCGGCGTGGACGCCGACAACCCGGACAAAGAGATCATTCACCGGGGCAAGTACAAGCGCCTGAGCACCAAGCAAAAGGGCTGGCTCAGACGGCGCCCGGCCATCGAGCCAGCCATAGGCCACTTGAAGTCTGATCACCGCATGGATCGCTGCTGGCTGCAAGGCGCGCTGGGCGACGCTTTGCACTCCATCAGTTGTGCTGCTGGCTACAACCTGCGCTGGTTGCTGCGCGCCATTGCCCGTCGGGGCATAGGGGCGGTTTTTTTGCGCCTGTTGCAGGCTGCGTTGTCACCGCCATGGACGAAGGGAACATTACAGCGCTCTCATGCTTGCGTTGGGACTTGGTGTTTGAGCAACGGCGCCGGGGCGGTCGAAAAACCGAATTTTGGCCAGACCGCATGGGCTGGATTTTGAAAAATGAATTTTGCAGGGCCGACTAACTATAGCGGGTAGTCTGCGTTTCCTCCCTCTTTGAATTGGAATTCTTGAATTGATCTTCAACGGGGAAAGCTGCTTAGGGCGAAGCCCGAAGCTGAAGGCTTCGAGAATAGCCGTTGAACACCTTTGTAACCAAATAATGAATGAGGTTAATGGGGTCAATGCAGAGTGTAAAAAACTTATTATCAGCGTTATCTCAATATTTATTAATCATCGAGCGTAGCGACAAAGAGCTTGCGAACTCATTATAGGAGGAGGCCTGGGCGCAAGCCCGGGCCGGGAGACATGAGCACCATCCGGATACCCTGCGCGCCCAGCGTCTGGACGTATATTTGACTTGACCGCAGTCCGACATGAGTTACCTCACCCACCCAACTGCTGCTCCAGCGCATGCAGCACCCGGTAACACGGCAACACGCTGGCGACGCTGGAGTCGGGCTGGCGACCCTCGCGGATGGCGGCAAAGAACTCACGGTCTTGCAACTCAATGCCATTCATGCTGACGGCCACCTGGGACACGTCGATCTTTTCTTCCTTGCCATTGAACAGGTCGTCGTAGCGGGCGATGTAGGTGGCGGTGTCGCCGATGTAGCGAAAGAAAGTGCCCAACGGGCCGTCGTTGTTGAAGCTCAGGCTCAGCGTGCAAATGGCGCCATTGGCACTTTTGAGCTGGAGGCTCATGTCCATGGCAATGCCCAACGTGGGGTGAATCGGCCCCTGGATCGCATTGGCCTTGACGATGGGGCTGCCGCACTGATAAGCAAACAAGTCCACCGTGTGGGCCGCGTGGTGCCACAGCAAATGGTCGGTCCAGCTGCGCGGCTGGCCCAGCGCGTTCATGTTGCTGCGCCGGAAAAAGTAGGTCTGCACGTCCATTTGCTGGATGTTGAAGCGGCCCGCCGTAACCTCCTTGTGCACGTACTGGTGGCTGGGGTTAAAGCGCCGGGTGTGGCCGCACATGGCGACCAGGCCCGATTGCGCCGCCAGCTGCGCCACCTCTTCGCCGTCGTTGAGCACGTCGCACAGCGGAATCTCCACCTGCACATGTTTGCCGGCGCGCAGACAGGCCAGTGTTTGCGCGGCGTGCATCTGCGTGGGGGTACACAAAATGACGGCGTCCACCGCTTTCAGCGCCAGGCTCTCGGCCAGCTCGGTGGTGACATGGCCAATGCCGTATTTGGCCGCGATCTCTCGGGTTTTTTCCAGCTCACGGCTGACCAGTGAGACCACTTCAACGCCTTCAATGTTCTTGATGCCGTCGAGGTGTTTGATGCCGAAGGCACCTGCGCCCGCCAGGGCGACTTTGATAGGTTTTGTCATTTAGGTATTCTCCATGATCAGGTGGCCCACGGCGGTGTTGCTCGCGGGCACATGGTAAAAGCGGTGCTTGACTGCGGGCGGCTTGCCGCCGGTCACGTCGGCCATGGCGCCGCGTGCGATGAGCCACATCACCAGCTCGATGCCCTCGCTGCCGGCTTCGCGCACGTAGTCGATGTGCGGCACTTGGGCACAAGCGGCGGGGTCGGCAATCATTTGATCGAGCCAGGCGTTGTCCCACTCACGATTGATCAGGCCGGCGCGCGGGCCCTGCAGCTGATGACTCATGCCGCCGGTGCCCCAGATGTGCACATTCAGGTCCTGGTCATAACTCTCCACCGCCTTGCGAATGGCCTGTCCCAGTTGAAAGCAGCGCTGGCCCGATGGCACCGGGTACTGCACCACGTTCACCGCAAACGGAATCACCGGACACGGCCATTGAAACGCATCCGCGGGTGGTTGGCCGCACATCAGGCTCAGCGGCACCGTCAGGCCATGGTCCACCGGCATCTTGTTGACAATGGTCAGGTCAAAGTCCTGCTGGATCACCGACTGGGCAATGTGCGCGGCCAGCTCAGGGTGACCGATGACGGGTGGCACCGGGCGCGGGCCCCAGCCTTCGTCGGCCACCGGAAATTGGGGCGCCGTGCCAATGGCAAAGGTGGGAATCATGTCGAGGCTGAACGCGGTGGCGTGGTCGTTGTAGACCAAAAAGATCACGTCCGGCTTATTGTCTTTCATCCATTGTTTGGAATACTCGTAGCCGGCAAAAACCGGCTGCCAATAAGGCTCCTTGTCCTTGCCGAGGTCGAGCGCCGCGCCAATGGCGGGCACATGCGAGGTGTAAACGGAAGCGGTGATACGCGCCATGTCAGGCCTGCACTTTCTGGCCAGCACGGCCCTGGGGTTGATGTTGGGGCTGGGCGTCGCCGTCTTCGCCGACAAAGCGATTACCTTCAATGCTGCGACCGCCGTGCAACATCATGTCGCGGTACTCGGCCTCGGTCATGCCGGTCATGGAACCGGCCATTTGCTGAAAGCTCAGGCCATCGGTGGCGCCAATACGGGCCAAAAAGTAGATATTGCCGCCCAGCGCCATGCAGCGGTTCAGGTCGCGCGCCATCACGGCCAGTTTCTGCTCTTCGGTCATCGGCCATTCGTCGAGGTAGGCCCGCTCGTCCTGCTTGAAACGCGCGCGATTCTCGGGCTTCATCAGTGAGACGCAAAACTGGTTCAGGTGGTAACCCTTGCGGCTTTGCTCGGCATCGAAGATGGTGGTACCTGGGACGTCGAGGTAAGGTTTGTCGAGTGCCATAAATTTCCTTCAGATCGAATCAAATAAAAACCTGGATTGCCACGCTACGCTCGCAATGACACATCAAGGCGGAGACAGTTCTGGCCAGTACAAGCGCATCGGGTTGTCCACCAGCAGCTTGTGCTGCAGCGCTGCGGTGGTGGCGATGTGTGGAATAAAGTCCACCAGCAGGCCGTCGTCGGGCATGTGGTCTTTCAGGTTGGGATGTGGCCAGTCGGTGCCCCAGAGCACGCGGTCCGGGAACTCTTCAACGATGGTTTTGGCAAATGGCACCACGTCGCGGTAGGCGTTTTGCTCGCCGTTCAGGGCCTTCGGACCGGTCAGGCTCAAGCGCTCCGGGCAGCTCACCTTGCTCCAGACGTTGGGGTGCTCGCGCATGAAGCGTCGGAACAATTCAAACTGCGGTCCGTTGACGGGCAGTGACACATCGGGGCGGCCCATGTGATCGACCACCACGGTGGTGGGCAAGGCGGTAAAAAAGTCCCACAGTTCGGGCAGGTCCACCGCTTCGAAATAGATCACCACATGCCAGCCCCAGGCTTTGATGCGCGCTGCAATTTCCAGCAACTCGTCCTTGGGCGTGAAGTCCACCAGGCGCTTGACGAAGTTGAAACGCACGCCACGCACACCGGCCTCGTGCATGGCCTGCAATTCGGCGTCACTCACGTTGCGCTTGACCGTGGCCACGCCGCGCGCCCTGCCGTTGGCGTGCAGCAGCGCGTCGACCAGGGCGCGGTTGTCGGCTCCGTGGCAGGTGGCTTGCACGATCACGTTTTTGTCAAACCCCAGGTGGTCGCGCAGCGCAAACAACTGGGCCTTGGAGGCGTCGCAGGGTGTGTACTTGCGCTCAGGCGCGTAGGGAAACTCGGCGCCCGGACCGAACACATGGCAATGCGCATCGACCGCGCCGGCGGGCAATTTGAACGTGGGTTTGGCAGGACCGGCGTACCAGTCCAGCCAGCCGGGGGTTTTGGTGAAATCACCGGGAGTGCTTTGGTTCATGGTTTATTTCTTTTGATTGACCTGCGCCAACATACGGTCCGCTTCCACGCGCCAGTCGGTGCTGCGGGCGAATTCAGGCGTGCCTTTGGTTCCGAACACACCGCTGTCGGCCAGATCGGCCACCCAGGCCTGGCGCTCGGCGGTTCCCGACGCCGACCAGGGCGTCAGACCGGCATCACGCACGGTCTCGGCAACTTCGCGCACTTCCTCGCTGCGGCGTCGGCCGTGCTCGATGACGCGTTGAAAGAAATAGGCCGCCTGTTTTTCCCAGCCGATGCCGGGGAAGGTCTCGTACAGGGACGCCACCACCGCGTCTTCCACGCCGTAGTGGCGGGCTGTGGTGAAGCTCTCGATCACCATGGCTTCCAATCCCTTGATCATGACGCTGCGGCACATCTTGGTGGCACTGGCCACGCCGAGTGTGTCGCTGGCCACCTTGCTGGCGAAGCCCAGCGTGTTGAGCAGCGTGCATAAGGCATTGGCGTGCGCTCCCCCCAGCAGCAGCGGCACCTTGATGCGGTACGGCGGGATGCTGGTCATGACGGCGCCTTCCACATAACGGCCACCAGCTGCGTCGATCAAGGCGGCAGCACGCTGCTTGGCGCCGGGAGACGCCGAGTTGAAGTCAAGGAAGAAGCTGCCTGGCTGAACCGAACCGGCGCAGGCCTCTGCCACCCGCACGGTCTGGCTGGCCGTGACCGCGCTGATGATCAGGTCAGCGCCCGCAGCCAGTTCACCGCTGGAGCCGAGAAAACCCACACCATGCTGTGCCGCGTGGGTCTGCAGGGGCCCGGCGGTGGACGCGTTGACCAACTTGAGGTCATAGGCACTGACGGCCATGCCCTGGGCGCGCAGGTCTTCGGCCAGGATGCGGCCCACCTCGCCATAACCGACCAGTCCGACGCGCCATTGTTTGGGGTTTGTTTTCATCGTTTTTTCTGTCAACATGAAGCATGGTTTCATTGCGAGCGCAGCGCGGCAATCCAGGACTCAGGCAACCATGGATTGCCACGGCACCAAGCGCCTCGCAATGACGGCGAACTTCAAATTAGTCAATGTATTTCAGACCAGCTTTTTCCAGGCCTTCACGCATCTTGTAGTAGTCCAGCCCGAGCACGCCTGAGGCAAAGATGGCACGCTTGGCACCTTCGTTGGCCTCACGCGCCTCGGCCGCATCGGCGACCTGTTGCGCGAACGCGGCGGGCACCACCACCACACCGTCGATGTCGGCAATCACCACATCACCCGGGTTGACCTGGGCGCCCGCGCACACCACGGGCACGTTGACCGAGCCCAGCGTGGCCTTGATGGTTCCTTTTGCGTGGATGGCCTTGCTGAACACGGGAAAGTCCATCTCGGTCAGATCTTTCACATCGCGCACGCCGCCGTCAATGACCAGGCCGACCGCGCCACGCGCCTTGAACGACGTCGCCAGCAGGTCACCAAAAAAGCCGTCGGCATTGTCGGTGGTGCAGGCCGCAACCACCACGTCGCCGGGCTGCAATTGCTCGGCGGCCACGTGCATCATCCAGTTGTCCCCCGGCTGCAGCAGCACAGTGACGGCGGTACCGCAAATTTTGGCCTCGTTGTAAATCGGACGCAGGTAGGGTTTCATGAGGCCGACACGGCCCATGGCCTCGTGGATGGTGGCAACGCCAAAGCGCGAGAGCTTTTCTACCGTTGCTTTGTCGGCGCGGGTGATTGTGCGTTTAACAATGCCTAGATTATTCATTTCGCTTCCGTTCCTTTCAAAAGAGTGTCGAGACGCGGGAAAACCCGCCGGGCGTTGCCCTCATAAATCTGCTGGCGGTCGGCAGCACTCAGGATATTGCTGGCTTCGATGTAGCGCTTGGTGTCGTCGTAGTAGTGACCGGTCTCGGGGTCGATACCGCGCACCGCACCGATCATTTCACTGGCGAACAGCACGTTCTTGACGGGAATCACGGTGTTGAGCAGATCGATGCCCGGCTGGTGGTAGACGCAGGTGTCGAAGAAGATGTTGTTGAGCAGATGCTCTGACAACAGTGGTTTTTTCAGCTCCTGCGCCAGGCCACGGAAACGGCCCCAGTGGTAGGGCACGGCGCCGCCGCCATGCGGGATCAAAAACTTGAGCGTCGGAAAATCCTTGAACAAATCGCTGGTCAGGCACTGCATGAAAGCCGTGGTGTCGGCATTCAGGTAATGCGCGCCGGTGGTGTGGAAGCAGGCGTTGCAGCTGGTGCTGACGTGAATCATGGCGGGAATGTCGTACTCCACCATCTTCTCGTAGATCGGGTACCAGGCCTTGTCGCTCAAAGGCGGCGAGGTCCAGTGGCCGCCGCTGGGATCGGGGTTGAGGTTGATGCCGACGTTGCCGTATTCACGCACGCACTTTTCCAGTTCGGGGATGCAGGTGGCCGGGTCAACACCCGGGCTTTGCGGCAGCATCGCCACCGGCACAAAGTGATCGGGGAAAAGCTGGCTGACGCGGTAACAGAGTTCATTGCAGATGGCCGCCCAGGTGCTCGATACTTGGAAATCGCCGATGTGGTGCGCCATGAAGCTGGCGCGCGGGCTGAACAGCGTGAGGTCGGAACCGCGCTCGCGCATGAGGCGCAACTGGTTGCTCTCGATCGACTCGCGCAGTTCATCGTCGCTGATGTGCAGGTCAGAGGCTTTGGGCATCAGGGCAGGATCCTTGATGCCAGCAATTTGCTGGTTGCGCCAGGTTTCCAGCGCCTTGGGCGCGGTGGTGTAGTGGCCGTGGCAGTCGATTATCATGGTAATGCTTTCTAAAAATCAGGGGTGAATCAAGCCCGGGGGTCGGCGAAGTCGAGTGGTAGCGGGTCTTTCAACTCGCCGATGCCTGTCCTGGCCAGATCCTGGCAGGCACCATGACCTCGCCACGCATGATCAGGCGCGCGGTGCGCAGCAGGGCCGCCCGGGTCACTTTTTGCGGGTCTTTCGGGTCCAGCCCCAAGGCCACACTGAATTCGCCGGTGGGGTGCTCGACCGAGACGGTCGGCGCATTGCCCGGCGGCATCACGGCCACGCCGTCGCAGACCGAGCCCTTGAGCACACACGCGGTGCCCACCGTGACCGCGGCCAGCACACCAATGGCGTCATGGCACACATGGGGAATAAAACTGCGGGTGCTGATGCTGCCACCGGCGCGCGGCGCTGCGATCAGCGTCATTTTTGGGTAGTTTTTTTGTGACACATCGCCCAGGCCCATCCTGAGCGAAATCTGCAGCCGCAGCGCTTCCAGGCGGCGCTTCAAGTCGTCGTCGGCATTGAGCTCGGCCACCGTCTCGTAGCCGGTACGGCCCAGGTCAGTGGCTTCGATGAGCACCAGCGGCATGCCGTTGTCAATACAGGTCACATCGATCGTGAACGGCACAAAACCGTCACCGGTGACCGTGATACGGTCACGCACCTGCCCGGTGGGCAGCAAGCCGGAGCACACCGAGCCGGCCGTATCCAGAAAATTGATGGTCACCGGCGCAGCGGTGCCGGGCACGCCGTCAATGCGGGCGTCGCCACCGTAATTCACGCGGCCGCCCTGCGTGACCACCGTGATGTCGCACTGCATGCCGGTGTTAAGTGTGAGCACGCGTGCTGTCGTGGTGTCACCCTGCACGGGTACGAGGCCGCGCTCGATGGCAAAGGGCAGCACCGCCGCCAGCATGTTGCCGCAGTTGGGCGTGGTGTCCACCGTGTTGCGCTCGGGCTGCAACTGGGCAAACAAGAAATCCACCGCGACGCCGGGCGTCTGGCTGGGGCTGACGATGCCGACCTTGCTGGTCAGCGGATGCGCGCCACCGAGCCCGTCGATCTGGCGCCGATCGGGCGAGCCCATCACCGCCAGCAACACCCGGTCCCGCGTGGCCACGTCAGCGGGCAAATCCGAGGCCAGAAAGAATGGCCCGCGTGAGGTTCCGCCGCGCATGAAATAACAGGGAATGGGAATTTGCATGGGCCGGATTTTGGCCGCATCCACCGGTCTTCAAAAGCCAAAAAGGCCACTAGCAGATATAACAACTTGGCATAATTGGCAGCTTGTTATGGTTAACCCTTAGACCCGCAATACAGACAATTCACCACCTGCAGCCATGGACCTGAAACAACTCGAATACTTTGTGTGCGTGGCCGAGCTCGGCAGTTTTACCCGGGCCGCCATCGCCCTCGACATCGCGCAACCCGCGCTCAGCCGCCAGGTGCGCCTGCTGGAAGTGGAGCTGCGGCAAACCCTGCTGACGCGCAACGGCCGCGGCGCCCTACCCACCGAGGCCGGCAAACTGTTGCTGGCGCACGGCCGCGGCATCCTGCACCAGGTGGCGCGAGCACGTGAAGAGCTGGGCCGGGTGCGCGGTTCGCTGGCGGGCAGAGTCGCCGTGGGCCTGCCCACCAGCCTGGCGCGGGTGCTGACCGTGCCCTTGATCCGTGCCCATCAGTCCGAGTTGCCCGATGCCAGCCTGGCCATCAGCGAAGGTTTGTCGGTGCCCATGCAGGAGTCGCTGATCGCCGGGCGGCTCGACATTGCGGTGCTCTACAACGCCCAACCCAGCGCCGACATCGACATCACCCCGCTGCTGGAAGAAGACCTGCTGCTGGTGCAACGGCGACCGCCCGGCTTGGCCGAAGACCCGGCTCCAGGCCCCATCACCCTGCGCGAACTGGCCAAATTGCCACTGGTGATCCCGACCCGGCCCAACGCCATCCGCATGCAGGTGGAGTCTGAACTGGCCAACCTGGGTTGCCGCCTGAACATGGCACTGGAAATTGATGGGGTTTCGGCCATTCTGGATCTGGTGGCGGACGGGGCCGGCAGCGCCGTGTTGTCACGTAACGCCGTGGCCAGCTCGATCCGGCCGTCGGCGTTTTGCGTGCGCACCATCACAGCCCCGGTGCTGCGCACCAAAATTTGCATGGCCACCAGCGCCCTGCGGCCCAGCACACTGACACAGCAGGCCACGCTGGCGCTGCTGCAGCGCACGGTAGAGCAAGTGTTCAAGTGCTAACTTTCACGTTAATCCGAATGGCACTTACTTAAGCCTCACAACCTTGAAGTCACGGGCGTAAGCATTTGAATTTGAAGAAAAAAGGAGGTGGCTGACCAAGGGATTGATAGGATGGTTGTTACGAAGCTTCCAAACCATCTTTCGAAAGGCCAGCCACCATGAATCGTAATGCACGAAGCGCTTTGCATCAACGTCGAAGCAGGATCGGACGCCGGGCACGGGCAACCCCGGCGGTGGAGTTCTTCAACGTGCTGACCAGCCCGGAATTGCTGGCGACAACCGAAGCGCTGCTGCCTGAGCATCGCGAGCGGCTCTATCCGCCCACGGTTGCGCTGTCCATGTTCATGCGTCAGGTGCTGGAGGCCGATGGCTCGTGCCAGAAGGCGGTCAACGGCTGGGCAGCGCAACGCGCAGCCGATGGTCTGAGCCCGTGCAGCGTTCGCACCGGCGGATACTGCCGGGCGCGCCAGCGCCTGCCGCTGGAGATGGTCAGTACGCTCACGCGCGAAACAGGGCGCTTGCTCAGCCAGAAGGCGCTGGCGCCATGGCTGTGGCGCGGGCGTTCGGTCAAACTGGTCGATGGCACCGGGATCTCGATGCCCGATACTCCGGAGAACCAAGCCTTGTATCCCCAGCCCAACACCCAGGCGCCCGGAGTGGGTTTTCCTCTGGCGCGACTTGTCATGGTGATTTGCCTGGCCAGCGGCGCGGCGCTTGATATGGCGGTAGGACCCCACAGCGGCAAGGGCAGCGGCGAACTCGGACTGGTGCGCGGCCTGCTCGAAGGCTTCTCCCCAGGCGATGTGATGCTGGCCGATGCCCTGTACTGCAATTATTTCTTGATCGCCACTCTGATGGCCACAGGCGTGGATGTGTTGTTCGAGCAAAACGGCTCGCGTATCACCGACTTTCGCCGTGGCCAGTCGCTGGGCACGCGCGATCACTTGGTGCACTGGCCCAAGCCTGCGGCGCGCCCAGAGTGGATGACGCCCGAGCAGTACGCTCACTTCCCCGACGAACTCATGGTCCGTGAAGTCAAAGTCGCCCACCAGGTGCTGGTCACCACGATGCTCGATCATCGCAAGGTCAGCAAGGACGATCTCTCGGCGCTGTATGCGCGTCGCTGGAACGTCGAGCTTGACCTGCGCAACCTCAAGACCACCACGGGCATGGATGTGCTGAGCTGCCAGACGCCGCAGATGAACGAGAAACAGCTGTGGGTCCATCTACTGGCCTACAACGTGATCCGGCTGCTCATGGCGCAGGCCGCCTGCAATGCCGGTGTCGACCCGCGCGAGCTGAGCTTCAAGCACACGGTGCAATTGTGGACCGAGTGGGTCTCGCGCGGTCTGTCGGCAGCGAAGGATGGCGGGCGGCTGTTCACATTGATCGCCCAGTGCAGAGTGGGCAATCGATCCGGACGTATCGAGCCGCGAATGCGAAAGCGACGACCCAAACCCTACTCATGGTTAAAGGTCCCGCGTGCCCATGCTCGCCGGAAAATCAAGATGCATGGTCACGACTGGGATCCAAAGTAAGTGCCATTCCGCTTAAGCCTTGCGCCACAAGGGGTTGCAGGAGTGCCAGATCGTCGGCATGCCAGACGGTGCTGGCGGCACTGATGCGAACCACTACCCGGGCGCGCTGGGCCGGCGTCATCTTTGAAGATGCTTGCACCAGTTGCGCCTGTGCATCTTCCTTGGCATCGAGCCCCACCGCATCTTCCAGGTCGATGATGACCGCATCGGCACCAGAAACCAGTGCTTTGGCAAAGCGCTCGCTCCGGTTGGGGTCACCGGCCTGGAACGGCCCGTAGGGTAGATGCTGGCGTGCGCAGCGGCGGTACGCGGCGGCGGGGCGGCACCATCAAAGGCGTAATACATCGGCTAACTCATCCACTCCGCCAGGGCTTCGAGCATCGACACGTCAATATGGCTGCCCCGCCCGGTCTTGGCGCGCAACAGCAGGGCCGAGAGGATCCTGCTGTAAGCGTACATGCCAGCGGGGCAATATCGGCCACCGTTTGGAGCCGTGCGCAACGCCCGCCCTACAATTTGCGCAGCGCAACTCTTGCACGCTGCGCAACCGGTCACGATCGCTGGAATAGGCACTTGCCGCCTGGAAGTGGCACCGCTGGCCAGTACATTGGCCAGACTCTCGCACTGCTGCAAGATGTGAAACACGTCGCCATGACAAGGCTTGTCCTCCCAAACAATCTTCTGTCCGGCGCGCAGTCCAGTACACTGGTCAGCCACCGTATAGTCGGGATTGAAGCCTTGATCACGGGCGTACAGCAGATGGATGGCCCAGGTGTCGGCATCACGGTGTTCCTCCAACCCTACACAGTAAATTCATGAAGCCAGATGTCGAAATGCTATTGAAACGCTCGGGCTCCTTCCGTAAATTTGGAGACGACGCGCGAGTCAGGCAGTGCAGTTTCCGCAAAGGGAGCTTTGGCATTTTCAAACCGGTCGACCTTAATTGCGCATGCGTTGCTGGTAACGGCAGCGTATGGCCCTGCGCCTACCGTCCACGCTGCCGCCCCATATCCCAACTAACCGATGACCCACGCACCACAGCAGCCACTTGCCTCCCCAGCCACTGCTCAACTACCGGCCGCCATGGCACAAGGCTGAAACCTATGCCGTCGTCCAGCATCGCGAAACGGCCGCTGGCGAGTTGGACTGAGCGGCGGTAGACGCCGTCTGCGCGCCCACCATCACGTAGCGGACGGTGAATTAACCCAGTCTCATTTTGAATCGCTTTGCCCACCTCGGTCAGTTCCCGATCCCGCAAAGTGGACAACAGGTTGCGCGCTAAAACCACACGCGAGCCGCGCCGCTCGGCCAAACCTTGCTCCATGAGGAAACCCATCCTGTCCTGCAAGGCATCACGCACCTGGGCACCAAAGCCCAGCGGCGACAGCTCCATGGCATCGCCCGCCATTTTTTGGTCCAACCATGTCGCGCCCTGAACGCGCACTTGATGCTCGATGGATAGGTGCGAACGCAGTTCGACGGTAATCCTCGCAGCCCGCTGTACATCATGGGCCTGAGCGCGCGACGAAAAGTCAGCTGGTACGCGCCACACACCATCAGCCATACGCTCCACGACCCTGGATCGGCGCAGTGCTTCGAGCCGACGCACGTGAACATCTACCGAAGTTTGTGGGTCTGTTGCGCCTTCCTGCCGGAACAGTGCAAGGTGATCAACGGTACGGTAAAGACCCTCACGCACGATACCCGCGATGTTGCGGTCCACCGCTCGTTCTCCTCCAGTGACTTTCACTTCCACAATGCCACCCACCGGCAGTTCGGCCAGGTCAACACCAACCGGCAGGCGAACATAATGCGCGCGGCCATCAATGCCATCCACCACCAGATAGCCCCGGTCATTGAGCTTATCGGCCAGGCCCTTGGCGGTGATGCGACCGATGATGGGTGTTGCTGGCTCAGTTTCCAGTACAAAGTCCCGTTGCTGCCCCTTCAGCGCCTTGTGCATCGTGCGCAGGATATCGCCGCGCTCGCCCATGGTGGTCAGTGTCTGTTCCATGTTTGAGGATAGTCGCCATTGGTTCGCGTCGAAGCGCCCGGCCAGTTCCATCGCCTCCAACCGCTGCAACCGAGCACGAAGAAGGGTCTGGCGCTGTCGATCATTGGGTTGCTGGGTCAGGTCCACAATATCCACGGTGGCCTGTCTCTGTAGCGCCCGGTCCAGACTCGTCAGCCGCTCCTGCTCAACCTCCCGCAACAAACCCTGCCGGATATCCAGCTCGGTACGCGGCCCCAGCCATTCGGTCGCCAGCTCGCTGGCCCGCATGCGCATGCCGTGCGCCATGTAGTCCGGCGCAATTACCAGGTCCTGGCCCTTTCCCCGGCCCTCCCCAGCGCGCCCGCGCAGCACAATGTGCGTGTGCGGGTTGTCCGTATCCCAGTGATCGACGGCCACCCAATCCAGCTGAGTTTCCAGGTCGGTGGCCATGCGCTGCATGAACTCTCGCGTGTAACCGCGCAGGTCTTCCAGCTCCCCGGCATCCTCCACCGAGACAATGAAGCGGAACTGATGGCGGTCCCCTTTACCGCGTTCCTCGAATGCCTTAAGGTCAGCGGTGTCCGTCTCCAGCCCGTAGGCCTGGCCGCGTTGCCCGTCGCGGGTTACGCCGTCACGCTCGATGTAACGCAAGTGCGTTGAAGCAGATTTAGCCCCAGCCTTCTTCAACACCACATAGCGGGACTTGATGACCACGCGTCGGGCGGTAACCGCCAGCGTTTGCCCCGCCCTTCCGGCTGCAACGCGCCCCCGACCGAACGTCGATGCAGGCCGGGCACCACCCAAGCCAGAAGCCTTCGCACCGGACTTCGAGACCTGCTTCAACACCTGCGAGACGAAGCGCTGCGCACGTTGTCCATTGCCTGCGCCGGAATCGCCCTTGGGCGCTCCCGACTTGACTCTGAAACGGTCATCGTCACGTGAGACCATGGCACAAGCTCCCGCGCAATGCAGCGAATCGCATCCAAGACGGCACGCGGCCAACCCTGATGCCCTGCGGGTTTGCGCTCCTTCGCGGCACACCGGCTGCAAGCCGCCGTGCCGCGTCAACCCCACGTGCAGACTGGTGTTGCGGCCGGGTGCGTGCCGGCCCTTTTATCTTGCCCTCTGTCTTCACCGGTCCCTGACGCCTTCGACTTCCTGCCCGGTTCCGAATCCACGCCAGCCGCATGCGATGCTTGCAGCGCTGCCAAACAGGCAGCGCTGCAGCCCGAGCTGCACGCTGGCGGCAAAGCATCTGCACGACAGAAGATATGTTCATGGCGTGCTCCACGTCCAAATCGGCCGCGCAACGCCAATCACATCCGATGCACGGATGGGGCCGACGTAACGACTGTCGAACGATGCCGGATTGGTATTGCTCAAGAGAAAGAGTTCACCGTGCGCCAGGCGTCGGCACTGCTGCCAGGCCGGTAGCGAACGGCCGCGTCCATCAACATGCATCATGACGGCTACCGTCAAGTCGTCGATGCGTACCGATGCGCCATCAACGCACACCCGTTGTGGTGCCACAGCACCAATGCGCTTGAGCAATGGGATGCCAGCTGGCAGGTAACCGCGCTGCGCCGCCAGCGCTGCAACCGGTGCCGGAAGTCGGGCCAGCACGATGCTGCCAACGTGCAGCGAGTCTGCAGGCCCGATGCGGTACCAGCCGCGCGGCACGCTGTCGCTGGGGTTGTAGACCAGGCGCACGCGGTTGGGGATCGCAAGCGGCATCAGCAGTGCCACCAGGCCGATGTCCATGCAGAGAATCACCGCAGCCCGCTTCATTGCAGCGCTCCGCGCGCCATGCGCGCCGCATGTCGCTCGAAGGTGTATTCTGGCAGCGGCTCGCGTGCAGCCAGCCGGTTGCCAACCGTGCGCCAGTACGTCACCGCCACGGTACACGGATCGATACCCAACTGCTCAATAGCGTCAGTCACTGCAAGCACGGCCTTGACCTGCAGTTCACCTTCGGCAAGCAGCAGGATGCGCGCGCCTGGCACAACACCCGCGACGCGCTGTCCGCCGTCGAGTGGCATGGGTGCCTGCAGCACCATCAACTGCCAAAGTGCTGTGCCGTAATCATTAGCAATCCACTTCACGCGGCAGCAAACCGCGCCAGGTTCGAACACCGCGACGCGCCGCCAGCGGTTCAGTACGGTCTCGCGCACCGGCTTGCCGAAGCGCAGCCACACATTCACCCGCAGCTCGACGAAGGCAAGGGAAACCTGCATAGGTACGGGTCTATGCGCCGGCAATTCAGGACGCATCGTCTGTACCACTGCCTGCATGTTTGGTTGCATCATGACGTGCCCTCCTGAAACTCGCGCTCCAGCAGTTCACGCAACATCTCGACGGCCGTAACGCCGCGCTGAAACGCGACGACCTTGATGCGTCCGCGCATCACCGGTGTGACATCGATGGTGAGCCGTGCGGTGTAGATCGATGCCTTTGCGGTTGCAATCACTGCATCGACCTGCTGCACCCAGGCAGATGCTGGATCGGCACCGGGCCTGCGGCCAATTGGTGCCCGCCGCTGCGAATTGGACGGCTGTGGTTTGGTCATCCCAACACCTCCCGCACCGCCTGCGTCAGCGCCGCGATCTCGCGCGCGGCTGCGCAATTTGGTGCCACTTCAAACGCCAGCCGACCAGCAGCCACACTGTCGGCAAACACAATGCGCTGGGAGACTTCCACCACCAATGCGGGAAACGGTTGGTCGGCCAGCGCGGCACGCGCCTCGCGCCCGATAACCGTACCCACCACGCGCCGGTTGATCACAAAGGCCGCGCGCAGTTGCGGCCGAAACACCCGCGCCTCGGTGATCAGCTGCACCATCTCATGGCTGGCCCACACGTCATATGCACTGGGTTGGACTGGAATCAGCACCAGGTCCGCGGCCAGCAGCGCGGAGCGCGCGAGTGCCGCGACCCGAGGTGGTCCATCAATCACCACGAAATCCGCCTGCAAGGCGATTTGCGGCGCTTCCTGGTGCAAGGAGTCCCGCGCCAGACCAAACACGCCGTACAGACGACCGTGGCCGCTTTGCGCCCGCCGCTGTGCCCAATCAAGGGCAGAACCTTGGGGGTCGGCATCCAGCAGCGTCACGCGGCTTCCCGTCAAAGCGAACTCACCCGCGAGGTGCGTGGCCAGCGTGGTCTTGCCCGCACCGCCTTTCTGGTTGAGCAGCGCGATCACCTTGCCGGGTGGTTTTTCTCCTTCTGTCAAACGGTATTCGATGTCTTTAGACGAAGGATTGCCCGTTTTTTGAGCAGCGGTGTTTCCTCTTTTATCCATGGTTATGTCTTTAGTTAGATTAGTTAAGGAGGTCCGAGACCGTTGCTGGGCGTGGGCTGGCGCTCGATGCGCACGTGTGATTACCCGTGTCGTTTGCGGGCGATTCCCCGAATGTCGTGCGGGTGATTCCCGAGTCCGGACACAGCTTGTTCACCGACTTGTCAACAGCGGCTATGGATAAGTCGGACTGGGGTGTACCGCGTGGCCAGCTGCGGAATCTGAGCCAGTCCGTGCTGCCGACGTGCTCAAGCGAGAGCCAGTAGCCCGGCAGCGATTGGCGATGCACCAGGCGCCGCAACTGAACGGCGAAGTCGGCATAGCGCTGCAAGCTGCCCGACTTCAGGTGCAGGTGACGCAGGTTGAAGCGCCAGCCCTCCACTTGACGGCCACCGTGCTTGCGCACCAGGCGGTACAGCCAGCGCTCGAAGCCACCGGTAAGCTTGAAATAGGCCGGGTCCAGGGTCAGGACCAATGCATCCTCCATCACCCCGGCATAGAACCAGTCCGCCAGGATCAGCTCGATGCCGCAGGCCCGGCCATGGGCACCGGGCAGTTCCTTCCACTCGTTAATCCAGGAGAAGCGGTGCATGCGCCGCCCTGCGGGCTGGCGGATCGACGTTGCGACCGTGGTGGATTGCAGCCGGTCCAATGCGGCCTTGAGCATCAGGTAGTCCTTGAAGCCGGTTCCGCGCTGCACGAAGGTCAAGATCTCGTGCGGGGTTGCCGCCATCAGGCGCGAGGTGCGCAAGCCCTGGTCCCGTGCTTGAACGATGTGGCTTGCGGCCCAGATCAACACGTCGGCGTCCCAGATTGTGGCGATGCCGTGTTCCGGCACCCCTTCGACCGTCAAGGTCACCCCACCCGCCGCGAAGCGGATCGGCACCACCCTGCGCGACTTGGCCAGCGAGAAGAACGGGTAGGCCATCAGGTCCTGCGCATCGCGCGGGGCCATGTCACCACCTGGTAATGCGCGGAACAGCATGAGCTGGTCGCGTTCACTCAAAGGCTTGACCATGACCACAAGACTTTTGGTAAATCGGACACTTAGTCAACACCGATCAGCGAACTGAAGCCCGCTGGGGGCAGCCGGGGTCAGAGGTCATGCCGTAAGCACGGCCGTCGGCCCAGGTGCGCAAGTCGCCCACCGCGTAGAGCACACGCGCACCGAATTTCCGGTAACGTGGACCACCACCCAGCACACGTTGCTTCTCCAGCGTGCGTGGCGAGAGGCGCAGAAAGGCCGCCGCTTCGTCATTGGTCAGAAACTCGGGATTGCCCGGGGTTGCAGCAGACGGTTGCGCAGCCCCGGGTAAGGGACGCAAAGGCAGAGAATTCGCAGTTGCCATGAAGGCCTCCATCGACGGTCATCGTCTGGCAGCGAAATGCCGCCAGATGGAGGGAGTCTCAGGAAAGCCTGGTCAACTGCGAAGGGAGATATTCAGTGCGCGGGTTCGTCTCCGGGGGCGCTGTTGTACTGCTGGCGTACCCCAGCCAAAACCAGATAGCCGCCGCGCATCAAACCCTCGGCACGGGTCAGGAGGTGGCGAACTTGCGCACGCAGCTCACTGTCCGCTGTCCAGCGCTTACCCACAGAATCAACGCCGAACAATGCCCCGGCAATGTCGCGATGGTGCGCACCAGCCTGCCACGCATCGAGCGCCTGCAGGGCGTGCAAATGCAACAAGGAAGCGCGGGTAATTCTTCTGGCGTCAGCAGAAGGCCATTTCCCCTGGATGGCGTTGGCCTGCACCTGGTACCCGGTTAATCGCGAGCGCAGGTGGGCATCGAGCGGCACGGTCAAGCCATAGGCTGCACCATCTTCCAACTCAGAGGACAGCGACGCCCGCAAGCGGTTCGGTCCGTAGTCTGCTGTGATGTTCAGTTGCGAGCCTGCATGCGACAGGTGCTTGCGACCGGGAATCTTCCAGAAGCTAAATACTGGCCAAGTACTTGTATCATGCGCGTTGATAGCGCGCACTTGTAGCGGCGCGTCAGCCGCTGCGGTCCAGAGCGGGTGTGCCCGGCGAGCATCGAGCCGCGGGTCTTCGGCTACTTTGCAACCCCCAGCGGGATACCGAGGCGCGGCGTTGCCTGCTGAGCCAGTCGGCCTGGTAACCCGCATGGCGCCGCAAATACTCCCATGCCAGTGCAGGGCCGTCCAGGTCCAGCGTGTAGAAGTAGGCGGCCGCAGCGCGCCACGGCGCGCACAAGTCGGCAGGGTCGTGATGAATCGTCATGGCGATGGCTCCCTTCGGTATTTTCGGGAGGATGCCACGAATGGCTTCGCAAAGTGTTACCTAAATAGTTACATATTGCGACTGGCAAAAGGTCAGCAAATGCGTTTACCGCAAGGGTCAGTCGTTGATCGATCCATCGCGCATTGCCTCGGCTGCGTAGGCCGACAGCGGTTGACGTGGCTTGAAATGCGGATCGACCACGATGCGCAGGCCACGCGGCCCGCGCACACCCTCTAAAGCGGACAGGCTCACAGACCCCAGCTCTGGAAATCCGGTTCCGGCATCGCACAGCCCATAGGCCTGGTCGCCATCGGCGTCCAGACTCACCAACAACCAGACGGCACCGGCGTCCAGGGTGTAGAGCTTGACAACGGGGAACGGATCGATGGCTTCGCCACGCGCGCGGGCCACGCCGTTGGTCAGCATTTGCGTGCGCTGCAGCTCAGTGAGGAAGGTCATGGTGCCTCCGTGGGATAATTTACAGAATATTACTGATACATCACCGCCCTGAACATCCCCCCAAACCCTAATGAATGTTTGCATTCAAAGCAAATGAGTTAAATATAACGTGGTTTAAAGTATTCTAAACACCGACGCTCCTGTCCATGCAAAAGCGTGGAATTCAGCGAGGAAGGCCAACAGGCGCGACGACCTTTGAAGCCGCGCCTGCGCAAGCGTTCGGGGCTGCGGTACGGGCCGTGAGAACCGAAGACGGCATCGCCCAGGAAACGCTGGCGCATCTGGCGGGTATCGAACGCTCGCACATGGGCAAAATTGAGCGTGGTGAGCATATGCCCACGCTGGCCCTGGTATTCAAGATTGCCCGGGCGCTGGGCCGTAGCGCCGGTGAGCTGATGCTGGAAACGGAAGCCAGGCTTCCGATGGAATGGCATCAACCGCCGAACGACGGTTGATGCCCCGTGGCGCCTACGCCACGATGCGGCCCGACATCCGGGCTTCGCGCGCATAGGCGCTGATGGACTTGTCAGCCTTGAAATGCATATCCCGCTCCACCGGCAATCCAAGACGGCCGCGCAGGGTAGCGAGTTCAGCCAGGCTCACATAGCCCAGCTCAGGGAAGCCGAGACCCAGGTCGCACAGTCCGAACGCATGATCATCATCAGGATCAATCTCGGTCAGCAGCCAGGTCGCACCCGCATCAGGCGTGAACAGCTTGACCACTGGCGGTGGATCGAATCCTTCGTCAGCGAGGGATTGACGGTCGTTGGCCAGCAACTGCGCGCGTAGTTCGTCGGAAATAAGGTTCACGATCGCAACTCCTTGAATGGACGCTCCCGATCGGAGCGCTGCGATCCAGGCGCACGCGCAAAGCGCGGCCGTCACACCCCGACTCGGTCGGTGCGGGCTGGGGGTTGACGGGCGGGCGGCGTACGCCAAGCTGCGTGGCTTGTCCGATTGGGATACGGCCAGGTCAAACAGGAATGCGCCACCATGAACACCGGCGACTTCGCATAGCACCACGGCAGTCCGGAATCCATGTGTCGAAATCGCAGGCCGATCAGGCACCGCCTGTTCGGCGGACTTCCAGGGGCGCCAAGCACCGCGCGGCGGGGACGGGCTTAGAGCCGGTCCCCTGGAGGGCAAGCGAAGCGCGCAGGCGTCAGGGATGGAAGCCCAAAGGGGCGAGACGCCATCGGTGGCTCGATGCGCAGCACGACAGCCCGACCCGGCATCGCCGGGAGACGCACAAAAATCCGTGGAACCTGCAATGCGTTTTTACTCAAAACCTCAAAAACACGGAACCGCATTCACGCATTTTCCAAGAACCGCAGAATCGTACATTCTTCGTAACTACTCAGCATCCCTTGACGCGATAAGGGACAATTCACGGCAATGCAAACCCCATCAAGCCTGAACCAGTTAAGCCATGCCGAGAAGGATGCACTGATTTTGATGTTGCAGGAGCAGATCAAGGCATTGCAAGAAGCGGTCATGCAATTGCAGACGCAAGGCAAACTCAATAGCCGCAACTCCAGCAAGCCCCCATCAAGCGATGGCCTGAACAAACCCGCGCCGAAGTCACTACGCGTTGCGGGCGACAAACCCACAGGCGGACAAAAAGGTCACACCGGCAGTACCTTGCGCCAAGCCACCCAGCCCGACAAAATCGTTGTTCACGGCGTACCAGAGCATTGCCAAGCCTGCCATCAGGAATTGCCCTTTGCCTATGTGAGCGAAACCCGTCAGGTCTTTGATTTGCCCGTGCTGCAATTTGAGGTGACCGAGCATCATGCCATGCAAGCCATCTGTCGCTGCGGGCATGTACACACAGCAGAGTTCCCCGCCGGTGTAAACGCGGCTGTGCAATATGGACCACGCGCGCAGGCGGCCATGGTGCACCTCAATCAAAACCATGCCGTCTCGGTACAGCGCACGGCGGCGCTCATGAAAGACTTCTTTGGTCTGCCCGTGAGTCAAGCCACCGTACTCAAGGCCGCCATGACAAGTGCGGGCATCTTGCAACCTACGGTAGATGCCATCGGCCAAGGCGCTGTCAACGCAGACGTGCTGCATGCTGATGAAACCGGGCTACGGGTGGCAAAGACGCTGCACTGGCTGCATGTGCTGGCCACCGACACGCTGACCTGGATGGGCTGTCACCCCAAGCGAGGAGGCGAGGCGTTCGATGCACTGGCGCTGCTGCAGCAATTCAAGGGTGTCTTGGTGCATGATGGCTGGCTACCCTACAAAGCATTGCAGTGCCAACACGCCCTGTGCAACGCCCACCACTTGCGCGAACTGACCTATCTGCTGGAAGAACAAGGTCAAGCTTGGGCCGGCGACATGATCGAACTGCTCACCCACGCCAGCCACCTCGATAACCTGCAGTGTGCAGACGGACAATCACCGAACTACAACACCAAGCAGTATCAGTGCGAGGTACGCGATCTGCGCGACCTGTACGAGGCCATACTGGCTCAAGCCCAGACAGAAAACCCCGTGGTGCCCTCTACTGGCAAACGCGGCAGACCCAAGCAAAGTAAGGCCACCAATTTGATTGGCCGACTGCGCGATTACAGAGATGATGTTTGGCGCTTCATGACCCAGCCCGGCGTGCCTTTTACCAATAACCTGGCCGAGCAGACCGTGCGCATGCCCAAGGTGAAACAAAAAGTCTCCGGCTGCTTTCGCACATTGTCAGGCGCACAGGCCTACTGCGTGATTCGCTCGTATTGCGCCACCATGCACAAGCAAGGGGGCAATGTCTTTGATTCACTTGTCGCCGCTTTCAAGGGCGTGCCGACTCAGCACAGCTTTCGCTGAAGCGTGATCGCAAGCCTAAATTTGGGCTGAGTAGTTACAAAAATGCAAAAAGAAAACAAACAAAACTTCGGTATCTATTCACGGTGTCAATGTCTGCATGCGCATTCCTTCCAAGGTTTTGAAAGCTGACCGGGTTCCAAGATTCGGAGCCCGTTGTTGCCTTCGGTTTGGCCGGCGTAGCGATCTGGGCCGATCGTTGCCGCCGTACTTCCTGAGTTCATCGCCCGCGAAAAACCGGACGACACGGCCAGCCCATCAAGGAGACAAGCGCAGGGGGTGGGGCGGCCCGCAGCGCAGCGAGGACACGGCCCTGCGCGCCTTGAGGGGTTGGCTGTGTCGGCTAAGGTCGCGGGAATAGCGATGAAGGAAGGCAGTACGGCGATCAGGGCAAAGTCGCCACTGCGACGGTCAAACGCCGCGCGGCGAGCGCACCCCGCGTGCCACAGGCACGCCTGGCTGGAGGTGTACAAAGCGCTGGCGCGACATGAACGCCATGCACGGGCCGATCAGGTACAACCTGTTCGGCGGCATTAAGGGGCGCCAAGCCAGCGCGGCGGGGTGGGCTGCAAGCCGACCCTTGGAGGGCAAACGCAGTGCGCAGCCTCAACCATCCGATAGGCATATCAGGCTGTCCAATGCGAAGCGTCAAACATTCATCGACCGGATGCGCAAAGTCAGGGATGGCGAAGTCATGCAGCCATCAGGCAGTCGGTATCCGACTGCCCGCCGCGCCGCCCAGACTGACAAGGCTGGGCGGCGCGGCCGCGTGGCATGGCCACCCGCAGCCGCAGTTCCCTGAAATGAGAAAAGAAGGGGCAAAGCCCCCTCGCCTGTCAGCCCTTGAGCCGTTTCATCTCTTCAGCCAGTATCCACAGCGCCCGGTTGACCTTGACGTTCTGGTCAATGCCCTGAATGGCACGGGTGTGGCTTCTGCGACCATTGGCTGTGCGTGCCGACAATCCCCCTTGAACAAGGTTTTCTTGCACGCGGTTGAAGGTGCTCCACAGGTCGGGGCGGTCATCGCCAAGGCGCCGGGGTTGCAACAGTTGCGCTTCCGTGATGGGCGCAGGCTTAACCGGGTCATCGTATTTGAGTGACAAGGCGGCGCGGGCGAACACTTCGGATTCGCCGTGCTCCAGCGTGATGGCCGCCATACCTTCACGGCGTTCGCGCACCAACTCAAACCCGTCCAGCACGTCATAGGCTCCTGCGAGCACTTTGCCAATAACATCGCCTTTGTGCGGAATGCGCAGGTCGGCCACGGTGTCGCCGCACACCAGCCCATTGCTGCACACAAAGCGAAACATCCCGGCCAGCATCTGGTAGCTGCTGGTGCCGTCGTGGGAGTTCAGCAAGATGATTTCGTTGGCTTCTGCGCCGTTGATCTGGTTGGCGTGCCGCAATCGCAGCATGTGCTTGGTGTGTTCGCGCTTGCCGGTGTCGCGTACACGGGTCTGGCACACCATGAACGGCTGAAAACCTTCTTTGCGCAGGGCACCCAAGACTTCCCCGGTCGGGATGTAGGTGTAACGCTCGGATCGGCTCTGGTGCTTCGCCTCCGCATAGATGGAGGGAGCTACCCGGTAAATCTGGTCATCCGATAACGGATGGTCAGCACGTAAGAGAGGGGTCGCATTTGCGAAACGGGAACTGAGTTGCATGGTATTTCTCCAAAAGTTACAAGTTGTGGTTCAAAGCTGACCGGATTCCAAGATTCGGAGCCCGGTGTGGCTTCGGTGGGTTCGGCGCAACGACCTGGGCTGGTCGCTGTTGCCGCCGTCTTTCCTGAGTTCATCGCCCGCGAAGACACCGGCCAGCGAGGGACTGGCTGTCAAGGAAGCGAGCGCAGGGTGGGTGCGGCCCGCAGCCAAAGGCGAGGACACGGCCCTGCGCGCCTTGACGGCCAGGCACTGCGGGCTACGGTCGCGGGTTCAGTGATGAAGGAAGGGAAAGACGGACAACCGGTCAACGGCCATAGATCACCGAGGATGCGACGAACCCACGCCGCGCGGCGAGCGCCACTGCGTGCCGAAGGCACGCCTGGCTGGAGGTGAGCAAAGCGCACAGCGCGAAATCGGCACCATGAACAAGCCGATCAGGCATCGCCTGTTCGGCGGTATTGCGGGGCGCCAAGCCTGCGCGGCGGGGTGGGCTGCAAGCCGACCCCTGGAGGCAAACGCAGTGCGCAGTCTTTCCCCAACACCAAGGGCGAAGCAAAAGGGGGCGATACCCCCTTGGGTCACATCAGCCCGCGCTCCGCCATCGACAGGATGTCGTTGCCCGCCACGATCAGGTGGTCCAGTACCCGCACATCCACCAGCGCCAGTGCAGCCTTGAGCGTCTGCGTCAGCATCTCGTCGGCCCGCGACGGTTGGGTCGAACCGCTCGGGTGGTTGTGCACCAGCAACAAGGCGGCCGAATTGTGTTTCATGGATTCCTTGACTACCTCACGCGGATAAACCGATGTCTGGCTCACCGTACCGCGAAACATCTCGACGTATTCGATGACACGGTTCTGCGTATCCAGATGCACCACCGCGAACACTTCGTGTTCCAGCGTCCCCAGCTTGACCCGCAGGTAGTCGCGCACCGCCTGTGGCGAGGCCAGCACGTCACTGCCGCGCACCCGGCCCAGCAACACCTCCCGAGCGGCCTGCAGCACCTCGTCGGCATCGACCTGCCGGTAGTCGCCGGCAACGTCACGAACGAGAAGGACAGAAGAATTGGAACAATCGAAGGAAGCGAAAGAGGAAAAGAGATCGTGCGACATGGTCAGCTCCGTGCATCGGGCGGGATTGCCCGAGACCGACAGCAGCACGGCGCAGCGCAGTTGTCACAGGTTCAAAGACGGCCGCCAGGACGCAAGCGCAAGCATTGCGCGCAGACCTTGACAGCGAGAACGCCGTGGTACGGTAAAGGGAACAGCAAGCCAGCCCCACACACACCGCCAATCTCCCCCGGCCAGCGCAGCGCGCAGGCCCATCGGGCCGGAGGCGTGAGGGATCAAAGCCGGATGGCCGCGACTCGATACGAGGCGCGGGGCAACGCCCAAGAGCCCGACGGCGCTATCGCGCCGGGACGCATAATGTTTCTATCTGCAACCACGAACATTGCTGTAAACAAATTCGGCGGTCAGATATTGAGTACGTTCGGAAGAAAAAAAACAATGCCAACAAGTGGAGGAGCCTCATGTCGATACTGCAGGAAATACTGGTTTGGACACAGGGGTTACCCCTGTGGCAAAGTGATGCCGTGGCGCGCTTGCTGGCCAAGCAGACTTTGACGGCGGAAGACCAAGACGATCTTTTCGCTCTGCTCAAGGCCACGCATGGCATTTCCGATCCCAAGGACCGCAAGCCCAAACCGCTAACGGCAGACCAAATCCCGGCGCCAGTCAAGGTAGCGACGCACATCGAGCTGCGTGCCATGAAGAACATGCTGCACGTCAACGCGATTGCCGAAAACCAGCGCCTGCCGTTCGGCGCTTCCGGAATAACCGTCATCTACGGCGACAACGGCTCGGGCAAGTCGGGATACTCGCGTGTGCTCAAGCGCGCTTGCCGTGCTCGCGACCAGATGGAAGCAATCCATCCCAACGCCAACCTGCCGACAGGCAAGGCAGGCGTTCCAGAGGCCTCCTTCGAGATTGCCGT
>LNAP01001231.1_pt1 | contig 27595 bp, 30 predicted proteins | sample 602601 | NCBI WGS metagenome assembly LNAP01 (sample SAMN02440304, study PRJNA202911) | soil metagenome | biome: Subtropical and temperate rainforests or woodlands; isolation source: soil samples (1 kg each in a 20% v/v slurry with milli Q water) were... ... | reverse complement strand
ATCCTTCGTCACAAAGCCCCTCCACCGCTATATAGGAGCTCGAAACGACCGATGAATCCCACCCATATGACAACTTTCTTGGAATCGATCGTCTAGGATGCTAGCCGATGCTCCTAGCCCGTCATGCCCGGGCTTGTCCCGGGCATCCACGCCTTACAGCGCTCGCGAAAAGGAAGACGTGGATGGCCGGGTCAAGCCCGGCCATGACGGCTTCGAAAATCTCGCAAAGAACGAACGATGCAGTGCGTTACGCCGCCAGCGCGGCCTTGGCCTTTTCGGCGATCGCCTGGAACGCCGCCGGCTCGTTGATGGCGAGGTCCGAGAGCACCTTGCGGTCGACCGTAATGCCCGACTTTGACAGGCCGTTGATAAACACGCTGTAGGTCATGCCGAACGGACGCACCGCGGCATTGAGGCGCTGGATCCAGAGCGCGCGGAAGGTGCGCTTCTTGCGCTTGCGGTCGCGGAAGGCGTATTGCCCGGCCTTCTCCACTGCGGCCTTGGCGGCGCGGATGGTGTTCTTGCGGCGGCCGTAAAAACCCTTGGCGGCCTTGTAGACTTTCTTGTGCTTGGCGTGAGAGGTCACACCGCGTTTGACGCGAGACATGACGGGTCTCCTTCAGATGAAAAGTGGTGACGGAGCGCCGCGCGGACGCGGCTCGGCTGTGATGGACGGCGTGCGTAGCCTGAGCGATCAGGCGTTCGGCAGGAAATACTTCTTGATGTTGTCGCCGTCGGTCTTGAACAGCACGCGGGTGCCGCGGAGCTGACGAATCTGCTTCTTCGTCCGCTTGATCATGCCGTGGCGCTTGCCGCGCTGGGCGTGCATCACTTTGCCGGTGGCAGTCACCTTGAAGCGCTTTTTAGCGCCCGACTTGGTCTTCAGCTTGGGCATTTGGCTCTCCTGTTGCCGCAACAAAAACGCGCCCAAAGGGCGCTTTCGCGGCTAAAATGCTCGTTAGAGCGTTGAAAGTGCTTGGTTATTTCCGAAGTGAGACAACCTGCACGGACATCGACACGGCAGCCCTTGATCAGCCGGGCGATGAAGGTTGCGCTTATGGCAGAGCAAACCCAGATTTGCAACGCCGAACAGCGGAACTCTGATGCTTCGACGCGTCATCGCGGGGACCGCGGCGAAGCCCAAAACAGGAAGAAAGCGATGATTTTACCCCGCCCGACTGGCCGTTTCGCCGATTTTGGCGCCATCTCCGCCTTGCGCTGGATATTTGTCGTGGCCGTTCTCGCTGCCATTGCAGCGCCGGATACTGCCGATGCTGCCAGACGGGCCGGGATCGTCAGGGCGGGCGCCTTTGACGGCATCTGGAATGTGGCCTTCACCACCACCAGGGGCAATTGCAGTTCGACCAACAGCGTCCCCTTTACGGTGTCGGGCACGCGCGTCTCATCGGCCGGCGGCGGCAAGGTCACCGGCGGGGTTAGCCGTAGCGGCAGCGTTTCCGTGCGGATCTCCGTCGGCGCATCGGTGGCGTCCGGCAGCGGCCGGCTTGCCGGCTATTCGGGCGACGGCCGGTGGGCCGGGATTATTTCGGGCGACCGCTGCAGCGGCAACTGGCAGGCGTCGCGGAGATAGGAAGCTCTCGTGTCGCGGACGGATGCGGCGTCCTCTCGGCGATGCCAAGTCCGGTCGCGCTGCTCCGCAGAGCCGGGGCACGGGCAGGTGCCTCCGCCAAGAAAATGGCCCGCCAGATCATCTGACGGGCCAACCAACTCAATTTCACAAATTCGAATGGCCTATCAGCGCGGCGCCAGGACCATCACGACCTGGCGGCCTTCAAAGCGTGCGTCCTGTTCGACCTTGGCGAATTCGGCAACGTCGGCCTTCACCTTGTCCAACAGCTTGGTGCCGATTTCCTGATGCGCCATTTCGCGGCCGCGATAACGCAAGGTGATCTTGACCTTGTCGCCTTCCTCGAAGAACCGCTGCATCGCGCGCATCTTCACGTCGTAATCGTGATCGTCGATCATAGGCCGCAGCTTGATCTCCTTGATCTCGACGATCTTCTGTTTCTTGCGGGCTTCCGCGGCTTTCTTCTGCGCGGAATATTTGAACTTCCCGTAGTCCATAATTTTGCAAACGGGAGGATTGGTGTTCGGCGAAATCTCGACAAGATCCATGCCTGCTTCGAGCGCCATCTTGATGGCGGCCACTGTTTCAACCGTGCCATGGTTCAGGCCGGTCTGATCAATCAGCTGGATTTGCGCGTTGCGGATTTCATCGTTGGTGCGCGGCCCGTCTTTGGTGGCAGCGGGCGGGGCTCTGTTGGGACGGCGAATGGGTAGCTCTCCAAGGTTGTGAACGAAGGTGACAGTGTGAAGGAATAAGGCTCCACGAGCAAGCAAAGTTGCAGACCCGCACGCGGAAACCGTCAAATGCGAGGCATTTTGGTCACGTCTGCCGACATAGAGAGCGAACGCCGGTTCTGCAAGTTCGTTCGATGTCCCATGGCCGCGATTGAGTCCATTGACGGATAGTATGTGCTCACTCAAACAACGCTGAAACAAGAGTAACGATCCATGACCCATTTAGCCGCATCCGGCCAGGAACCGACTTTCATCGAGGTCGGTGAGGGCGATAGCCGACGCAGGGTCGCGGTGCGCGCGCGCGCCGGCAGCGGACCCGGGCTGTTCTGGCTCAGTGGTTTCAATTCCGACATGAAGGGCACCAAGGCGCTGGCGCTGGATGCGTGGGCGGCGGAACAAGGCCGCGCCTGCGTCCGGTTCGATTATTCCGGTCATGGCGAATCCGGCGGCGCGTTCGTCGACGGTACTATCGGACGGTGGCTGGAAGAGAGCATCGCGGTGTTCGAGCAATTCTGCGTTGGTCCCCAGGTCGTGATCGGGTCATCGATGGGCGGCTGGATGGCGTTGTTGCTGGCGCGCGCGATGGCGAAGCGTCCGGGCCGCCGCGCCGCGCTGGCCGGCCTGGTCCTGATCGCGCCGGCGCCGGATTTCACCGAGGCGTTGATGTGGAACGGTTTTTCGCCGGAGGTTAAGCGGGAAATCGAAACAAACGGTGTTTGGCTGCGGCCCTCACAATATGGCGAGCCCTATCCGATCACGCGCGCGCTGATCGAGGAGGGCCGCAACCATCTGCTGCTCGGCAGCGCCATCGAGGTCGGCTGCCCGGTCCGCATCCTGCAGGGTGGGCAGGATCCGGACGTGCCCTGGCAGCATGCTTTCGCGCTGGCGCATCGCTTGCCAGCCGAGGATGTCGTGCTGACGATGATCCAGGACGGCGATCACCGCCTGTCGCGCCCGCAGGATATCGCGCGGATCATCGCAGCGGTGGCGGAGATGGGATAAATATCCTTCCCTTCTCCCCTTGTGGGAGAAGGTGGCGCGAAGCGCCGGATGAGGGGTCTCCATCCGCGGAGACAGACCCCTCACCCGTCTCGCATCTGGCGATGCGAGCCACCCTCTCCCACAAGGGGAGAGGGAAAAGAAAGTGCAGCTTGCCGTAAAGGGAGAAACATCGTGAACATTACCGATATGCTTCGCGCATTCTGCGATGCGGTCGAACAACACAATGGCAAGGCGTTTGCCGAATTGTTCACGGAAGACGGCGTCTATCACGATGTCTTCTACGGCGCGTTCGCCGGCCGCACCAAGATCGCCGAGATGATCGACGACTGGTTCTATCGCACGGCAACCGATTTCCGCTGGGATATGCATGATCCCGTGAGCGACGGCCGGACGCTCTATGCGCGCTACACGTTCAGCTATCGCTCGACGCTGCCGGAGGCCAAGGGCGCGCGGGCGATGTTCGAAGGCGTCGCCATCATAGCGCTGCGAGACGGCAAGATCGCGGAGTATCACGAGGTCGCCAATACCGCGACCGGGCTTGTCGACATGAACTTTGCGCCGGAGCGCATGGCGAAGATTTTCGCCAAGCAGGGCGCAGCGCTGAAGGCGCGGCCGGAGATGCAGCGGCACCTCGCAACGACGGCTTAACCACCTACGGCTTCGCCGTTGCTGGCGGCAGCGGCTTGCGCTGCGCCAGTGCTGCGACCGTGGAAGTCCCGATAGGCCCCTTCTCGTCATAGAGCCAGCATTCGCCGATCGCGACGCCGGCGGTGGCGTGATGGTTCACCACTTCGCAGCCGATCCATGGCGTCACCGGAAGGCGGTGCAGATAAATTGTGACGTCGCTGTTGATATAGGCGAGCCCCTGGTCGCCGGCATTGGCGAACGGACTTGCAAAATCCGCTGCGAGCGCCACCCGCACGAACGGCGTCAGCGGCGTGCCTTCGACGAGATCGCGCACCTCGCTCATCCACAGCCGTCGCGGACCGAGCGTGCCCATCGCGCCGACGATCGGGCGGACGGCCCATTTGCCGCTCATGCCGAGCCGCGGATCGGACGGTGGCGGAATATCCGCCGGGGCCGGCGCATCCCAGTTCGGTGGCGACCAGACCTGGCCTGGCGGGTTTTCGGTCTTGCGCAGCAACTGGCACGATGCACGCGCCATGCTGGTGCCGCCGCTGAAGAACTCGGCTTCGACCACCTTGATGCGCAGGCCGTCGCGGACGAGTTTTGTCGTGACCTCGATCGGCGCCATGTTCGGCAGGCGGAACATGTCCACCGTCAGCCGCGCCGGCACGAAGTCGTCGCCGCCGTGACGCTGTTCGATGACGAACGCAAGCAGGCCGACGATGACGCGGCCGTGCAGCGAATTCGGGTCCCACGGCCCATTGGCGGCCTTGGTGGGAATGAAGGCGTCGTGATCGCGGGTGAAGAAAGGCTGGTTTGTCATGGCGCGACCATGACGGATTCTGCGGCGCCAAATCAAGGGTGGAAGATCCTCATGGTGAGGAGCGCGCCTTCGCGCGTCTCGAACCATGTGGCCCGCATCCTTCGAGACGCGCGCAAGAGCGCGCTCCTCAGGATGAGGGGTCAGGCGGCCGCCGACTGCCACTCCGCGCGCACGCTGTCATCGGTTTCAGCGTTCAACGCGTTCATCGCCAGCGCTTCAAACTCCTCCCGCTCCGTCAATTGCGCCAGCGCCCAGACGGCTGCGCCGCGCACCAGCGGGCTGTTGTCGTTCAGCAGGCGTACGGCCTCGTTGACCAATGCCTTGTCGTTCGAGTTGCCGAGCGCAATCAGGACATTGCGGATGAAGCGGTCGCGGCCGATGCGTTTCACCGGTGATTTTGTAAAGCGCGCGCGAAACGAAGCATCGTCGAGCCGCGCGAGATCGGCAAGATCGGGCGCGCGCAACTCATCGCGCGCGGCGAGTTTTGTCTCGCGGCCCTGTTGCGCGAACTTGTTCCAGGGGCAGACGGCCAGGCAATCGTCGCAGCCATAGATGCGGTTGCCGATGGCCTTGCGGAATTCAAGCGGGATCGGCCCCTTGCTCTCGATGGTGAGATAGGAAATGCAACGCCGCGCATCGAGCTTGTAGGGCGCGGGAAAGGCTGCGGTCGGGCACGCGTCGAGGCAGGCCCGGCACGAGCCGCAATGATCGATGTCGGCGCTATCGCGCGGCAGGTCCAGCGTGGTGAAGATGGCGCCGAGAAACAGCCAGGAGCCGAATTCACGCGACACGAGATTGGTGTGCTTGCCCTGCCAGCCGAGTCCTGCGGCCTGCGCCAGCGGCTTTTCCATCACCGCGGCGGTATCGACGAATACCTTGACCTGGGCACCTGACGTTGCGACCAGCCATCGCGCCAACGCCTTCAGCCGTTTCTTGATCACGTCGTGATAATCGTCGCCCTGCGCGTAGACCGAGATGGCACCGCGCGTGCGCTGCTGGAGAATCTCCAGCGGATTTTCGTCGGGACCGTAGTTGACGCCGAGCATGATCACCGAGTGGACGTCGGGCCACAGGCCGCGCGGATCGGCGCGGCGCTCCGGACGGTCGGCGAGCCAGTCCATGTCGCCATGCGCACCGGCATCGATGAAATCACGGAAATGTTGTGCGGCCTGGCCTATCGCGCTGGGATCGGTGACGCCGATGCAATCGAATCCGAGTGCGTTCGCTTCGTGAGCCAGTGCATCCTTGAGAGGCGAGGTCATGATGTGAGAACGGAAGCCGCGATGTTCGCGGCCTTACCTCTCCCATCGGGAGAGGTCGAATTGCGAAGCAATTCGGGTGAGGGGTTATGCCTTCTCGATAGACCGTAACCCCTCACCCCAACCCTCTCCCGACGGGAGAGAGGGCTCACCGCCGTTGCGGAAACGTGAGCGGTTAATTCTCGCGGCTGAATCAGAAGTCGAGGTCCACATAGGTGCGCGACGCCGGCACGCCGGCCAGCCATTCGCTCAGCAGCGGGCGGAACGACGGGCGGGATTTCACCCGCGCGTACCATGCCTTTGCTGCGTCGTCCTCGATCCATGGCACGTCGCCCAGATAATCGATCGCCGAAAGATGCGCCGCGGCGGCGAGGTCCGCATAGCTGATCCGGTCGCCGGCGAGGTAGTTCCGTGTCCGCGCCAGCCAGCCGATATAGGCCAGATGATAGCGCACATTTGCCTTTGCTGCGCGGATCACATCCGCGGCCGGCGCGCCGCCGCCATCTTCCTCGCTCATGAAGCGCTTGTAGATGCGCTCGGTGACCAGCGGATTGGACGCCTCCTCGAAGAACTTTTCATGGAACCATGCCATCAGCCGCCGCACTTCGACGCGCTCGCCGGTGGTTGTCGGCATCAGCCGGCGTTGATCGAATTCGGCGCCATGGGTTTCATCGAGATATTCGGCGATGACCGCGGCGCCGGGAATCGTGGGCCGGTCTTCAGCCACCAGCACCGGCGTGGTGCCCGCGGGATTGAGCGCCAGAAAAGCCTCGCGCCGTTCCCAGACCCGCTCTTCCACCAGCCGGAGATCGAGCCCGTATTCGCCGAGTGCCAGGCGCACGAAGCGCGATTGCGGACAAAACGGATGATGAAACAGCGTGTACATGAAGTCCTTGATAAATTTGCGGTGTTTAAGAAATCTTCAACGCCGAAAGGCGGCGCCAAACTACCCAAGCACGCAAATGAGGCAAACTATGTTTTTGCGTTTTTGACGTTGCGGCAAAGAGACGAATAGGCGAGAAGAGCCCGCTTCCGGCCGGGGTCGATCACAGCGGACCAATATCATGATGTCTGATGCATTGAGGGCGGTGATTCTCGGTATCATCGAGGGCGTTACGGAATTTCTGCCGGTTTCCTCGACCGGCCATTTGCTTCTGGCGGAACGGTTCTTCGGCCTCGGCGAGGGAAGTTTCTGGGACAGTTTCACCGTGCTGATTCAGCTCGGCGCGATTCTGGCAATTGTGGTGATCTATTTCGCCAAATTGTGGCAGGTTGCGCTCGGCATGTTCTCCAATCCCGATGACCGCCGCTTCGTCATCGGCGTGCTGGTGGCGTTCCTGCCTGCGGTCATCGTCGGCTTGATTGCCGGGAAATACATCAAGGGCTATCTGTTCAATCCGTGGGTCGTGTGTTTTTCGCTGATCGTCGGCGGTGCCGTCCTGCTATGGGTCGATCAGCTCAATCTCAAGCCGCGCGAAGACGATGCGACGAGATTTCCGCTCCTGATGTATCTCTGGATCGGCATTGCGCAATGCGTTGCCATGATCCCCGGCGTGTCGCGCTCCGGCGCCAGCATCGTGGCAGCCATGCTGCTTGGCGCGGACAAGCGCGCGGCAGCGGAATTTTCGTTCTTTCTGGCGATCCCGACCATGATCGGCGCGTTCGCCTACGATTTCTACAAGAGTCGCGCCGAGATGACGACCGATCATCTCGGCATCGTTGCGATCGGATTCGTGGTGTCGTTCATCACCGCGATCATCGTGGTGAAAACGTTCCTCGCCTACGTTACCCGCCACGGCTTCCTGCTGTTCGCATGGTGGCGCGTCATCGTCGGTACGCTCGGCCTCGTTGCGCTGGCGATAGGAAGGTGAGGTCGAGCCGTCCCGGCCTTCGCCGGCACGACGAGAAACTTACGCGCCGTTCCTCTGGAACTGGCCGGCGGCGCGGAAGCGCCAGAGATATTGTGGCGCGATCGCCTCCAGCGAATCCGGCGCAATTCCCAGGCCTTCCAGGGTGAGCCCGGCGGCCTTCGCGGCGTCCGACACCACATTGTCCGATTGCAGCAGCACCACCTGGTCCGGCGTCAGTGTGAGCGGTCCCGGCGCGAATTGCAGGAACAGCGCCTGGAGCTTCGCCAGCCCAAACGGCAGCGACACCAGCATGCGCCGGCGTTCGGTGACCGCGAGGATGATTTCGATGATCTCGCGCATCGTCAGCACTTCCGGGCCGCCGAGCTCATAGGTCGCGCCAGCCTTGGCCTTGCCGTCGACGGCGTCGGCGACCGCGGTCGCGACATCGCCGACATAGACCGGCTGCATCCTGGTCACGCCGCCGCCGACCAGCGGCATCACCGGCGACATCCGGGCGAGCGCCGCGAAGCGGTTGGTGAATTGATCCTCGGGCCCGAACATGATGGAGGCCCGCAGGATCGTGGCCTCCGGCACAGCCGACAGCGCCGCCTTTTCACCCGCGGCCTTGGAGCGGGCATAGCCCGAGGGCGAATCGGCGTCGGCGCCGATGGCGGAGACATGCACCATTCGTGCGCCCACGGCGGCGGCCGCTTTCGCCACGGCACCGGCGCCGGCGCCCTGCACCGCCTCGAAAGTCTGCGCGCCGCCCTGGGCCAGGATGCCGACGAGGTTGATCGCGACGTGCGAATCACGCATCGCAGCCTCGATGGAGGCCGGATAGCGCAAATTGGCCTGTACGGCGTGGATCTGCCCGACCTTGCCGAGCGGCTGCAGATGCCCGGCCAGCTCCGGCCGGCGCACCGCGACCCGGATCCGGTAGTCGCGCTTGCACAGCGCCCGGACCACGCTTCGCCCCAGAAAGCCCGATCCTCCGAAAACCGTGACGAGGGTGTCCAGATTCGATGCCATGGGGGTCAATTTCCTGGGGTCAGATTCGGGCGATCGGCCGGGTTATTTAATGGTTTCGCGATACGCCAACCCGCCCGCCCTGTACAGAGTATTTGGACGCCGCCTCGTCAATTTGACAAGCGCGCAACCGATCCGTACTAACCCGCCCGGGCCCAGGTGGCGGAATTGGTAGACGCGCTGGCTTCAGGTGCCAGTGGCTTAACGGCCGTGAAGGTTCGAGTCCTTTCCTGGGCACCATCTTGCCCAAGCCCATGATTCCGCGGACGTGCCCCCGATTCCGCAGCAACCCCCGCCGCGATTCGCCCGCTCCGTGCGTCAGCGGATGCCATAGAGGTAGCGGCCGAAGAAATCGGGGCCGGCTGACGCGCTACCGTCGCGATCGGGGTTCACAGGACACGGGCCGAATATTTGTTGCGGCGGCTCGCCGACGATCGCTTCGAAATCGTTGATCATGTGTGCCTGGTCGGCAAAGCCGCAGGCGTAGGCGATATCCGCCCAGGCCGATCCGCCTTGCCTCATGACCTGGATCCTCTCGATGCGTGCGAGGCGTGCAAACTGCTTTGGACCTGTCCCGAACATCGCCCGAAAGCCGCGCAACAAGTGCCGCTCGCTCACCTCCAATTGCGCCGCAAGCCGTCGCATGCGCAGCGCGGGATTGCGGCGCAGGCATTCCGCAGCCCGGCACACGACCGGATCCGGGTGGCACTGGCGCAAATTTTGAAGCAGAAAACTTTCGATGCGCGCGAACCGTGCAGCGCTGTCCGGCGCCTCCCTCAGCATTTCTTCCAGCAAGGACACGGCGTCCGCGTTGAAAATATTGCGCAGGTCGATCTTGGCATCGAAGAATTCCTGCATCGGCTCGCCGATGAGGCGGGAACTGGCCTCCGGCTTGAGGCGTATGAGGAGAGCGCCGACCGGACCGATTGCGCCTAGCTTGACGACGCCGGTCCGAACCACGGTCGCCACGTGGTAGTACCGCTGAAGCGGATAACCAGCCGAACCGAAATAACGATCCGTCCTCATCGGCGCGCGATATTGCACGATGAGATAGGGAGCGGGGCTCGGTAACGCCCTGGTCGTGAGAACTCGCGCCACGTCGCCATCGGGAAAGTCCCAATCCGTGATCTCTTCGACAATATGCGCCAGCAAAGGATGTATCGCGGTTAGCGTGGCAGGCTCAAGCAAGGGCGGTCGCCGCGGCGGCGGGCCGCCGGTCTTCCCGGCTTCTTCTCGCAGGCGATGCGTTGGCCGCGATACGGGCGGCGCCTGCAGTTGCGTTGATGATGCCATTCGCATCTCCTGGGCATTCCCGGGTAACCGTGGCCGGCTGCGCAATAACGAACGTTCAATTGGAGTGGCAGCCTTCAACTCAAAATGGGTAACACCGATCGACAATGTGAGCATCCTCACGGCGCGCTCACCAATAATTGCGGCAAGGTTTACCGCCAAGAGGCCGGCGATCTCCGGTCGAATTGAAACGCAAGTCTGTTTTTTTCAATCCATCGATTACCAAGTCCGCAGAATCGAGGATGGCGGTTTTGGCGCCGTTGTCTGCCCGACCCATTCGCAATGAGCCGACCATCATCGGCTTCATCACAACGCGCCGCTCAGTTGCAGGAACGGTGCGTCATGACGCAAACATCGGAATCCGGAATCAAAAGCAGGCACAGCACAGGCAATCGGGCTCGCGCAAACGGGTCGCCAACGACCAGTGCCGAAAACAAGCAATTCAGGTCGGTCACCAAACCGCAATCCGCTGCATGGCTGGACAGGTTGCCGATAGAACAGATCGCAGACGCCGCGACGGCTCTGCTGTTCGCGTGCCTCGCTCCCGCTCTGGCGATGGCCGCCATTTGGCACACGATGGAGGTCGCTCCCATCGCATTCGTCCTCACGTTCGTGATCGCGCTCGCTCACGCGGCCCTCCTTGGCCTGCCGCTCTTTCTGATGTTTCGGTCAAGGGGCTGGATCAACATCACGACATGCATCGTCTTCGGGTTCGCCATTGGCGCCGTGCCGGACGGGTTCATGACCTGGCCGATGCAGCATCCCGGGCTTTATGCGGGCGCTTCCGTCGATGGCGTCATCACAGCCGCCGGCTGGTTTAGCTACGTCAAGGCCCTGGTTTATTTCGGTCTGCTCGGGGCGCTCGGCGGATTCACCTTCTGGGCCGTCCTGACATGGCTAGGCGACTCCGGAAAGACCGCGGCGAGCCTATTGAGCGGATCCCCGGTCAACCGGATCGCGAGTCGGATTTCTTCAATCCATCCATTCCCGGCTTCCTAGAATCAGGAATGGCGACTTCGGACAGACGGAAGGAAATCGCATGCGTATCGAAGAACACGCGACGGCACCGATAGAGGCATTGTCTCAACGTGCCAGAATCAGCCCAAACAGCGTAGCCTTCGCTGTCGGCGATGACAGATGGAAATACGCGCAGCTGGCGAAGCAGGCCGAACGCGTCGCGCGTGGATTGGTTGGCCGCGGCCTTCGAAAAGGCGAGCGCGTCGCCCTGCACATGCCAAACCGGCCCGAGTTCATCGTTGCAGTTTACGCGTGCTTTCACCTTGGAGCGGTTGCGGTCCCGCTGAATGACAAACTGGCAGCGGCCGAACTGATGCCAATGCTGCAGCAGTTGCGGCCCGCTCTCTACATCGGCGATGCCGATCTCTATTGTCTGGTGGACGAGATCGATTGCTCAATTCTCCCACGGGAGAAGCGCGTCATCGTCGGTGACATGGGCGAGGTCAAGGGCGTGCAGCCGTGGGCAAGCCTATTGAGCGCAGGTCCATTGAACAATGGCTCGGCCCCGCTTCCGGTTACGGCCGATGTTCATTCGCCGGCCGTGCTGCTTGCGACCCCGGGAAAGACAGGCGTCCCCAGGTTTGTCACGCATACGCAGGCCACGCTGGCTGCGCTGTTCGGCCTTCCGTTCCTCTGCGGCCATTGATCGGCGCCTTATTCTGAAGTCGAAGGGCGTGGCCTCGTGCCGGTTACGGGTTGGGATACCGGCTTTCGCTGCAAAAATCGCAGTTTTCTGCATTATTTCGTGACCAAAGAGCCGGTTCCGCCGCTCGCTTCCCGGGGATTTGGGCGCTAGGTTGTCCGGCGTCGATTCGACTGGATATACCAAGGCTTGTTCCGATGACCATCCGCCTGCATCGCGGCGATCTGCCCGATCTCACTCGCTACCGGGATTCGGTAGCGATCGATACCGAGACCATGGGGCTGCATCCGCATCGCGACCGGCTCTGCGTGGTGCAGCTATCGAACGGCGACGGCAGCGCCGATGTGGTGCAGATCCCCAAGGACCATGGCGATGCGCCGAACCTGAAAGCGCTGCTGGCCGATCCCCGGATTACAAAAATCTTTCATTTCGCACGGTTCGACCTCGCCGCGCTCTACAACGCCTTTGGTGTGATGCCGCAGCCGGTCTATTGCACCAAGATTGCCTCGCGCCTTTCTCGCACCTACACCGATCGCCATGGCCTGAAGGACCTGGTGCGCGAGGTGCTCAACATCGATATGTCGAAGCAGCAGCAATCGAGCGATTGGGGCTCGCAAACCCTGAGCGAGGCGCAGCTCGCTTATGCAGCCTCCGACGTGCTGCATCTGCACGGCCTGCGCGAACGGCTCGATGCCATGCTGGCGCGCGAAGGCCGCACCGCGCTGGCGCAGGCCTGTTTCGAATTCCTGCCGACGCGGGTCAGGCTCGACCTGCAGGGTTGGGACACCGAGGACATTTTTGCGCATTCCTGAGCCGAGACCTTTTGAAGCAGTCCTTATCCGCCTCGTTTCGGTCACACTGGGAAGCGCAGGTCCGGGCTGCATGACCCGGCGAACCCGGGTAGAATGGTGAACGACGCCAGCGCTTCGGAGCAGCGGTGAATTCGGTTCAGAACCCAGCCTATCAGGCCGGAATGGAGGCGCGCTTCGCGATCGCTGCGCGCCACAGCCGTTTGGTGCGGATATTGCGCATCGTGGTCCCGGCGGCCGTGATCCTGGCGATGGCCGTCATCATTGGGGTGTCGATCTTCAACCCGTTCCGGATGCTGTTGCCCAAGCTGCCGGTCGACATGGGAAACCTGGTCGTCTCCGGCACTAAGATCACGATGGAATCGCCGCATCTCGCCGGCTTCTCGCCCGACCAGCGGCCTTATGAATTATGGGCGAAAGCCGCGGTCCAGGATATCACCGACCCGGACCATCTCGAACTCAAGACCTTGCGGGCCAAGGTGTTGATGGAAGACCGCACGACCACCGTCACGCTGGATGCCCGCACCGGGCTGTTCGACACCAAGGCGCAGTTGCTGGATCTGCGGAAGGATATCTTCATGCAATCCTCCACGGGTTATGAAGCCCGCATGTCGCAGGCGTTTGTCGATATCGGCAAGGGCACGGTAACCTCGGACGAACATGTCGATGTCAAATTGCTCAACGGCACGCTTAGCTCCGACAAGCTCCGGATCACCGGCGGCGGCGAGGTGGTGCGGTTCGAAGGCAATGTCGTGATGAATCTGGACAATTTGTCTCCTCCCGAAGACGCGGCCAGTGCCCCCGCCAATGCGCCGGCGGCGCCCGATCCCGCACCGCCATCGGGCAACAAGACGCGATCCGTCTCCGGCAAGTCCGCCAACTCGAAATGATTTTGATGATGAAGTTTTTTTTCCGCAGCACGTTCTGTCGGCTAATCGCGCGCCGTGCCGGGGTCGCGGCCTTTGCATTCGCGGTCATCGCCGGCGGCGGAGCCTGCGCGCAGGGCGCGGTGTCGGGTGTGCCCAACGCCATGCAGGGCTTTTCGCAGAACCGCGACCAGCCGATCCAGATCGAGGCCGCCGCGCTCGAGATGCGCGACAAGAAAAAGGAAGCGACCTTCTCCGGCAATGTGAAGGTGGTGCAGGGCGATACCACCATGACGTCGAAGACGCTGGTGGTGTTCTATGAATCGAGTTCCGCGCCGGCCGGGACGCCGGCGCCTGCGTCCAACGCCAAGGCCGGCGCAAAATCCGCGCCGATGCAGTCGGCCACCCCCGGCCCCGGCGGCAGTTCCTCGATCAAGCGGTTGGAAGCCAAGGGCAGCGTGGTCGTGACCCAGAAGGACCAGGTCGTGACCGGCGAGACCGCCGTGTTCGATACCAGGGCCAACCTGATCACCATGCTCGGCGGCGTGGTGCTGACCCAGTGCAAGAACGTGCTGCGCGGCGATCGGCTGCTGGTGGACATGACCACAGGCGTTTCACGGGTCGAATCCGACAGCGGCAAGGTCCAGGGCCTGTTCAACCAGTCGTCGGGTCCAGGATGCGAAACGCCCAAGCCGGGCGCGGGGCCATCGATGCCGGGCGCCGGAGCCTCAAATAAACCGAAATAGTATCAGTCACTTGCAAGATAATGGCGGGCCGCACGGTTGAAGCGCGCCCCGCGAGGCTGTATCTACGGGCGGCCCGACAGCCTCAGATCGAGGGTGTTACGCTGGGCAAGGGACATCCATTCATTCATGTTGTGCGGGCGAATCGAATCCGCCGCGGCGGTCGCGGTCTAACCGTGAAAGGCTGAGCGAAGCGGGGATGGTGGATTTATTCGGCATGTTCCGTCGACGCCCGGCGAAACGCGGGCCGCCAGGATTTGCGCGCTCGCGTGAGGACATCACTGCGCTCGGCGACAGCATGGGCGACATGCTGACCAACCCGGTGCGCGATGCGCCCCCGCTCTCGCGCAGTGCGGCGCTGCCGCCGAACCTCGATTCGCCGCGGGCCGAAAGGCCGCCGCCCGCCGAAAAACCGCGCCCGCGCCCCAAGACCAACGGCGCGACCGCGCCGCGGCTGATCAAGCGGCCCGGCTACCTGGCTGTGCATAGCGTGGAAAAGAGTTTTGGCACGCGCCAGGTCGTGCGCGGCGTCAGCATCTATGTGCGCCGCGGCGAGGCGGTGGGCCTGCTCGGTCCGAACGGCGCCGGCAAGACCACGGTGTTCTACATGATCACCGGCCTGATCAAGGCCGATCGCGGCGCGATCGAACTCGATGGCCATGACGTCACCAAGCTGCCGATGTATCAGCGCGCCCGTCTCGGTATCGGCTACCTGCCGCAGGAAGCCTCGATTTTCCGTGGCCTCACGGTGGAGCAGAATATTCGTGCGGTGCTGGAGGTGGTCGAACCCTCCCGGAAAAAGCGCGAGGCCGAACTCGACTCGCTGCTCGACGAATTCAATATCACCAGACTGCGCAAGACCCCGTCGATTGCGTTATCGGGCGGCGAGCGGCGCCGCGTCGAAATCGCCCGTGCGCTTGCGACCCGTCCCAATTACATGCTGCTCGATGAACCCTTCGCCGGCATCGACCCGATCGCAGTCGGCGACATTCAGGATCTGGTGCGCCATCTCACCAATCGCGGCATCGGCGTGCTGATTACCGACCACAATGTGCGGGAAACGCTCGGGCTGACCGACCGTGCCTATATCGTTTATGCTGGCGAGATATTGACCGAAGGCAGTCCGGATGAGATCGTCAATAACCCGGATGTACGCCGTCTATACCTTGGCGAGGAATTCCGGCTTTAACCTTGGCGGGAAGTTCCGCCTCTAATCCAAATTTCCAATTCGTCAAGCCGTGTACATCGGCATTGGACTAGTTTAAGCAAGAATCGGACCAACTTTTATGGATCGGTTCTTGCCTCCATGGCGCTGACGCAGAGATTAGAGTTCCGACAATCCCAGTCGCTGGTGATGACGCCGCAGTTGATGCAGGCGATCAAGCTGCTGCAATTGTCCAATCTCGACCTGTCGGCTTTCGTCGAAGAGGAACTGGAGCGGAACCCGCTGCTGGAGCGCGCCAGCGACGGCACCGAGCCGCCGGTGGCGGGCGAGCCGATGCCGGAACGATCGGAATATTCCGGCAGCCAGGACGAGCAGGGCTCCTCCTACGACGGCGACGGTCCCGGTGAGCATTCCGAGATGGCCAACGGTTCCGCCGGCGACGGCTTCGAGCCGGCCCAGGAAGAGTGGATGAACAGCGATCTCGGCAGCCGCGCCGAGATCGAGCAGACGCTGGATACTCCGCTCGACAACGTATTTTCCGAGGAGCCGGCCGAGGCCGCCGCGCGTACCGCGCAGGATGCGGCGCCGACCGTCTATACCGAATGGGGTGGCGGCGCTTCGAGCGACGAGGAATACAACCTCGAAGCCTTCGTTGCGGCCGAGGTCACGCTCGGCAGCCATCTCGCCGAACAATTGTCGGTGGCGTTCACGGCTCCGGCGCAGCGCATGATCGGACAGTACCTGATCGATCTGGTCGATGAAGCGGGCTACCTGCCGCAGGATCTGGGACAAGCCGCCGAGCGGCTCGGCGCCTCGCAACAGGACGTCGATGCGGTTCTCGCGGTGCTGCAGAAGTTCGATCCGCCCGGCGTCTGCGCACGCTCGCTAAGCGAATGCCTTGCGATCCAGCTTCGCGAACTCAACCGTTACGACCCTGCGATGCAGGCGCTGGTCGAGCATCTCGATCTGCTGGCGAAGCGCGACATCGCCTCCCTGCGCAAACTCTGCGGCGTCGATGACGAGGATATCACCGACATGATCGGCGAGATCCGCCGGCTCGATCCGAAGCCCGGTCTGAAATTCGGCTCGGCGCGGATGCAGACCATGGTGCCGGACGTGTATGTGCGGCCGGGGCCGGACGGCGGCTGGCATGTCGAACTCAACAGCGACACGTTGCCGCGCGTGCTGGTCAATCAGGTCTATTACACCGAGCTGTCGAAGACGATCCGCAAGGACGGCGACAAATCCTATTTCACCGATTGCCTGCAGAATGCCACCTGGCTGGTGCGCGCGCTCGACCAGCGTGCCCGCACCATCCTGAAAGTCGCAACCGAGATCGTGCGCCAGCAGGACGGCTTCTTCACCCACGGTGTCGCGCATTTGAGGCCGCTCAATCTGAAGGCGGTGGCGGATGCGATCCAGATGCACGAATCGACGGTGTCGCGCGTGACCGCCAATAAATACATGGCGACCAATCGCGGCAGTTTTGAATTGAAGTATTTTTTCACCGCCTCCATTGCGTCCGCCGACGGCGGCGAAGCCCATTCGGCGGAAGCGGTGCGGCATCACATCAAGCAGTTGATCGATGCGGAGGATCCGGCGGTGATTCTCTCGGACGATACCATCGTGGAACGATTGCGCTCGACGGGCATTGATATCGCCCGCCGCACCGTCGCGAAATACCGCGAAGCGATGCGGATCCCGTCCTCGGTGCAACGCCGCCGCGACAAGCAAAGCATGCTCGGTAATGCCCTTTCAGCGCCTGCCACATCCTCCGACCGCTCCCGCGACACCGCGCCGGCTTGATTGCATCCCTGCCAAATCGGAATAGTGTTGGCTTCTCAGGACCAATCGAGGCATCGACATGACTCTTCGGATCTCGGGAAAAAGCATCAGTGTCGGCGACGCGCTGCGCGGGCGTGTCAGTGAACGCACCGATGAAGTCCTGCGTAAATATTTCGACGGCAATTATTCCGGCCATATTACGCTGAGCAAGGATGGCTTCGGCTTTCGCACCGATTGCGCGCTGCATCTCGATTCCGGAATCACGCTCGAGGCCGATTCCAACGCAGCGGATGCCTATGCGAGCGCCGATCAGGCGCTGCTGATGATCGAGAAGCGCCTGCGCCGTTACAAGAGCCGGCTCAAGGATCGCTCCGCCCGCAAGGCTTATGCCGCCTCCGCGGCGCTTGCCGAGATGGATGCGCCCGCGCTCGACGCGCCGAGCTATGTGATCGAGGCGCCGGAGAGCGATGACGAGGTCACGGGTTACAGTCCGGTGATCATTGCGGAAGCCACCACGTCACTGAAGCGGCTTTCGGTCAGCGAGGCGGTGATGGAACTGGACCTGACCGGCGCCGCCTGCATCGTGTTTCAGCACGGCTCGAGCGGGCGGGTGAACATCATCTACCGCCGGGCCGACGGTAATGTCGGCTGGGTCGATCCCCCTGTGGTCAACTCGGGGGGTTAGACGCGTGGTCGCATTGACGCCCCCGGGGCGCCTTCCTATGGTCCGCGGCCTTTTAAGGATAAGGATCAAGGATAAGGGCTGGAACACCTTCGGCGGGAGTTGGCACCGCACTTGCGTTGGAGTAGAAGCCCCCAAACCGGGATCCGGGTATGACCCGCCCTCGCCGCCTCACCTTCTTGACGCCGCCCCGCTGAAGCCTATTTCGCAACCTGACGGTTAATTCACCTCGGAACGCCCAATGACGATTACCGACCTGGTCGCGCCCGAGGCGATTCTCCCGGCATTGAAAGTCAACAGCAAGAAGCAGGCGTTGCAGGAACTGGCAGCGCGGGCGTCCGCCCTGACCGGGCAGAACGAACGCGCGGTTTTCGAGGTCTTGCTGCAACGCGAGAAGCTGGGGACCACCGCGGTCGGCTATGGCGTCGCCATCCCGCACGGCAAGCTTCCGAAGCTGGAAAAGCTGTTCGGGCTGTTTGCGCGGCTCGAACGCCCGATCGATTTCGAGGCCATGGACGGCCAGCCGGTCGACCTGGTGTTCCTGCTGCTGGCGCCGGAAGGCGCCGGCGCCGATCACCTGAAGGCGCTGGCGCGAATCGCACGCCTGTTGCGCGACCAGGACGTCGCCAAAAAATTGCGCGCCTCGCGTGACGCGCAGGCGATCTATTCGGTACTGGCCCTGCCGCCGGCGAGTGCGGCGTAAGGTTTCCCTCGCTTCACCTCCCGCAAGCGGGGGAGGGAGCGCAGTGCCTTTCGTCGACGCAACGCGATCCAATCTCATGCGGTCTACAGACCGAGATCAACCGGCGGCTCTTTGAGGCGCAATACAACGACCAGGCCGGGGATTGGCGACTTGCGCAGATACTCGTGGGACTCACGTCGCAACAACTCGACGCAGAGCCCATGCTTCGCCGCGGTCCGCCTCACATAACCGCTGCCGTGACGAAAGCATCCGCCCTGTGCGAGGCCGGTGAGCGTACCGATGGCCATGGCATCCGGATCGTCGTCGTTGGGAAAAACCGTGAAGGCAAACAGGCCGTCTGGCCGCAGGCATCGTGCCGCCGCTTCGAAAACGGGGTTGAGATCGCCGAAATGAATCAACGTCGCCGCACTGGCGATGATATCGCAACTCTGGGGGTGGCGGCCGAGATATTCGAGCAGGTCGCCGCGATGCAGTTCGTCATAGACCTTTTTCCGGCGCGCCTGCGCAAGCATGGCTTCCGACATGTCGATGCCGACCAGATGATCGGCCTTTGCCCGAACAAGCTCGCCGACCAGGCCGGTGCCGCAACCGGCATCGATGATCGTATCGACGCGGCCGCAGTTCAATTCATCGAGCGCAGCAACGACAAGCCGATGGCCCTGGTAGCCGGTCGGGCCTGTTGACCCCTGATCCCATTTATCCGCGCGCGAAGCGTATATCTGCGCGACGTGCTGATCGGATGCGCGTTCAGGCAACGCGCCGCCGACGGTCGCCAGCAGCATCGCGATCTCATCCTTGTCGGCGGGGTGGAGCGAAAGGTGGGTTTCAAAACATGCCCGAGCCCCATCGGGGCAACCTGCCCGCGCGAGCAGAATGCCAAAGTTCTTGTGGGGGAATCCCGTTGCGGTCTCCGCCCGTGCCAGGATTTCGGCCTGCGCGAAGGCTTCCACGATTTTTCCCTGATCGACCAGCGCAATGCCGAAGTCAACGCGGGCCTGCCAATGCCATGGATCGATCTGCAAGACCTTCAGATAGCTGAGCTCGGCCGCGCCATATTCTCCGAGATGTCTGAGAGCGAGGGCGAGACCAAGGTGAGCCTCGGCAAGATCGGGATTCAGTGAAATGGCTTGCCGGTACAGGACCGCAGCTTCCTGAAACTGATTTTGTGCAGCCAGGGCCAAGGCGAGATTGAACACGACGGTGGCATCCGTCGGTTTAAGCTTGATGGCGCGAACAAAATGCGCTGTCGCCTCCGCAAGGCGGCCGGTCTTTTGCAGGATGCTGCCGAGATTGGTGTGCGCTTCGACATAGGCTGGATTCAGCGCGATCGCTTCACGGTATTTTTGTTCGGCGTCGTCGAGCCGTGCATTCAGTTGGTAGAATTCAGCGAGCCTCGCGAGGTCTTTTGGATTCTTGCTTTTTGATATGCCTCGACGCTGCGTGCGATTCATGAATGCATCCCCTGATGAGCGCATCTGGGAGCATTATGGTTAGTGAAGCGTTAATGCGCGTTTCTGTCGGCCGGCATCCGACACGGACCGGAATTGGCCAATAAAAAACGCGGGCTCGTCCCGATCAAATCAAGGACAAGCCCGCGTGCACGAATTCTGGTTTGCCACGTTCAGTGAACCGGCAAGGGCCGGGTCAGTAACACCGGCGGAGGCCGGATCAGTGATACCAGCAAGCGCTGGATCAGTGACACCGGCAAGGGCCGGTTCAGTGAACGCTGACCGCCTGCAACTCGTTGCTCCATGCGTTGGCGATCGCCGCTTCGCGGCTATCGGTGAGCATGATCGGCGTGCCGTCGGCGGCGTGGAGCGCGAACAGTTTCAGTCCCGGCGCTATCTTCGGCGCCTGGGGAAAGAGCCCGGGCACGTCCTCGGAACGGATCTGCTTCACATAGGCGATATGGCCCTCGCCCAGGGTTGCCAGCGCCTCGGTGGAAACGCTTTCCGCTTCGAACACTACATTACCTTCAGTCATGGTCTCGACTCCTCTGTCAGACTAAGCGGTCGAGTCCGCTACTCGTTCCATTATTCGTGTTCATTGATAGCGATTGTCTTAACGATCTTTTCCGGCTCGGGCCGGGCCAGATCGATCGACAACAGCCCGTTTTTCAAGTCCGCGCCCAGCACCTGCATCCCCTCCGCCAGCACGAACGTGCGCTGGAAGTGGCGCGCGGCGATGCCGCGATGGATGTATTGCCGGGCCTTGTCGTCCTGCTGGCGGCCCCGGATCACGAGCTGGTTTTCCTCAATGGTTACATCGAGTTGGTCGCGGGTAAACCCCGCCACCGCCAGCGTGATCCGCAGGCGTTCGGGCTGGCCGCTGTTACGGTCGCACCGCTCGATATTGTAGGGAGGATAACCGTCGGCGCCTTTGACGACGCGATCGAGCGCACGCTCAATCTCGTCGAACCCCAAAAGGAACGGACTGGATAACGAAGGAACACGAGACATTACAAAGTCCTCTCGAAGCGACTTTGAGGGGCCCTTGCGGCGCCCCATTTTGGGCCGGCCGGCGGATCTGCCGTCCGGTCAACAGCGAATATGGGGGTGATTTGCGGGGGGTGCAAGCCTCTGTAGAACCGCGACAAAATGGCCATGAGTGTCATTCCGGGGCGATGCAAAGCATCGAACTACGATGTGCACTCGCACATCGGAGAATCTCGAGATTCCGGGTTCATTCGCTTCGCGATGCCCTGGAATGACGGTGTTAACGATCGATCCGTTCACGTCCGTCGGCGCTGAACAGATGCAGCTTTTCCCGCGGCGCGGCCGCCCTGATTCGCTCGCCGATCGCTGGCGCGATGGCGCCGGGAATCCGAACGATGACCTCGCCCGGCGGCAGGTCGCCGGGGTTGGCGGCAACGCCCTGCAGCTCGTGCTGGCGGGTGCCGTAGATGAAGGTCTCGGCACCGACGCGCTCGATCGCTTCCACGGTGAGGTCGAGCGCAATGCCGCCCGCGATCGTCTCGCGCGAAATGACGAAGTCTTCAGGGCGGATGCCCAGAATACCGGCATCGCCATTGCCGCTGATCTCGGCCGCGATTTGCGATCTGATTTCATCGGCCCGCAACGGCATCAGATTCATCGGCGGCGCGCCGATGAAGGAAGCGACGAAGGTGGTCGCGGGCTTCTGGTAGATCTCGAGCGGGTTGCCGATCTGCTCGACCCGGCCGCCGTTCATCACCACCAGGATGTCGGCCAGCGTCATCGCCTCGAGCTGGTCGTGCGTGACATAGATCGATGTCGTATTCAGGCGGCGTTGCAGTTTGCGGATTTCGACGCGCATCGCGATGCGCAGCTTGGCGTCGAGATTGGACAGGGGCTCGTCGAACAGAAATACTTTCGGCTGCCGCACGATGGCGCGGCCCATCGCGACGCGTTGGCGCTGGCCGCCGGAAAGCTGCCGCGGCTTGCGGTCGAGCATCGCGCCGAGCTCGAGAATGCGGGCGGCTTCCTGGACGCGGGTGTCGATCTCGGGCTCCGGCATACGGCGGTTGCGCAGGCCGTAAGCCATGTTGTTGTAGACGCTCATATGCGGATAGAGCGCGTAATTCTGGAACACCATGGCGATGTCGCGCTCGGCCGGCTCGATCTGGTTGACGACGCGCCCGCCGATATCGATCTCGCCCCCGGTAATGGTCTCAAGTCCCGCCACCATCCGCAGCAGCGTGGACTTGCCGCAGCCGGAGGGGCCGACCAGCACGCAGAACTGGCCGTCGCCGACCTCGAAGTCGATGCCCTTGATGGCCTCGAAACCGCCGACATAGGTCTTGCGGACGTTGCGGAGGGTGACGTTGGCCATTTCTGTCCCTACTTCTCCGTCTCGACCAGTCCGCGCACGAACAGGCGCTGCATGAACACCACCACCGCGATCGGCGGCAGCATCGCCAGAATCGCGGTTGCCATCGCGAGCTGCCATTCAGCCAGCTCGTCGGTCGTGACCAGCATCTTCTTGATGCCGGTGACGATGGTCTGCATCGAATCCTGCGTGGTGATGAGCAGCGGCCACAGATATTGATTCCAGCCATAGATGAACTGGATCACGAACAGCGCCGCAATCGTCGTGATCGACAGCGGCAACAGGGTATCCCAAAAAAAACGAAACGGCCCCGCGCCGTCAATGCGTGAAGCTTCCAGCAACTCCTCCGGTATCGTCATGAAGAACTGCCGGAACAACAACGTGCCGGTGGCCGAGGCGATCAGGGGCAGGATCAGTCCGGCATAGGTGTCGAGCATATGCAGGTCGGACACCACCTTGTAGGTCGGATAGATGCGCACTTCGACCGGCAGCATCAGCGTGACGAAGATGATCCAGAACGCGGTCTTGCGGAACGGAAAGCGGAAATAGACCACGGCATAGGCGGACAGGATCGAGATGAAGATCTTGCCCACCGCAATCCCGGTCGCGGAGATGAACGAATTCATCAGCATGTGGCCGACCGGCTCACGGCTGGTGCGCGATCCCCCGACAAAGACGGCGCGGTAATAGTTCTCCAGCGTACGGCTTCCCGGCGAAAGCGGCATGTGGCCGCCGACCACGGTCGCGGCATCATGGGTCGAGGCGATCAGCGCCAGATACACCGGAAAGGCGACGATGAAGACGCCGAGCGTCAGGATGGCGTAGGCGATGATATCGTTCCACGGGCGGTGCTCGACCATCAGTATTGCACCCTGCGCTCGACATAGCGGAACTGGATCGCGGTCAGCGCGATGACGATGACCATCAGCACCACGGATTGCGCGGCCGAGCCGCCAAGGTCGCCGCCGAGCCGTCCATCCGCGTAGACCTTGTAGACCATGGTGGTGGTCGCGCCGGCCGGCCCGCCGCCGGTCACGGCATCGATGATGCCGAACGTATCGAAGAACACATAGACCACGTTCACGACCAGCAGGAAGAAGGTGGTCGGCGACAGCAGCGGGAAGATGATGGTCCAGAACCGCCGCATCGGCCCCGCGCCGTCGATCGCGCCGGCTTCGATGACGCTTTTGGGGATCGACTGCAGCCCTGCCAGGAAGAACAGGAAATTGTAGGAGATCTGCTTCCACACCGCGGCCATCACCACCAGCGCCATGGCGTGGTTGCCGTTCAGAAGCGGATTCCAGTCAAAGCCCATTGCGCGCAGCGGCCGTGCCAGCGTGCCCAGCGAAGGCTGGAACATGAAGATCCAGAGCACGCCGGCCACGGCAGGGGCGACCGCGTAGGGCCAGATCATGAAGGTCTTGTAGGCCGGTGCGGCCTTGAGATTCTTGTCGGCCTGGGTGGCAAACAACAGCGCGATCGAGAGCGACAACGCGGCGACCAGTGTCGAGAACACCACCGTCACCAGCATGGCCTTGTAATATTCGGGTTGCGCGAACAGCGCCTGATAATTCTCCATGCCGATGAATTCGGAACTGAGCCCGAACGCGTCCTCGCGCAGGAACGATTGCCAGAGCGCCTGGCTCGCGGGCCAGTAGAAGAATACGAATGTGATGATGAGCTGCGGCACCAGCAGCAGATACGGAAGCAGCTTGTTATTGAAAAAGGCGGACTTTTCCATTCAGGCAGTCTTGTTCGCCAAGGCGGGCTTGGCCTTCCGTGTGATGCGAGACCGGCCCCCTCCCCGAAGCGGAGAGGGAGCCTTCTCGACAGCTTACTTTGCGGTCTTTTCGAACGTACGCAACATCGCGTTGCCGCGCGAGACTGCCGCGTCAAGCGCTTCCTTGGCGGTTTTCTGTCCGGCCAGTGCGGCTTCGATTTCCTCGGCCCAGATGTCGCGCATCTGCACCATGTTGCCGAAGCGCAGGCCGCGCGAATTCTCGGTCGGCTCCTTGTTGGTGAGCTCCTTGAGCGGCGTCTGCAGGATCGGGTTCTTTTCGTAGAAGCCGTCCTTGACCGTCTTTTCGTAGGCGGCCTTGGTGATCGGCAGGTAACCCGATTCCTGGTGCAGCTTGGCCTGGCGGTTGGTGTCGGACAGGAAGGTGAAGAACTTTGCCACGCCCTTGTATTCTTCGGGCTTCTTGCCGCCCATCACCCACAGTGATGCGCCGCCGATGATCGAATTCTGCGGTGCGCCCTGGACATCGGGATAGTAGGGCATCGGCGCCGAAGTAAAGTCGAATTTGGCAGTGCCTTTTGCCGTTGCGTAATAGCCCGACGAGGTCAGGAAGATCGCGCATTCGCCGGAACCGAAACGGCCTTCGCTGGCGCTGCCGCGGCCGGAATAGTCGTAGGTCTTGTCCTTCTGCAGGTCGATCAGGTTCTGCAGATGCTTGATGTGCAGCGGCGAGTTGAATTTCAGCTCGGTGTCGAAGCCGTCCAGCCCGTTGGCCTTGGTGCCGATCGGCACGTTGTGCCAGGCGGAAAACTGCTCGATGTGCGCCCAGGATGCCCAGGCATTGGAGAAGCCGCAGGTGGTGTGGCCGGCCGCCTTCAGCTTCTTGGCGGCATCGAACACCTCCGGCCAGGTCTTCGGGATTGCGGCAACTCCGGCCTTCTTCAATTCATCCTTGTTGATCCACATCACCATCGATGACGAGTTGAAGGGAAACGACAGCATGTCGCCCTTCGAGGTCGAGTAGTAGCCGGTGATGGCGGGGAGATAGGCCTTCGGGTCGAACGGTTCGCCGGCCTCCTTCATCAACTGGTAGACCGGTTTGATGGCGCCTTTGGCGCTCATCATCGTCGCGGTGCCGACCTCGAACACCTGCATGATGTGCGGCGCGGTGCCGGCGCGGAACGCGGCGATGCCGGCGTTCATGGTGTCGGGATAGCTGCCCTTGTAGGACGGCACGACCTTGTAGTCGCTCTGGCTGGCGTTGAATTCCTCGGCGAGCTTGTTGACGATGTCGTTGTTGCCGCCGGTCATGGCGTGCCACCATTGGATTTCAATCACCGCATGCGCAGGCGATGCACCAAATGCAAGCGTGAGAGCCACCGCTGCAGCAACGCCGAATTGTCGAAAAGCCATCAAATTCCTCCCGGTTGAACCGTCATCATCATGACGCGCCTAACAGCGCCGGATGACGTGCAAATGACGGTATAAGCGAAAGGACCGTAGGCGGGAAGTATTGGCCGGGGTAGCCGGAAAATAGGCGAAGGCGGCCCGGATGCTGCTCAGCGCGCTTCTCTTGCGGCGTGGCGCGCTGCTGATCTGCTGGTGGTCCGGGGCCCATGTTTTGGGCTCAGGCCACCTTACCGCTTCCGTTCGGTCCCGCACACCACGCCCTTGGCGATCAGGCCATCGATCTCGTCCCTGGAATATCCGAACTCGGCCAGCACCTCGGCTGAGTGCTGGGAAAATTTCGGCGGTGTACGGCGCAGGCTCGGCTTGCTGCGCTCCAGCCGGATCGGCGAAGCGACGCCCTTGTACCAGTCCTTTTCGATGACATCGCCGCGATGGAGGGTATGGGCGTTGGTCAGCGCCTTGTCGATCGACCGCACCGGACCCGCCGGCAAGCCGGCGGCGAGCAGGCGGTCGCACAGCGGCTCCGCGTCGTGTTGGCTGAACACGGCGGCGAGCTCGGCGCGGAGCGCCTCGCGGGTGGGGGTGGGGTCCTTGTTGCGGGCAAACCGCGGATCGGTGCCGAGCTCGGGCTTGCCGATCTCCTTGCAAAGCTTGCGGAAGGTGCCGTCATTGCCGACGCCGATGAAGATGTTGTCGGTCCGGGTCGGGAAAATCGCGTAGGGAACGAGGTTCGGATGCTCGTTGCCGGTGAGGCTCGGCGGCTTGCCGTGCATGAAATAATTCGCGGTGTGCGGATGCATGATGGCAAGGCCGGTTTCATACAGCGTGGTCTCGAGGAATTGCCCGAGGCCGGATTTCTGCCGCTCCGCCAGCGCCATCAGGATGCCGATCGCCGCATAGAGCCCGGTCGAGATATCGACCAGCGGCACGCCGATGCGCATCGGTCCGCTTTGCGGCGAGCCCGTCGCCGCGATCATGCCGGTCATGGCCTGGATGATCGCGTCATAGCCGGGATTGCCGCCGCGCGGGCCGTCGGCGCCGAAGCCGGAAATCCGGCAGTGCACGAGTTTCGGAAATTTTTCGCGCAGCACGCCATGGCCGATGCCCCATTTATCGAGCGTTCCCGGTTTGAAATTCTCGATCAGGACATCGGCGCTCTCCAGCATCTTCAGCAGCACCGCGCGTCCGCCTTCCGAGGCGAGGTCGAGCCCGATCGAGCGCTTGTTGCGGTTGATGCCGACGAAATAGGCCGCGTCCTCCTCGTGGAACGGGGGTCCCCAGTCGCGCACCTCGTCGCCGGCCGGCGGCTCGACCTTGATCACATCGGCGCCGTGGTCGGCGAGGATCTGCGTGCAATAGGGCCCGCCAAGGACCCGCGTCAGGTCGATCACGCGCAATCCCGTCATCGCACCGGCAGTGTTGTCTGTGGCCATGGTCATCTTCTTGGGCGTTTTCTTCTGGGGTTTCTTGAAGTTTCGTTGACGCCATTAAGCATCAGAGCCGCTTCTTCGCAAATGCCCGGCCGGAGTGGGATTTGAGATATTTTTCGAATGCCAGCGCCTTGTACTTATCGGGAAAGGCGCAATACCAAACCAATTTCCAAGGTTTGAATTTTGCGGTGTGGCTAGACTTGCCGGCATTGTGTTCGGGTAGGCGCCGCTTCAAATCCTCAGTTGCGCCCGTGTATTCTTGCTCTGGAAAGTCGATGCTGCGGATGATGTAGACGTACCACATGGGCGCTCACACGGCGTGCGAGCTTGAATGGTAGATGGTATTGGACAATCTCTCCAGCCCATCGTCGCCCTTCGGGTTATGTCCGGGCACCACGCTTCGCCCTTCGGACATCGCGCGGCTGCGCCACGCGTAGCTGAAGGCGAACATCAAAGAGGTAGTTGGATAGCCGGTTTCGTGTGCGTCTCAGCCCGTCGTCGCCCTTCGGGCTATGCCGGGCACCACGCTTCGCCCTTCGGACATCGCGCGGCTGCGCCACGCGTAGCCCGAAGGGCGAACATCAAAGAGGTAGTTAGG
>LNAP01001230.1_pt1 | contig 27606 bp, 24 predicted proteins | sample 602601 | NCBI WGS metagenome assembly LNAP01 (sample SAMN02440304, study PRJNA202911) | soil metagenome | biome: Subtropical and temperate rainforests or woodlands; isolation source: soil samples (1 kg each in a 20% v/v slurry with milli Q water) were... ... | reverse complement strand
TTTGCTTCACCCATTCGGTGACCTCGATAAATCGGTTGAAATTGGCTCCCAGTCTAGCTTGTAGCCGGTTTGTACACTGTCAACTGCCGGAAATAGGTTGATGCTGTATGAATGGCCGGGCAATGTGCGTGAAGTCGAAAACGTGGTCGAGCGCGCGATTATTTTGTCTGCCGAAGGCGGTGCGATGGATGTGGGGCATTTGCCTGTGGCCTTGATTACGGGTGCAGGTGCCTCGCGTTTGCCGGCAAGCGCGTATGGCAGGCTGGCTGCAGGAATCGCCTCGCCTGGAATGGACGTGCCGCTTGCAAGACGCCATGCCGTGAATTCTGCAGGGGAAATGACGGCCGCTGCTTTGCAGGCGGCATTAACCCGGCATCGGGGTAATTTGTCAGCCGTGGCCCGGGCCTTGGGCATTACCCGTGCGCGCGTGGCGTATCAGGCAAAGAAGCTGGGTATGGATGCGATTTTGCGCGGCAGAACATGAGTTGCAGGCAAGACGGCCTGCCCAAAAGGGTTTTGCGCCGTCTTGCCAGCGCCGACTTTTCGCATGTGGGCCTAGGCAAGCCTAGGCAGCGGCGTGGATGAATTACTTTTTGCCAAACAAGCCAGTCTCTGTTGGGTTGATCAAGTCCGGCGTTGTCCAGCCCGTCAGGTCATATTCATTCAAGCACGCATCGACAAAACCCTTCATTTTGTCTATTTGGCCGGTGGCTGTGGCGTAGCCTAGCGATTGAATGCGAATGTCTTCGTGGTTGCCTGCGTAGTTGCGCTCGTAGAGCTCGTGGCGGCTGCCAAACTCGGTGCCGATTGAATCCCACAGGAGTTTCAATATTTTGACCCGTTGTTCGGCGTCAATCCCATTGGAGCCGCGAACGTAGCGATCCAGATAAGGACGCGTGTCAGGATTGAGGAAATCGGCGGCATGCGATGGCAAGTAGACGAGCGCAGCGCCCAGGTCTTTTTCGATCAAGTCCTTGATCATGGGGTAAGCCATGGGCGCAAAGACGCGATACGCGCTGGCGGCTTCATTATTCACTTGCACTGAATCCTTGCCCCAGGGCTCCGGGTTGCGCGCCATGGCTTCCGACAAGCTCCAGAACAGGTTGCGCCAGGCCAGGACTTCTCCAATGCGGCCTTGCACGCCGCGAAACTCATTCACGCCAGTGGTCTCGGTGGCCTTGATGAACAGGCCGGTGATGAAATCGAGTTTCACCGCCAGGCGCGTACAGCCGTGAAAAATCGCACGTGACATAAAGCCGGAGCCAAAGATGAAATTATTCACCACGTTAATGTCACGGTAGGCGAAGACGTTTTCCCAGGGCACGAGCACTTTATCGAGCACCAGCACAGAATCGTTTTCGTCCATGCGGCTGGAGAGCGGGTAATCAAACGGCGTGCCCATGACGGCAGCAGCGTATTCGTAAGAGGTGCGGCAGATGATTTTCAGGCCCGGGGAATTCATCGGCAGGGTGAAAATCACCGCAAAGCGCGGGTCTTTGATCGGCACACCGTACAGGCCGACAAAGTTTTGATGCGTCAGGGCGGAATTGGTCGCCACCACTTTCGCGCCTGAAACGATGATGCCCGCATCGGTTTCACGTTCCACATGCACGCAAATGTCTTCAATTTCAGACGAGCCCTTGTTGCGGTCAATCGGCGGGTTAACAATGGCATGGTTCCAGTAGAGAAGATTTTCCTGGGTTTTTTTATACCAGCTGCGCGCATTGCGCTCATATTCGCCAAAAAAATCCGGCATGGCGCCCATGGCGGCAATGAAACTGGCTTTGTAATCCGGCGCGCGGCCTTGCCAGCCGTAGCCGATGCGCTGCCAGGCAGCAATCGCATCGCGCGATTTGAGTAGATCATCGGCACTTTTCGGCGCCTTGAAAAATGGGTGCGTGATGCCGCCACTGCCCGTATCGGTCGGCACAGCCAACGGGCTATTCCTGGCTGGGTTCTGCATGGCGTCGTACAGCCTGGCGGTCATGCGCGCAGAATTACGAAAGGCTGGATGGCTAGCCACATCCTTGACGCGCTCGCCAAAAATATACACTTCACGCCCATCTTTCAGGCTTTCCAGATACTCGTCGCCCGTCATTGGGCGGGTTGTCGCGGGCTCTCCAGCAGCACGTGTTTTTTGTGTCATGGGCTACCTCATCGTCTGAAGGCAAGGCTTATCAGTACAGCAGGGATGATGAAAGACCCGCAACGCTGGGGATGCGGGTGATTGGGCAGGGAAATGCGCAGGTTTTTTAAGCGTGCAGCTTGGCCAGGCTATCAATGCCTGTGTTGTAAATGCCTTCCATCATGGGGGTGACAGCCGACTCAGGCACGCCATCAAGGATAAATGTGGATGTCCAATGCACATTGCAGCGATTATTCCCGAGGTCTTTTACGGTAATGGTGCCCAGGTAATCCCTGAATGGCACGGGTGCTTCGACAATACTGTAGCGCTGGGTACAGGTCGCGTCATCGTTGCCAACCAAGCGTTCTGTGAACACTGCTTCGCCTTGCTTTAACTGACGTGTGCTACCGACGGTGTTATTGGATTTGGCGATAATTTCAAACATTGGCAAGATGCTGGTAACGGCGTCAAAGTCTCGGATCGCTGCCCAAACTGCCTCAGCAGGCGCCGTAATATCGCGGCTTACGGTCACGGTGGTTTTTTGCTCACTCATTGAAATCTCCTCTTTTTATGGATTTTTTATGGTACGCCGTAAGCTACGCTTTTTTTCATGGCTCACGGCGGTGTTGGCAGCATGTCTAAAGGTGCTGCCTAACACGGATGCTTGATGCTTAAGCAGATGGAATCAAGCCCTCTGCCATGAGTGCGGCTTGTACGGACGGGCGCATGAAGATGCGGCCATGGTATTCCTTCAAGGCCGGCCACTTGCCAATATCCAGACCAACGTACTGGCCCCAGCCCAGAACGGTGAAGAGGTAAGCGTCGGCAATGGTGAAGTTCTCGCCCAGCAGGAACTGCTTGCCAGCGAGTTGCTTGGCTACATATTCCAGACGGCGCTCAATGTTTTCTAACGAAGCCTTTTTCCAGTCCTCAGAAGCAGCGGGGTTGAACAAAGGGGAAAAGCTTTTGTGCAATTCGGTGCTAATGAAGGCAAGCCATTCTTGCAGACGATAACGTTCCAGCGTGCCGTTGGCGGGCGCCAGCTTTTTTTCTGCTACGCGGTCGGCCAGGTATTGATTGATTGCCGGGCCTTCGGTCAGCACTTGGCCGTCGTCCAGCACGAGGGCAGGGACATAACCTTTGGGATTGATTTCACTGAAGTCCTTGCCAGAGAGGGTCATGCGGCTACCGCGCAGATCAATGGCTTCTGAATCGTAAGTAAAGCCACCTTCTTCGAGGATGATATGTGGTGCAAGGGAGCAAGCGCCAGGCGCATAATACAATTTCATAATGAATCTCTCCGAGGTAAGTTGTAGAACGGTTGAATACCAAAATTAGCGGTAAAACAATGGTTCAATCGGGCAAGGCTGCATATGCTGCAGTGCCAATTGAAGTTTTTATTCTATATCGTATCCATCCTAAAACATGAAAATTGAAAAGCCGATACAAGCTGAACCCAAGCCTGTCATTTCTTGCCAGCTAGCGTCCAGGCCTGAATGTGCCAGTCGGTAAATCGTTTGGGTTATCAACATCGGCAAGAATGCCTGGGTCATCGCAATCAATTAGCGCAATCTCGGTTGCATGTTTTACCAATAGGCCGCGGGCGCCTTGGTCGCCAGACAGGGCGCGAAGTGCCTCACCGAATACCGCTGAAAAACCCACCGGATGGCCGCGTCGTCCTTGATAAACTGGCGCTGCGATGGTGTTGCCATTTTGCAATGCGGCTAGCACCCTGGCGATGGTCGCGGGCTCGATGAAGGGCATATCGGCCAGCGTGATCAGCCAGCCTTTTGCTTCTTGCGTGGCGGCAATGCCCGTAGCGATACTTAACCCCATGCCGTCTGCAGCGAACGCCGGATTTTTTGTTGCGGCAAGCGTGATTGTTTGTATTCCCTGCGCTGCGAGTTGCGCGATGAGATCGTGCTGATCGGGCCGCACCACCACGATGGTATCGGGCAGCACATGCTGCAAGGTGATAGCGCTAACGCAGGCCATCGGTTGTCCATCTACCAGCGGGTGCATCAACTTGTCCGCACCGAAGCGTCGCGAGTGACCCGCAGCGAGTAAGATTCCGCAGTAGCCGCTAGGTTTGCTCACGATCGTCGCTTATCGTATTGGGCAGGTATTTGCGGCGGTTGTGGTTGTCTTTTGTTCACCGATGGGGCTTTGCATACCATGCCTGACAGCCGTCATTTCGGCCAAAATCGACACCGCAATTTCGGCTGGCGTGCGGCTGCCGATAGGCAAACCGACCGGCCCGTGCAGGCGATTCAATTCTTCCAGGCTGAGATCAAAATACTGGCCTAGCCGTTCTTTGCGCTTGGCTGTGTTCGTGCGTGAGCCGAGCGCGCCGACGTAAAAGGCAGGGGATTTGAGGGCTTCCAGCAACGCCAGGTCATCGAGCTTGGGGTCGTGTGTTACGGCAACGATCGCCGTGCGCGCATCAGGGATGAGGGCAAGCACCGCATCATCCGGCATGTCTGCCACCAACTGCGTATTGGTGACTTGCCATGCGGCGCGGTATTCTTCGCGCGGATCGCATACGATAACAGCATAATCAAGTGCTTGTGCCATGCTGGCAAGATAGTGGGAAATTTGCCCGGCACCGATAATCAATAGCCGCAGCTGCGGGCCGTGCAGGGTGACTAGACGCTGCTCGTTCCAGATCAGCGTGTCTTGGGCGGTGGCGTCGGCAAGTGTTACCTGGCCTGTGGCGAGGTCAAGCGTGCGGGCGGTTAGTTCACCTTTTCCTGTACGCGCTAACAGCTGCTGCAGGGCTTGGACATCGGGTGAGGTTTCGATCACCAGGCGCAGCGTGCCACCACAAGGCAAGCCAAAGCGCGCGGCTTCTTCGCGCGTCACGCCGTAGGTAACAATGTCCACGACGCGGTGTTCATTTTTCGTGAGCAGACCCTTACGCACACGCTGCACGAGGTCATCTTCAATACACCCGCCAGAGACGGAACCGGTCAGTACGCCATCATCGCGCACTGCAGCCCAAGCACCCGGCGGGCGTGGTGCAGAACCCCAGGTGGCGGCAACCGTCACCAGCATGATGCGATGCCCGGCGAGCTGCCAGTCAATTGCGATGCGCAATACCTGCAAATCAGAGCTATCCATAGACTCGTCGGATGATTACGCCGGCTTGGTGACGCCCAACTTGAACGGCAGTTGCCGCAAGCGCTCCCCCGTGGCGGCGAATAGCGCATTCGCTACGGCAGGCGCAACGACCGGTGTGCCGGGTTCGCCAACGCCTGTGGGTGGGGCGGCGGAGGGCACGATGTGTACTTCAACGCGCGGCATTTCGTGCATGCGCAAGGCAGGATAATCGCCGAAATTGGATTGCTCAACGCGCCCTTCATTCAAGGTGATCTCGCTATGCAAGGCAGCACTCAGGCCAAAGCCGATACCGCCTTCCATTTGCGCGCGCACCACGTCCGGATTCACGACAATGCCGCAATCCACGGCGCAAACCACGCGATCGACCTTGAAGCTGCCGTCGGGCTTGACGGTCACTTCGGCCACATTGGCGACATAGCTGTTAAATGATTCATGCACAGCAAAACCGCGGCCGCGCTTCTCGCCCGCTTGGCCGGGTTTCAAGGGTTTATCCCAGCCGCTGGCGCGCATGGCCAAGTCAATCACGCCCAGATGACGCGGATGCCCAACGAGTAATTGGCGGCGATACGCGATGGGGTCTTGTTGGGCAGCAGAAGCTAATTCATCGACAAAGGATTCAATGGCAAACGCCGAATGCGTCGAGCCGACAGAACGCCACCACAAAACCGGCACGCCTAAATTGGGTGTGTGCAGCTCAACATCGAGGTTAGCGGTCGCATAAGGCAGATTGACCGCGCCTTCGACCGAGCTTTGGTCAATGCCGTCTTTGACAAGCATTTCCAGCGCGGTGCCTTTCAGAATGGATTGCCCGACGATGCGTTGCTGCCAGGCCACGAGATTGCCCTCGCTATCCAGCCCGGCGGTGATACGGTGCATGAATTTTGGCCGGTAGTAGCCTGCGCGCATATCGTCTTCGCGCGTCCAGACGAGTTTCACCACGGCTGGTTTGCCCGGCTGCCTGATGGCCTTGGCAATGCTCGCGGCCTCTAATGGATAGTCCGACTGGGTATTGGAGCGGCGGCCAAAGCTGCCGCCGGCGAATAGCGTATTGATTTTGATTTGTTCAGGCGTGAGGCTCAGTGCTGCGGCCAGTTTGTGTTGATCGTTGGTATGGCCTTGCTCGCCGTTCCAAACCTCGCAGCCAGCGTCATCCAGCCGGATCACGCAGTTCATCGGCTCCATGGCGGCGTGGGCAAGGTAGGGCAGGCTGTAGTCGGCTGTTAATTGCTTGGCTGCTGTTTTTAATGCCGTCTCGCCATCCGCTACGGCGGGGAGAGCGTCTTTTGCTCGACCGCCTTGTAGTGCCGTTGCTCCATCAGCGCCGACTTTTTTGGCGAGGGTGCCTGGTTTATCCAGCAGCGCCTGGTATTGCGTGGTGATGTCAGCCGTGCTCTGGCGAAACGCGTCGGTTTCATCCCACGCCACAGTCAAGGCGTCGCGCCCTTTTTTTGCTGACCAGAAGTCCTTGCCCAGCACAGCGACACCCGTTGGAATCTGGATGACATCAGCCACGCCTTTGACTGCCTTGGCGCGCGCAGCATCAAAACTTTTGACTTTCGCGCCAAAGCGCGGTGGGTGCGCTACCACGGCAGTGAGCATGCCGGGCAGATGGATATCCTGTGTGTAAATCGCGCTGCCATTGATTTTGGCTTTGCTGTCGGTGCGCGGTACATGCTTGCCGATAAACACAAAATCCTTCGGATCTTTGAGTTTTACCTCTTGCGGCACGGGCAATTGGGCCGCTGCTTCAACCAGCTCGCCAAAGCGCGCCTTGCGGCGAGATTCGGGGTGGGAGACAACACCTGCGCGCACAACGAGGGATTCGGGTGCGACCTGCCAGCGCTGTGCGGCGGAGCTCACCAGCATGGCGCGCGCGGTTGCCCCTGCCTGGCGCATCTGCATGAAAGAATTGGCAATCGAGGTGCTGCCGCCGGTGGCTTGGGTTGGGCCAAAAAATAAATTGTTGTAGCGTTTGGCGTCCGCTGGTGCGGCTTCCACCTGAATCTGCGACCAGGCGGCATCCAGTTCTTCGGCCACCAGTGTGGCTAAGCCGGTGTAAGTGCCTTGACCCATTTCCATATGTTTGGCAATGATCGTCACGCGGTCATCCGTGCCGATACGCACAAAGGCATTCGGGGCGAAGGGTGGCGAGGTTGCCGTAGCGTTGTCTTCTTTACCCGCTTTGCCAGCATGTTTGGCGGCCTGGCTCGCAGGTAAATAAAAAGCCAGGGTAAGCCCCGCGCCCACTTTGAAAAACTCACGGCGGCTGGTGTTGTCAATGCGCGCTGCGCTCTCTGTAGTCATGATATCGCTCCTTCAAGTCAGTGAATGCGCCGCTTCGTGAATGGCTGCGCGAATGCGATGGTAGGTGGCGCAACGACAAATATTGCCCGCCATGGCGGCATCAATATCGGCATCGGTTGGTTTGGGATTGCTGGCAAGGAGCGCCACGGCCGACATGATCTGGCCTGATTGGCAGTAACCGCACTGCACCACGTCCAGCTTTTCCCAGGCGGCTTGCACCGCTTTGGCGGCTTTTTGGCTGGTTTTGCTGATTTTGTTCGTAGTCAAACCTTCGATGGTCGTCACACGTTGCCCCACTGCGGCGGAGACGGGTGTGACACAAGCGCGGGCAGGTGCACCATTGAGCATCACGGTGCACGCGCCACATGCCGCTATGCCGCAAGCGTATTTCGTGCCTGTGAGTTGCAGCGTGTCGCGCAAAGCCCACAGCAACGGGGTATCGGGTTCAACATCCAGCGCGTGGTTTTGCCCGTTGATATTTAATGTCAGCATGCTTGTCTCCTTGTATTAAGGACGATGAGAGAAATGGATTGCAATTTAGCTTGAGCAATTTTCATGTTGATTATTATCCTCTGCCATTGCTTGAGTCATCAAAAAACGTTGTTAAATTTTCTTTAAGGCGGGATTCCATGCTGCGCCCAAAGCGGAGATTGCCGCTTGCTGCTGCGGGTTGCTGTTAGAATGCGCGTCGCGGCGGGTCTCCCCGCATTGTGGAGTGGTGAACTTGGTCAGGTCCGGAAGGAAGCAGCCACAGCTATTTTCTGCAAGTGCCGGGGATCAGGCTCGCCGCCCATCTTTTTTTCATCATTTTCCAGGATTTTGCTTGGTAGAATCAGCCCATGAGCTATCAGGTACTGGCGCGGAAATGGCGCCCTAAATCATTTGCTACCCTCGTCGGGCAAGAGCACGTCGTGCGTGCCTTAACCCATGCGTTAGAGCAAAACCGGCTGCATCATGCCTATTTATTTACCGGTACGCGCGGCGTGGGCAAGACGACTTTGGCGCGCATCATGGCCAAAGCCTTGAATTGCGAGACCGGTGTGACGCCTACACCTTGTGGGGTTTGTTCTGCCTGCACGGAAATTGATAGCGGTCGATTTGTGGATTACATTGAGCTCGATGCCGCATCCAACCGTGGCGTGGACGATATGACGCAGTTGTTGGATCGCGCCACCTATGCGCCCACGGCGGGGCGTTACAAGGTATATGTGATCGACGAAGTCCATCAGCTCTCGGGGCATGCATTTAACGCGATGTTGAAGACCTTGGAAGAGCCGCCTGCCCACGTTAAATTTATTCTGGCCACCACCGACCCGCAAAAAATTCCGGTCACCGTGCTCTCACGCTGTCTGCAGTTCAATTTGAAACAGATGTCGCCTTCCTCCATTGTCGGGCATTTGTCCGAGGTGCTGGTCGCGGAAGGCATGGCCTTTGAATTGCCCGCCTTGCGCCATTTGGCCAAAGGCGCGGCGGGCAGTATGCGCGATGCCTTGTCACTGCTCGATCAAGCCATTGCGCATGGCGCAGGGCAGGTGACGGAAGACGGCGTACGGGCCATGCTGGGCACGGTAGGGGACGAGTATTTGTTTGCCTTGCTCGACGGTCTGGTTGCTCAGGACATTCACGCCATGCTCGCTGTGGCAAAGCAGATGGACGCGGGCAGTTTTTCGTTTGATGGCGGCTTGCAGGCGTTGGCCACGTTGTTTCATCGCATTGCCCTGGTTCAGTTTGCGCCGGACGCATTGCTCGATGAGACGGAAAAGCGTCGCTTGACGGCCTATGCAGAAGTGCTCGATGCGGAGTTTTTGCAGTTGGCTTATCAGATCGTGATTCACGGGCGGGATGAACTGGCCTTGGCACCGGATGAGTACGCTGGTTTTGTCATGACGCTGCTGCGCTTGCATGCTTTTCGGCCTGAGCGGCAGGGGGCGGGCGCTACAATGCCGGTCCAAGCGGCACAGTTCAATACTGCCGCGAGCAGGCTCTCGCCGGTTGTTTCCTCCGCGCAAAAAGTCTCTGCTCCGCATCATATTGCCTCGCCTGTTGTTGCCCCTGCCAACGGTGCACGTGCCGCAATTCCTGTAAATCCTGCCACCCATGTGGCCCGGGCCGCCACAGCCGCCGTCTCACCAGCGCCGACTTTTTTGGATGAACCAGGAATTTCGTTAACGCCACCTGATTCACCTTTTTTTAATGATCAAACGATTAAAGCTGATTCTTTAAGCGCTAGTTCAAGCAAGGGTTCAGCCAGCGAAGACGATGATTGGCACGCCCATGTGGCCAGGTTGTCGCTCACGGGCATGGCCAAGCAATTAGCCCAGCATTGTGAATTGACAGGGCGTACCGAGGCAGCCATTGTGTTGCGCTTGTCACCGACCCATAAACATCTATTGGGCGCAGTACAGCAAGACAAACTGCAAGCGGAACTGCAAAAGCATTTCGGCGGCAGTCCGCGTCTGGAAATTGAAGTGGCGGAACCTGCCAGTACAACCCCTGCCGAGCGTCAGCGCACGGCGCAGCGCGAAAGGCAGGATCGCGCCATTGCTGCGATAGAGCAAGATCCCTTCGTCCGTGAGGTGGTCGATCTGTTTGACGCCGCGATTGATGAATCAACCATTAAACCAGCCAATAAGGAGTAGTCAAAATGATGAAGGGCGGAATTGCCGGCTTGATGAAGCAGGCGCAGAAAATGCAAACCAATATGGCCAAAGCGCAAGAAGAACTGGCGTTGATTGATGTCGAAGGCCAAGCCGGTGCAGGCGCTGTGAAAATCATCATGAACTGCAAGCATGAGATCAAACGCGTGATGATTGACGCTGCGGTCATGGACGATAAGGACATGCTGGAAGACTTGATCGCCGCGGCCATGAACGATGCCAGTCGCCGCGCAGAGGCAGCCTCTGCTGAAAAAATGAGTGATTTTACGGCGGGCATGCAGTTGCCGCCAGGCTTTAAGCTGCCGTTTTGATGGTTGAAGCTTAAATTTCGGGCACACATTTCGAAAAATTAAATGGCCAGTAACGCCAGTCTGGATGAGTTGTTTGACGCCCTGAAAGTGCTGCCGGGCGTCGGCCCCAAAGCCGCACAGCGTATGGCGTATCACTTGCTGCAACGGGATCGGCGCGGGGCAAATCGCCTGGCACGCGCGCTGGATTCCGCCTTGCAAAATCTGCATCACTGCAACCGTTGCAATAACTTTACCGAGCAGGAAACGTGTGATCGTTGTTTGTCACCACGGCGCGACCCTTCCCAGCTATGCATTGTTGAGATGCCGGTTGATCTCAACAGCATGGAGCAAACCCAGGCTTATAACGGGCTCTACTATGTTCTGATGGGTCGCTTGTCACCCTTGGATGGCATAGGGCCGCAAGAGTTGGCTTTTGGCCGCCTGATTGCGAGAGCAACTGACGGCGTGATCAAGGAGGTCATTCTGGCGACTAATTTCACCAATGAAGGTGAGGCAACGGCGCATTACTTGTCTGAATTACTTAATGCGCGAGGCATTCAAGTGAGTCGAATTGCGCGGGGCTTGCCTGTTGGCGGGGAGCTTGAGTTTTCTGATTCTGCCACCGTAGCGCAAGCTCTGCGAGAACGGCGGGGGATGCTGTAGGGTCTTTATATCTCATTGTATTTGTTGAATTATTCTTTCTTAAATTGGGCTTGGTTGATACAAAAGGCTTTAATCTCAAGCGGAGATTCGTTACAATGGGCAGCTTGAGTGAATTTAGTGGTTTTTTCAGTACTTTTTCAGGGAAATCAACATGAGCAATGACGGAAAAGTCGATTGCAGCCGGCGGCGGCTTTTAGTAGCCACCGCAACAATCGGTGGTCTAGGTGGTGTGGCAGCAGCAGTTCCCTTTGTTTCCAGCATGCTGCCCTCCGAGCGCGCCAAAGCGGCCGGTGCGCCAGTTGAGGTCGATATCAGCAAGCTGGCTCCCGGGCAGATGATGACGGTTGAATGGCGCGGCAAGCCGGTGTGGATTATCAACCGCACCAAGGAGCAGTTGGCCAGCCTGAAAGTGACTGACGCCAAGGTGAGTGATCCTAAATCAGAGCGCCATCAGCAGCCTGATTACTGCAAAAACGAAACCCGCTCAATCAAGCCTGAGATTTTGGTGGCTGTCGGTATCTGTACTCATCTGGGTTGCTCGCCTTCCGAGAAATTCAAGACCGGTGCTGAGTCCGGAGTTGACGCTGACTGGCCGGGCGGCTTTGTTTGTCCTTGCCATGGTTCGACTTTCGACTTGGCAGGCCGTGTGTACAAGAATAAGCCGGCGCCAGATAATCTGGAAGTGCCGCCCCATATGTATTTAGGCGATGCGCGCATTGTCATTGGTGAAGATAAGGGAGGTCAGGCATGAGTGCTGTAAACGCCAAACTCAAGGATTTGCTGGGATGGGTGGATGAACGTTTTCCCTTGACCGCCAACTGGAAGGCGCATTTGTCTGAGTACTATGCGCCCAAGAACTTCAATTTCTGGTACTTTTTCGGCTCGTTGGCACTTTTGGTCTTGGTGCTGCAAATCGTCACGGGTATTTTTCTGGTCATGCATTTCAAACCCGATGCCACATTGAATGCAGCCGGTGTGCCGGTGGCTTTTGCCAGTGTCGAGTACATCATGCGCGATGTGCCCTGGGGCTGGTTGATCCGCTACATGCATTCCACAGGTGCTTCGGCGTTCTTTATTGTGGTTTATATGCATATGTTCCGCGGCATGTTGTACGGTTCATACCGCAAACCGCGTGAGTTGATCTGGATTTTCGGCATGTTGATTTTCCTGTGCTTGATGGCCGAGGCTTTCTTTGGTTATCTCTTGCCGTGGGGTCAAATGTCTTATTGGGGTGCGCAAGTGATTGTTAACTTGTTCTCCGCTATCCCCTTCGTAGGCCCTGATCTCTCCATCTGGATCCGTGGTGATTATGTGGTCGGGGACGCCACGCTTAACCGCTTTTTTGCTTTCCACGTGATTGCCGTGCCACTGGTGCTGGTGGGGCTTGTGGCTGCGCATATCCTCGCCTTGCATGAGGTAGGATCAAATAATCCCGATGGCGTTGAAATCAAGAAGAAAAAAAATGCGCAAGGAATTCCTTTGGATGGTATTCCTTTCCATCCTTACTACACCGTGAAAGACATCATGGGTGTGGTGGTATTCCTGATCGTGTTCTCGTTGATCGTGTTTTATGCCCCTGAAATGGGCGGCTACTTTCTTGAGTACAACAATTTCTTCCCGGCTAATCCGTTGCAGACGCCGCCACACATTGCGCCGGTTTGGTATTTCACGCCCTTTTATTCGATTCTGCGTGCCGTGACTTACCCATTGTTTGGCATTGACGCAAAGTTTTGGGGAGTGGTTGCCATGGGCGCTTCAACCTTGATCTTCGCACTCCTGCCCTGGCTGGATCGTAGCCCGGTCAAGTCAATCCGCTATCGCGGTCCGATTTATAAAACCTTCCTGGCTGCCTTTGTGGTTTGCTTTTTTACGCTGGGTTATTTAGGTGTTCTGCCACCTACACCGATGCGTACCTTGGTGTCGCAGATATGCTCGGTGATTTACTTTGCGTTCTTTTTGCTCATGCCTTTTTACAGCAAGCTGGATAAATGCAAGCCAGAACCCGATCGTTTGACCTCTTCAGGACACGGAGCGCACTGATGAAGAAACTATTCATTTCACTTCTTTTTATGCCCGTGCTGGCTTGGGCAAGCGGGGAGGCGTTACATCTTGATCGTGCGCCTAATAAGCTGAATGACAAGGCAGCGCTGCAAAATGGCGCTAAGGTGTTTGTGAATTACTGCTTGAATTGCCATTCCGCTTCCTACATGCGTTACAACCGGCTAAAGGATATTGGCCTCACGGATCAGCAAATCAAAGATAACTTGCTGTTTACGGCAGATAAAGTGGGCGAGGCCATGAATGTCGCCATGTGGCGCGATGAGGCAAAGGAATGGTTCGGCGTTGCGCCGCCTGATTTAACGGTGATTGCCCGTGCCCGTGCCTCTGCGGATGGTTCAGGCGCTGACTGGTTGTACACCTATCTGCGCAGCTTTTATCGCGATAGCGAACGGCCTACCGGCTGGAATAACACCATATTTGCCAATGTGGGTATGCCCCATGTATTGTGGGAGATGCAAGGCGAACAAGTCCTGGGCGCAGATCACAAGCTGAGCTTGGCTACGCCGGGTAAATTAAAGCCTGAAGAATATGACGCGATGGTGGCCGACCTGGTTGGCTTCTTGCAGTACATGGGCGAACCTGCCGCCATACAGCGCAAGAGTCTTGGCTGGATGGTTTTGATTTTTCTAGGTGTTTTATTTGTCTTGTCCTACGCCCTGAAACGGGAATACTGGAAAGACGTTCATTAACTTAATCGGTAATGGCTACTATGGGACATCGGGAAATGAGTGCACTGCCTGTGCGTAAGGTTGTGCGTGATGCAGACTATTCATGGGGTACGAGCGCCATGATGAATTTATATTCGGGAACGACGTGCCCTTTCAGCCATCGTTGTCGCATTGTGTTGTACGAAAAGCAGATGGACTTTCAGGTCATTGACGTAGACCTGTTAAACAAGCCGGAAGAGATGGCCATCATCAATCCGTACAACCACGTGCCTGTGTTGGTTGATCGTGATTTGGTTCTTTATGAATCCAATATCATTAACGAATACATTGACGAGCGCTTTCCCCATCCGCAGTTGATGCCGCCGGATCCACAAACCCGTGCCAAGGCGCGCCAGTTGTTGTTCACCATGGAAAGTGAGCTCTTTAGCCATGTGCCTGTGCTGGAGAAGAACCTGAAAACAGCAGATAAGTCGCGTTTGCATATTCGTGACCGGCTGACGGATTTATCCGGCATGTTCAACAAGCAGAAGTATCTGTTGGCGGATGAGTTCTCCATGCTGGATGTTGCCATCGCCCCCTTGCTCTGGCGGCTTGACCACTATGGTATTGAACTGCCTAAAACCGCTTCATCCATCATGAAATACGCCGAGCGGATTTTCTCTCGTCAAGGTTTTATTGATGCCCTGACGCCAACTGAGAAAGCCATGCGTCGGTAAATTTACAAGGCATCTGCGGTGTGCATGGTTTTTTCATGCGCACCGCAGATTTTTGTTTTTTAATACGCGCAGTAAAAATTTCCATGCAATCCACCAAGCCATACTTTCTTCGCGCCTTGCACGAGTGGTGCATAGATCAAGGTTACACACCCTATCTTGCCGTGGTTGTCGACGAGATGACGCGTGTGCCGATGGAACATGTGAAAAATGGCGAGATTGTTTTCAACGTTGGTTTAGAGGCGACGCATCAACTCTCGATCGGCAACGAGAGCATTACATTTCAAGGCCGCTTTAGTGGCAAAGTATTCCCTGTACTTGTGCCCATTGCCCGCGTGAGTGCAATTTATGCGCGTGAAAATGGAGAGGGAATGTCATTTGAAGTAACAGCGTCTGCACCCGAAGCGTCAGCAGAGGCAGAAAAATCCAAAAAATCCAAAAAATCCAAAAAATCCATTGTCGCTGAGGAAGCAAGCCGATCCTCTACTTTGTCAGCCATATTAAAGACTACGTCAAATGCTGATGCTCCAGCGCTTAGCAAGCCAGATAATGCCCAGTCGCAGCAGACTCAGTGTGGCGATACAGCCACTCGCCCAACGCTTACCCGAATTAAGTAGGTTTATTTCAGCAGCGGGTTGTGTGCGGATAAAGCCCATCGGGGCAATCCCATTTTTGGAATCAAGGCATCACTTGATGTGCCATTAGTGCATTAAGCCCCTTTACTCTGTTTTAACCTGGAAACCTCCGTTTTCCACTTCCAATTTTGTTGAACCTGAACTTTTCTTCTTTTGCGGTTCTCACCTGCCGGGTGATTCCGCTACGCGTCCAATGGCGGTTTCCAGATTTAATTTTTTAAACTGTACCGCTAGATTATCAGGTATTGCCAAGGCTATAAGGCCTGATGTCATCTCCTGTGCCAGAAAATTTCTGGCAAGGCGCAAGCATTGCGCCTGCAAATAGCCGCCCTTGACGAGGCGGCCTGGACGAGGGTTGTTTTTGGCCAATGGCCGCCACGGCGGGGCCGGATACTACGGCGTTGGCCAGCGCTCCCGTCGTTGCGCGGGCACAGGCAGACCCAGGACAACAAATGGCAGAGCGTTGCTGCACCGGGCATGCCAAGGATGGCGACGGCGGCAATGGGCGCAAGACAAACTGCAAGACAAGTTTAGCGTGGGCGGATTTCGGTCACGCCGGGTTAGCCATGCAGGCCAAGGATCAGTTATTCTCCCTTGCTTTGCTGAGTGCTCGATATATATCGGTGTATTGTCGCACTGCGGCATCCCAGCTAAAGTCGGCTTTCATGGCACGGCGCTGCAGCGCTTGCCAGCGGCGGGTATTGCGCCACAGCGCCACGGCGCGGCGGATGCTGTTCATGAATGCGTCCGGCGTGGGGGGGGAGAAAACAAAGCCATTGCCGCACCGTGCTTCGGCAGCATCAATCACCGTATCGGCCAGCCCGCCTGTGGCATGCACAATGGGCGGCGTGCCATAGCGCAGGCTATACATCTGGTTCAAGCCGCAGGGTTCAAAGCGCGAGGGCATGAGGAACAGGTCAGCGCCTGCCTCGATGCGATGCGCCAGTGCTTCATCAAAGCCGATGCGCACGGCAAATTGCCCAGGCCAAAGCTGAGCCATGGTGTTAAAAATCTCTTCCAGCAACGTATCGCCATTGCCCAGTACGGCCAGCTGCACGGGGAGTGCGGCCAGTTCTTCGGCTAGCACGGCAACAAGGTCGAGACCCTTTTGTTCGGTAAAACGGCTAACGATGCCCAGGACAGGCAGGTTCGTGTCGGCCAAGCCCATCTCGACGCGCAATGCCGCTTTGTTGGCCGCTTTGGCAGCGAGCCTTTTGGCGTCATAGGGCGCAGCAAGATACGGGTCGGTGGCCGGGTTCCATTGTGCGGTATCGATGCCATTCAGAATACCGGTCAGGCGGTCGGTGCGGTGACGTAGCAGGCCATCCAGCCCCATGCCCATGGCGGAGGTTTGAATTTCCTGCGCGTATGTCGGGCTGACGGTGGTAATCGCCTCGCTCCACTGCAAACCTGCCTTGAGGAAGGAAAGATAGCCGTGGTACTCCACGCCATCCATCGCCCAGGCATGTTCGGGCAGTTCAAGTTGAGGCAGCAGTTCGTGTGCGTACAAGCCTTGAAAGGCGAGGTTGTGGATAGTGATGACCGATGCAGCAGCCGTTGCCGTCGGCAGGTAATGCTGATAGGCCGGAGCCAGCGCAGTTTGCCAGTCGTTGCAGTGCAGGATGTTCGGCCGCCAGGCGAGTGGGCTGTCACTGCCAGCCAGCAGCGCGGCGACACGGGAGAGTACCCCAAAACGCAAAGCATTGTCCGGCCAGTCAAGTCCATTCGGCCCGAGATAGGGATTGCCCAGGCGCTCGAACCAGTCGCCACATTCGAGCAGATACAGTGGCAGGCCTTGTGCGGAACCTTGATTGATTGTGGCGCTGAGCAAAGTCACGTTGTGGCCGAGCACGGAAAAACCGGCCAGCGGCATAGCGTCTGGGAAGGCGGCTTTGAGTGCCGGATAAGCGGGCACGAGAATGCGGATATCCAGCCTTGCGGCATGCATGGCAGCAGGCAGCGCTGAAGCGACATCGCCGAGTCCGCCGGTCTTGACCCAGGGGGCTAGTTCGGAAACAACAAAAAGGACTTTCATTTTTAATGCCGAATGTGTAGAGGTCATTTCTATAAATCCCGCGTGATCACAGGTGTTGAGCGTTGAATTTCATTTTCTGAAATTTCCGGATTGGATCGCATTTCTGGCTGCTGTTCGTTTTTTTTGCAGGCAATGCCGCAGCAAACGTGGTTCCTGTCTGTTTTCATGCGGTTCCCCGCATTTTTGACGCACCTATCCAATCGACGTCAAATACCTTTTCCCGGATCAGCATCTCAATTCGCGTCAGGTTGCCGGTCAGATTCATCAGCCCCACGCCCATCTTGGCACGCGCTTTGCCAATGCTGCGCAGGAAGAGGTCGCCCATCCTGTTTTCCCTATACCCAAAGACAGGCTCAACACGGGCACGCACCTGTGACTTGGTCGTGGTGCGGGTCTCCTGTGCCTTCGTCAGTGACGTATTGCGGTAACCCCGCCCGTGAATCTGACTCGCGTAGTGGCTTCCGGCAAGACGTTGTGTTTGTTCCTCCGAGTGATATGCACTATCCGCCCACACCCTGTTGCCGCCAACCTTCGTAGCGCGCAGTACGATACCCAGCTTCTGGCGGTTCGGACACGAATTCAAGTCATGCACGCTGGCCTGGTATTGCAGCCGCTCATCGGACAGGTTATGCAGACGCTGCAACATAAGCAGCTTGAACACAGGCATGCGGCAGATGGGGCGGTGTCCGGCGGCGGTCTTGGGTTCTTTGGCGTCGATGCGTTTCATTAGCAGCCGGAAGATTTTCCAGTCAATCACGGCGTCGAGTCGCTCTAGCGGACTGCCCGCTTCACTCAAACTGGGGTAACGATTCTCAAGGTCAAATAAGCTGTTTTGCATAGGAAAAGCATCGCTGGATCGGGGTATTTGAGTTTATAGAAGTGGAAGTGCTCTGATGCGCATCAATTTGCAGCATGAGCAACTGCTGGGGGAACGCGCCATTGGATCATCGCGACCTTGACGGCGTCATTCACGATGAGGCACGACATCATCGCATAGGAAAAAATCCCGAGCGTTTGCCACCAGGGCAATGGCATGAGCCCAGGAATGCCCACCAAGGTCAGCAGGGTGCCGATGAGGGTTACCCCACCAAGAGCCATCGCCAGTGTTTTGCTGGGCAGCGTCGCCCAGAACCGGCGGCGCTCGCGCGCGGACACGATGGAAAAAATGGCCATGTAGAACAGCGTCAGGAAGCTGAAGGTGTACAGTGCATTGTCGTTGGCCGCCAGGCCAAAGCGCGTCCAGCCTATCCACAAGAGGAGGAGCGCCTCGCCCACCATCGCCACGCCCAGCACGATGGAGACGGTGATGAAGCCCCCGATGTTCCATGTTTCCGGTTGGCTGGATGGCTGGACGTGGTCGGTAGCCAGGGCGATTTTCGCGAAGTCCGTCATGAATACCAGCAGCAACATGGCAAAGGCGGAAACGACGAACTTGCCGGTCGCCACGAAGGCAATCGCCACAAAGGCCGACTTCAGGATCGTGCGGCTGATCTTGTTGATGATCCAGGTCAGGATGCGCTGGTAGATCGTCCGCCCCTGCTCGACCAGTGTCACGATGTTGGTCAGCCCGGGTTCCGTCAGCACGACACTTGCGGCGCCCTTGGCGACGTCGGTGGCGGTGCTGACGGCGATGCCTACTTCTGCCTGGCGCAACGCAGGCGCATCATTGACACCGTCGCCCGTCATGCCGGTCACATGCCCTGCGGCCTGCAGGTGTTGTACGACGATGTATTTGTCCTCCGGGTACACTTCAGCGAAACCATCGACGCCCGCCAACAGGCCTGCCCCGTTGCCGGCCTGGGCGCTTGCAGCCTTCAGGTCCGTCACGCGCCGGATATTGGATAGCCCGACGCCTTGCGCGATCTCGCCCGCAATCGCCAGCGCGTCGCCGGTGAGCATCTTCACCGCAACGCCCAGGCTACGAAGCTCGGCGATGAGTTGTTTGGCGTCTGGCCGGGGCGGGTCAAACAAAGCCACCAGGCCAAGCAATGCAGGCGTATCTGCCTCGGCGCTGCGCGCTACCGCCAGGGTCCGATAGCCTTTCAATGCCGCTTCGTCGGCCTTTGCCTCCAACGCCCTGATCGCCGGGGACAGGAGTCCGCAGGCTTCGGCGACGGTGCGCACGGCGCCTTTCATCACGCGCAGCCGCTGACCGTTCTGTTCAACCAGGGCTTCAGTCCGCCGGTTTTTTGCGTCAAATGGCGCAAAGGAGATCGGGGTGGCTGCTGGTACATCAGCAAAGACGCGCCGCGCTTTTGCTGCCGCGAGGAATGCCAGATCAATTGGATCCTGATTTGCTTCTTGGGAGGCGAGCGCGCCAGCAAACAATACGTCGGACTCTGTCGCGTGCTCCAGGGGAAACACACCGGTGACGGCCAATTGATTCATCGTGATCGTCCCTGTCTTGTCCACGCAGAGCACGTCCATCGTCGCAGCATCCTCGGCGGCGCTGAGGCGCGTGACCAGCACGCCGCGCTTCGCCAGCTCTTTCGCGCCGACCGCCATGCTGACTGTGAACATCACCGGCAGGGCGACCGGCACTGCGCTCATCAACAGGACGAGCATGAGGGGAACCATGTCGAGCAGCGGCATATGCCGGATCAGCGACAGCACGATCACCACACCGAGCAGTGCGCCGACGATGACGAATAGCCAGCGTACCACCTTGGTCACCACCGCTTCGATGTGGAGTTGCGGACGCGCCTCTTGCACGAGTTCCGTGGTGCGGCCAAAGTAGGTTTGCGCGCCGGTCAGGATGACCACGCCATTGCCCTCACCGCGGCGGACGATGGATCCTGACGACAGGACTTCGCCTGGCGCCTTGTCGGCATCCTGCGACTCGCCGGTGAGGGCGGATTGGTCAATGCTCAGCGCGCCAGTGAGGAGTTTCACGTCCGCCGGGATGATGTCGCCGGGACGCACGCGGATGATGTCGCCGGGGACCAACTCTCGTGCGGGAACGACCTGCCAGATTGATTCGCGCAGCACGCGGGCACTGACCTGTAACCGCCGCCGCAGCGTCTCGACGACCCCGCTGGCGCGGCGTTCCTGCATGAAGCCCAGCACGGCATTGACAACCAGCAGGGCGCTCACCACAGCGAGATCAGTGTATTTCCCGAGGATGGCCGACAACACCATGATCAGTTCGAGCATCCATGCCGACACGCCCCAGAACTTGCCGAGAAACAGGCGCACCGGGTGGGATTTTTGTTCGGCAACTTCGTTGTAGCCGTGCGTTGTCCGCCGGGTGATCACTTCGGCGTGCGGGAGGCCTGTTGCGGGGTTCACGTCAAGCGCCGCGAGTGTGGCGGGAACGGATGCGGACGTGATGTCAGAGGTCTTGATCGTTGCCGGCATCACTCGCAGGGGCACTGTTTTGGATTTCCTTGTAGTCGTTTGCATGGTGTGCAGCACGTGCAATACTCATTCCGCTAGTGTCGGGTACAACCTAACTGCGACGAATAGAAGGACAGTGAATACTGCGAACATGACCGAAAAATCAACTCCGTAACCATGAACACTTTCCCCTCCGGTGATCATGAGTCCGCGCAATGCGTCGATCAGATAAGTGAGTGGATTGATCTGCGCGATGACGCGCAACCAGCGTGGCATCATGTCCAGCGGATAAATCGCGTTGCTTGCAAAAAACATAGGCATTGTAAGGAGTTGCCCAATACCCATGAAACGCTCACGTGTTTTTACAATGCACGCAATGATCAGCGAGAAGGTGGCAAATATCCCCGATCCCAGCATCACACTGGCCAGCACAGCGAAGATCGCCAGCGGATCCAGCCTGAGTGAAACATGCATGACGAGTGCGATGAAATAAATGACCACGGCTTGCACGAGGCCGCGGAATCCCGCGGCAACTGCTTTACCAAACACCAGGGAGCTGCGACGAGCGGGACTTGCCAGGAGTTTTTGCACTACGCCAAGGTCACGCTCCCAGATGATGGCGATGCCATAAAAGATCGCGCTGAACAGAACACTCTGCGCGAGGATCCCCGGCGTGATGAACGCAAGATAGCTTAGCTGCCCGGTGTGGATGCCACGAATCTGGGCGAGAACTTGTCCGAACACTACCAGCCACAGGACGGGTTGCACTGCACGGGAAACGAGTTCGGTCGGATCACGAATGAGCTTGATCAGCTCGACTTCTACAATCGCGGCACTCTCGCGGATGAATCGTTTCATGTGGTTGCGTTCAGCCGAGGCGGTGAGCCGTCCTGCGGGTCTGGGTGACCTCGCTGAAAGCTCCGCCCTCGTGTATCAAACCACCTGCGTAATGTGCGAATACATCATCCATGGTCGCGCGCTCTCCGAGTTGCCTACGCAATTCAGCAGGCTTTCCCTCCACGCTGACTCGCCCTGTATGCAGAATTGCCAACTTATCACAAAGCGTCTCGGCTTCTTCCATATCGTGTGTCGTGATGAGGACCGTCATGCCATAGTCGCGCCGGAGATCCAGCAGTCGATCCCACACCATATGACGCGCAACCGGATCGAGTCCGATGGTCGGCTCATCCAGGAACAGGAGCGCGGGACGGTGCAGCATGGCCTGGGCAAGCTCAAGCCTGCGGATCATTCCGCCTGAATAGGTTTTTACCAGTTTGTGCGCCGAATCGGTAAGCCCCATGAAGTCCAGCGCATCACCGATGCGCTTGCCACTCTCTGCTCTGGGCAGGCTGTAGAGTTTCGCCGACAGGCGCAGATTCTCGTAGCCAGTCAGGGCGCCGTCGGCCGACAAAAGTTGCGAGACGTAGCCGATACGCCGCCTGACATCTCCCGGCGATTTGATGAGGTCGAAGCCGCCAACTGTGGCTGATCCGGATGTGGGCGATAGCAGTGTCGTGAGCATCTTGATGACGGTGCTCTTCCCCGCGCCGTTTGCACCGAGCAAACCGAAAATCTCTCCATAGGGAACGCGCAGTTCGATATGATCCACCGCAGTCAAATGTCCGAACTGGCGTGTCAGTGCAGAGGTCTCGATGGCAAATCTGTCAGATGCGGCGGCGTCCATGGTGAAGCCTCTAAAAATTCAGCCCAACGGTTTTTGTCATGGCTTGTCCCGGCAAGCGGCCAGTAATCCCGCTGTTGAACTGTCCAGTCCGGTGGCTGGCGTATTTCCTTCGATCATCGGCAGCAGGCGGCTGGCGAGCTGCTTGCCATATTCCACGCCCCACTGGTCGAATGAATTCAGGTTCCACAGCACGCCGAGAGCAAATACTTTATGTTCGTAGAGGGCGATCAACTGGCCCAGTGTGTAAGGGGTGAGGCGCGGCAGCAACAGCGTGGTTGAGGGTTGATTGCCGGGGAACACTTTGTAGGGGGCGATAAAACTCGGCGCTGGCGGCACGGCGGCAGCGAGTTCAGCCGTCGCTTCGGCAAGCGTTTTGCCACGCATCAGCGCCTCGCTCTGCGCAAAACAATGCGCCAGCAGTTTGGCGTGATGGCCGGGCAGCGTGAAGTCGGGTTCGATGAGCGCAATGAATTCGCAGGGAATCAGGCGCCCGCCCTGATGAATCAACTGGTAAAAGGCGTGTTGGCCGTTGGTACCGGCTTCGCCCCAGAGTATCGGTGCGCTGGCATAGGTGACAGATTGACCAGCACGGTCGACGTGCTTGCCGTTGGATTCCATTTCCAGTTGCTGCAAATAGCGCGGCAGCAAGGCCAGCGACTGGCTGTAGGGCAGCAGGGCGCGGGTTTCCGCACCGAGGAAATTGACATTCCAGAGTTCCAGCAAGGCCAGCGTGAGCGGCAGGTTGCGCTCGATGGGCGTATTGAAAAAGTGCGCATCCATCGCCGCGCCGCCCGCCAGCAATTGGCGGAAGTTGTCCATGCCGACAGCCAGCGCCAGCGGCAGGCCGATGGCTGACCACAGCGAGAAGCGGCCGCCGACCCAATCCCAGAACTCGAAGGCATTGCCCGGGTCGATGCCGAAGGCCGCCACGGCGGAGAGGTTGGTCGAGACAGCGACAAAATGCCGCGCGACGGCGGCTTCGCCCAACGCGGCGGTCAGCCAGGCGCGGGCGGAAGCGGCATTCTGCATCGTCTCTTGCGTGGTGAAGGTTTTGCTGGCGATGATGAATAGCGTGCGCGCCGGGTCGAGGCGCAACAGCAGCGGCGCCAGGTCTGCCGCGTCGAGATTGGCGACGCAATGCACGGTGAGATCGGGCAGATGATGCGCAGCCAGCGCTGCGCTGGCCATGCGCGGGCCAAGGTCGGAGCCGCCGATGCCGATGTTGACGATATCGCGGATGCGCTCGCCGCTTGCGCCACGCCAGCGGCCCTGATGGATGGCACCGCAAAAATTTTCCATCTTGTCCAGCACGCGGCGTACGTCAGGCATGACATCGCTGTTGGCGTGAAAAACTGGCGTATCGTCCTGGTGGCGCAGCGCGGTGTGCAATACGGCGCGGCCTTCAGTGTGGTTGATCGGCTCCCCGGCGCACATGCGCGCCGTCCACCCGGGGCCGTCAGCCGCTGGCCACAGGGCGCGTAGCGCGGCCATGATGTCCGCCGTGACGCGCTGCTTTGAATAATCCAGCAGCAGGCCTTCGTCGCGTAGCGAAAAGTGGGCGAAGCGCTCGGCATCGGTGGCGAACAGGTCGCGCAGATGTACGTTGCGCGCGATTTCCGCAAGGCGCGCCAGCGCCTGCCAATCGGGTGTGTTGGCCAAGCTCACGGCAGATTCATAGCCACAGCATCAGGCCCATTTCGAAGGGATGCGTCAGCAAGGCATGGCTGGGATAGGCGCGCACCTGGTATTCCGTCTTGCCGCATTGTTCGGGGGTCAGTTCGCAGCTGAACAGGGCTTCGCCGCCTTCCAGCGGCTTTTCATGGTGCAGCGGGTAATGTTTTGCCTTGGACGAGACGGTTTTGCCAGGACGGGTAAACACCATTTCGACGGTCAGGTCTGTGGGCTTCAGGCCATTGAGCTGGACAGCAAATTCAAAGCGCAAGGCTTCGCCATAGCGGATATGGGTGACCATGTGGTCAAGACGGCGCAGATGCACGCCAGGCCAGGCGCTGCGCACGCGGGTTTTCCACTCGGCAAGCTGGCGCGCGGCGGTAAAGTTCGCGTCGGCATACTTGCCCCATTGCGCGGCGGCAGGCGCATAGAATTTCGTCGTGTATTCGGTGAGCATGCGCTGCATGTTGAAGCGCGGCATGATCGAGGCGATCGAATGCTTGGCCATGGACACCCATTCCGGCGAATAACCCAGTGCGGTGTTTTTGTAATACAGCGGGGTCACACTGTCCTGCAGCAATTCATACAGCGTGCGTGCTTCTTCATTGTCCCGCTGGGTGGGTGTGAGTCCCTCTGCAGACGGGCTGATCGCCCAGCCGTTTTTGCCGTCATAGCCTTCGCCCCACCAGCCATCCAGCACCGACAGGTTGATCGCGCCATTGATGGCGGCCTTCATGCCCGATGTGCCCGAGGCTTCCAGCGGATAGACCGGGTTGTTGAGCCAGACATCAACCCCGGCCACCAGGCGGCGGGCCAGATGCAGGTCATAATCTTCGAGTAGCAGGACGCGGCCTGCAAATTCGCGTTGCTGGGAGAATTCGGCGATCCGGCGGATCAGTTCCTGGCCCGGTTCATCGGCCGGGTGCGCCTTGCCGGCAAAAATGAACAGCACCGGATGTTTTGTGTCGCAGAGGATTTCGCGCAGCCAGTCAAGATCGTTGAAGAGCAATGTGGCGCGTTTGTAAGTGGCGAAACGGCGGGCGAAGCCGATGGTCAGCACGGTCGGGTTGGTGGGGTCGGCAAAGCGCAGCAGGCGATCCAGATGCGCTTCCGATCCCTGGTTGCGCAGTTGCTGCTGGCGCACCCGGTTGCGTACCAGATGCAGCAGCTGGGCCTTGAGCGACTGATGGATGCTCCAGAAAATCTGGTCAGGAATGTTATGGACGCCCGCCCAGCAGGCTGGATCCATCTGGCGGTTTTGCCAGCCAATGCCGAGGTAGCGGTCAAATGTTTCATACCAGTCGGTGGAAAGAAAACTCGGCACATGCACCGCATTGGTCACGTAGTCCATCGGGTTTTCGGATGGCTGGACCTGCGGCCACAGAGGGCTGCAAATGTTTGCCGATACTTTGCCATGGATGCGTGAGACGCCATTTTGGAAACGTGAACCGTGCAGCGCCAGCGTGGTCATGTTGAAGTCGTTGCTGCCATCAGCATGGCCCATGCCCAGCAGTGCCGAGCGGTCAAGCTTGCCAGCCTTGCAGAAGCTGTCAAAATAGTGCATCACCATGTCATCGGCAAAATGGTCATGGCCTGCAGGTACGGGCGTATGGGTAGTGAATAGGGTGTTGGCGGCGGTGGCTTCGAGCGCGGTGGCGAAGGTCTGACCCTGCGCCATGAGCTCATAAATCCGCTCGAGTACAAGAAACGCTGCGTGCCCTTCATTGATGTGCCAGACCGTGGGCTGCAGGCCAAGGGCGCGCAAGGCGCGCACGCCGCCTACCCCGAGCAGGATTTCCTGTTCGATACGGGTGCGGCGGTCGCCACCGTAAAGCTGGTGGGTGATGTCGCGGTCGGTCAGGCTGTTTTTCTCGATATCGGTGTCCAGCAGATAGATGCGGGCGTTGCCAATGCGGGCCTGCCAGAGCTTGACCCAGATTTTGCGCCCGGGAAAATCGACCCCGATGAACCTATCCAGGCCATCTGCGCCGCGCACCGGTTCGATCGGCATGTCGTCGAAATTGTTGTCGGCAAAATGCGCCTGCTGTTTGCCGTCGCGGTCTATGGTCTGCCGGAAGTAGCCCTGGCGGTAGAGCAGGCCGACAGCGACAAATGGCAGGCGCATGTCGGAGGCCGCCTTGCAGTGGTCGCCGGAAAGGATGCCCAGGCCGCCGGAATAAATCGGCAGGCTTTCATGGAAGCCGAACTCGGCGCAGAAATAGGCGATCAGGTCATTTTTCTGCAGCGGTGGCTTGCCGGATAGTTCAGGCAGGGTGGGCCTGGTGTGGTAGTCGAATACGCCAGCGGGCTGTGCGACATGCTGGGCGGGTAATTCAGGGGGTGCGGACGGCGTTGCGTGATAGGCATCATAGGCGGCCAGCACGCGATCCAGCGTGTCGAGAAAAATGGGGTCTGTGGCAGCCTCCGTGAGCCGCTGTTGCTCGACGCGCTTGAGAAATGCCTTGGGACTGTGGTTGGTTGCCCGCCACAAGCTCGAACCCAGGCGTGCAAACAGCTCGCGTGTGGGCCTATTCCAGCTGTACCAGAGGTTATTGGCCAGTTCCTCGAGCCGGGCGAGACGTGGCGGGATTTCGGGATTGACTTCGAGCGGATAGCGGGTGCCGGGCATGATGGTGAGTGAAGAAAGTTGAGAATCAAGTTTAGCGTGAAATACTTGGGCAAGTGCGCTGTGTAATGATCGAGCGTAGCGAGCCAGATAGAGGCCTCCCCGCGAGGGGAGGATGGGAGGGGCGGGCCCCATTTGCCAGCCATTGATGCAGTGACAACGAAGTTGATGGATTTGATGATTCTGGGCGGATCATCGGAGCCATTAGCGTTGATTCTATGCTGCGGACGTGACCTTGAGGGTAATGCGTTGCCAGCCGCCAGTCGCCGGCCAGCGTAGCGTAAGGCAGACGGCTTGCATGATTTTCTCGAAACCGGCTTCGGATTGCGAGACGGTGCAGTGCGGCTGGCCTGAGAAAGTCGGCGATGGCGGAACGGCGGTCAAATGCACGCCGCCGCCGCCGAGTTCGCTGTCTGCCAGTGTGAGCTGGCTCAAGTCGTTCAATGTCAGCTGCTGGCCAAAGCCGCCGGGAATGCTGCCGTCGGCCAGGATATAGCGGCCGCCGAAGCCGTCGCAACTGGGCATGGCGAGATTGAGTTGCGTCTCGATCTGGCAGGTGTTCGTCGCCTCGCCGGTGAGGCGATAGGCGATTTCCAGCGTGTCGCCGTGCAGGGTGTAATGCTTTTCCATGCGCCAGCCATCGCCTTCGGCGATAAAGCCAGCGGGTGTGTCGCCGGGCCGGTAGTGATCAAGTGCGTGGCAGGCGCCGTCGGCGGCGATCAGCGTGTCGATGGCGAGGCCGCGCGGGCGCGTGTCGGGCGTGGCGTCTGCCGGGGTGATGTCATGGATAAAGGCGATGCGGTCATGCGCCGAGGCGATGCCGTTTTTTTCTGCGGTGGGTGCCGTATCACCAGCGCCGACTTTTGTATGCAGTTTTGCATGATAGGTCTCCGCGTGGCGGCGCAATGTATCGCCGAAGTTATGCGCCAGCGCCAGGCTGGAGAATTCCGCCAGCGCCGCATCGCCATCCTTGCGGATGATGGCCAGCAATTTCCCGCTGCGCAGGGTGATTTCATCA
>LNAP01001228.1_pt1 | contig 27610 bp, 30 predicted proteins | sample 602601 | NCBI WGS metagenome assembly LNAP01 (sample SAMN02440304, study PRJNA202911) | soil metagenome | biome: Subtropical and temperate rainforests or woodlands; isolation source: soil samples (1 kg each in a 20% v/v slurry with milli Q water) were... ... | reverse complement strand
GGGCGGCACGTCCGCCTCCACCGTCGGCACGGGCGGCACCTCGACCTCGCCGACCGGCAGCACCGGCTCATCGATCGCGGCCGGCGGAAGTGCCGCTGCCGTCGATGGCAAGGCGCAGACCGGCGTCAGCATGAACAAGGGCACCGGCCCGGTGCTCAATTCCAATGCCCGCGCGCAAGCTCATGAAGGCGGCACGTTCAGCCGCTCGCACACGCGTACCAAGGTCAAGGCCGGCGAAGAGGTCGGCTCGACCACCAAGACGATGTCGCACGTGCCGGGCTCGAAGCCGACCATGTCGACGACGTCGACGACCGCGCGCTAACCTCACGCCCTTGCTGCCCGGCTGACCCGGGCAGCTCCTTTTTTTGAGCAGTTCAGTTGGCGCTCAGGCTGTGGCTGATGCGCGTCACGACGCGGTCCCATTGCCGCTTTTCTGCCGCGGGATAATTGATCAGCACGCAGTGCACATAGCCGCGCGAGAAGTTACAGCGATCGTACCAGATCTTGTCGCGCTTGATGCTGGAGACCACGAAGAACTTCGGGGTCACACGCTTGTAGATGATGCCGGACGGCGGACCCTTCCTGGCCAGGAACGCAGCGGGCGAAAGACCTTGGCCGTTGGACACGGCTTGTACGGTGAGATCGGCCCTGCCGTCGGAGGTGCGGAATTGCTGGCCGAAGCCGTCGGGCTTGCCGGCCATCTCGGTGAAGAGCAAAGCGGGAACATCCACCGATGTTCCGGACTCGACGATGCGGTAGGTCGTCCAGCTATCTGCTTGGGCGGCAGAGAGCGTGCCGAGAAGCGCTGCGGTCGCTGCGAATGTCGCCCTCATCACTCACGCGGTACCAGTTGCAGCTCCATCAGGGCAATACGTTTCAGGTCGGCGACGTTGCGCTCGCCCGCACCGGCGGTGCGCAGGATGGATTCGGCGAGCGCATTGACATGCGAAGCATGCACCGGCTCCGGCAGGCTCGCAACCGCGACTTCCAGGGCGCCCGTCATGATCTCGATCACCTCAGGGGCAAATGCAGCATTGGAGAAGTTCTTCATCGCACCAACCTGCCGCGTGAATGCGGCCTGCGGGTTTAACGCCAGGGAAAACCGGGAGTTCCCGCGACATGCGTCGGGTCGCGGCTTTGCGCCGAGCTAAGCCGCGGACCGGTAGCGCGTGAGCTGCTCGATTTCCGTCTCCTCGTTCTCCGCGGCCTGCATTCTCGCATGACTGCCGATGACGAGGCCGGTGAGCGAGAGCATGAGCCCCAGCGCGAGCGGCGCGAACAAGGCCTCTTCCTGGAACAATCCATTCAGCAGCACGACCATGACGCCGAAGCCTGCGAGCCCCTGCGTCAGATAGCCCGACGACGCGTAGAGGCGCCAGGCCTTGAGGGCCATCGCGAAATAGAAGGCCAGCGGCACGAAGGCGCCAACGCCCATCTGGTACAGGAGAACGCCGATCGCGCTCTCGACCGCGCCGTCGATCGTCCCGGCGGCCTGCGCCGCGCTCCAGTCGATGGAGAAATAGCTATCCGCCAGATTGCCCCCGATGCCGAGGCCCCGGCCGAAGGGCTTCTGCACGAATCCGTCCAAACCACCCATCAATCCGATGACGTGATAGTCGCCGATCTGCAGTCCGAGGCGGATCGCCAGGATGGCAAAGGCGATCATGCCGAGGAAGCCGAGCAACAACGTCACCACGGCGCCGATCAGGCGTGTCCCGATCCAGGCCGCGGCCACGAAGATGACCGTAATGAGCGCGCCCTTGACGCTGCAGAAAACCAGCAGCGGCAACGCCGCGAGGGCCAGCAGCGGCCGTCCGACCGAAAACAGGAACAGGGTGAGAAAGGCGAGCCCGTAGGCGAAGCTGATCGGGTGCATGTTCGGACCGTTGATGCGCAGCATCTTCGACAGGCCGAACCCCTCGAGCAGGGGCGTGTTCAGGAAATCGAAGCTGAAGCGGTCCTTGAGGTCGACGGGGACGTTGCCGGTAGCTCTCATCTGGGCTTCCCAGACACCCGAATGGGTCGCCTTGAGCTCGTCGAACCCCCAGAACGTATAGCCGTTGGTGATGGCCAGCCAGAGATCGCGGAAGACGAGCTCGACATAGCCGCACAGCATGAGGATGACCGCGAGGGTCACCAGGAACGGCGTGATGCGCACTTCATAGGTCGCGGCGGTCAGAAGCGACAACTGGAACAGGAACAGCGGCAGCACGATATTGCGCAGATAGACCGCCGCCGGCTGTCCGTCCTGGACGAAGCCGATCGCGAAATACAGCGACACCACGGCGAGGGTGACGACACCCCAGCGCATGATCCGGTTCACCTCGGCCGATTGATTCCTTTGGCCCAGCACGTAAAGGCCGAACGTCGCCAGCCACATCACGGAGCAGACGAGGAAATTGTAGCCCTTGATGAAGTCGAGATCGGACGGCAGCGGAACCAGCGGCGACAGGATCGAGACGAACAGGTTCTGGAAGAACAGGACGAAGATCGCGATGGCCGGCGCGCAGGTCGGGACCGCCAGCACGATGGCGATGCCGACGAAAACCTCGACCACGATGCCGAGAGCCGGATTGGCCAGATGCAGGATAGGTGCACAGCCGATCGTGGCCGTGGCGATGCAGAACGTCGCGGCCAGCTCGCGCCAGACCGGCGGCGATGTCACCGCCTGCACACACTGATCCTGGGTCAAGTCCCCAGCGCTCATCGATCATCCTTTGGCATCGCGCGGGGAGCACGATAGCGGGCCGCTGTGTAAGGATTCGTTAACGATAGCGAACCGGCGCGATGTCAGCGCCGGCCGGGCCGGCTCGCACCGCCGAGCAGTGCCCGCATCACGTCGGGATCGGCCCTGCCGGTGCTGCGATCGACAAGACCAAAACCCTGCGCCAGCTCCCAATGCGTCCAGCCCCAGCAATGCTCCCTGGCATAGGCGGTGACCTCGGCCAGCCAGCGCAACCGGCTTTGTCTCGGCGCGCCGGCTTTCAGCACGCCGAACTCGTTGATGATGATCGGACGCTTGAACTGCTGCTGCCATGCGAGCGCGGGCGCGAGCCAGCGATCGGCCACGGGCCTGTCCTTGGCAGCGGCGATTGCGACGTCGAGCATGCCGAGCGCCTTGACCGCGCCCCTCGCCTGCAGATCGCTGCGGATCGCCTGAACCTTGGGATCGTCGGCATTGATCGGATAAGGCAGATCGATGATGTCGTGCAGCGGATCCTGTGCATCCCAATGGGCCTGATGGGTGAACACCATGGGATCGTAGAAGTGGATCGCATAGACGACATCAGTATCCGCCAGCGGACGAAACCGCGGCAGCGAGTCCGCGCGTTGCCAATTGACCGGACCGACGATGAGGGTGTTGGCGGGAAGCAATTTGCGGACGAAGGCGGCGAGCGTCTCGGCCTGCCTTTGCCATGTGTCGGCGTCGATATCGGGCTCGTTGAGCAGCTCGGCGAAGATTCGATCGGCTGGATAGGAGTGCATGATTCCCGCGAGGCCGCTCCAGGCCTCCTGCATCTCGCGCAGCGCCGCGTCCGGATCCTGCTTGTGCAGGCGGTTGAAGCGCTCGCCGGGATGAAGATCGACGGAGATGGCATAGCCGAGCGCCGTGAGCTGCTTCAGCGCCTTGACGAGCACAGCCAGCGTCTCGTCGCGCTCGACCGTCGATGCGAAACGCGGCATCACGCGCTCGGCCGGCACCGGCAGCCGGACGTGACTCATTCCAGCGCGGCGCAACTGCTGCAGCAATTCGCGGCTTGGCACCTCGCCATTGATCCAGCCGTCCGCATTGAAGCCGCGGGACAATGCGGCAAGCCTCGCGGGCGCGACCGTCTGCGGAACGGGTACGCAAGTGTCGGCGAAGGCCGACGGACCGAACGAGATCGACAGAAGCATCGCAGCAACCAGCCGGCGACGCAACGGGGCTGCCATCGTCAAACCGCAAGGCCCAATGCGCCGCCCTCGGGATGCGGCGCCTGCGAACCCGTCGGCGCATGATTGACGACGAGCCCCATCGGCACGGTCTCATACTGCGACAGCGCCGCGGTCACCCGTCGCATCGCTGCCGACCCTAGCTCGCCGGCGCGCGCCACCAGGACGATCAGGTCGGCATGCGCGGCCAGCGCGATGGCGTCGGGCTGCAAGGCGAGATTGCCGGCATGGACGATGATCAGGTCGAACTCCGAACGAATATCGTCCTCGGGCCTCGCATCGGCCTTTCGGCCGGCGCTGAGAAGCTCGTCGATCGACTGAAGTCCAGCCGTGGTCGAGCCGTCGTTCCATTCGGTCACCGGCGGCTGGTGTCCTGCGAATTCGCCCTGCAACCGGATCAGCACGCTCATCATGCCCCTGTTCACGGCGGCGCGATTGAGCGAACGCGCAACGGTGTTGCCGCCGGCGCTCTTGCCGACCGACAGCACGAGAGCGACCTTGCAACCGCGCACGGGCACGCGATCGATCCGCTCGAGCAGCGGCCGCAGATACGGACCGAGATCGAGCTCGGCTGGAGTGGCGATCGGTCGTTGCCAGACGGTGCTGGTCGCGGTCCCGGACGCGGGCGCGGACGCCAGATCGGGAATGCGGGCCCAGACAGGAAGCCGCGGCATCGCCTCGGGCCGGGGAGCGGCGGCGACCGGCGGTTGGACTTGAGGCTGGACCTGCTGCGGGACTCGAGCCTGGACCTGGCGGTCCTCAGCCGCGTGCACGGCAGCCTCGGCAGGCGCGGGCCCGCCGGACATGCTCGTCATCATCGCGACGGCGGCAGTCGATGTCAGCAGCGAGCCGATCGCCAGCGCCGCCAGCAGCAGAGCGAGCGGCGGACGGGTCGAGCGCAACGGCGGAATGGCGGGCGAGGCGATCTTGCTCTGGGAGCTCTGCAGCTGACGCTGCTCGTTGGTCGTCTTGAACCGCGACAGGAACTGCTCGTAGATGTTCTTGTTGGCATCGGCGTCGCGCTGCAGCTCCTGCAGCTTCACCAGCGCCTGGCCGTCGACCAGCATCTGCGTCTCGACCGCCTTGAGCTGCTTCTCCAGCGCGTTCTGCTGCTCCCGCTGAGCTTCGTATTCGGACTTGGCAGTGTCGATGTTCTTCTTCCGCTCGACCTCGATCTGCCGGTTGATATCGGCCAGCTGACTGTAGGAGATCGCGAGATCGGGATGGCGCTCGCCGTACACCGCCTTCTTCTGCGCGATCTGGTCATTCAGGGTCGAGCGTTGCGCGCGCAGCATGCTCAAAAGGTCCTGCTTCACGGGACCTTCGACGTTGGCCTTGAGATCGCGTTGCACCTGCTCGTAGCGCGCCTTGGCTTCCTCGGTGCGAAGACGGGCGGCGGAGACCTGCTGATTGATATCGGTCACCCGCAATTGTTGGGTGGTCGAATCCTTGCCGGCATTGAGGATCTTGTGCTCGAGCCTGAAGGCGGCGACGGCGTCTTCCGATGCGCGCAGGCGCTCGCTCAACGCCTTCAGCCGGTCCTTGAGCCAGTCGGCGGCCTCGTCCGTGGCCTCGGTACGGACACGGCCCTGGCTGGCGACGAACGCCGCGGCGATGGCGTTGGCGTAGTAGGCGGCCCGCTCGGGGCGGTTCGAGGTGAAGGAAATCGCGATGACGTAAGTGAGCCCGCGCCGCGTGATCTCGAGGCGGCTGCGGAACTTCTCGAGCAGGCGCGTCATGTCGGTATGACCGCCGGCGATGTCATCGTCATCGGCGATCTTGAGCTGCTCGATCAGGGGACGGAGAAAGCCGTCCGATTTGGCGATCTCGATCTGGCTCTGAAGCGCCGCGGCGTCCTGGCCGATGCCCGGCAAGACGTCCTGCTCCGTGGTGACACGCAGCTCCCGGGGATCGAGCACGACCAGGGCCGTTGCGGCGTAGCGGACCGGCAGAACCATCAGGGCGATGATGCCGAGGGCGAACAACGCCAGCGCCAGTGTCAGAATCCGCCGGCCGTTCTCCCGCAGGAAAGCGAGTGCTCCGGAGACCGTCAGCGATCCCTTGATCAGCGCCGGCGCGGCGCCCTCGGGATTCGTCCGCGCAGCCCGCGGCGCTTCCCATGAAACCGCTGGCTCCGTCGGGGCGATGCTTCGCGGAGATGGGCGGCTACCGAACGCCATGGGGGGTTGGACTCGAAATCAACTGACGGACACAATTCAGAGGCTTGAGACACCGTAAATATCCATGGTTAACCGGCGGTTACGGCCGGCGGCACGAAGCCGTCAGGATGTCCGGCTCAGCCATGCCGGCGGTGACGCGGCGCCCGGGATCGCCGGCGGTGCAAGCCGATTTCAACGCGCCCCGCGTCGAGGCGGCCTTGAGGAAAAATCACCAACGGTCGATCAAATCCAGCCCAGGCTACGGAGCAGCATGTAGACAGCGACCGCGCATATGAGCGCCGCAAACACGGTGTTCAACGCGCCCTTGCGGCCAGCAAGGGAAGCTGCGGAGCGGGCGCCGAGAAGTCCTCCAACAAGGCCGCCGACGATGAACAGCCCCGCGAGAGACCAGTCCACAAGGCCGGACACGGCGTAGTTCGCCGCAGTTGTCAGCCCGAACGCGGTGACCGCCAGGAGAGAGGAACCCACCGCGTACAAGATCGGCATGCCGGTGGCGGCGATCAGAGCGGGCACGATCAGGAAGCCACCGCCGATCCCGAAGAAGCCGGACAAGGCTCCTGTGGCGAGGCCCAAGCCCACAAGCTTCGGCAGATTTTCCCGATTGAGCCTTACCGACGGCTCCCCCTCGCCGGAACGGCCCCTCAGCATCAGCGCGCCCACGACCATCATGACGATGGCGAACAAGACGAGAAGTTTCTGACCATCAATGATCTTGCCGAGAGTGGAGCCGAGAAAGGCGCCGGCTATGCCAGCGAGCGCGAACACCGAGGCGCAGCGCCACTTTACGTTACCGGCGCGGACGTGGTTCGCCAGGTTGGCGGCAGCGTTCGCCGCAACCGCGATGGCGCTGGTCCCGATCGCGACATGAGGATCCGCCACCCCGACCAGATAGATCAGAAGCGGGACGGCCAGAATCGACCCGCCGCCTCCGACCAGCCCGAGCGAGAAGCCGACCAGCGAACCGGAGGCGACACCAAGTGCGCCTTGGGTCAGGGATAGCATCGTGCGTTCCTCAATTGACCTCAGGCAGCGACGGCACGTGGTAGTCCGGCAATGCCGGGGCGCTCACATCAAGACGGCCACGCAACGGGGCGGCGACCGCCGCGACGATCAGTCCGGCACCGATCTGCATTTGGCGTTGAGCCCGTGGCTCAACGGCGCTCGCTTTCAACCGGCAGCCCCGCCTTGCGCCATGCGTCAAGCCCGCCTTCCACGATGAAAGCTTCGCAGCTTCGGTCCAGTTTCGACGCGAGGCGGGACGCATTGATCTGTGTGCGGGCGCCGCTCTTGCAGTGGAAAATGACCTGCTTGCCCTGATGCGCCGCGAAATCGGCCTCGTCGAGCTTCGACAAGGGCAGGTTTCGAGCGCCCACGATCCTTTCGCGGTCGTGCTCACCCGGTTCGCGGATGTCGATGAGGATAGCGCCCTTTTCGACGAGATGGCGTGCTTGTGCAGGATTGATGGTGGGCAGCGACATTCTTGGCTCCTTCTGTGGTCCTATTTTTTCTTCGTTCTGACAGGCGCGCAAAACAGCCTGTAGAGGGTGGCGAAGAGCTGCTCGATGCGCGGATCGGCGATGCGATACCAGAGCGTCTGGCTTTCTCTCCGAAAAGTGACGAGACCCTCCTCGCGCATCTTGGCGAGGTGTTGGGATAGGGCCGATTGCGACAGGCCCACGGCTTCAGCGAGGGAACTGACGTTGTCCTCGCCGCATTCAACGAGTCTGCACAGGATCATCAACCGGCGTTCATTGGCGAGCGCCCGCAAGATGGCGGCAACCTCGACGGCCTGCTTCTCGAAAGTTTCCGGATCGAACGTCGAGGACGCCATCGGCCTATCTCTCTTACTTTAGATATTGCTTATTTAGCTAATGCTAATATATCCGTCAAGACCGACCAGACGCCGACATCAGGAGGTTCCAGACATGTCACGACCCGTCATCCGATCATTCTTCGACGAGCCGACCAACACGGTGAGCTACCTGGTCGCCGATCCCGCAACCAAAAAGGCCGCCATCATCGACCCGGTGCTCGACTACGACCACAGTTCAGGCGAGGCGGATACGCGATCCGTCGAGGCGATGCTGAAGGCTGCGGAAGATGCCGGCAACACAGTCGAATGGGTGCTGGAGACGCACGCGCATGCCGACCATCTCTCGGGCGCGCCGTTCATCAAGGCGAAGACCGGCGCGAAGATCGGCATCGGGGAGCACATCAAGGACGTCCAACGCATCTTCCGGCCGATCTTCAACGCCACTGACTTGAAGACCGACGGCAGCGATTTCGATCATCTGTTCCGCGACGGCGAGCGCTTCAAGGTCGGCGAACTCGAGGTCGAGGTTCTCTATACGCCGGGGCACACGCCGGCAGACATCTCATACAAGATCGAGGATGCGGTGTTCGTCGGCGACACCTTGTTCATGCCCGACTACGGCACTGCGCGCGCCGACTTCCCCGGCGGCGATGCTCACAAGCTTTACCGTTCGATCAAGCGGCTGCTGGCGCTGTCGCCGGAAACACGGCTGTTCATGTGTCACGACTACAAGGCCCCCGGCCGAGATACGTTCGCGTGGGAAACCACGGTACGCGAGCAGCGCGAGAACAACGTCCACGCCAAAGACGGTGTATCGGAAGACGAATTCGTGGCCATGCGTCAGGCGCGCGACACGAAACTGTCGGCACCGAAGCTGCTGCTGCCTTCCATTCAGGTCAACATCCGCGCCGGCAAATTCCCGCCGGCCGAAGCCAACGGGGTGCGCTATCTCACGATCCCCGTGAAACTCAAGGGCGGCGCGCAGACCTGCGTGTAGGCCCCAGACGATCGTTCATGCCGCGGCACCGGTCGCTGATCAGACGTCGAACGTCAGCTCCGACCGGGTGCCGCTGCCACCTTCGCGGTTCGATATGGTGAGTTTCGCTCCGACCTTTGCGAGCGCGAGCTTGACGATGGCAAGGCCCAGCCCGCTTCCGATTGGGCTCCTCAGTCTACCCCGGAAGAAGCGTTTTCCGATTTGATCGAGTTCGTCAGCGGGGATACCCGGCCCTTCGTCCTCGATGGCGATGGCATTGCCCCGGGCCATCCAGACGACCCGTCCCTCGCTAGTGTACTGCATCGCGTTTTCGTGCAGGTTCCGCAGCGCGAGCTGGAGGCAGTCGGCGTTCGTATTCAGCACCATGGCCCGGACGCTGGCGTCGATCGTCACCGTCGTCCGTTCGTGCCTTGGAGTGGCGGCGACGATCTCCTCGAGGATCGGGCCGACCGCGACCGGCGCCAACGGTGCATCGACCGTTTCGGAGTCCAGCCTTGCGATCGTCAGCAGTTGGCGCACCAGGCGCGAGCTCCTGTCGACGGCTGTCACGATCTGTTCGAGCGCGCCCCGCACGACCTTCGGGTCGTCGGCCGCCAAAGCCACCTGGGCCTGCGTCTTCAGTCCTGCCAGCGGCGTGCGCAGTTCGTGAGCCGCGAAGGCGGTCACTTCGCGTTCATGCCGACGCGCGGCTTCCACTCTGCTGAGAAGCCCGTTCAGGGCGACCGCGAGCGGCCTGACCTCGGTCGGAGCACGTTCGGTTTCGACGTGCCGCATGTCGTCCGGCTCGCGCGCGCCGAGGTCCTGGGCCATCTGCCGCAAGGGACGAAGACCCTGCCCCACGCTCGCCCAGATCGCGGCGCCGAGCAGCGGCGCGATCAGCAGCGCCGGCCACATCAGCCCCTTGATCAGGTCGGTCACCAGCCGCTCCCGCAGCCCAACACGGTCCCCCACCATCACACGCAGATTGTGATCGGCGTCCTCAACCGAGAACACGCGCCAGGGTTCGCCGTCGATGATCCGGTCCGAGAACCCTGAGCCGGCGGGTGAGAGCTGCTGATCGGGTGCGCCGCCCGATTTCGCCAGCATACGGCCATCGAGAGACCAGATCTGGCATGACAGTTGACGTTCGTAGCTGCCGAGGGGCTGCAGCGCGCCCGATGTCGAAGCTCCGGGAAGAGCATCGAAGCCGGATGCCAGAGAGGCCACCATGCGCGCGGCCTCCTGCAGGCGCGTGTCGAGAACATGCTCCACTTCGTCCCTGGTTCCGACGTAGATCCAGACGACCGCCGCCAACCAGACGATCCCGGTCGCTGCGAGCAGCGTCGCGAACAATCTCAGTCTCAGGGACCTCATCGGCCCGTCCCCATCCGATAGCCTACGCCGCGCAGCGTCTGGATCGCGTCTTTGCCGATCTTGTTGCGGAGATTATGGATGTGAACCTCGATCGCGTTGCTTTCGACGTCCTCTTGCCATCCATAGAGGCGCTCCTCAAGTTCGGCGCGCGAACGGACCTGCTCCGGACGCTCCATCAGAGCCGCCAGGATCGCGAACTCGCGACGCGACAAGTTGATCGGCTCGCCCGCGACGGTCACGGAGAGATCAGCGGGCGAGAGCACAATGGCGCCGTGGGTCATGGCCGGAGCCGCACGACCGCCTTCCCGGCGGACAATGGCGCGCAGGCGCGCCGCCAGTTCATCGAGATCGAATGGTTTCGCCAGATAGTCGTCGGCCCCAGAATCCAGTCCCGAAACCTTGTCGCCGACGCTGTCCCGCGCGGTCAGGAGCAGGACGGGCGTTGCGTCCCGCCGACCCCGGAGCCTGCGCAGCAGATCCAGACCGCTTCCATCCGGCAGCATGATGTCGAGCACGACCGCGGAGTAGCGCGACGCCGCGAGCGCGTGGTCGGCGTCCTCGCAAGTTTCAACCGCGTCGACCGTCGCACCCGTCAACGACAGACCCGCCCGCAGACCGTCGGCCAGGATCGGATCGTCTTCGACCACAAGTATGCGCATCAGCACCTCCGAGGTTCCTCTCGGTCGCCAGCCTTAAGGCTGGCTTAAGGTAGCCTATCCAAGCCGCGGCATCCGCTCACAAAACGCAGGGCCGCCGCGAACATGCCGGGCTTTCAGCGACTATCGATCTTATTTTTCGTTCTCGTGTTACCGCTCGCGCAGGCGGGGGCGGGAACGCCGCCTTCCGCCGACGAGGCCTTCCAATTGAAGGTTTCGCGCGACGACGCGGGGCTGTGGCTCACTTGGGCAATAAGGCCAGGCAGCTATCTCTACCGCGCGATGATCGTCGCCAAGAACGCGATGCCACCCGGGACCCCTGTCGCAGTCCAAACGACCCAGGGAGAACCGAAGGAAGATCCCGATTTCGGGCCGCAGGAGATCTATCGGAATTCCGCGAAAGCCCAGATCGCATCTGCCGATCTGCGAGGGCAGCGCGAGATCGCAGTGACTTATCAGGGCTGTGCGGAGCAATACCAAATCTGCTACCCGCCCGTCGCCAAGACGATCGACCTGCAGACGCTGGCAATCAAGGATCGAGACGAAAACGGCGCCGCCTTATCCCGATCCTCGTCAGAATTCGTGGACACGCCGGACGTCGCGGGCGCCTCGGACGCTAGCCTTTCGACGAACGCCGCGCCAACCCCTGACCGGGACACCTCCTCCTGGGTGACGCTCGGCGGCATGCTGGTCTCGTTCTTCGGCTTCGGCGTTCTGTTGTCGTTCTCACCATGCACTTTCCCGCTGGTGCCGATCTTCTCCGGCCTGATGGCGCGATCGCAGGAACATCTTTCGTTTGGTCGCGGTCTCGTTCTCGCGGCAGTGTTCGTCGGCGCGTCGGCCTCGGCCTATGCGGCACTGGGCGCGTTCGCGGCCTGGTCCGGATCCGGGGAGAACCTGCAGATCCTGCTGCAGACGCCGGTCGCGCTCGGCGCAATGAGCGCCGTTCTCGTCATCTTGTCGCTATCCATGTTCGGCCTGTTCGAGATCCAGCTGCCGACCTCCTTCGTCGAGCGGATATCGGGCGCGGCCTCCGACGGAAGTCGCGGGCCGTTGGCCGCCGCCGCCGTTCTCGGATTTGGGGCGGCGCTGATCGCCGGCCCCTGCGTGACACCTCCGCTCGCCACCGCTCTGCTGTACGTCGCGCGGACCGGCGATGTCGTGCGTGGCATGGCTGCCCTTTTCGTGTTCGGCGTCGGCATGGGAATGCCGATTCTCGTCTTTGGGGCGCTGGGCCCACGCTTCCTGCCGAAGCCTGGCCCCTGGCTCGTCCGCGTCAGGCATGCCTTCGGGTTCATCCTGCTGGCCGTCGCGATCTCGATCTTCTCTCGCGTTCTGTCGCAGCAGACTACGCTGCAGCTCTGGGGCGGACTCGCGACCGGCGTCTCCGTCTATTTCGGAACCCACTTCCTGATGGTGCAAGGCCGACGGCGCTTTGCTTCCATGGGCCTGGCGAGCATCGCGCTCCTCATCGGTTCGGCCCTGATGATCGGATCGGCAGGCGACGACAGCCTCGACGCGACCCGCATTCTGGATCGGTTCGTGACCCGCCAGACCGCATCCGAACCCCCAGTCCGAACGATTCGATCGGTCGCCGCACTGCACGACGAACTCGCCGCTGCCCGCACGGACGGAAAGCCCCTCTTGCTCGATTTTTCCGCCGAGTGGTGTGTCGAATGCAGGGTCATGGATGCCGTCCTGCGCACGCCTGAAGTCCGTGCGCGGCTGCAAGATTTCAGAATGGTTCGTGCTGACGTGACCGTCGTCAACGAGGCGAGCCGAGCCCTTATGAAGCGCTTCGACATCGTCGGGCCGCCAACGATCCTGCTGTTCGGCACACATGGAAATGTCGATCCCGCGGTCAAGATCATCGGTGCCGTCGATGCCGACGCCCTGCTCGGAAAACTGACGGCGGCCACCTCGGCCGACTGACCTCAACTCCCGGAATAAGGAAGACGACATGCTTCAGCATATCTCCAGGCGCACGCTCGCCCAGATGTTCGCCGTCGCGGGCATACGTTACATGGTCGGCCCAGCGCACGCCGACGACGCTCCCACCGAGGCGGACATATCTCGCGAAGCCATTCTCTACGATCCGGCCGCGCCCATTGCGGGCAATCCGAAGGGCGATCTGACGATCGTGGTCTTCTTCGATTACAACTGTCCCTTCTGCAAACAGGCGGAGCCCGAACTCGAGCGGCTGGTGAAGACCGACGGCAAGATTCGCCTCGTCTACAAGGATTGGCCGATCCTCACGCCGGATTCCATCAAGGGTGCGCAGTGGGCGCTGGCCGCGAAGTATCAGAACCGCTACGACGCCGCGCATCTCGCGATGATGGGAATTCCCGGGCCGAAGATACCCGCCGCGCGGATGCGGGAAGCGATCGCGAAGTCCGGTGTCGATATGGATCGTCTGGATGCCGATTTTCAGGCCCACGGCAACGACATCGCCAAGCTCCTGCGGCGCAACCTGGCCCAAGCCGACTCGCTGGGGCTGACGGGCACGCCCGCCTACATCGTCGGTCAGTACCGCGTGACGCAGGCCCTGAACTACGAAGGTTTCAAGCGCGTCGCTGCCGATGCGCGCGCCCGCGCAGCACAGAAGTGAGAAACGGAGCCGCTCTTAAGCCTGGCTTAAGCTGCGGATCGAGACTGGCCCCACGCGCGCCGACAGGCCGTACCGAGGGAATGAACATGACGCTTCGAAAGCAATGGGCCGTCTGTGCCGCGGCTCTGCTTCTGCCGGCGGCGCTGGCAGGCTGCGTTTCCGACTCGGACATCATGCCCAAGTCCGCGGCCGCCACTTATGCCCCGACGTCCGAGCCACGATATGGCGCGGTCTCAGATGGCGGCTACACCGTTGCGGCTGTTCCCGCGGGCGACCTGAAGGCCCGCTACATGCGTCAACTCGTCGACGATCCGACCGGGCAGCCCGCTGGGACCGTTGTCGTGGATCCGAAGAACCGCTTCCTCTATCTGGTGCAGGAAGGCGGCAAGGCCCTGCGCTACGGCGTAGGCGTCGGCAGGGCTGGCATGGCCTGGTCGGGCACCGCCAATGTCGCGATGAAGCGCGAATGGCCGCGTTGGACGCCCACGAAGGACATGATCGGCCGCGAGCCGGACAAGTACGTCAAGTGGGCCCGAGGCATGGAGGGCGGCACGCAGAATCCGCTCGGCGCGCGTGCTCTTTATCTGTTCAAGGACGGCAAGGACACTCTGTACAGGATTCACGGCACCAACGAGCCATGGTCGATCGGCCAGGCGATGTCCTCCGGCTGCATTCGCATGATGAACCAGGACGTCATTGACCTGTACCGCCGCGTGCCCTCCGGAGCCAAGGTCGTGGTGCTCCCGGCGAGCGGCGTGGAGACCGCCGCGTCCGACGAATGATTTTCAAACGCGGGTGGAAGGCCTCCGAGCCTACGGGATACGCCTACCGTTGAAGCCTTGCATCCTCGGCGCCGCGCTCAGCTGATGTTCAGCAGGATCCGGCCCGAGGTGCCGCTGCGCATCAGGTCGAGCGCGTCGTTGACGTCGTCGAGCGCGAACTCGTGGGTCACGATTCCGCGGTAGCTCACCTTGCCGGCATCGCTCAGGCGCACGAGGCGCGGAATGTCGCGCGCCGGCTGGCATTGGCCGCCTTCCGAGCCCTTCAGCACCTTCTCGAAATGGAGCGGCAGCGTGTAGATCTCGGCCTTCTCGCGGGGAACGCCGACGAGGATGCAGCGGCCTTTCCTTGCGGTGATCTCGTAGGCGAGCTCGATCAGATTCTTGACGCCGGTGGTCTCGACGACCTTGTCGGGTCCCTCAACGCCGGTGATGGCGCGAACCTCCGCGGCCACATCCTTGACCGCTTCGGAGTTGATGGTGTGAGTGGCGCCAAAGTCCTTCGCCATCGCCAGCTTGTTGTCGAGACGGTCAATCGCGATGACGGGATAGGCGCCGACCATCGCGGCGAATTGCACGATGTTCAATCCGACACCGCCGACACCGAACACGACGACGGCTTCGCCGATGGCGATCTGCGCGTCGTTGTTGACGACGCCGAGCGCGGTCGTCACCGCGCAGCCGAGCAGCGGCGCGCTGGTGCGGTCGATCGTGGCGGGAACGGGCGTGACACGGTTCTCCGACACCACGGCATACTCATTGAAGGTGGTGACCCAGCCGGCATTGAGGCGCTTTCCGCGCCAGGAATAGGCCGGCGTGTTGGACTGGATGCCCTTGCCCGGCCGCCAATGCATGACGACGGTGTCGCCCTGCTTGCAGGAGACGACACCGGGACCGGTTTCCACGATCGTGGCCAGCGCTTCGTGTCCGAGAAGGTGGGGCAGGAACTTGTCGACGCCTTTGACGGCGTCGATCTCGTTGATCTGCGCGCCGCAGATGCTGGAGGTGTGCACATGCGCGAGCACCTGGCCATGCTCGAGCGTATCCGGCAAGGTGAACTCGTCGACGATCAGCGGCTTGCCCGATTCGACGAGAATGGCCGCCTTAGCAGTCTTGATGTCCATGAGGCGCGCCCGGTCACTCGAAATAGATGAATTCGTAATCGCCGGTGAAGCCGAGCTTGCCGTAGAGCCAGATCCACTCCGACGTGTGCAGGATGGATTCCGCGGTCAGCGCCCAGCATTCGAGGTTGTGCAATTCGGCGACGGTCCGATAGCCCTCGACCATGACGTATTTGTTCTTGCCGACCCGCTCGATCTCCTTGAGCGCCGCTTCGAGCTCGTAGAGCCTGAGATTGTGCAGGGTGCCGAGCGAGATGACGAGATCGAAACTGTCGTCGCCATAGGGGTAGATGTCCTGGGCGCGATAGTTGAAGAGATAGGGTCGCACCTGCTCATGCGAATTGGCAAGGCCGTGCTTGGAGATATCGAAGCCTGTGACCTTCAGGCCCGGCAGGATCTTCTGCATCTCATACAGCAGGAAACCCTTGCCGCAGCCGACGTCGAGCACGCTGGAGCCGTCCTTCAGGCCATAGGTCTCGATCAGCGCCTTGGCGACCGGCGCCCAGCGCCCCTCGATGAAGCGGTAGCCGCCATAGCCGAAGCGGCGGTCGCCGTCCCAATAATCGGCCTCGTATTCCCGCGCCTTCAGCGAGCAGCCGATCTTGTCGTCGTTCATGCGCCCCATGTAGTCGCGCTTGGTCGCCGTATGCAGCGGCGTCACGATATTCAGCAGTCGTCCCATTCAGCCCTCGGATTCCAGCGCGTTGCGATTGTCGCGACCGGCCGGAGCCGTGAGACGCGACTTGCGAATCCTTCTAGCATTGGTGGTCGGGATCATCATTGTTTCAGATCAATGATGGGAGATCCCGTGGCGGCGCGGTCATCAACCGACGCGGGTTCCGGCAGCCGAGTCGTGGAATCCCAGGTTCGCATCGCGGCCAAGTCATGGATTGTCGCAAGCAGTCAGCCGCCCGCGGCTGTGCGGTTACGCCGCAATGGCTCCAGCGAAATGAATCACTATACTTAGCGTGTCATGGCATATGTCGTCGACATAGATGCGCGCACCGCGCGCTTTGGTCTTCACGCCGGCCGCCTGCAAGCAGGCGGTTAGCCGGGCGGCGTTCGCGTCGTCCGGGCTCTTTTCCAGCTTTCGTGACCTCCACCCGAGAGGTCGAATTGAAGCAGAAGGAGTGTGCCGTGCTGCCTCTTCCAAAAATCGCGCTCACCGCATCGGATTATCCGCGGCTCGAACAGATTGCCCGTAACGCTGCCCAGAAAGGCGATCTGGACGGCATCTTCCTCTTCGGTGAGATCAACCGCGCCGCCATCGTGCCGGACGAGCGGGACGATGTCCGTTCGCGGGTGACCGTCGGATCATGGGTCACCTATTGTACGGATTGGGGCGCTCCGCGCCGCACCGTGCAACTGGTCTGGCCTGAGGAGTGTTGGTCGGATCCCGCCCGGATTTCGGTCCTGACGCCTTTGGGAGCGGCTTTGATCGGCCTGCAGATCGGCGACCAGATGCCATACTTCGTCGCCGGCTGTTTGAACGTCATCAGAGTTCAGAACGTCACCCAATCGAGCCCGAACGTCGTCCCTCTCTTCCGCGCTCATCGGCGCAGGCCGCTCGATGACGATCCCGGACCAACTGCAGCCTAGGAGATACCAAAAATGCGCAACCTCGAAGCCGAGATTCGAATAGAGCAGCCGGCTTTGCCGCCGATCAGGATCGCGGCAGACGAATCGCGGCGCCTGAACTCGCTGGCGAATTCGACCATGGAACTCTTCCCGCGTGTCGCCCAGTTTCTGGCGAGCGAACTGGAACGCGCGACGCTCGCCGCAGAGAACGATTTGCGCGGCGTAGTCAGGATGGGCTCCAAAGTGACCTATCGCGATGACGAGACGGGCGCGAGCCGCGAGATCGTGCTGGTCTATCCTCACGAAGCCAACATCGAGCTCAACCGCGTCTCGATCCTGACTCCCGTCGGGGCGGCTCTGATCGGTCTCTCGGTGGGACAGCGGATCGCGTTCGAAACGCCCGACAAACGCGTCAGAAGCCTGACCGTTCTCGCCGTCTCCGAATGAGGAAGGCAGATGCGACGGAGCATAACGCTCGTGCGATAGCGGCCCGCCGCCGGATGGCGGGCCGCTGGCGCGCCGGCGATCTCGCAAGAGTTCCACGGACACCCGTGGCTGAAGTTGTTGCCGCGCAAGTTGCTTCCGAGCTTCGTCAGGCATGCTCCGGCAGAGCGAACTCGAACGAGCACGGCGCGGAGCGGCGGCGTCGCAAGAACACCGCTTGGCGTCCGCAATGGACCCTCGTCAGGCACGACAACGGAAATCACCATGAAAAACATCAGTGCCGGCCAGATCACCCTGTTGGTCGCTCTCGGAGCCATGTTACTCCTCACGGGCGTTTGGGGATTCTCGGTCTGGGGAGCCAGCAGCGGCGTCGAAATGGGCAAGCACGGCTGGATCGCGCTTGGCCTCGGAGCTTTCTTCTCCCTTCTCATCGGCTGCGGGCTGATGGCGCTGATGTTCTTCAGCAGCCGCAGCGGTCACGATGATGTCGCCGACCCCTTCCGCCGGCGTGACGAGGACAAGATAGGAACGGGGCGTGCCGCGCGCCATCCCGCAACGCGCAGACCCTGATTCTGCCCTGCGGCTATCCTTACCAACATTTCATTTTCTGCGACGCCGTGACGCTCGCCGGGCATCAAAGGGAACGGAGCGGGCGAGCGGCCGTTGCTCCTTCATCCTCGACAACATGGAGCCCGACATGACAATGCGTAGAACGTTCGTCGCCCTTGCGGCCGCCGGAGCGATGCTCTCGGCAGCTGTTTCACCCGTGCTCGCGGCGCCCTTGCCAATCGCGAATCCCGGCCCCGACCAAGGCATGCAGCAGGTGCAGTACCGGCATGGCTATGGACACGGGCCTCGACACGGACATGGCTATTACGGGCACCGTCACGGCCACGGTGGCACCGGTGCAGCCGTACTCGGCGGCCTCGCGGCCGGCGCCATCATCGGCGGCGCGATCGCCAACAGCCAGGCGCAATCCAACGCCGCCTCCTATTGCGCGCAGCGCTTTCGGTCCTACGATCCGGGCTCAGGGACCTATCTGGGCAACGATGGTCTGCGTCACTCCTGCCCCTGATACGCGCATGAGCATGCGGCAGCCTCCTCACACCGTGAGGGGCTGTCGCCACTCGGCCTGCGGAAAGCAGCCAAGCGTGTCTTGATTCCGGGCTCCACCGCGATATACGTTTCCCATCATGATGTTCGCGTCCACATTCTTCCCGCTGATCTGAACGGCTGACGTTGTTTCCGGCGCATCCGCGCCAATCAGATCAAACCGGCTGCGCTCGATACGGCAGCCGAACGGAGAATGTGCAATGCCCAAGACCGCACAGGTCGGCCTGACGCCCCGTCAGATCCGGAACTTCATCGACGACGGTTTCGTCAAAATCGAAAATGCCTTCAGCACCCAGCTTGCGAAACAATGCAGGGACGAGCTGTGGGCGGATATCGGTCTGTCGCCAGACCAACCCGAACACTGGACTCAACCCGTTGTTAGGGTAGGGTCGAAGGCTTCGCCCCCTTTCATTGAAGCCGCGAACGCGCCACCCCTGCACAAGGCCTACGATCAACTCGTCGGCGAAGGGCGCTGGCTTGCGCCGAAAGGCCTCGGAACCTTTCCGATCCGCTTCCCGTCAACGGAAACCTCCGGTGATGATGGCTGGCATGTGGACATGAGCCTTGGCATCGCCAATCCGGATTTCATGGAGTGGCGCGCCAATGTGAAGAGCAGCGGACGTGCATTGCTGATGCTCTTCCTGTTCTCGGATATCGGTCCGGATGATGCGCCCACGCGGATCCGAAAAGGCTCGCATGCCACCATGGCGCGGGAGCTGCTGCCCTATGGCGATGCCGGTGCGACGCTCCGGCAGGTCTCGGCCGAGGGCTACGCCTCGACGATGGATTGCGAGATGACACTGGCGACCGGTGCCGCAGGCAGCGTTTATCTGTGCCATCCGTTCCTTGTTCATGCCGCGCAATCCCACCGGGGAAAACAGCCGCGCTTCATGGCACAGCCTGCGCTGCTGCCGAAGGGCGAGTTTGATCCGGCGTTGCCCCCTTCGCCGGTTCAGATTGCCATCCGGCAGGCTTGCGGACTGAGATTCTAGTCGGACGATATCCGGGACCGCGGGGCGGCCCCGGATATTGCCGGTTTCGCCAGGCGCTGCCGACCATGATGAGGCCTTCGTTCGACTCGAGCTTCTTGAAAGCACCGGACTGGACGGCTTTTGCGATCGCCTGATGGAGGCGTGCAATCACCGGCGCAGGCGTTTTGGCCGGGGCGTACAATCCGTATCAGGACTCGGCCGCGTAGCCGGGAACCCCGGCCTCGGCAACGGTGGGCAATTGCGGAACGCCGTCGACCGCTCGGCGGATGTGACGGCCAGCGCGCGGAGTTGCCCGGCTGCCACCAGCGAGGCCGCGCTTGCCACGGTGGTGAACATCACGTCGATCTGTCCCCCCAGGAGATCGCTGATCGCGGGCGCCGCGCCTGTAGGGCACCGCCGTCATCTTGACCTTCGCCAGCGCATCGAACAGTTCGCCCGCGAGATGGGCCGAGGTGCCGGTGCCGAACGTGCCGAAATTGAGCTTGCCCGGATTGGCCTTGGCCTCGGTGATCAGATCGGAGATCGAGTTGATCCTGGAGGCCGGATTGACGACGACGATATTGAAGGACCGCGCGAGCCGGGGGCGCAAATGTTCTGCGAGCCACCGTCCGAGTGACATTCTACGGCGCGTTGGCGATGGCCTTAACAGCAGGTATCGGCTCGCTCTTCGGGACGGTGGTCTGAGGCGCCGCTCGTCCAAGACGCAGTCCGCGTCCATTTCCTGGATGGCTATTGAAGCCAGGCCGGTCGGAAACGGCCGCTGCCTGACATTTCACCAATCGTCCCAGTCTCCAAGCGCTACGCTCGGGGCAGCATGCGCACAAGCGTTCTATCTCGCAGCACCCAATGATGGACTAGCGCCGCGGCGGCGTGAAATGCGGCGAGGATGACCAGCGCATTGGCCATCACTTCATGAATTTCCTTCACCGTATGCTCAAACGCCCGATCACCGACCCACGGTGAGGCGATCTGGACCAATCCGAATAGCGGCAGAGCATCGCCGCGCGAGAATTGCAGGATTATCCCGGAAACTGGAACGGCGATTAGCAGCGCATAGAGGACGTAGTGTGCGAGGCGCCCCGCACGGTCGACCCACACACTTAAGATCGTACGTTCAATTGGCGGCGGCGGATCGGCGAGCCGCCAAAACAAGCGCAACACAAGAATGCTGATCACCGCGAGCCCGGCGGAAATGTGTACGAACAAACTGGCCGCCCGCGCGACCCCCTTCGGAAAAATATCGTCGAATTGACCAAGGAGCCAAGCCAGAATCACCAGCACAACGGTGATCCAGTGCATCATCTGCGGAACCGCACCGTAGCCTTCGGTCGAATTGCGCCATTGCATGCCGAGTTCCTCGTAGATCAAAAACATCAGCCCTGCGGAGAGCGCGGATGCATTGATCTGGGTCAAGCCGGTTTTTGCCAGGCGCGTTGCGTATCCGCTTGCTGCAAGCCAACTGACGAGAACCAGCGGCGTTGTGAGCCGAAAATAAGCCGAATCGGCTTACGGCCCCTCTTCATGAGAGCAATATGCCTTGATCTGCGTCGAGCCGAGCACATTTTGAAGAGGGCCGGCCGCGGACGATTTGGAAATTCTACACCGCCGCCCAACTTACCATCGCGTGGCGAACCATGCGGGCGCTTCAAGCGCTCGCGCCGCTCAGCCCTCGCTATCCAATTGAAATAGATGGCGCGCCCGAGAGGATGAAAGTGGGAACCGCTACGCCATCGTAGGCGATCTATAATTTTTGGAGGGCTACTTTCCGGCGTACAGGTCTTTAATCGCGATTAGAGATAGCAGACGGTCCTTCGATTGCCCCGGGGAAGCGGTCTATTTTGGTCTGCCGATCTGCCTTCCACCAAGTGTCTCGAACCACTTGCTGGCGTCATCTGTGTGCATGCACGCTGGCGGACACTGCGTGGCGCGGCGCAATCTGGTCGAGCGTGATCTCGCCAAAGCGCGTCGTGAACAGGGTCGCGGCGTGTGCCATGGTATCTACCATCACGGCGTTGACGTTTTTTTCCACGAGGCACTCGGCGTGCTCGCTGCGGTTGCCGATAGCGAAAAGATTAGGACGGCCGAGCGCTTCATAGACGTTCAGAAGCGTGATTTCACATAACGGGCGCGCCAGTTGCCACCCCCCACCATGCCCCCGCTCGGCACGAACCAGGCCCGCCTCGCGCAGCCCCGCCATTGTCCGTCTGAACACGGCCGGATTTGTTCCCATGCTTCGGGCAAGTACATCTGACGTAAGCGGTTCGTTCGCCTTCTCCATGTGCAGCAGGACGTGGAGCACGTCGGAAAGGCGGGTATCTCGGTTCATCGTGCAATCTTCTTTCTGTATCGGCCTTAGATGCCGCGACGACGCCGACAATCAGCATGGAACATTCGTATCTTCTGTTGCTACATGATGCAAATGCGGTTATTGTATCTCTAACTGTTACATATCTTGGCATTCCGGGTCCAGTCAAAACGGACTGCTGACTGCACTCAAGGAGATACAGATGAATTTCGATGCGATCATCGTCGGAGGAAGCTTTGCGGGGTTATCGGCCGCCCTCTATCTCGCCCGGGCGCGCCGCTCGGTGCTAGTGCTCGACACAGGCACGCCGCGCAATCGCTTTGCTGCCGCCTCTCACGGCTTTTTTGCAAAGGACGGGAGCGATCCCAAGACCATGCTCGAAATCATGCGCGGACAAGTGGCGGCCTATCCGACCGTGCAGTTACGCGACCTAAAAGCAGTGGCCGCTGCTCGCGATGGAGACGGCTTTCGGGTGACGCTGGAGAATGGAGAGGCGGTGACCGGGGCCAAGTTACTCTTGGCTTTTGGAATCAGCGACATTCTGCCCGAACTTCCCGGCCTCGCCGAACGCTGGGGAAGAACCGTCATCCATTGCCCCTATTGTCACGGCTACGAGTTCAGCGGCGAACGGCTCGGCGTCCTCAATCTCTCGGCAATGTCAGCGCATCAAGCCATCTTGATCCCCGAATGGGGGCCGACGACCTTCTACCTCAATGGCGGCACGATAGAGCCAGACGTTGCGGCGAAACTCCACGAGCGGGGCGTCACAATCGAACCCGAACTGGTGGATTGCCTCGTTGGCGATGGGACGAGCCTTTCTGCGATCCGTCTTCGCAATGGCGTCGAGCGGCCAATTGATGCGCTATTCGTCGGTCCGCGCAATCGCTTCAACAGCAATATTGCCGAAAGGCTCGGATGTGCCGTCGAAAACGGTCCCCTCGGATCGGTGGTCAAGGTCGATGAGATGAAGGCGACCAATGTCGCCGGAGTTTATGCCGCGGGCGATATTACACGGATGGGGCACACCATCACCTTTGCCTGTGCGGACGGCGTCATGGCCGCGCTGGCGATTCATCATTCGCTGGTGTTCGGAGGTTAATCGTCATGGAGCGCAAACACGCACCCTTCACCAACCCGGCCACTGTCGCCTCCTACGCGGCCAGTGCCCCCCGTAAAGTGCCCGGGCTGGCCGACCTCCATCGCATGGTGATGTTGCTTCTTGCCGAAGATGCACCGGCAGACGCGCGTATACTCGTTGTCGGTGCGGGAGGCGGCATGGAGATCAAGGCTATGGCCGAGGCGCAGCCGGCATGGCGTTTCACCGGCGTTGATCCCTCGCCCGCAATGCTGGACCTTGCGCGCCAAACTCTCAAGCCTTTTGCAGATCGTGTCGATCTGGTCCAAGGCACCATCGATGATGCGCCCGCAGGCCCATTCGACGGTGCGACATGCCTTCTCACGCTGCATCACCTCGACCGGGACGAGCGACTTCGCACGTTGAAGGACATCCACTGACGTATTAGGCCGCGCGCCATGCTGGTGATCGCCGAGCACTCGGCACCCGACCCCGATCCTGAGCGCTGGATGACGCGTTCGGTCGCCTTCGGTGATCGCGAAAAGCTTGATTGGGCCAAGGCGGTAGCCACTGCCAGGATGATGATGGAGCACCTGCCATTGCTTACACCGGCCCAGGAAGAAGAACTGCTGCGCGAGGCCGGGTTCACTGACGTAGAACTGTATTACGCCGCCTTCTCCTTCCGCGGCTGGGTCGCAAGAGGCGGCTAGCTTCAATGATGAAGCCCGGTCGTCGTATATATCGGACTACAGCATAGAATCGGCAGGTTCACGCCGCCGCTTGGCGGCGTGCTGTGTGCGGTTAGCGACTCCCTGTGCCCATCTTTGTTGTGGAGTGGTGGCAATTTGGCGCGCCCGGAACGATTCGAACGTCCGCCCGTCAGATCCGTAGTCTGATGCTCAATACAGCTGAGCTACGGGCGCATGCGCCGGCAAGGTCATGCGGCGCCGTCACAGTTTCCCATACACGCGCGCGGCGACCGCCTTCAGGTGCTCGACCGAGCCGGACTCCGGATGCGGCTTGACCGGCGCGAACAGGATCGAGGCCTGCCTGCCGTTCTTCCAGACGAAGATGTTGACGGCGTTGCCGTTGCCCTTGGTGCAGGAATGCTCGCCGAAGGCTTCGCTGCCGAGCTCGGGGATTGCCACGTGCTTGCAGGGACCTGCGCGCTTCATCATGCCGATGGCGGTGTCGCGCGAGGTCGCGATCACCGCGACGGTCATGGTGTTGGCCTCGCGATCGAACATCATGCAGCTGCCCGCGCCGGTGCGCTGCACCGTCAGCGTGCCCTTGTCGAGAAAGCCGTCTGCATCCGCGGCCGTGAGCCACTCGCAATTGCCGAACCGCTCGCGGCTCCTGCTCACGTTGGCGATGGCAACACGCGCCGCTTCGGTGATCGGCCCGAGCAGCGCATCGTCGGCGCGCCGGCCGACCGGATAGACGGTGAGTTGCAGGATGTAGTCGCCCGACAAGGTGACGACCACGGCCTCCTGGCGCTCCGCGCCTGCTGCGGTCGTACCGCCCTGGCCTTCGTCGCCGATCCCCGCGACCGCGTTGAGCGCCATGCGCTCACCGAGCGTCTTGACGAAGGTCGCGTACAATTCCCTGGCGCGGTCCTTGTCGGGATTGCGGAACACCGACAGCATCATCGTATCGCCGCGCCCGCCCTGGTAGATGCAGCCGCGACCGTCCTGATTTGAAATCAGCGACCATTTGAGCGCCGGCATCGCAGCGGCAAGCTCCTTCGCGCTGATGAACGGGCAGGCTTCGGCCACGCGCGCGGGAAGCACCGGGACGGCTGCGATTGCAAGGATCAGGGCGAGGCAGGAGAACAGGCGAACGATGGTGCGCATGGGAGAGACATACTACGAAAAATGGCAAGCCCGGAACGACTTGCGCATGCGCGCTCCGATCCCGTCGTCTGATGCCAGGCCAGCCTGGCAAGGTGAGGCCCTATCAGCGGCGGCCGTCGTCACTGCCCGTTATATTCGGCCCAGCAATCCGCGGTTTCGTAGACCCGAACCGCCGAGACCTGCGGAAGATCCGGCTTCAACCGGTCCCAGATCCAGACCGCGATATTCTCGGCGGTCGGGTTCTCGAGGCCTTTGACCTCGTTGAGGCAGTGATGGTCCAGCGCGCCCAGGATGTCGGCAAAGCATTTTTCGATGTCGAAGAAATCAGCAACGAAGCCGGTGTGCGGATCGACCGGCCCGTCCAGTTGGACCTCGACCCGGTAGGAATGACCATGCAGCCGGCGGCATCGATGGGTCTCGGGCACATTGGGCAGCCGATGCGCCGCCTCGAACTTGAACGCCTGCGATATTCTCATTCAGTACCCCACACGACGTGGCCACCCGGTCTCGGGCCGCCTGGCGACCGGATGCTGCTGTGTCCTGACCTTTCGTCGAAGAATGGCGCGCCCGGAACGATTCGAACGTCCGACCCTCAGATTCGTAGTCTGATGCTCTATCCAGCTGAGCTACGGGCGCGTTTTTCGCGAACAGTGCGGGCCTAAGCCCACAGGCAGCCTCCGGACAGCGCCGGAGGGGTGCGAAAGAGCGCTCTGACTAACCGCTCTTGCCGCGGTTGGCAAGGTCCGGGATGGGGAGATTTTGCGGGGAGGTGGCGGTTTCCGTTGTCATTCCGGGGCGATGCGGAGCATCGAACCCGGAATCTCGCGCCAAACCTCGGGATTCCGGGTTCGGCGCGCTGCGCCGCCCCGGAATGACGGCGATCAGCGTTACGCTCTCTGCCGCTCGTTGCGGACGGAGAGCAGTTCCACGGGGCGGTCGGGGATGGTGATGCGGAAGGTGGCGCCGATGGTGCCTTCGACGAGGTGGATGTCGCCGCCATGGGCGCGAACCAGCTCGGCGGCAATCGCAAGGCCAAGGCCGCTGCCGCCGGGGCGGCCGGAGGTCTGGAACGCCTCGAACAGATGGTCCCGGGTCTTCGGGGGGACGCCGGGGCCCGTGTCGGATACCTCGAGAATTGCGACCGCGCCCTCGCGTTTTCCCGTGATCCGGATCTGCTGCACCCCGCCCTCACCGGAGGCGTGACTTTCGAGCGCCTGGGCGGCGTTGCGGACGAGGTTGAGCAGCACCCGGAACAGCTGATCGGGATCGGCATCGACCGCGAGCCCGCGATCGATCGCGGCGACCCAGGCGATCGAGGCATCGCTGGCGAGGCCCGCCGTCTCGCGCACTTCCAGCACCACAGGCTCGATCAGGATCATCCGCCGGTCCGGCGCGGCTTCCTGGGCACGGCCGTAGGACAGCGTCGACTGGCAGAAGGCGATGGCGCGCTCGAGCGAGCGTACCAGCTTCGGCGCAAAGCGCTGCACCCGCGGATCGGGCACGCTGGCGAGCTGATCCGACAGCAGCTGGGCCGAGGCCAGTAGATTGCGCAGATCGTGGTTGATCTTGGACACGGCGAGGCCGAGGGCGGCGAGCCGACTCTTCTGATGCAGCATCGACATCAAATCGCGCTGCATGTCCGACAATTCCCGCTCGGCCACCCCGATTTCGTCGCTGCGCTGACTCGGCACGATGATCCGCGCCGAGCTTTCGGGGTTTTCGTGGAAGCCGACCAGGCTCGCGGTCAGCCGCCGCATCGGGCGCACGAAGAGATAATGAAGCGCGAGATAGACGAGGCCCGCGGTCAGCGCCGCGATGATCAGCGCAACCACCACGACGTTGCGCGAGAACCGGTACATCTGCTGCCGCAGCGGCAGCTCGTCGGTGACGATCTCCATGAACTGGGCATTGCCGACGCCGGGCCCGACGATGCGGATGGCCTGGTTGCCGGTCTCCAGCATCATCCGGAACGAGCCGGTGATCGCCTCCCACGCCGTCATGTCGCGCAGGTCGATGTCGTGCTCGATGGCGGCCGGCAAATTGTCGCTGGCGAGCAATCGGCGCTGCTGGCCCATCTTGATGGCGACCGCGCGGGCATTGATGCTCTTCAGGATTTGGCGCGACAGCGAATCGGGAACCATGCCGAGCGGCGCCGCATCGAGCACCAGCGCCGCCGTGTTGGCGGCGGCGACGCGGTCATTCAGCCGGTTGACCCAGAAGTTGGCGATGGCCGGCACATAAAGCAGGCTGGCCGCGATCATCACCAGGGGAATGGTAAGCAGCAGCAGCTTGCCAGACAGCCCGAGCCCGCGCGTCCCGCGACAGCGCATCGCCGGCTGGTCCTGCTGATCCTGATCCTGGATCGGCTGGAGGTCTGTCGCTGCCACGAAATACGCCCTCGCTGCCTCTGGCGGGTGAAGGATTGGCGGGTATGAAGATGCGGCCCGACCCCGGCCCGGTCAAATTACGGATCGCTAATCTGCCAATGTGGGATGTAGGCGCTGATAGGGCCAATCGCCACCTCAAGGGTTAAAAACCCCGCACAAACAGCGATATTCACCGGAATCGCGCGCTTGTGCGGCGTTGACGAAAACAAGGCGCTCGCTTATAAGCCGGCCAAATTGTCCGCAGATGACCCGGTGTGACGCCGGGAGCGGCTCTCTTGGGGCCGAAAATGGCCCGTTTGGGGCCGCATCTTCCGGGCTTTACCTTCAATTCTACAGGCAAATTGCCCGGTCAGCGGAGAAAAACCCGTGAAGCGGACTTATCAACCCAGCAAACTGGTGCGCAAGCGCCGTCACGGTTTCCGT
>LNAP01001227.1_pt1 | contig 27617 bp, 28 predicted proteins | sample 602601 | NCBI WGS metagenome assembly LNAP01 (sample SAMN02440304, study PRJNA202911) | soil metagenome | biome: Subtropical and temperate rainforests or woodlands; isolation source: soil samples (1 kg each in a 20% v/v slurry with milli Q water) were... ... | reverse complement strand
CGGATGGGGCGGCAGGAACGCATGCACGGTGAGCAGCGCCGCGCACATCGGCAAGGCGAACACCAGCAGCGGCTTGCGCGCCCGGCGCGCCACGCCATAGGCCAGCGGCATGAGGATGATCACCCCCACCTCGAAGAACACCGGCACGCCGATGATGAACCCGGCGATGGTCAGCGCCAGCGGCGTGCGGCGGTTGCCGAAACGCTCGATCAGCGACTTGGCCAGGGCTTCGGCGCCGCCGGACAGTTCGATGATCCGCCCGATCATCGCGCCCAAGGCAATGATGATCGCGATATGGCCGAGGGTCTTGCCCATGCCGCCTTCGATGGTCGCCACCAGGTCGGCCGGTTTCACCCCGGCCACCAGCGCCACCAGGATGCTCACCAGCATCAGCGCAACAAAGGGCTGGAACTTGTACTTGAGCACCAGGAACAGCAGCAGCGCGATGCCCGCGCCGGCCGTCAACATCAGGATAAGCGGGCTCATTGCGCGGCACCTCCCTCATAAGAGAAAGAAGCGCTGGTGAAACCAAAACAGCTGCAGTCAGGGAACGTCATGCGGGGATGTCCTGTTGTTATTGTTTTTTCAGGCAAGCCGGGGCCCTCGAGAGCCTGACGACGACTCCCGGGCAGTGCTTGCAATGTCGGTTTACAGTTTCGAGTTGCAGCGGCGCGCTACCTACCAGTGCGCGCCGAAGGTCTCGCGCAGCTCATCCAGGGCTGCCTGATCCAGCGGCGCGGGCTTGGGGTTGCTCATCAGCCAGAGTCGCGCGGTTTCTTCCAGTTCTTCCAGGGCGTAGCTGGCCTTGGCCACCGAGCTTTCCCAGACCACCGGCCCCAGGCGCTCGAGCATCACCCCGCGCACGCTGTTGGCCAGTTGCGCCACCTGCTCGGCGACCTTGGGCGAACCCGGGCGCTGGTAGCCGATCAGCGGAATGTGCCCGACCTTCATCACCTGGTACGGCGTCAGCGGCGGCAGGATGTCGTCCGGCCGCCATACGCCGGCCAGGGTCAGCGCCACCAGGTGGGTGGAATGGGTGTGCACCACGCCACCGACGCTCGGGTTGCGGTCATAGACCTGGCGATGCAGGGCCAGGGTCTTGGATGGCTTGTTGCCGGACACCCACTCCCCCGCCAGGTTGACCTTGGCAATGGCCGCCGGATCGAGGCGACCGAGGCAGACATCGGTCGGGGTGATCAGCCAGCCATCGTCGAGGCGCGCACTGATATTGCCGGCGCTGCCCACGGTGTAGCCGCGCTGGTAGAGGCTGCGACCGACGTCGCAGATCTCTTCGCGCAGGGCCTGTTCCTGGTTCGCCGCGGCGCTCATTGGCCACCTCCGGCCAGTTGCTTAAGGGCCTTGGCAAAGAAGTCGCGGCTGCCGAAGTTGCCGGACTTCAGGGCCAGCGCCAGGGGCTCGACGGCGTTGCTGAGGGTGGCCGGCACGCCCGGGTCGATCTGCACGCCGATCTGCAACAGGTTGACCCCCAGCGCCTTGACCACCGCGCCGGAGGTTTCGCCACCAGCGATCACGAAGCGGCGCACACCATTCTGGAGCAGTCCCGCGGCGATCTCGCCCAGGGCGTTCTCCACCAGCGCGCCGGCGCGTTCGACGCCAAGTTGCTGTTGCACCGCCTTGACCTCGGCCGGGGTGCTGGTGGCGTAGATCAGTACGGTTTCGTCACTGTCGCGGGCAAAGGCCAGGGCCTGCTCCACCACCGGTTCGCCGGCGGCCAGGGCCATGGGGTCGATGCGCAGGGCCGGACGGTCGGCCTCCAGCCAGGCCGCGACCTGGCCGATGGTGGCCACCGAGGCGCTGCCGGCCAGCACCACTTCGCCGCCTTCGACGGTCGGCAGCGACGCCGCATCGAAATCGCGCAGTTTGCCGGCGCGGCGGAAGTTGCCCGGCAGGCCCAGGGCCAGGCCCGAGCCGCCGGTCAGCAGCGGCAGGTCGGCACAGGCGCTGCCGAGGGTATAGAGGTCCTGGTCGGACAGCGCATCGGCGATGGCCATGCCGATCCCCTGCTGGCGCAGTTCGGCGATCTTCGCCCGCACCGCCTCGACGCCCCCGGCGATGCTGTCATAGCGCAGCAGGCCGACTTTCAGCTGGGTCTGGGCCTGCAGCACGCGCACCAGGTTGGCGTCGGTCATCGGCGTCAGCGGGTGATGCTGCATGCCCGATTCGCTGAGCAACTGGTCCTGGACGAACAGGTGGCCGCGGAAGATGGTCCGGCCGTTTTCCGGGAACGCCGGGCAGGCCAGGGTGAAATCACTATTGAGGGCCTTGAGCAGCGCCTCGCTGACCTGGCCGATATTGCCGGCGGCGGTGGAATCGAAGGTCGAGCAGTACTTGAAGAAGATCTGCTCGCAGCCCTGCTCGCGCAGCCAGTCCAGGGCCGCGAGGGACTCCTCGACTGCCTCGGCAGCCGGCGTGGTGCGCGACTTGAGGGCGATGACGATAGCGTCGGCATCCAGCCCGGCCGCCACTTCGCGGCTCGGGATGCCGATGCTTTGCACCGTGCGCATGCCGCCGCGCACCAGCATGTTGGCCAGGTCGGTGGCGCCGGTGAAGTCGTCGGCGATGCAGCCCAGCAACGGGCGTGCGGTGGAATCGGTCATGAAAGCTTCCTCAGACAGGCTCGGGCTTGGCGGTCGGCAGGTCGATGCCCGGGAAAATCTTGATCACCGCCGAGTCGTCCTCGCGGCCGAAACCGGCGCTGGAGGCCTGCATGAACATCTGGTGCGCGGTGGCCGACAGCGGCAGGGGGAATTTGCTGGCGCGGGCGGTATCCAGCACCAGGCCCAGGTCCTTGACGAAGATGTCCACCGCCGACAGCGGTGTGTAGTCGGCCTTGAGGATGTGCGGCACACGGTTCTCGAACATCCAGGAGTTGCCGGCGCTGTGGGTGATCACTTCGTACAGGGCGTCGGCGTCCACCCCTTCGCGCAGGCCCAGGGCCATGGCTTCGGCGGATGCGGCGATGTGCACCCCGGCCAGCAGCTGGTTGATGATCTTGACCTTGGAACCCAGGCCGTGGGCGTCGCCCAGGCGATAGACCTTGCCCGCCATGCCGGCGAGGATCGCTTCGGCCTTGGCGTAGGCCGCAGCCGGGCCGGAGGTCATCATGGTCATCTCGCCAGCGGCGGCCTTGGCCGCGCCGCCGGAGATCGGCGCGTCGAGGTACAGCAGGCCCTGCTCGGCCAGGCGCTCGCCCAACTCCACGGCGTAGGTCGGCGCCACGGTGGCGCAACCGATCACCAGGCTGCCGGCACCCAAGGCCGATACGGCGCCCTCTCCACCGAACAGCACGGTTTCGGTCTGCTCGGCGTTGACCACCACGGTGATGATCACATCGCAGGCTTCGGCCATTCGCGCCGGCGACGCACAGGCCACCCCGCCTTCGCTGGCGAACTGTTGGGTGACCGCTTCACGCACGTCACAGGCATGCACATTGAAACCCGCGCGCAGCAGCGAGCGGGCAATGCCCAGGCCCATCGCGCCCAGGCCGACAACACCGACATTCTTGTTATTCATGGGGTACTCCAGGGAAGGCAGCAGCCTGGTCCACGCCGGCAAGGCGCGAGCGGCGGGCCGCGGGATAAATGGGAGCACGGGCGGCGGGGGCGACAGGGTCGCCTGGTAGGTAAATCGAGACCTTGTCGGACATCGAAGGGCCGTCCTGTGATTTGTTGTTATCAGGTTGTGGCCGATCATCCACCAATGAACAGATTATGTGAAGTATTTTTTCAATCTAACATTTATTAACATTGCCGAACATGAATACCAGAGATCCCGCAGCTGCCTTGCAGCCCGCGCAGAATCAAACGGACGAGCGGTAGGCCATTGCGACCAGCGCACTGATCTGCGTCAACCAGGCGTCTACACTCGAGACCGATGCTGTTAGGCGCAACATCAACGATCAGCGGTACCGCCCTTCATCGTCCACCCATTGACGGTGGGCGCCGGACAGCGCTGTATGGTCAATTCCGCAATGCTTGAACAAGGATATTCAACATGGCAAAGATCAATGTATTGGCTGGTGATTTTCTACAAGGGAATGGTGAGTACCGTCAGGGAGTCTTCAGGTTGGCCACAGCCACCAACCCCTCGCCGGGGGTCGAGGTCAAAGCCTCCGCATTCAAACATCTGGAAATCGCGACACAGGACAGCATCACCAACAGGGACGCCATTGGCTACGGCATTGCCGGGGCCATGCTGCTGGGTCCGGTGGGTGCTCTGGCGGGCTACCTGATAGCCGGCAAGGAAACCGAGGTGACCTTCATCGCCACCTTCAAGGATGGCCGCAAACTGCTGGCGGCCACAGACAGCGAGACCTACCGGGATATTGAAAAACGACTGACGGCCTGACGCCCGTCGTCTGTCGTCCGCCCATGCCCGCAACTTCGGGCATGGGCTACTCCCCTGCCCTACACCGATTCCGCTTCGCCCGGCCCAGCCCGGCGTTGCTGGCGTTTGCCTTCCAGCCAGACCACCAGCCCCAGCAGGCTGCCGCCGGCAATCAGCAGGCTGACGAACCAGCCCAGGGTTTCCGCCAGCTGGGTGAAGAACAGCGTGTACAGCTGGATGATGAAGAAGGTCGCGCCATAACCCACCAGCATGGAAAAGCGCAGGCGAATGCCCAGCGCCAACAGGCCCAGGCTGAACGCCGCCCACAGCCCGTTGAACAACACCAGCTCGCCGGATTCGGCCAGGTGCCAGGGGCCGTCGATCAAGTCGTAGCTGCCGAACAGCGACAGCAGCCACAACGACATCTGCGCCATGAACAGCCCGGCGGAAATCCACACCTTGGCAAAGCCGCGATAACGGGCAAGCGTTGACGCCTCGCCCCACAGATGAACAAAACCGAACAGCGCCATGGCCAGGGCCGCGCCGAGGAAACGCAGCGGATAGTTCATGCCGAACCAGTAGGCGCCCCAACCCGACTCGTAACCGCTGCGCCCGCCGAACCAGACGAAGAACAGCACACTGCACAGGGTCAGCAGCAAGGCGTTGTTCAGCACATAACTGAGCACCAGCAACAGCAGCAGGTCCACCAGCAACAGCGCCGGCCAGTTGCCCGAGCCGTCGGAGTAGATCATGCCCAGCACCAGGCTCAGGCCGATCAGGGCAAAGCCGCCGAGCAACTCCAGGGTCGCGCCGAGCAGCTTCAACTGCTTGCCCAGCAGCCAGCGCCCGGCGGCAAACAGCCCGACCATCAATACGCCCAGGCCACCGGCCAGTTTCGGCAAGGTGAACGTCAGGTGTTCATGCAGCAGGATCAGCAGCCCAGCCGCCAGGCTGATGGCGCCGAAGGTCAGGAACCAGCGCCCCAGGGAACGCCAGTCCCAGCGGGTCAGCGGGTACAGCTCGGCGATCCGCGCGTGGGCCTGGGTGTCGATCAGGCCGTCGCGCAGCCATTGGTCCAGGGCGTTGTGCACCTGGCGATTACGGCGATCCGGGTTCATTGGCCAGCCTCCCCGGCGCGCAGCGCGGTGCGTTCGAACAACCAGCCCAGGAGCATGCCCACTGCGCCGGCCACGGCAAAGAACATCGCAGCGCTCAGCTGTTCCCAGGCGTACTCATAAAAACGCGTGTACAGGTCGATGCCGAGGAACACCACGCCGAAACCGGTGAAGCTGGGGTGCTTGAAGCGCGCACCGAGCACCAGCTGGACGATGGCGCCGAGGGTGAACAACAGGGTCCAGGTCAGGGGCTGGCGGTAAGCTTCCTCCAGGCTGAGGAACCACAGCGAGCAGTTGAAGTACAGCAGCCCGAAGATCACATACAGCCGTCCGAAACCGCTGAACCGGCGCAAGGCATGATCCTCGGCGTGCTGGTGCCACAGCCCCAGGAGCGCCGTCAGCGCGGCGATCACGGCCATGGAGCGCGGGTCCTGGATGCCGAAATAGTACGTGCCGGAACCGCCATACCACTCCCACGAACCCAAGCCGTGGAAGACGCAGAGCAGGCCCAGCAGCAGCGGCCAGCGCAGGCGATAGCCATAGGCGGTGGCGATGCTCAGGGCGGCGGTGACCAGCAGCGCCAGCGGCAGGTTGCCGAACTCGCCGGTCTCGCTGTCGGAGCTGCCGAGCAACAGGCTGGCGCCCATCAGGATCAGGCCGATGGTCAGGATCGCCACCCCGGTGACCGGCATGCGCCGCGCCGGGTCGCGGGCCAGGCGCGCGCCGATCAGCCACAGCCCGACACCGGCGGCGAAAAACAGCACCGCCCCCACCAGCACCGACTCGGCCAGCAAGCCAATGCCGCCCAGCACCGCCATGCCGATCAGCAGCACCGCGCCGATGCCCAGCCATTGCAAGACCGTGGACAGGCGGTGTTCGGGACGTTCATACAAGGCGCCGAGCCGCTGCTGCGCCTCGGCATCGATCAGGCCACGGTGGCGCCAGTCGGCGATTTCGTGGAGCAACATCTGCTGGGTGGTTTTTCTCATGGCGCTCTTGGTTCAAGGTGTGGACATCGGCCGCCAACCGGCCGTCGACTGTGCAGCATAGCCAAGCCTGTGCCTGGCAAGACGCCTCGCAACGCTAACGCGGCACGCCGCGCCGATGAAAAAGGCCGCCCCGAGGGCGGCCTGGTTTTCCTGCCAGCGGCATCACCCCGCCCTGGGGCAAGGGTATGCCGAGCCAGGCGCGCGCCTGTCACCGCAAGGCACTACTCCGCTGTCGTCGGATCGATGATCGAGGTCACCCGCGATACCCGGTCCGCCGGAAAGCCGCCTTGCCGGGCATGCTCCCGGATGAGCTCCTCGCCTGGCGCGATATAGACGCAGTAGATTTTGTCGCCGGTGACGTAGCTGTGCAGCCACTGCACCTGCGGCCCCAGTTCATCGAGCACCTTGCAGGACTTTTGCGCGATTCCTTGCAGATCCTGCGCCGACAGCGCTCCAGCGCCCGGGAAATCGCGTTCAATCACAAATTTAGGCATGACAACCTCCAGTTCTGTCCCGCTCTTGCCGAAGCAACAGCTTCAGGCCGATCGCCAACGGCTATTGCTTGCCGATCACCGCCGCCAGCAACGGCGCGGCCTGTTCATCGGTCAGCGCCGGGTGCACGTCCATCCTGAGCAGGTCGCTCCACTCCAGCACCCATTTCTGCATCAGCGTGAGATCGTCGGTCTGTGCGATACCAAACCCCGTCATGCCACCGACGGCATGCCAGCGCCCCAGCATGCTCACCCCTGCGGGTGGCGCCCCACCCGTCTTGAGAAATCGCTCGATCGCACTGTTACGACGTTCGGGGCTGATTGACCAACTGACAATGAATAACATCTGCCACCTCCTGCGAAACGGGCGCCCGTTGTTCATTGCGTGCGCCAGGCAGGCACCGTGACCACGGCCACGCATCGGCATCGACCCGCATTCCGTCTGGTCTGAAACGATTGTCCCAAGGGAAGGAATAGCAGCCTTGCGCCCTCGCCGCATGACCGCCGATCCTGTTCCCGCTCCCAGCGTGAAGCCACTGGCCAGCGGCGCAACCGTTCGCGCTCCCCAGGCCGTTTGAAAGCACGCTCGACTGGCCTCGTTGCAGCGTCGGGAGCCCGGTAGATAAAGCCTGATCCGGGGGCTATACCTATGCATAGCGGTCGGCCCTACACCCAAGGAAAGGGGGAAAAGACCATGGACAACAGCAATGGCTCGGGTAACAACCTCGTCCTCTGGTTACCGGGTAGCGCCCTCATCCTCAGCCTGGTCGTCTCGACCTTCGCCCTCACCCGCGAGCCTTTCCTCGAGCCACGCCCCATCGGCGCCCAATTCCAGGCGCAATCACCGATAGAAGCGCGCCTGTGGCAAGACCCGTTCGATGCGCTCGAGCGTTATCGCAAAAAGTTCAAGGACGGTAACAAGGCCGCGGGGACTGACTTTGAGTGCAGCCCCAAGCTTGCTGTCAGCAAGCCATTGGTACTGGACGCCCAACCGCAGCAACAACCGCCAGAGCCTCCCCAACTCATGGTGGCGCTGGTCGAAGGCGGACCCTATGCCGATGAAGTGGAACTGCGCCGGCGCATTCGCCATGCAATCCTGGCGGGCTTTAAAAACTCCCGCATGGTGCCCGAGGACGAGCAGCACATCCGCTGCCTGGCTCTTGCGGACGACCTGTCAGACACGCTGCAAGCCGATGCGCAAGGAACGTCGAAGCGCGCGGAAATCCCCTATGAAACCTTTATCGCCAATCCATTCGACCCGCCTACAGACATGCAGGGCAGACAGCGCCCATCCGCCCAGACCATACTGCTCTGGGTAAAGCAGGAGCATCTGGGTTCAGACCCGCTACAGCGACTCGAAGTATTGCGTCGAACCCTGAAGAATAAGATTCATTCGGCTTGCGCCTCCCAACAAGACTGCCCGGAGCCGACACTGCTGAAGGTCATCGGCCCCTCCACCTCGAAAGTCTTGCTCGATATGTATCGGGACGAAGCCAACGGCCATGCCAAGACCGATATCGAGATTTACTCTCCCCTGGCCACCGCTGATTACGAAACATTGATGCATGCCCTGGGCAAGCCCTCGCCCGGCGAAGGCGCCTCCCAACAGCAAACACCAGCGACGCCTGAACCCATGAAACTGCTGCGCACCGTCAGCCACGACGGCACCCTGACGCGCCTGCTGCTGGACGAACTGAAGCTGCGCCATGTGAATCCAGTCGAGGGTGTGCAATGCAGAAAAGGGGCAACGCAGCTGGTCGGAACCCATTGCGATACTGGAGGCCGGCAGCACTCCAATCGCATTGCGCTGGTCTCCGAGTGGGACAGTTTCTACAGCCGCGCACTGATTGAGAGTTTCAAATCGCAGGTAGCCAAGGATATCGACGGCAAAGACCAGGCGGCCGTCAATGACTGGGTACTGCGCTTCAGTTATCTGCGAGGCATAGACGGGCGCCTGCCAGAGGAAGCCGCAAGCGCCAACAAAACGCCCGGCACCGATGACAATAAGAACAGCAAGGACAAGAACGTCCTGGACCTGAGCCCGCTGGAGAAGTCCGACGGCAATTCCCAGCTCGATTACCTGCGCCGCCTCGCCGACCACATCGCCCGCGAGGACGAAGCCTATCGCCGTAACGGCACCAGCGGCATCGGCGCCATCGGGGTGCTGGGGGCCGATACCTACGACAAGCTGCTGGTATTGCAGGCCCTCAAGGGCCGGATGCCGAACAAGGTGTTTTTCTCGACCAACCTCGATGCGCGCATGCTCCAGCGCGGCCAGGCCCAGACCACCCGCAACCTGGTCCTGGCGGCGCCCTACGGGCTCACGCTGACGCGTGCTCTGCAACAGGATGTGCCGCCGTTCCGCGACAGTTTGCAAAGTGCCGTGTTCATCGCGGTTCTGGCGGCGCAGGCACCACAGCCCTACGAGGCCAAGCGGGCGAAGTTCGACTACTCCACATCGGAGCTGCTTTCGCCGGGAATCTATGAAGTGGGCATCAGCGGCTTCATTCCCCTGCCTAGAAAGCTGAGCGCAGAACGTCCCAAGGACTGCGCCGCCCCCGGCCAGCCCCAATCATCGACGCACGACATCATGGCGCTGCGCTGTCTGCAGGATCCGTCGCCCCCTCCTTATCCCGAACTCTCCCAGTCGGTACGCGACAAGCTCGATGAACGACAGTCGTTTTTCTGGGCCGGGCCGCTTACGTTCATCCTGCTGGTAATGGTGACGCTCCTTGGCTGGTGGTGGACCTATGTGCAATCCAGCGACGACGAACTGCCAGCCTGGGTGCGCAGTATCCCGCTGACGCTGTATGTGGTGTCCGGACTGTCGGCATGGCTCGCCATGCAGTTCTGGCGCGTGGAGTTCATGTGGACCGCCTTCGTGCTGATCCTGCTGGCTGTCATCTGCTCAGGGCTTATCCATCGTTCTCAACGCCAACCGTCGCTCCCCGCACAGGCCCCTGCCCCTGCAAGCAGTGGTTTGTTCGACGCCTCGCCGTGGTACGTCGTGGTGCCGATCGCGGTATTCGTCCTGGCCCTGCTGTGGATGTACCAGATCCGCCGTGCATTGACGGATGACGGACTGGGCGAGCCGATGTTCCTGTTCGAGGGCATCAGTGCCTGGCCCACCGTGGCCCTGCGCCTGCTCGCCGTGGTCATCTCGATCACGGCGCTGGCCTGGGGTTGGCGCACCCTGCGCATCAACCGTGTCGAGATCGAAAAGGCCTACCACCTGGATCGATACATGAGCAGGCTGCGAATGAGCCTGTGGGGGCAGCTGCTGCGCCTGGTTAACCGAGAAAGGGGCACGACGCCACATAGGTGGCGAGCCGCCCTGGGGCGTTGCCTGTTCCTGATCCTGTTCCCGCTCTTAGTCAACGAGCGCGACTGGCACACGCCTAAGAGACTGACGACCACGATCCACTCATATGTTGCCGACAAGCGCAGGATCATTTTCGTCACGAGCTTCTGGAGAGAACACTGCGTGGCTGGCACCTTCGGCGCCCGAATGCTGCGCGCCCTCCTCGCCACCTGGGTATTCGTCGTAGTCACCAGCGCGCTCTTCGTGCTCTGGCCAATGGAAGGCGCGCCCACTCGGGGCGAATCGCCGATCTGGATGTGGAACTGGCTGCTGCCAACCCTGGCCTTCCAGCTGCTGGTGTTCTGGGTGGTGGATGCCAACCTCCTGCTGACACGGTTCATCCGCAACCTGAGCACGCATTACGCGATCTGGCCAAAAGCGTTGCGCAAGGAGCACTGGAGGGTTTTCGGCATGCCTCTGCACCCCTGCATCGACGACTGGATGGACATGCAACTGATCGCCAAGCGCACGGCGACCGTCAATCGCCTGATCTATGCCCCCACGGTCGTCATGTTGATCCTGATTGCGTCGCGCAACAGTGTGTTCGACAACTGGCCGACACCGCCCAGCCTCATCATTTCCTTCCTGCTGACCACCCTGATCCTGCTCGCGTCCGCGTTGTCGCTGCGCCGTGCCGCAGAAAAGGCGCGTGGCGCAGCGTTACAGCGTCTGGATAACTACCGGCTGGAAATACCCGAGGACGCACCGATCTACAAGAAGCTCGAACTGATCCGCGCACGCATCGTTGCCCTCAATACCGGGGCTTTCTCAAGTTACGCGCAAGAACCGCTGGTGCGCGCCCTGCTGCTGTCGCTGACCGGTGTGGGCGGCTCGCTGATTGTCGATGCCTTGAATTACGCGAAGTTCTAGGTACCGAGGGCCGGGGACGAACGGGCCGATCAGCCGTTGACGGCCATCGTTCAGACCGGCAGCAGCCAATGAATGGCTATGCTTGATCTGCTGCTGGAAGCAATCCCGCCGCCGCGCTAACGGGCTGCGTCGGCGTCCCCTTTCCGCCAACGCCCCCTAGCGCCGCGCGACACCGGCAAGGAGCGGTTCGAGATGCAACTGATCAGCGTGAACATCGACAAGCCGGAAGCCACCAACTTCATTTTCGGCCAGACCCACTTCATCAAGTCCGTCGAGGACATCCACGAAGCCCTGGTCGGCGCCGTGCCGAACATCGCCTTTGGCCTGGCCTTTTGCGAAGCCTCCGGCCAATGCCTGGTGCGCTGGTCCGGCAGCGATCCGACGATGATCGCGCTGGCGCAAAAAAACGCCCAGGCGATCGCCGCCGGCCATAGTTTCATCGTGTTTCTCGGCGACGGTTTTTATCCGTTGAACGTGCTCAACACCCTGAAGATGGTGCCTGAGGTGTGCCGCATCTTCTGCGCGACCGCCAACCCGACCCAGGTGATTCTCGCGGAAACGGCGCAGGGCCGGGCGGTGCTGGGGGTGGTGGATGGCTTCTGCGCCAAGGGCCTGGAAGGCGACGACGACATCCTGTGGCGCAAGAACCTGCTGCGGCAGATCGGCTACAAGCAGTAAGCGCTGCGCCGACAGGCTACTCGGACGGCGTGGTCCGGCAACTCTTGCGCTGACGGATTTCCTGCTCCGAAGGACGCTCCTTGACGAACTCGAAGCGCGGCTCGCCCTCGCTGTAGGTGAGCAGCCAGCCCCACTCCAGCTCGGACTCATCCTGGCCCGGTTTCGGCGGCGCGGCCCACCAGGGCTCTTTGCTGACGATCTGACGCATGTCCTCCTCCCATTGATTCGGCCTCATCAACTATAACGTTCAGGCCTTGAGGCACGCGGATTTCGGCTGATCGGTGAGCCTGTCGACAGGGCTGCTCCGACCGTCAGCGCGCCAGCGCCCATTCGGCCAGTGGCCGGTAACGGCCTTTATGCGACTCGAACAGGGCGAAGTGCCGGGCACTCAGGTGAAAGTCCGCAGGGGTCTGGGACTCGGGCACCGGCGCCCGATAGTCGCGCATCAAGGTCAAGTGCGGACGAAACTCCCGCGGCGAATCGACCAGCCCCAGTGGCAGCAGCGCTTCCTGCAAGGCATACACCAGCTGGCGCAACTCCAGCGGCGCCTGTGTCGGCGCCAGCAACAAGACCCCGGCCCGGCGCCAGACCTCCAGGCGGTCGAGCGGGACGTCCAGCGGCTCGCCACAGGTGTGCACGCTCGCCGCCGCGGCGCAGATCCGCGGAATCTGCGCCACCGCGACCGAGCCCAGGAACATCAGGGTCAAATGAAAGTTTTCCGCCGCCACCGGCCGGCCGCTCCTGAGGCCCAGCGCGCCGCGCCACTGGGCGATGGCCCGGCGTTGGGCGACGGTGCAGGGCAAGGCGAAGAACAACCGCTTGAACGGCTCGCCCTGCTCACGGGACTCATCATTCATGCCCTGTCCTCCGGTTCGGTTCGGACGAAGTGCTGTCTGTCAGGCCGTTCCCCCACCGGCCCTCTGCGACTCGCCCACCGGGAATCTCAGGCCGGTTTAGCCCTTTCTTGAGTTCAGCATAAAGAAGGCAACAAGACGCCGCGCCTGTCGGCATTCGGTCATTTTTATCGGTTGTAATGCTCATTGACGTCCGCCCCCTTTCACAGGAAGAGCACGATGAGACTCGCGTCCTACAACGTTGAAAACCTGTTCAACCGCGCCAAGGCCATGAACCTGGAAGGCTGGGCCGAGGGCAAGCCTGTGCTGGAGCGTTTCGCCCGGCTCAACCAGTTGCTGGGCGAGCCCATCTACACGGACCAGGACAAGGCGCAGATGGTCAAGCTGCTGACCGAGCTGGGACTGAGCAAGTCGGACCAGGGGCCCTTCGTGATCCTGCGGCAGAACCGCGGCAGCCTGGTCAAGCGGCCCAAGGCCGGCGGCCTGGAGATTGTCGCCAACGGCCGCACCGAGTGGGTCGGCTCGCTGGAGCTGATCGACGCCCCGGTGGACCTGGAAGCCATGCGCAATACCGCGCGGGTGATGATCGACCTGCAAGCCGATGTGCTGGCGGTGGTCGAGGCGGAAAGCCGCCCGGCCCTGCGCAACTTCAATACGGAGATCATCGGTGCCCTGGGCGGCCCGTTGTTCCGGCATGTGATGCTGATCGACGGCAACGATACGCGGGGCATCGACGTCGGCCTGATGACCGCCGAGGGCTACCCCATCGGCCAGCTGCGCAGCCATGTCGACGACACCGCGGCCAACGGCGAGCTGATCTTTTCCCGCGATTGCGCGCAGTTCCAGATCCCGCTATCTGACGGCAAGCAGCTGATCGTGCTGGTCAATCACCTCAAGAGCAAAGGCTTCGGCAGTCTCGCGGCTTCGGCGAAAAAACGCCTGGCCCAGGCCGAGCGGATCAAGCTTATCTACCAGGCGCTGGTGGCCCAGGGCGAGATCTATATCGCGGTGGTCGGCGACTTCAACGACACCCCGGACAGCGCGCCGCTGGAGCCCTTGCTCAAGGGCACCGACCTCAAGGATGCCTTCGTCCATCCAGCCTTCGATGACGGCGGTTACCCCGGCACCTTCGATACCTGCAAGGCGGCGAACAAGATCGACTACCTGCTGCTATCTCCGGCGCTGTTCGCCACCGTCACCGCCGGCGGCGTATGGCGCAAGGGCATGTGGCCGGGCAGCAAGCCCAAGCGCTGGGACGTCTACCCGCAGCTGGACAAGAAGGAAAACGCCGGCTCGGATCACGCGGCGGTGTGGGTCGACCTGGACCTGTGAGCCGAACAGGCCCCGCTCCTGAGCGGGGCCTGAGGCGCAGTCTTGTCAGCCCTTGACGCTGGCGCTGGCGGCTTCGTGGATAAAGGCCGCGACCTCCGCCGCCCGCGAGGCCAGCGAGGCATGGGAGCTGGCCAGGGTCAGGGTCTTCCGGGGGTTGAGCCGGTCGGCCATCATTTGCTGGTTGCGCGGATGGATCATGCGATCGTCGCTTGAAATCTGGTACCAGGACGGCTTGTTCTTCCAGGCCGGCGCGCTGATGGTATCGCCGAAGGTGCTGGCCAGCGGCGCCTTCTGGGTCACTGCCATGACCAGCGCTTCGTCGGCGCCCAGGTCCTGGCAGAAGCTTTCATGGAAGGCCTGCGGCTTGAGCCACAGGTAGCCATCGCTGTCGGGCTCGAGGTTGGCCGCCGCCGTGGGCAACTGCTGCTGGGTGATGGAGCCCGGGCTTTCCCCGGCATCCGGGGCGAAGGCAGCGATGTACACCAGCCCGACCACGTTGGGCTGGTCGCCCACTTCGGTAATCACCGCGCCGCCGTAGGAATGCCCCACCAGCAACACCGGGCCATCGACCTGGGCAATCATCCTGCGGGTGCGCTCGACGTCATCGGCCAGCGACGTCAAGGGCATCTCCACCGCGCGGATCGCGCTGTAGCCCTTGCGCGAAAGCTCGATGATCACCTTGCTCCAATGGGCCGCATCGCCCCAAAAACCATGCACCAACACAATCGTAGGCTGACCACTCATGACCTTGAATCCTCTGTCTGGATAAAGACCGCTCGCCGCTGGCGGCGGTACTACCGGGCCCTGGGCATTGCGGGGCAGGTCGCTCGTCAAGTGACAGGCAGGAGACGCCCTCCCCCGTGCTGGCTTATGCTCGGGCACGCTCATTATCGAAGGGGACGGTGCCGACCGACCATGACCGAAAAGCCGAAGACTGTGCAGAGACACCTGACCCCGGCCGCCTCGCCATCCGACCTCAGGCACCCGGCCGCCGATGTGTTTTTCGAAGTGTTCAGCCTGGCGCGGATGCGTGGCGAGCTGCTGGGCGAGACGCTGCTGCACCCCGGCCAGCTGTTGCAGCAAGCGGCGGGCGGCGCCTGTTTCCATGTGATCCAGGACGCTGGCTGCCAGCTCAGGCTCGACGGCAATCACGAAGCCACCCGCCTGGTGCCCGGGGACATCCTGTTCGTGCCCCACGGCCAGGCTCATCAACTGCACAGCGCTGCGGATGCCAGCCCGGACCTGCCGGCGCGCATCACCAGCGGCGTCTTCCGGTTCGAAGGCGGGTGTGGCCAGGCCTTGATCCAGGGCTTGCCCGGGGTGCTGCAAGTCAGTTGCCAGGGCGAGGACCCGAGCGACCTGATCGGCTCCCGTGAATGGCTGTCGCTGACCGTGGCGGCGATGCAGAAGGAAGTGCGCAACCCTTCGATCGGCAGCACCATCATGCTGTCGCGGATCATCGACCTGATGTTTATCTGGGCCGTGCGCCATTGGCTGGCCCATGCCCCGCAAGGGATCAGCGGCTGGATCGCCGCCCTGCGCGACCCGCTGATCGGCCAGGCACTGGCGCTGTTGCACGCCGAGCCGGGCGCGGCGTGGAGCGTCGAGCGCCTGGCCGGCCTGGTCAACCAGTCGCGCTCCAACCTGGCGCAACGTTTCACCCACCTGGTGGGCCAGTCGCCGATGCGCTACCTGATGCACTGGCGCATGCAACTGGCCGGCCAGCGCCTGCAGACCTCCAGCCTGCGCATTTCGCAGATCGCCGAACAGTTGGGTTATGAATCCGAGGCGGCCTTCAGCCGGGCCTTTCGCCGCGAGTTCGGGGTCGCTCCCAGCGAATACCGCTCACAGGCTTGAGCGGATTTGCTGCCTGCTGGATGCGGGATTCAGCCCCGCCCTTGCAACGCCTCGAACAACGCCGCCGAGGCGTTGTACAGCGGCACCCGGCCCTTGAGCAGGATCTGCGCGCTGCGCCGGTAGGCGGCCGCGTCGATGCGCATCGAACCGCCCTCCTCGCGCGCGGTGATCAAGGTGTCCAGCACCCCTGCCGGATTTTCGATCGACACCGGGTATTCCGCCGTGGTGGCGCTCAGGGGCTTGGGCGTCTTGAGCAGTTCATGGGCCACGGTGCCTGGCGCCAGGCAGGCGGCGGCCAGGCAGCAGCCACCGGAGACGGCCAATGAAGGATGGGCATTCTGCGGGGTGAAATAACGGGTATTGATATCGCCCGCGCCCTGGGCCGGGCTGACGATGCAGATCTTCGGCAGGGTTTCGCTGCGTTGCAGCTCCTCGGTGCTCATCAGGGCGCCGCTGCGGTTGCGCAATTGCATGCGCAGGCCGCCCTGCACCATCAGGCTGATCAGCCGCGCCTTGAATTCGCCATCGGCATCCAGCTGCGCCGGGGTTTCCAGGCCGGTCTTGCCCAGGTCCGCGGCCTGGACGATGACCATCGGCACCGCCACATCGAGGCAGGTGGCGCGCACGCCGTCGAGCAGATCGATGCGTTGCCCGGTGGGAAACAGCTGGCCGGTCTTGGCCCCCACCGGGTCGCTGAGAAACAGATCGACCCCGGGGAACACCCCGTTGACCCCGGGAATCCGCGTATCGCTCAGCAGGCGACCGTCGCGGAACGCCAGGCGCGCGAGCATGGTGGTCTGGGTATTGCTGTTGAAGATCTCGATCTGCGCGCTGTCCTCGTCCGGGCTCAACCAGCCACGCTCCAGGGCATACAAGGGCAAGGCCGCGGACATGTTGCCGCAGTTGACGCTCCAGTCGATCGCGCTTTTACCCGCCGCCAGCTGCGCCAGGGTGCTGACCAGACGCGACTCGCCAGGCCGCCGCTCGGCAATGAACACCTTGTTGCTGGTGGGCCCGCCACGGCCCAGGCCGGTGATCTGGTTATTGCCCGGCAGGTCGCCGCTCAGCGGCACGCCCATCAGGTGGCGCAGCAGTTCCTCGACCAGCGCCGGGTCCTCGGGCAGGGTTTCGCGAGCCAGGATCAGCCCGGTGGACGTACCACCGCGTGCATGCCAGACCGGGAACTCAAGGATACCGGCGCGGATTTCGGGAAGGTCCAGTTCAAAAGGCATGATCGGACTCGCAGTGATGGACGACAGGCAAGGATCATAAACCGCTGCCCGCGCGAGCGCAGCTTTCCAGGTTCAGGGCTGCGCGCGCGCCCTGGAAGGCAGCCCGGCAGATGAACGAACTTGAACTAGTATGGATTGCAAGGCCCGCGCCATCGAGCTGTCCCATGGCCGAGGCTGACCAAGGTGCTTCATAAGCGGTTGCGTGCGGGCTGAAGGCTTCCGGGAGGCGAATCATGCTCGATCAGATTGCGCTGGGCATGCTTATCTTCGCCGGAATAGTCCTGTTCTACGGAATCATCGTCCTGCACGACATTCCCTACGAAATTGCCGTCCATCGGAACCACCCCCATCAGGACGCGATTCACGCGGCAGGCTGGGTCAGCCTGTTCACGCTCCATGCCCTGTGGCCGTTCCTGTGGATCTGGGCCATGTTGTACCGCGAGGATCGGGGCTGGGGCTTTGCCACCGACAAGGCGCGAATGCAGGGCGAAAAGGCTCTGGCGCAAGAGCTGGCCGAGCTGCGGCAGCGGGTCGAGCGACTGGAAGGACAAGCCCAGGCCGGGTCCCGCCCGGAAGGGAAAATGTGACCCATGGACCTGTTACTGATCCTGACCTACACCGCCATCTGCGTGGCCATCTTCAAGATCTTCCGTATCCCGCTGAACAAGTGGACGGTGCCCACCGCCGTGCTGGGCGGCGTGGTGTTGATCGGCGCGCTGATTTTCCTGATGAACTACAACCACCCCTATTCGGAAGTGGCGCGCTCCTACTTCGTCTCGGTGCCCGTGATTCCGGTCGTCACCGGCCGGGTGATCGAGGTGCCGGTCCAGGGCAACACGCCGCTGGAGCCAGGCGATGTGCTGTTTCGCATCGACCCTGAACCTTTCGAGAACCGGCTCAAGTCGCTCAAGGCCCAGCAACTGGCGGCGCGGGGCGACCTGTACCGGATCAACGAGTTGATCAAGCGCAACTTCGGCACCCGCCGCGAGCAGGAAGCCGCGATTGCCCGGGTCGACGACCTGCAAGCTCAGATCGACAACGCCCAGTTCGAGCTGGACAGCACCGTGGTCCGCGCCCCGAGCCGAGGCTTCGTCACCCATGTGTCGCTGCGCCCGGGGATGATGGCGAGCAAGCTGCCGCTGCGCCCGTCGATGGTGTTCATTCCCGACGAGGGCCATTATTTTTCTGCCTGGATGCGCCAGAACAGCCTGCTGCGCCTGGTCCCGGGGGACGAGGCGGAAGTGGCGTTCGACGGTATCCCCGGCAGGGTGTTCAGGGGCCGGGTCAAGAACGTCATCACGGTGATCGGCGAAGGACAGGTACAACCGTCCGGCACCCTGCTGAGCTACACCGGCTCCCCGCCGCCGGGGCGGGTGCCGGTGGTCATCGAAATCACCGACCCGGACTACCTGCCCTACGCCAAACTCATGCCCGGTGGCGCCTATGGCCAGGCGGCGCTCTACAGCCAGCACTTCCACCATGTGGCGATCATGCGCAAGATCCTCCTGCGCATGTCGGCCTGGATGAACTACATCTTTCCGTTCCATTGATGAGATGGGGTCAGGCCTGATATTCGGTGCGTGGCAAGCCCGGCTTGATTTCAGCGGCTTTCGCCTGTTGGCCTCGACAGAAAAAGCGGGTGGGCCGCTTGTTTCCATTCTCTCTATACTCGCTGCCCAGGATGACAGTCAGAGCGCAGATGATGCCCGCCACACCCGATAAAAAATCCCAGGTCATTTTGGTCCCGGCTCGACAAAGTGACTTGGACACTCTTGTAGCCATTCGAATCGAGGCCATGCGCGAAAGCCTGGAGCGGATTGGGCGATTTGATCCGGTACGTGCGCGCGAACGCTTTCTTAGCGGCTTTGAAGCCCGCAATACACGCTACATCGAGGTATCTGGAGAGAGGGTTGGTTTTGTCGTGGTCAAGCACCGGCACCCTGAACTCTTGCTCGACCACTTGTATGTGAGGCCAAGCGCGCAGGGATCAGGGATAGGCTCTGCTGTTCTCGCTCAGATTTTCAAAGAGGCGGATATCGCTGGGCTCCCTATCAGAGTGGGGGCTCTCAAAGAAAGCGCTTCGAATCGTTTTTATACCCGCCATGGTTTCCAATTCATCGAAAGCGGTGAGTTCGACAATTACTATGTTCGCCAGTGTGTTCCGGTGGTTGGCCCAGCTTGCTAGCCGGAACTCATGCACCTCGACATAGTTTTCTACACACTCTGGACTCAACGCGGGAATTCACCACTGCGTGCCTTGGAGAGCAAGCGACCTTACTGTCTTCCCTGCTCACCCAGTGCGAACATACCGTTCGATATACCAAGACAACAGGGAGGCTTCACCCATGAGCGCTACTTCTTCGCTCTGGTTTTTTGTCGTGCCATTCGCGATTGCGGCAGCAATCCCCGGCCCCGCTCAGGGAGCCCTGCTTGGGCAAGTGGTGTCACGTGGCGCGAGGGCTACGCTGCCCTTCATCGCTGGCATGGTGCTGGGCAATGCTGTCTGGCTGGTGGTCGCCACCCTCGGTCTTGCGGCACTGGCACTGCAGTTCGAGCAGGTGTTCATTGCCGTGAAATGGCTCGGTGTCGCCTTTATCCTGTTCATCGCATGGAACTTGTGGTCGAAGAACACCGAGCACCTTCAAGCCCCTCCAAAGCGCTCGGCAGGCCGGGGTCTGCTTGCAGGCGCTGTGCTGACGCTGAGCAATCCAAAGGCCGTGGTATTTTTCGGTGCGGTGTTGCCTCACGCATTCGATCTGACGGCACTGTCCTGGCCAGAAGTCATCCTGATTACCGCGCTCGGCATCGGGATCGATCTCACCGTCCAATTGGCGTACCTCGTTACGGCATCACGCATCAAGAACGCCATACAGTCTCCGAAGGCAATGAAGCGTCTGAACAGAACCTCAGCTGGGGTAATGACGGGATGTGCGGGCTGGATGGCCGTTTCGCGCTGATGGCCTCTGCAGCAAGGCTTTGCAAGCCTGCAAAGCCTTCACTCTTCGCCGTTGACCGGCTATGCCAACCATCTGCCCTTCAATGAGCGGGTTACCTGGCATCGGCTAATGACTTCACATGAGTCGCAAAATCATCCTCTATCGGTTGGAACCCGCAGCGCAGGTAAAATGCGGCGCCCTCCGGAGTATCCGTGGATAGGCGCACGACACGAAATCGCTGAGCCGCATAGGCCAAAAGCTGCTGCACCAGAGCCTTACCCACACTCTGCCCCCTTGCTGCTCGCGCGACGTATACCCTCCGCAGCCTGCCGATGCCCGGCCCGGTATATGGATCATAGGAAAGACCGCCGATGGCAATCAGTTGCCCGTCGCGGAAAGCGCCCAAAAGACACTCACCGGGTTGATCGAATCGATTGGCCCCGCTTTCCCAATCCGCAACCAGGCGCGTGAGAAACCTGAAACCTTCTGCAACGGCCTCCGCTTCCAGTTCCAGGATTTCCGGAGCAAGCACTGAGATCTGACGTATCGCCAGTTCGCCTGTTGACCTAGCCACTCGATATCCCCGCGCTTGCGTTGGCACCTGCCTGAGGTGGATTAATCTCGTGGCGCCGCACTAGCGACGATAGTAGCGGTGATTGTCTTCGTAGCGGTGCCGCATGGCGCGATCATGGTGGCGCTCCCAATCACGATGGCGTTCAGCTTCTCGGCGGGCTTGCTCCCTACGCCACTGTTCCCGACGCCAGTCTTCTCGACGCCAATCGTGTCGGCGCCAATCGTCTCTACGATCGTGCCAACGGTCGTCATGCCAGTATCGGTCGTCATGGGCAAGCAATGGCCCGGGCTGCTTGCCAGCCATGCTGGTCAAGGTCGGCCAAGGGTTGCCGGCGGCCTGGACCGGAGCCTGAACGGCTGTGACTTCAGTTGCTAAAACAGGGGTTGAGGTCTTCATCTGTGTTGCTGATGCCGAGCCCAATGCCGCGAACGCGAACAGGCCGAAGAGCACCATCCGTGGGTCATGGAGTTTCATGAGCGAAGACAACCTCTGCTTGACAATTGGACGTGTGGCCATCCGCCTGCGAGGTCGCGCTGACCGAGCGGATGAGCCTACCCACATAGACCGATAAATAGAGAAAAGTTCTAGGGAGCCGCTGCTTAAATAGCCGACGTCCTCAGTGTCCAGCCTCTTTGAGATTGGCTATCCAGATGCTCGCTTTTGGCCGGATGCGGACGCTCATTTCAGAGCACGTCCGATTCAGCGCGGACGCGACTTAACGTTTGTAATGAACGGCGGCGACCTGTTTGCGTGGCAGAGTCCGCTTTATGGAAAGGTTAGCTATCAGCTTCAATGTGTGCGGAATGTGTTCCATACATCTGTGTCTAGCTTCATGGCCGCAAGTACTTCGAAGGCGTACAACTCAAGGTCATTGTTGACTTCGATGAAGGCCACCGTTGTTTGTCGGAGGCGCCCCTGAGCTGAAAGAAAGACGTCCTTGAATTGTTCGTCTTTCATCGCTTGATCACGCTTCATTTCGTGCGGATAGTCTTCTGCAGCCATTTTGTAGACGAGGCTTGCGGTGTTGTGCGACTCGAAATTTAAATGCTGGACGAGCCTCTTTACTACCCCTCTCGAGATACCTACATAGACCGGCTTACCTTGATCGCTGAAGACGTAGCACCCTGGGAAGTCTGTGGTTCTACCCACCTTGGACAGAGCTCCTTTTGATGCGCTCTTGAAGCCAACAAAGGTTGCAGCAGGCATTGGAGTCTCCAGGGCAACCTTCAGCCTTGCAAAATGGCTAGGCAACACCGTTGAGGCAAGCTCTTCAAATGTATGAAGACAATTGTCGATAGGCATGAGTATTCCTTTGTGATCCCTCACGAAGCATGGGCTCTAACCTCTATTGCTCGTTTCGGCTAGGGGCGGCTCCCGCCTCATGGGAGACGTTCAAACCAGAGATGACAGATCCGTCTCCGCCAGGTGATTGTCCGTAAATCTAAGCATCAGATTGTTTTTTTGCCAGCCTGATGGCGGTAGTCATATGCGGTACAGCGTAGGCCTTGTACCAATGATTCATTCCTGCAATAGCTTTCTGAGCGGGTGCCGTGTCGGCTGCTCCGACCAGTTCAGCACAAGCCTGCGCCATTGAGACAAGAATGCGGGCAGCTTCGGGAACGTAGGGAAGATCATTTCCAGCCTCATGACGCTCGCGAATGATCTGGTAGCGAATGTTCTTCGGCCGATCAAGGCTGCCAGTACACCAGCCATAAGTTCAGAAATGAGCTGCTGGAACATGGGCACCGGCAAAGCATGAGTCGTAAGGGCGAATGCTGAGACAACGCCCCGATGGAGCGTTTCTTTGGCAGTTTGAAATCGGAGTGGGTGCCTGAAACAGGCTACAGCTCGGAGCATGAGGCCCGAGCGGATGTGCAGCGCTACGTCACGCGCTACAACACCAGCAGGCCTCACAGTTACAACGACTATCGGTCGCCGGTCGCGATGGAGAGAATGGCGGCGTAAACCTTAACGGGTGTCCAGGATTAGTTGACCTGTTCACCATTCCAGACGACCACTCCTGTAGCCACTGACCACCTAGGAAATGTAAGTACTAATTGTGCCAGCTCTTAGAGCGCAGGCTCGTTCGGTGGAAGGATCATATCAACACCGTTTTCACGCCACCTCTGCAATGCCCCCTTAGCGTCGATGACATAGTATTCGAACGCAAAGCGAGGTGCCTGCAAGCGCAATCCACCATCGGGAAGCGTCTGTGCGATATAGCTCTCGGTGTTTTTCCCTCCAGTAGGGAAGATCGAATCGATGAAATATTTTCCGTCACGCTGGTAAAGCACCATCATGTGCCCATTTACACCATCAAATATCCAACTACCAATCCTGTCCGGATAGTCCTTCAGATCCAACGCTTTCAGGTACTCATATTCCTGGAGATTGAGTCCGTAGATCGTGCTTACGTAATCAGGTTTAAAACTAACCTTCGCCCAGCTCCCATTATCGCTTTGCCCTTCGATGCGAAACCCGATGATTGTCGTTTCCGCATTAGACTTGCTATTGGCTTGAATAATTTTAGCAACCTCGGCTAGTTCCTCTTCGGTGAACCGTTGGTTCAGAAGAACTTTTACTCTCCGCGGCCGACCTTCACTAAACTCTTCCTCGGTGATCTTATACATAAGCTTTGTGGCGCTCTGCGCGACCTTCTCCACGGACTTGTCCTTACTTCCGCCCGAGAACATCAAAAACACGACAGCGATGATGATCGCCAGAGTTGCCAACCTGACAATCTGTTGCCCCACACTGACGCCGGGATTTGCAACGCCGCAACTGGGACAAGTTTTGGCTGAAGTAGATACGCTGTGCTCACAAGACTTACAGGGCTTCAACGCCATTCACATTGCTCCTTTTCTATTTCCATAAAAAAACCGGCCATCGTAGCCGGCGTACCACATCCACCTGAGCAGTCGTTGCCCTGGTTAGTCGTTGTCCTTTCTCACATCAACGCTTGCAGCCTTCGCGAAAGCTGAAGCCATACGAATCAACACTTCGCGATCTAAGTCAGTAACGTGCTGATAAATATCCAGAAACTTTGTGGTTTCGTCGCTGATGCTTTCAGCAGTCGTTGGCTTACGCCCGCCTGTCACCACATACAAAACATCAACGCCCTTCTCAGCTACCGCAGCCAGATAGGTCGCATCAGGGCTGCGCTCCCCTTTTTCATAGTTGTACTGACTGTTTTTCGAGGCTCCGGCCATTGCCGCAAATTCGGTCTGATTGCCCCCCAAGCGCTCGCGCTCTTCTTTAAGGCGATCACCAATCCCCACAAACATCTCCATGACGATTTTACGAACCCACAAAAGCGGGAAATACTTAGCCTGTCATCACACTAAATCACACGAAACGAGACTATGCCGAACGCATAGCCCACAGAGCAAGCCTGCAAAGGAGCCCGAGGTCGCCTGGCGCACCAAGGACTCTCGGCGAGAGACTGGGCTGATAAACACAAACTCAATTTGAAGTACCACTCGGACGGGCCTAATGCGAGACAGAGCGGTGCTTACCGACCAACTCACGCCCGCCGCGCCAACAACAGCACCGAAGCCGCCCCCGACAACAGCACCGCGCAGCAACGGTTGAAGAGTTTCTTGCCCCGCGGCTCGGCGAACCAGCGGCGCATGTGCAGGCCCATGTAGGCGTAGGCGCTGATGGCGATCCATTCCAGGATCAGGAACAGCACGCCGAGCACCAGGAACTGGGCGGACACCGGCGCTTGAGGGTCGACGAACTGCGGCAGGAAGGCGGTGAAGATGAGGATGGCCTTGGGGTTACCAATGGCCACCAGGAATTCCTGCCGGGCCAAGGCCAGCAGGCCCAGTGGCGCGGTCTTGTTCTCGGCCTCGACCTGGGTATCCCCGGTCCACAGCTGGTACGCCAGGTACAGCAGGTAGCCAGCCCCCAGAATCTTGATCCCGTGGAACAGCAGTTCCGAGGCTTGCAGCACCACCGCCAGCCCGGCCGCGGCCAGGGCGATCATCACCGCGAAGGCGGCCAGCCGCCCTGCTCCCGCCAGGCAGGACGCGCGGAAGCCATAGGTGGTGGCATTGCGGATCGACAACAGGTTGTTTGGCCCTGGCGCCATGTTCAGGGCGAAACAGGCCGGGAGGAAGAGCATCAGGGTGGCAAGGTTCATGGAGGCGTCCGTCGGCTGATGGCTTGAGTTCCACAGCAGCCGACCGGGCTGCTGCGGCCCCACAAGCCTGCCCAATCCAGCGCAAGCCGTCGAGATTTTTGTCGATGCGGGCCGCGCCTAGCCCTCCATGGCGGCCAGCCCGGGCAGCAGTTTGTCCAGCGTCAATGGAAACTCGCGCACGCGAATGCCGGTAGCGTTGTAGACAGCATTGGCCAGGGCCGCCCCGGCCCCGCACACGCCCAGCTCGCCCAGGCCCTTGACGCCCAGGGCGTTGGCCCTGGTATCGGGTTCTTCGAGAAACAGCACATCCATCGCCGCGATATCGGCATTGACCGGCACCAGGTACTCGGCCAGGTCATGGTTGACGAAGTGCCCGTGGCGGGTGTCGAGCAGGGTCTGTTCCATCAGCGCCGCGCCGACGCCCCAGGTCATGCCGCCGAGGATCTGCGAGCGCGCGGTCTTGGGGTTGAGGATGCGCCCGGCGCCGATCACCGCGAGCATGCGCCGCAGGCGGACTTCGCCGGTGTCGATGTCCACCGCGACTTCGGCGAAATGCGCGCCATTGGAAATCTGGGAAAACCGCTTGTAGTCCTCCCCCATCGGCCCGACGCTGCCTTCGGCCTGCAACCCCGCGGGGGCCACTCGCAGCAACAGGTCGCTGAGGCGCTCCGAGCGCTCGCCGGTGCTGATACGGCCGTCGGCGAAGCGTACCGGCGCCTGGTTGTAAGGCGCGCCGGCGGCCTGGATGATCCGCTGCTTCAAGGCCTGGCAGGCGGCCTCCACCGCCGAGCTGGAACTGGCCGCCCCCCAGGAACCGCCAGAGCCCGAGGTCTGCGCAAAGCGGCTGTCGCCCAGCTGCACCTGCACCGCCGACATCGGCACGCCCAGGCTGTGGGCGGCGACCTGGGTCAGGATGGTGTAGGTGCCGGTGCCGATATCGGTCATGTCCAGGCGCACCAGCACCCGCCCGGTCGGGCCCAGGCTCACCAGGGCCCTGGACAGCCCCAGGTAGTTGGGCCGGATCGCCGCGGCCATGCCCATGCCGATCAGCTTGCGGCCCTCGCGCACGCTGCCGGGCTTGGGCTGGCGGCGGCTCCAGCCGAAGCGCTCGGCGCCGGTCTGCATACAGGCCAGCAGATTGCGCGAGGCGAACGGCACGCCGAGTTCGGGGTCCAGTTCCGGCTCGTTGCGCACCCGCAGTTCGATGGGGTCCAGGCCCAGGCGTTCGGCCAGCTCGTCCATGGCGCTTTCGAAGGCGAGCATGCCCGGCGCCTCGCCCGGCGAGCGCATCCACTCGCCGCGATTGAGGTCGACCGGCACCAGCCGATGGCGGGTCAGGCGGTTCGGCGCGGCATACAGCGAGCGGGCAAACACCGCGGTCTGCTCGCAGTACTCTTCGAAGCGCGAGGTGCTCGACCAGACGTCATGCCCCAGGGCCGTCAGCTTGCCGCTGTGCTCCGCCGCCAGCCGCACCCGATGCTGCATGGCCGGGCGATAGCCGGCGTTGGCGAATATCTGCTGGCGAGTCAGGGCGACCTTCACCGGGCGCTTGAGCACCCGGGCGGCGAGCGCCGCCAGCACCGCGTCAGGATGAATGATCAGCTTGGAGCCGAAACCGCCGCCGATATAAGGGCTGACGATGCGCACCCGCGCCGGCTCGATGCCCAGGGTACTGGCCAGGCCGGCGCGGAAGTTCGCCAGGGTTTGCGCCGAGGTATAGAGGGTCAGGTCGTCCCCGGACCAGACCGCGATGGAGGCATGGGGCTCCATCGCCACGTGGCTCTGGTACGGGGTGCTGTAGGTGCTGTCGAGCTTGACCGGCGCATTGGCGAACCCCGACTCGAAATCGCCGACGGTACTGTCGGTCTGGAGACCGGCGTTGGTCCGTGGCGGGATATAGGCCTGGGCCAGGCGTGATGCGAGCTCGAAGTCGCCCTGCTCGGGGGTGTAGCTCACGCGAATCAGGCGCGCCGCCGCTCGCGCGGCCTCGAAGGATGCAGCGACCACCAGCGCCACCGGTTCATCGTAGTAACGCACAGCATCGGTCGCCAACACCGGACGCGATCGGCTGAACACCTCGGCCGTGGTCGGCGTCACTGCGGGGCCGAATGCCACCTGGGCGGGGGCGTTGCGGTGGGTCATGACATAGAGCACGCCCGGCGTCCGTTCGGCCTCGCGGGTGTCGATCGCGCTGATGCGGCCGCGGGCGATGGTCGCCCCGAGGATGTAGCCATAGGCGGTGTCGCCCATTTCCCGCTGCTCGTAGGCGTAGGTTGCGCGGCCGGTGACTTTCAGCCGGCCATCGACCCGGTCCAGCGGTTGGCCGATAGGGCCGTCGGCGACTTGGGTTGGTATTGATGTGCTCATGCCGATGCTCGCTCTTGGGTGGCGCTGGCCAGCAGCTGGCGCAGGGTGCGTTTGGCCAGGGGAATCTTGAAATCGTTGCCGCCCTGCCCGCGCGCGTCGGCCAGGGCGATGTCGGCGACGTGCTGGTAAACCGCCATAGCGGACGGCTGGCCGAGCAACGCCTGCTCCGCCGCCGTGGCCCTCCAGGGTTTGGCAGCGACGCCGCCGAGGGCGATGCGGGCCGTGCGGATCTGCCCCGCGCGAACCTCGACCACCAGCGCCACGGCAACCAGGGCGAAAGCATAGGAAGAGCGATCGCGCACCTTGCGATACAGCTGCCGCCCCGACGGCGGTGGCGGCAGCGTGATCGCCTCGATCATCTCGCCATGGGCCAGCTGGGTTTCGACCTCGGGCGTCGTCCCCGGCAGACGGTACAACTCATCCAGGGCCAGGGAGCGGCGCTGGCCGTCGGGCTGACGCCGGAATTGCTG
>LNAP01002184.1_pt1 | contig 27624 bp, 19 predicted proteins | sample 602601 | NCBI WGS metagenome assembly LNAP01 (sample SAMN02440304, study PRJNA202911) | soil metagenome | biome: Subtropical and temperate rainforests or woodlands; isolation source: soil samples (1 kg each in a 20% v/v slurry with milli Q water) were... ... | reverse complement strand
TTTCATCTATGGCACCACACGGGTATTGCAAGGGTGGCACTACATGTCCCACACCTTCTGGGCCGGGATCTTCGTATGGCTGGCGTGTTTGCTGACGGCACTGGCGTTCTACGGGCGAGCGAGGCTGGAACAGCCCGTGCTCTCCAAAGCGCAACAACCGGTGGCGGCGACTCAGATCCAGGCAGCGAATTGAATTGGTGTTGAACCGCAAAACCCGCATCTCGAAGGGGGGCGGGTTTTGTTGCTAGAGGAAACCTTCAGTGAGTCTCGAATTGCGAATTCGCAGACAAAAAAAAGCCCGCGGGAGGGCGGGCAAACCGTAGTTTCTTGAATGAGCGAGTGCAATGTACAGGCAGTAACGCAACCGTGGGGTGAAGAAAAATTCATCTGTATCAAAGCCTCGTACCAGAGCTTGCGGCATAGCTACGGCAAATGATCCGCGGCAAAGTCTGCTTCCGACCGGTTTGTCTGTCAGGCATCGACTCGACGCCACTACCTGGAAACAAGGAGGTTCGGGCCGGTGCCCATATTGCAACCATGCACATAGCGGCATTGCGCGACTGTCCATGTGACCCTATCGTCAGATTTTACCTGCCACAAAGTGCTTTTGTGAGTTGTGGGCGTACGATGTAACTCACGTTTTCGCTGAATGCCTGGGGGGAGCGAACGAAGCGACCGAGCGATGTTGAATTGGAGAAAAATCATGATTCGCAAGCACTATTTGAAAACCCTGGCGACGCTGCTCATCGCCGCTGGCGTGCAGTGGGTGACGCTACCCGTCTACGCGACCGAGCAGGGTGAGCAGCGGCGTGAAGCTCGCGATACCAGGCAGGAAGGGCAACCAAGGATGAATGCAGAAAGGGCAATGACAAGAGCAACGTGGAATGTCGCCAGGACAAGCGCAGCACCAAGCAGGATACCCGTCGCACAGCTCGGGATATCAAGTACTGATCGTTGGTGTGGGGCCTTTTTCAGCCCTGTGCGGGGCTTGCGATACAGCCAGAAACAACGAAGCCCGCACGGGGCGGGCTTCGATGGTGTCTCAATTGGTGGGCCGGGGTAATTTGAACTAAGTCAGTAACATCTTGATTAAATGGGTAAATTACGGTTTGTATTTTAAACTGGAATACCGATTGGAATACTGCGACAAGTATTCTTGACTCGCTGATAACCAGTTCGGCTCCGCTGTCGGACGGCCCCTGGCCCAAAGCGCGGTCACTGAGCTAAACGACTACGGGATAACACGCCTTACCCCACAATGTGTCTGGCTTATCCAGCATCATCAGAATAATGACTGGAATCAGCTTGCCGAGGAGGTTGGCGCAGTCACGCATTTGATCTCGGTTGACGCTCCTGCTCCAAGTGGCGCCGCCATGCATGATCGGGCTACGCAAGGTATAGATTCGGTTGAACAGCACCCCTAGCACGGCGGCGGAGTTGCGGTTGGCCAGCGCTTGCTGTGCGGTTTACGACCGTTGGCAAAGCGTTCGGTTCATAGATGCTCGCTAATCTTGCCGTTCTGGTTGTCTCTGAAACTCATGCGGGTTGTCCAGCAATACGCGAATACTGCCATAGAACTCGGATCACACCATGTTTTCGATCAGGTTGTTTTTGTCCAATGCACAGAGTTTTGTGAGGAATGCCTTGAATTTGGACTGTTCGGACAGGTGGAACGCCTCATCAATGTCCGTCGCTTATGACGAGTTGAAGGCGATCCACAGAAAGATGAAGCGTCCATCAATATATCCGCCTGCTAGGCGCGGTTCAGCCAGCTCAGTGCACGATGAACGCGCAAGGTGAGGTTGGGGTGATGGTTCTTACGTTCCTAGCTGAGACGGGTCTTGAGAGCTTGATGGTCCATGAAGTGCTAACCCTTGAGGTCGAAAACAGTCCGTAAAGTAGTAGCGTGTGTCTGTAAACTTTACGGGAATCTGGGCTGCAGGAAGTAATTGGTGTAACCAGACTGAGTCTTGCGCTTAAACCTGCCCTATCTGTTTACCTGTATGAACAGCCAACATGGACGTCGCCAGCCATTTTGCTTAGGGTGTGGCCATTCGATATCATTCGCAGGGCGGCCTGAATGATGCGTGAAGAGTTCCTGGTACCACTCGAAGCGAGTCTTTCAACCCATGGTGGGCTTCGGCCTTGTCGTGATTTGTCGATAGTTTGAAGGATACGTCGGCGATCTAATGGTCGCGTGCTGAATCTTGGCTTTTCGGTCATGCTTATGCCTGCTTAACCCGTTTAAATCGGTTAGGATCGCTGTTTTTTTCTAGGCAAATTCGATGACTGACCGTTGGCTGAGCGTCGATGAGATTGCAGAACACTTGGGTGTCAGCAAAGACACCGTTTACTCATGGATTTCCAAACGCAGCATGCCTGCACACAAGGTGGGGCGTTTGTGGAAGTTCCAGAGGTGCGATGTAGACGCCTGGGTGAAAGGAGGTGGGGCGAACGACGATGTGGCACGAGAGCCAGCATGAGCACTGAACGCTACCGTCTGTCGTTTACAACAGGTGGCCTATTTCTACAGGAAGCCCCACTGGTTGCTGAGCGATACCTATCGCTGCGCGACTGGCCGCAGACTCGTGCTGAGGTGCGTAGTGGCAACCTCCTGCAGGCGCGTACAGCCAGTGCAGCCAAGCGCATTAGCATCGAGTTGTTCGGGCGACTTGTACTGCTTGATGTCGAAGAGCTGGAGGTTCTGGTCGAAGGTAACCGGCGTGAGTGCAGTTACTTGCTCTGGTCGGCGGCCTGTCGTCGTTATGGTTTCATCCGTGATTTCGCCATTGAGGTATTGCACGAATACTACCTCAACCGACGTCACCAGATCATGACTGCTGACTACGAGGCTTTCTACAACGTTAAGACACTTTGGCACAAGGAGCTGGACGAGATTGCAGTCTCCACCCAAAAGCGTCTGCGCCATGGTGTATTTCAGATGCTGCGCGAGGCTGATCTGCTCTCCGAACAAGGTCAGATCCAGCCTGCGCTGCTTAGCCCGTATCTAGCCCGGCTGATAGCCAAGCATGGGCGTGAGCATCTGTTGGTTTTTCCTGCCACGGATAGCGAAATTCAGAGGTGGCTTCAATGAGCCGGAAAATCAGCCAGCAGCCGCTGGCCACACGCTACGAGCATCTGCTGGGCGTTATCAGCAGCCAGCGCTTTCTAGAGATGAAAGGGCTGAACAACGATCTGCCCTTTTACATCTGCGAGTTCAAGGCTGCCGAAGCGGTGGAGATGGGACGAGTGCGTCGACAGCTGGTAACGCGGTTGGCGAACATGAGCATCCCCTGTCTCCAGGGCCGAGGCATCCAGGTTCTGGAAATCAACCTGTATGACTTGTCCATTGAGCTGCTCAAGGCCCGGGAGGGCAACAGTGAGGAAGGCAGCCTCTGGGATGACCTCCTTGCCATTGAGCAGGAGTCAGAGAAAGAGCAGCTGTTGGAAACTCTGCAGAACGTTTTGGGCATCGAGGAGTATCTGATCCCCGCTATTGGTGAGCGGCTGGTAGCTGCTGAGTACGACGTTTTATTCCTCTCTGGGATTGGTGAGGTGTTCCCCTATATCCGTTCACACAACGTGCTAAACAACCTGCAGAGCACTGCCAAGTCCAGGCCTACGGTCATGTTCTTCCCCGGCGAGTACCGGTACTCGCTGGAGCAGGGAGCTTCGCTGGAGCTGTTTGGCTTGCTGCATGACGACAAGTACTACCGCGCATTCAACATTTTCGAGACTCAGGCCTGAGGAAGCAGTAGATGGAACTTAACGGCATTTTCCTGAACCCCGTCAGCCGTCCTATCGAAGGGGTGATCAAGGCTGATGATGAAGCCAGCCTGTACAACGAGCTGAGCGAGTACGTGCTTACCGACGAGGTCGCCAAGCGCCTGGAGCACTTCCTTGACGCTTACACCGACTATCACGGCGCCAACGGCGTGTGGGTGTCTGGCTTCTTCGGTTCGGGTAAATCGCACCTCTTGAAGATGCTGGCGCTTCTGTTGGAAAACCGCCGAATCGATGGTTCTTCTGCCCTGGATATCTTCCTGCCCAAGATCCACGAGGACGACGCACTGCTGCGCAGCAAGCTCAAGCAGGCTGCTGCCATCCCCTCGAAGAGCATCCTGTTCAACATCGACCAGAAGGCCGACATCATCAGCAAGACACAGATCGACGCCTTGCTGTCGGTCTTCGTCAAGGTTTTCAACGAGATGTGCGGTTACTTCGGCAAGCAGGGCTACATTGCCCAGTTCGAACGTGATCTTGATAGCCGCGAGCAATTCGACGCCTTCAAGGATGCCTACCAGAGCATCGCCAAAAAGCCCTGGGAGCGAGGTCGCGAACAGGCCCTGCTGGAGTCCGGCAACATTGCCAAGGCCTATGCGCAGATCACCGGTGAAGATCCGACTCTGGCCAAGGGCATCCTCGACAAGTACCGCACCCAGTACAGCGTTTCTATCGAGGACTTCGGCAACCAGGTCAAAGCCTGGCTAGATAAGCAGCCGGCCAACTATCGCCTGAATTTCTTCGTCGATGAGGTAGGCCAATACGTCGCCGAAAACACCAAGCTGATGACCAACCTGCAAACCGTCGCTGAAAGCCTGGCGACTAAGTGCCAGGGGCGGGCTTGGATCATCGTCACCGCCCAGGAGGATATGAATTCCGTGCTTGGTGATATGAGCAAGCAGCAGAGCAACGACTTCACCAAGATCCAGGCTCGCTTCGCCAACCGTCTCAAGCTCACCAGCGCTGACGTGGCTGAGGTGATCCAGAAGCGTCTGCTGACCAAGAACGATAGCGGTGCAGATCTGTTGAAAACCGTCTACGATCAGCAACTCAACAACTTCAAGACCCTGTTCGAGTTCGCCGATGGAGGTCAGCACTATCAAAACTTCCGAGATCTAGAGCATTTCACCTACTGCTATCCGTTTGTGCCGTACCAGTTCCCGCTGTTCCAGTCGGCCATCCGTGGCATTTCTCTGCACAACGGCTTCGAAGGCAAGGCCAACTCGGTGGGCGAGCGTTCCATGCTCGGTGTCTTCCGCGAGGTGGCCATCGCCATTGATAACGAGCCTGTTGGCCAGCTGGCCACTTTCGACCGAATGTTTGAAGGCATTCGTGGCGCGCTGAAAAGCGCGATCCAGAGTGCGATTAACACTGCCGAGCACCACCTGGGAGACGAGTACGCTGTTCGAGTCCTGAAGGCTCTTTTCCTGGTCAAGTACGTCAAGGAGTTCAAGGCCACCCTGCGCAACCTTAGCGTGTTGATGCTGGAGCGTTTCGGCGAGGACGTACCCGCCCAGCGCAAGAAGCTGGAAGCCGCACTCAACCTGCTTGAGCAGCAGACCTACATCCAGCGCAATGGCGATCTCTACGAGTACCTTACGGACGAAGAGAAGGACATTGAGGAGGAGATCAAAAACACCGAGGTGGAGTCTGCGGACATCCTCAAGGAGCTGGAGGTCCTTCTCTTTGATGGGGTAATCAAGCAGCGCAAAATCCGCTACGAGAACGGCCAGGACTACTCCTACACCCGCAAGTTGGATGATCGGGTGCTCAGCCGCGAGCATGAGCTCACTATCCATGTCGTAACACCGCTTAGCGACAACTTCGACAATCTCACCGTGCAGCGTATGCAAAGCATGGGGCGTGACGAGCTGCGTGTCGTGTTGCCTGCAGATGCGCGTTTCATGCAAGACCTGACCATGTACAAGCGCACTGAGACGTACATTCGTCAGAACAGTAGCACTCAGCAGGAAGCGGTCAAGCGCATCCTCGACTCCAAGAGTTTCCAGAACACAGAACGCCTCGCGGATCTCCAGGAGCGTACCAAGAATCTGTTGGTGGGAGCCAAACTGATCATCAATGCCGCCGATATTGAGGCGCCTAGTAATGATGGTCAGACGCGTATTCTGAAAGGCGTCTACCAGCTTATCGGGACCACCTATCCGAACCTGCGCATGCTGCGGGATGTGCCGTTCAGCGAGGGTGATATTGGCAAGTACCTGCGCCAGGGTCAGGATGGGCTTCTTGGCAACGATGCCACTAACCTGAGTGAGCCCGAACAGGAACTGTTGGCGTTGATTCAGACCAACGCTCGCAGTGGCGTTCGCACCACGGTCAAAAGCTTGCTGGAGCGCTTCGAACGCAAGAGTTACGGCTGGTACTACGCCGCTATCCTCTGCAATCTCGCACTGCTTTGTGCGCGAGGAAAGGTCGAGGTGCGTCAGGACAGCAATCCTCTGGATGGAGATCTGCTGGAGCGCAGCCTGCGCAACACAAATGCCCATGCCACTTTGGTGCTGGAGCCGCAGATCGAGTTCAGCGCTTCCCAGGTGCGTGCACTAAAGGACTTCTTTGCGGATTTCATCGGTGAGCCGGCCAGCAGCAATGAGGCTCGTGCTCTGGCGCGTGAGACCATCGACGCCATCAAGGAGCTGGAGATCGATCTGGCCGAATTGCACGGTCAGAAGGTGCAGTATCCCTTCCTCAGCGCCTTGGACGGTGTGCTGGCGACTCTCAAGGAAATAGCCGCCAAGAATCCAGTTTGGTTCCTGACTGATCTCTCCCGCGCAGAAGATGTGCTGCTAGAGGCCAAGGAGCAGATCATCGACCCTGTCCAGCGTTTTATGAAAAGCCCGCAGAAAGAGATCTACGATCAGGCTCGTCTGCTGGTGCAAGAGCAGCAAGAGAATTTTGCCTACGTCGGCACAGCTGAAGTTGACGCCATTCGAGCCGTGCTCGCAGATGCAAAGCCCTGGCAAGGCAATCGCCTTCAACAAGCTCGGCAGCAACTGGAGGCACTTCAGCTGGCCATTGCCAACCAACTGGCCAGCGAACAAAAAGCCAGTGAGCAGTTGCTAGATGAGCTAGAGCAACGCCTGCAGGGCGCGGAGGGTTACGAAGCCCTCGACGCGGGGCAGAAACAGCAGCTCTCATCCCCTTTCGCACAGTCTATGCAGCAGCTGAAAGGGCAGAAGCTCATTGCAGTCATTCGTGACCAGCGCAATCGTTTCGAGGACGAACAATACCCTCAGCTGTTGCTCAAGCTCGATCAGTTGGCGCGCCCGAAACTGGCCTCCTCGAAGCCGCCTGCCCAATATAACCGACCCGAGAGCGGTGACATGCCAGGGGCTGACACGCCTGAACAGCCGAAGCTTGAAGTGGCGGAGCCTCGCATAGTGCAGTCCCGTCAAATCAAAGTCGGGTACGCAAAGCCCTGGTTGACCAGTGAAGCCGAGCTGGACGATTACCTGCAGAAGCAACGTGAAGCCTGGCTGAAGGAAATCCAGGCCGGCAACCGAGTGCAAATTTGACACCGAATAAATACAACTGGCCCGTCCGATGCGAGGCTAAGTCTAGGGCCGTTCGGTTGAATGGCTGAGTGGGGGATTGATGGATACCAGCAAACTCAAGAAATTTGCCCAATATGCACGTCGCATCTTGCTTGATCAGGTGGGCGGCAAGTTGGATGTGGTACTGGCGCCACACAGTGCCGCACGCCGTGAGCGTTCTCAGGTTGTGGCTGAACTGGAAAAGCTGATCAAAAGCTCCGGTCGCGAGCATGTGGAAGAGCGTGTTGCCTACATCTGGTTCAACCGCTTCTGTGCCCTGCGCTTTATGGACGTCAACCGATACACCCGAATAGGTGTGGTGTCACCGGCTGAGGGGCAGTTCCAGCCTGAGATCCTGGCTGAAGCCAAGATGGGGCACATCGACGAAGAGATGGTACCGAGCCAGGTTCGTCAGAAGATCCTGGATCTGTTAGCGGGCCGCGCACCAAGTAACGACTCGCAGGGCGAAGCCTACCGCCTGCTGGTAGTTGCCGCGTGCAACTCTTGGCACCAGTCGATGCCCTTTCTGTTCGAGCGCATCGACGACTACACCGAGCTGCTGATGCCCGACGATTTGCTCTCGGGAAATTCCATCCTCGCTTATACGCGCGAGGCCATGACGCCTGACGCCTGCGAGGATGTCGAGGTGATCGGCTGGCTCTACCAGTTCTACATCTCCGAGAAGAAAGACGCGGTGTTCGAGGGGTTGAAGAAGAACCAGAAGATCACCCCAGAGAACATCCCTGCGGCCACTCAGCTGTTCACCCCGCACTGGATTGTGCGCTACCTGGTGGACAACTCTCTGGGCCGACTCTGGCTACTCAACCGCCCAGGTTCTCGTCTGGCAGAGCAGATGGAGTACTACATACCGCCTGAGCGACCAGAAACCGATTTCCTCAAGATCATCGGCCCAGAGGACATCAAGGTCTGCGACCCGGCGTGCGGCTCCGGCCATATGCTCACCTACGCCTTCGACCTGCTTTATGCGATGTACGAAGAGGAGGGCTATGACCCGGCTGAGATCCCCGAAAAGATCCTCACTCACAACCTCTTCGGTATCGAGCTGGATGAGCGTGCAGGAGAGCTGGCTGCCTTTGCGCTCACCATGAAAGCCCGCGCCCGCCAGCGCCGCTTCTTCAATAAAGGCGTCAAGCCCAACATTTGCGTGCTGGAAAATGTGAGCTTCAGCGGCGAAGAGCTAGATGAGTACATGGGCGCGGTAGGTCGCGACCTGTTCACCCACGGGCTGCGTGAAACGCTGCAACAGTTCACCGAGGTCGACAACTTTGGTTCGCTGATCGTACCCAAGGTCGTCAACGTTGCCGATGTACTGGCCACGCTGGAAAGCAAGGACATGAGCAACAACCTGTTCCTGGCCGAGACGCACAAAAAAGTGCTGAGTGTTCTGCACATGGCTGAAGCCCTCAGCCCACGCTACGCCGTAGTCGTGGCCAACCCGCCTTACATGGGCGGCAAGGGCATGAATCCGCGATTGAGCACTTGGGCAAAGGAGAACTATCCGAATAGCAAGTCGGATCTGTTTGCGATGTTCATCGAGCGTGGTTTCGATCTCACCCCGAGATTCGGCTATAGCGCGATGGTCACCATGCAGAGTTGGATGTTTTTATCGTCTTACGAGACGTTGCGTGAACGCATTCTGAGCGAGACATCTATCGAATGCATGGCACACATGGCAAATATGGTCATGGGGATAGCATTTGGAACTGCAGCCACCGTACTTAAGCAAGGCGGTAGTCCGGAGACTCGGGGTGCCTACTGCTACATCGAATACGAAGACATTGGGGATGAGAACAAACCTGTCGAGTTTCCCCCACGAAATGAGCGGAACTTGGAAGCTACTCAGCGGCAGGGGGCAGCATGATAAGCAGCCTCAAGCTCAAGAACTTCGTTGCCTTTACCAACCTTGCCATCGACTTCTCGCCGGGTATCAACATCATCATCGGCGAAAACGGCACGGGTAAAACCCAGTTGCTTAAGGCTATTTTCGCCCTGTGCGGACCTGAGGTCCGTGCAGAACAGTCCTGCGAACAGCTCGCCCGCAAGCTCTGCCGCCTTTACCAACCTCTCAGTGGGAAAGTCGGGGAGCTGCGCCGTAGCGGAACACGTGGTGAATCGGTGTTGCATGCAGCGTTTGCACAAGGTCAACAACTTACCGTGCGTTTCAACGGCAGTGCCAGTGCCGTTAAGATTCCTAAGAGGCAAGGCTCTGATATTGCTCCGGCTACGTTCCTTCCCACCAAGGAAGTGCTTTCCCTTGTGCGTGGTCTCACTGGCGATCAGCCCGACTTGGCCAGCATCGAACGTATCTTCGACGATGGCTATCTGGATCTGGCAAGTCAGCTCAAGAAGGAAGGTATTGAGGATCTGCGCAGCAAGGTTCAGCTCAACCCGCGCTTCGCGAGCGTTGTCCCCCGTTTGGCCAACTTGATCGGTGGACAATACTTCTTGGACAGGGGACGCTTTGTCTTTCAACCTGGACGATACGAGGAGCGGAATGCATCGGCGCACAGCAGGGGAAAGCATGCGCAGATGTATCAAGACAGCACTGAATGGAAGTTCATCCCCGCTAGCAAAAAGCGCCTATCCAGCACTATGACGGCTGAGGGTTTTCGCAAGATCGGCGTGCTGCAGCGCTTGCTCAGCAACGGCAGCCTCAACCCCGGAATAGCCGGCCCGCTGCTATGGGACGAGCCCGAATCCAACCTCAACCCCAAACTAATGGAGGATCTAGTAGAGGCACTGCTGGAAATTGCCCGCAACGGCCAGCAAGTAATCCTTGCAACCCACGATTACGTGCTGCTCAAGTGGTTCGACCTGCTGATGGACAAAGGTAAGGGCGATCAGGTGAGGTTCTTTAGCCTCTACCGCGATGACACCACACGCGAAGTCATGTCCTCGAGAACAGATGATTATCTGGATATTACTCCAAATCCCATAGACGACGCTTTCGGCTATCTGATCAACAAGGAGATCGAGAACGACATGGGAGGGTTGGGCAAGTGAAAATCGTGATCGCCGATGGTTTCGAGTTTCGCTTCTCCAATGCGATAGATGCCTACGTATTTGATGAAAAGGACAGCTCCAAGCCTACTTTCCACGGCGCGCCAATGAAGGGGGTCGATATCGTCGCGGAGTTCGTGGACGCCTATATTTACGTCGAGCTGAAGGACTACGACGACCCGTCGGTTTACGACGTGGCAAAGGCGATCAACGACGATGAGCGTAAGGCACGCCAAGATCGCTTCAAGTGGCTCAAGAACTATCTGAAATACAAATTCAGAGATTCTCATCTCTATCGCTTTGCTGAGGGCAAAGTCGATAAACCTGTTCATTTCATCTGTGTCCTGACCTTCGATAATGCGTTGAGTAGTCGGATGATGAAGGAGCTGAAGCGAGAGCTGCCTGTCGGCAAGAAGCCAAAGCGCTGGGCCCAGGCATTGGCGCAAAGCTGTCAAGTTGTCAACCTCGAAAGATGGAATGAGGTTTACCCGAAATGGCCCGCGACTCGCATCGCGCCTGCGGGTAACGCGTAGCGAAAAGGGATATGTAGGAAAGCTATCGCGGGGGACTGGCGGCAGATCAGTGCGCCGGATCTAGCAAGATTGGAGAGCGATGATGGGCAGTAACCAAGTGAGCAAAGCGAGGCAAGGCATGACGAAGTACTTTTTTCGCGCATCGGCAATGAGTTTTTCGAAAGTGCCAGGAGCCCCAATAGCCTACTGGACAACGGACGCTTTTCGAGCGACTTACGATTCGAGCGAGCTGCTTGGAAATGTAGTTCGCGTTTGTGCCGGATTACAGACGGGTGATAACAATAAATTTCTCAGGTTCTGGCATGAGACATCGCTTAAAAAACAGAATCTATCCAACGGCTCGCAGGACTCGGGAAAATGGTTTCCTTACAACAAAGGAGGTGAGCTGAGGAAGTGGTATGGAAATCGTGATTATGTTGTGAATTGGGAGTCTGGCGGAAGGGAAATATACGAATTTCGTCCTCGGTCGGTATTAAGGAATCCGGATTTTTATTTCCTCGAAGGAATTACTTGGTCTGATATTACAACCAAAGGCTTTGCCGCACGCTACGCCCCGCCTGGCTGCTTATTTGATGTTAAGGGATCTTCTGCATTTCCATCGGAGAAAGATTTGATGGCGGTGCTTGCATTGATGAATTCATGCTTAACGGACAGATACATGCATGTGCTTAACCCAACTGCTACGTTCCAGGTTGGTGATATCTCCAGAATTCCAATGAGGCGTGTGGCGTCTGTGGATGAGGAGGTAAAGAAATTAATCAAAATCGCGCAGGATGATTGGGATGCCTTCGAAATCTCGTGGGACTTCACCGGCCTGCCGCTGTTGCATCCCGACCATCGCCATCCCACGCTGCAGACTAGTTACCAGAAGCTGCGCGCCTACTGGCGCGAAATTACGCTGGAAATGCAGCGCCTGGAGGAAGAAAACAACCGCATCTTCATCGACGCCTACGACCTGCAGGAGGAACTGAGATCCGAGGTGCCGCTGAAAGATATCACCCTCACCTGCAACCCACATTACCGCTACGGCGGCGACAAGAGCGAGGAAGAGTTGGAGGCCCTACTGCTGGCCGACACTATGCGTGAGCTGGTGTCTTATGCCGTGGGTTGCATGTTCGGCCGCTACAGCTTGGACAAGTCGGGCCTAATCCTGGCCAACCCGGGCGAGACGTTGGCTGACTATCTGGCGCAGGTGCCGCAGCCTAGTTTCCCGGCCGATGACGATAACGTGATCCCGCTCCTGGATGGCGACTGGTTCCCGGACGACATCACGCTGCGCTTCCGCCAGTTCGTGCGCGTGGCCTTTGGCGAGGCGCACTACGATGACAATCTGTCTTTCATCGAGCAGGCGCTCAATGTCAAAGACAAGCGCAACTACAGCTTGCGTGACTACTTCCTGGGCGAGTTCTATGCCGACCATGTGAAGCGCTACAAGAAGCGCCCTATCTACTGGCTGTTCAGCAGCCCGAAGGGGACGTTCAGTGCGCTGGTTTATTTGCACCGCTATCGCCCGGATACCGTCAGTGTGGTACTCAGCTACCTGCGCGACTTCCGCAAAAAGCTCGCCTCGCGTCTGGATTATCTGCAGCAGATGGCTATTAACCCGTCTGCCAGTCAGAGTGAAAAAACCAAGGCCAGCAAGGAAGCCGATACCATCAAAAAGCAGCTGCTGGAGCTGGACGACTACGAGCGCGATACCCTTTATCCGCTGGCAACCGAGCAAAAGTCTCTGGATCTTGACGCTGGCGTTAAGGCCAATTACCTCGAGCTGGGTGCCGCACTGAAGAAGATTCCAGGGTTGGAAGCCAAGGGTGAGGACTGATCCGTTCATGAGTAACCCCAAGATCACCCAAGCGCTGACCAACTTGTTCGACAAGCAGCGCATCGTCTTCTGGTACGACAATCTCCTGGAGTTCCGTGCAGATTTCGAAGCGTTAGAGCTGCCGGGTGTCGAGAAAATCGAGCTGGCCAACAACGAGTTCGGTGTTAAGCACCGCATCCTGCGCGAGCAGCCCGAGCAGAAGTTTCTGCTCTATCGCGAAGGTGTAGAGCCGGCATATCTCGATAACTGGTTGCTCGATGTGCAACTGGCCAGCGGCAATACCTTCCGCACGGACCAGCTTGCCCTTTGGCTGGCCGAGCTGGAGTTGGGGCCCGACTGCTATCCGGTGTTGGAAGAGCATGCGGCCTTCTTCGGTGTGGCCAAGCGGCGTGAACAGTTGCATAAGCTGCTGCAGCCGGGGGATTCGCACAGCATGCTGCGTTTCAAGATGCTCGCTGTCTGTGCCGGCTGTGAGCCGCGAGTGGATGTGATCCTTGAGGAGCTGTTGGCCGAGCTCGCCAATGCCGAAGGCACGCGCATCAAGCTCATTGAAGCGAGTGCTCTGGGAGGTTTTCTCTGGGAGCAGATGAAGCGCGCCTACGGGTATGTGTCGGAGCAACCGGGGTTGCACGATTTCGTGATCGAGCTGTTCAAGGCCTGCTTCATGATGGGTACTGATCTTGAGTACAAGGCACGCTTGTCCATGGAGTCCCTAGTTTTTCTTCGGCGCTGGAAGGACAGTCGTTCGCATGAGAGCAGTTTTGAGCTGCTTTCCGCTCAGTGTGCGGAGGTACTGCAGATTGATGAGATGCTGCACAAGCTCGATTACCGAGCTCTCCTGGATCTCGATTACTTCGAGTTGATTGATCGGAAGATCCTTAGTGAGCTGGTTCGAGCGACTGTGGCTAGGACGGTTACCGCTGCCGACGTGGAGCAGTCTGTTCGTCAGCGCCGCCAGAGCCACTGGTTTAGCCATTTCGAGGATGTCTATCTGGCACTGGACCATGCCGCACAGTTCCTGCAGACGCTGGATGCGGCAAAGCTGGAAATGACCTCCTTGGCCGATGGCGTGGAGAAGTATGCGAAGAGCTGGTACCGGGTGGATCAGCTGTACCGCAAGTTCGTCTATCACGCGCGTAAGTCTGGCCAAGCCTCTTTGCTGGAAGAGCTCAGCACCAAGATTGAGAACCAGTACACCAACAACTACCTGGCACGTCTCAATGATCGTTGGCAGCAGTATGTGGACTCTGCTCTGACCTGGACAACTGCTCCGATTATGCTTCAGCGGAATTTCTTCAGCCGCTGCGTAAAACCATTCCTTGAGCGAAAAACCAAGGTTTGCGTGCTGATTTCAGATGCCTTCCGCTATGAGGTGGGCGAGGAGCTACAGAGCCTGATCCGCCGCGAAGACCGCTTTGAGGCCGAATTGGAGCCAGCGCTTTCTATGTTGCCGAGCTACACGCAGTTGGGCATGGCCGCACTGCTACCTAACCAGGCGCTGCAGCTGGCTGAAAATGACAGTGGTGACGCGCTGGTGGATGGTCAGAGCGCCCAGGGCTCGGCCAATCGCGGAAAGATCCTTGCAGCTGTCGTGCCGAGTTCTGCTGTTGTGTTGGCCAAGGATCTGTTGGCTATGAATCAGGCGGATTCGCGAGCGTTGCTGCGCGATAACGATGTGGTTTACGTCTACCACAACCTGATCGACAAGACTGGCGATACGCGAGATACCGAAGATCGGGTATTTGCTGCAGCTGAAGAGACATTGTCCGAGCTTGTCCGGCTGGTGAAGAAGCTGACCAACGCCAATGCCAGCAACCTGTTGGTCACCGCAGACCATGGCTTCATCTACCAGCACCGACCGCTGGAAGAGAGCGACTTTCTCAGCAACGTGCCGGAAGGCGACGAGGTGCTCTATCGGGACCGGCGTTTCGTCCTGGGGCGCGGCCTCCTCAGTCAGACAGGTTTCCGGACATTCACCCCTGAACAATTGGGGCTCGAAGGATCGCTGGATGTGCAGATTCCCAAGTCGATCAACCGTTTGCGGCTCAAGGGTTCTGGTAGTCGGTTCGTGCATGGTGGTGCCACGTTGCAAGAGGTGGTGATCCCGGTTGTGCGCATTAACAAAAAGCGCCAGAGCGATGTTGGCAGCGTGGAGGTCGAGTTCATCGGAGGCGGCAGCAGGAGCATCACGACTGGCCAATTGGCCGTTGTGCTGTATCAGTCCGAGGCAGTCACCGAGAAGAAACAAGCTCGCCGGTTGCGTGCAGGCCTGTACACCCTGGACGGTGAGTTGATCTCCGACTCGCATGAGCTGACGTTCGATTTCGCGTCTGAAAACCCGCGCGAGCGTGAGCTGTCGGTACGCTTCATCCTGAGCCGGAAAGCCGATGAGGCAAACAACCAGCAGGTTGAGCTACGACTCGAAGAGCAGGTGGAAGGCACCTCGCATTTCACCCAGTACAAGGCCACTCGGTATACGATTCGTCGTTCGTTCACCAGTGAATTCGATTTTTAAGTGGGAGCTCTCATGAGTCAGCTTGATGATAAGATCAACCAGCATTTCGCGGGCTTAGTCGTTCGCAAGGATCTGGTCAAAGCTGTTAAGGGCAACGCCATCGTGCCGTCCTACGTGCTGGAGTACCTGCTCGGCCAGTACTGCGCAACGAATGATGAGTCGACGATTCAAACCGGCATCGAGACGGTCAAGGAAATCCTGCGCAAGCACTATGTGCATCGCAACGAAGCGGGGCTGGTGCGTTCGATCATTAAGGAGAAGGGGCGCCACAAGGTCATCGACCGGGTCAACGTTTCTCTCAACGACAAGGACGATGTGTACGAGGCTGAATTTGCCAACCTCGGGATTAAAAAGGTGCTGATCGACTCCAGCACAGTGAAGGCACATCAGAAGCTGTTGGTCGGGGGCGTGTGGTGCATCGCTGATCTGGAGTACGACTACACCGAGGATAAGTCGGCCTCTCCCTGGGTGCTGGCTTCGCTCAAGCCCATTCAGATCTCCCGCTTTGATTTCGACGGCTATCTGGAGTCCCGCAAGCAGTTCACCACTGATGAGTGGATTGATCTTCTGATCCAGAGCATCGGCTTCAATCCGCAGATGTTCGGTAAGCGTAACAAGCTCTTGCAGCTGATCCGCCTGATTCCATTTTGCGAGCGGAACTACAACCTGATTGAGCTGGGGCCGAAGGGCACCGGCAAATCGCACGTCTACTCCGAGTTTTCACCCCACGGCATTCTGATTTCCGGTGGCGAAGTGACGGTGCCCAAGCTCTTTGTGCATAACGGCACCGGGAAGCTTGGCCTGGTTGGATATTGGGATGTTGTGGCCTTCGACGAATTCGCCGGCAAGCAGAAGCGGGTGGACAAGGCGTTGGTCGACATCATGAAGAACTACATGGCCAACAAGTCGTTTTCGCGGGGAGTGGAAACCCTTGGGGCCGAGGCCAGCATGGTGTTCGTGGGCAATACCGACCACACCGTGCCTTACATGCTTAAACACAGCGATCTATTCGATCCGCTGCCGGAGAAGTTTCACGACTCGGCCTTCCTCGACCGACTACACAGCTACATTCCAGGCTGGGAAGTGGACGTGATCCGTGGAGAGATGTTCTCCACCGGCTACGGCTTTGTGGTCGATTATCTGGCTGAGATCCTTCGCTCACTGCGTAGCCATGACTACTCGGATCGCTACAAAGGCCTATTCAAGTTGTCAGATGACATCTCCACACGTGATCGTGACGGCATCAACAAGACCTTCTCCGGCTTGATGAAGATTCTCTTTCCCCATGGTGAGGCGACTGAGTCAGAGGTAGAGGATCTGCTGCGCGGTGCCATTGAGGGGCGTAAACGTGTAAAGGATCAGTTGCTTCGCATCGACTCCACCTACCCAGCTGTGCGCTTTGCATATCAAGGAAAGGATGGCGTGGAGAAGCTAGTCAGCACCCTGGAAGAGGGGGAGTACCCAAACCAGTACCACCGGCGGGTGGCGAGCGAGATCTCGGAGTTGGATCTCTTCAATACCGATAATGTTGCGTCTGAGGGCGCGAATAGCGGAGTGGTAAATCTCCGACCGGTTCAACCACCCATCCCTTCGAACGACGAGCCTGAGCTGAAGCCGCAGCATCTGGTTGTCCAAGAGAACCAGCGCGGTGTGACCTTCGATAAGCTGTTTGGCCCCTATTTTAAGGGGGCCAGGCGAATTATCGTCATAGATCCGTACCTGCGAATGTTCCATCAGCTCCGCAACCTCATGGAGCTTATGGAGACGGTCAGCAAGCAGCTGGTTCCCGGTGAGGAGGTGGCTGTGCATGTGGTCACGGTTGAGGATGAGTTTAATGGTGATCGTCAGACCGAAAGTCTGCAGAAAATCGCAGACGCTTGTGCGGGGGTAGGCATTCAATTTAGTTGGGCGTATGACACGACTGGGACCAAACATGATCGTGACATCACAACTGACACTGGGTGGAAAATTGTTCTCGGACGCGGCTTGGATATTTTCCAACGCTTTGAGCTAAACGACGTATTTAATTTTGCGAATCGCTTACAACAACACCGGCACTGCAAAGAATTTAGTGCAACGTTCGTTAGGGTCGAAGAGGCTTGTGACTGAGGCGTCGATCCTATTGCATGAGTTTACCGATGAAGCAGATGACCTTCGCCGACTCCGAATACGCTGGCAAGCGCAAGCAAACCCGTAAGGAGTTGTTCCTGATCGAGATAGATCAGGTGGTACTGTAGATGGGTTTGATTGCCCTGATCGAGCCGCATTATCCGAAGGGTGGAGGCGGTCGCTCGGCGGCTCTGGGTCGGCTGCAGTCCGTCGTTGCGGAGCGAAGCAGGCTCGGTAAGTCAGCTAAAGCTGACTCATATCAATCTAGCGGGGTGTCAGCACATACTGGTGGCGGTCCATTCGCTTCCAGATCAATAAAGCCGTAAGCCGATAGTAATACCGACTGGCATCGGAATGGTCTTGCAGGTGCTGGGTAAGAAACCAGCGTACATGCTTGAGCTGCCAAGTCCAGGGATTATCGCGTTGCCATCGCTGTTGAATGGCCGCTTGCATGACTCGAGCTTGCCGTAGGTGACGTTGCTGCGTGACCTTCGAGCCAGTCAGTACGCCGCTCAGGAACAGCGCCATATTGAAGGGTTTGGTCACGCTCGACCTCCAATGTAGGCCGAAACGACACCGATCCGGTTATGCCCGAGTTCAACGCTGATTTGTTGTCGCGCCTGTCGATCCAGGTCGCGGTTAATGCGATAGCAGTGACCACCATTGACCGGTGCGGCGTGGCCGGTGAGCTGCTCGTAACGCTCGCAGGCGTAGGCTGCTCGCAGTTCATGAAAACCCTTCAGCTCTAGTTTATGCAGCGTTTCTCGGGTGGGGAGCACGGTCTGTTGCAGGAACGCGGCGTAGCTTTCGTTTCGGGCCAGCAAGTTGCGGCTGCCGGTCGGTACCGCATGACGAGCAAACTGCAGCGCCGCCTTAACCGCTTCATTGGCTATGATCCATCGCGGTGCTGATGCCCCCGAGCGGCCACCTTTGGTGCCGTCCTGGATGTTGATACGGCCCAAATGTTCGGCTTCGCGTTGCAGTCGCGGCAGGTTAGCCAGGATCGCTTCGCGCAGGCGCATACCGGTTGTTCGGGCCAACAGAACAATCGCGGCCACCCGCTCGTATTGCTGTTCGCCGAGCGCCTCGAGTACTCGCTGCACCTGTTGGTGGTCTTGGCCATCCGGCGCACGGGTGCGTACGCTCGAGCGCTGTTGTCCCAACGCCTGACTCGGACTGGCGATCCTCACGTCCTGATCACCGCGCAGTGCCGCGAGGGTGCGGTTGACGCTGCTCAGGCGGTTCTGTGCAGTGGCAATGCAGAGTTCACCTTGCTGGATCTGCTGGCGCAGGTAAGCGGCGTAGTCTTGCAACGTCTGTCGATCAATCTGGCGCGCATCGTTATAACCGGGGCCGTCCTCTGACCGACACCAACGCACGAACGCTTGCCAGCGATCGCTATGCGCTCTGACCGTGGCGAAGTGGCCACCGGCAAACAGATCCTTCAGCGCTTGTGGGCCGGCGTAGCTCAGCTGGCGGCCATAGCCAAAGTTGCGACCATCACGCCGACCGACCAGTGCCATCGTCATCACCGTTTTCGTTTGTTTGCAGAAAGAGCCGCAGGGCTTTCCAGTGAGGGCTAAGCCTGTCCACACTGCTGCCAGTGTGTCGGGCGGATCAGGAGGGCGTTCTCTTGGTGTTCCAGCAGTGCCCCTTCCTCACGCAGTTGCTCGATCAGCAGGGCGATGTCGGCGGGGGCAAGAGGTGGTGTGGCGACAGCGGCGACAGTGGCGACAACCAGCGTCATTCCTGGCCTGGCGTGTGGCGACAAGGTGACGACAGAAGCGGCGACACGCCGTGTTTCTGATTGTGATTGATGTTGCGCCTGGTAGCAGCGCACCGCGTCATTGAGGCGAAACATGGCGGACCTCGAAAGTTTTGGCATCGCGACTGTTCAGCCAGTTATGCGTGATCAGCTCGACGAGCAGTGTGGCGGTGTGATGGCTGCTCTTGCGGGCAAAGCGAGGGCCGTTGCGATTGAGGTCGCGGATAGTGAATTGGGTCCAGCCTTTTTGCGTCAGCCAGCGCAGCAGTCGATCCGCTTCCTCACGTACAGTATTGATTGGCTCTTGTTCAGTCAGGCGTTGGATCTCCGCCAGGTAGTAATCCATCAGAGTTGAGGCGCGTTGAATATGGGCCTCACTCACTACATTCGCATCTTCAATTACCGCGAGCACACCGGCGATGCGCAGCACATTGGCTGCCGCTTTTCCTGCGACGGATTGGACGCCCGCCAGCTCACCGAACTCGCCAGACTGGCATTCGATGGTGTCGTGAATATCAATCCAGGCAGTGCGAGCGCTGGGCGTCAGTTCCAGCCTGGCGGGGTTAAGCGAACCGTCTTTGTGCAGCGACAATGGCTTTTCCAGCAAGGCGGTGATGCGCGTTTGATAGCGCTGGACCTTGGCATCACGCGTCAGGTCGACTGCCTTGTACAAGCGCCGACCGACTAGACGTTCGGGCCAACTGATCAGGCTGCGGCCCAGGATGCCTTGGCCTTTGATCACCGGGTCTTTGAGTAGCTGGTTGGCCAAGTAAGGCTGCAGCATCAAGTGCAGACTGAGGCGGCGGTCATAGGCGCGCAGGCTTTCTCCGGCCATGGAGCGCGTCCGGTCGATCGGACTGCCATCCCACAGTGTCGACAAGGTGGTGATCGCCTTAAGCAGGTTCTCTTTGCTCATGGTGCTGCTGCCCAGGAACTGACCACCTTCATCATTGAACAAGCCCATGCTGGGCAAACCATGGCACAGGCTTTTGACCAGGGCTTCAATGGTGGGTTCGGCAATGATCAGCCTTGGCGGCACCGGCTCGGATAACTCACAGCCTTCCGCCTCCGTGTGTTTCTTTGCGGTTTTGGTTTTTGCCATGATGCTGGTAGCGGCGCGATAGGCATTGAGCTTTTCTGCATACAAGGTCCACTGCTGTCGTTCCCAATCACGCGCGGCTTTCAGTGCCAGATGGTCCACCGCGCTTTTTCGATCCCCCGAGGACGCGACCGTCAGTAGGTAGAGGGACAACGGATAGGTTCGGCCATCGAGTTGGACATTGGCATGACCCTGGCTCACCAGAGCAGCGCTGGCCAGCACGGATTGTGCAGCCATGGCGCATGGCACGCCGATCACCTCGGCCAGTCGTTCGACCGCAGGGCCCAGTAGTTCCCCGAGTGCTTCGACCGGGTAGGGTAGTGGCGCCTGCTGGTATTCCAGCAACGGTTGTGGTGGTTCGAACGCTTCGCACAGTTGCATCGCCATTCTCCTAACGTCCTCACTCATCCCGCCACGGTTGTTGAGTGTTATCAGGGATCAAGGCCCCTGCGGCCTGTGAGGGTTGTCCACTCACGCGGGACTGACGGCTCCTTACGACCGGGAGCTTGGGCATCTCATAATCTGGCCTCCTGAGCACCGATAACGGTGGGCGGGTGGAGGCTGCACTGGCTGACGAGTCCGGTGCCGCGAGATCCTGAGTCGTGTAAAGGCTGCGAGGTGATGACCGGGGCATGCCTGACTGTCAGTCAGGGGCAGTCCATTCCTTGGGCTGCGGCACCATCATCGGCATCGCTGTTGCTGGTGACTTCGGTGTTTGTCACGTCGATTGTCACGAGGGGGAATTCCGCAAAGCCTTGTACGAGTTGGGCTGCAGCAGCGCTAGGAGCGCCCGTCTCTTTCCGGGAGAAAGAGACGGGCGTAGGTTGGCGCACGGGAATGGCCAAGCAGATAGGTTGCTGCAGGGCAGCTATAAAGGGGTATGAGTTGCCGCAGTGGGCACGCTGGTAGAAGTAGGCATCCATCACATTGCTGTGACCGTGCGAGCTGCCGGACGCTCATCGCACTTTGGGAGAACCACCACGATGTGGCGTAGCCTCAAAGGTTCTGGCTACCTGGGTGTTGTCGAGGACAGCGTTGGTACGGTTTTGGTTTAGCGCTCGTTCTGCTAGAGGTCAACAGTATTTTGGGGGTGACTCTTGCGCCAATTGGTAGCGCTGGAGGACCTTGGAGGCCGGTGGTCTTCCATGGCCGGGTGGTCGTTGGTCGGTTTTTAATTTGAGCCCATGCGAGTGGGAATGCGGAGCCTTCCCGCTCGCGTGGGCTTGGCCGAGAAATTCCCAAGAGAGAGGCTTGCAGCGGCGACAGTCGCCACCTCTGTCGCCATGTTGCAGACCACGCATTACGCGGGCTGTCGCCAGTGTCGCCGCTGTCGCCAAATAAACCTTCATTCCATCTGGGGCGTCATTTTCGGTCACCGGCGGCGTTCGGTGAGCGTTCACCGTATTGGCACGACATTGCAGTTCCTGGTGTCATTGATGGCAGCTGTCGACAGACTGCCCGTTGCTGCTTTTTGGATGTGCTCACTACACCAAGCCATCATCGGACGCCGACGTTCAATGTAGTCAGCTCGGCTGTAAGCGCTTCGGACTTCGTCCTTGTCGACATGTGCCAGCGCGACCTCGCTCAGCTCCGGATCTCACCCATGCTCGTTCAGGATGGTGCTGGCCATGGAGCGTATGTCGTGGCTGAACAACCGGCCTCGAAGCCCATGCGTATCACGGCCATGTTGGCGGTCTGGCTATTGCTGCTCTGGCGATCTACGAGTGGACAGTTGTCAGTCTAATACCGGCAGCTCAAGTCCGGAGGTAATTTCCCTTTGCGTGCCCTTGAAAACTGCAGTAAACGGAGCACTGCTCGGAACCAAAAGCTGGCGTGACTTCAGGCAAAAGGGTAGTACCCACAGCCGCAGACCGTCTACCTTGGGGAAGTCGAATACTGCGAGCGGCAGGTCGAATGCGGCCGTCTTAGGGTAAATCAGCACCACATCTCCCTTTCCATTCAGATAGCTCTGTCCGTAGGCCTGTAATTGGTAGAAATCGCCTTGCGCGAGGCCGTATTTGTTCGTGCCATTCGCCTTCAGCCCATCCAAAAGTTTCCATTTTGTGTCGAGAACCAGCAGATCCTCGTTGGTATCTCGAATCAACAGGTCTGGCTTTAGGCAAAACCAGTTCTGCTCTCGATGGCGAACCAGGTGATGACTGCGTGCTTGGGTTTTCAAGACAAGCGGTCGCGCCAGTTGTTTCGCGAGATGCTTGGAGACGAACGCTTCGAACACTGCCTCCATTGGAAACAGAAGTGATGGAGCATTGTGACCGCCGCCGCCAGTCAACGGCGACTGCTCTTCTAGAATCAATCTCGCCCAAGCCAGCGCATCGCTGTAGTAGCCCATGCCCCGGTCAAGCCGCACCCGCTGGAAATCGATCCGTGGCTGCATTGACATCGGGACCTCTGCAAACACGAACTCCAACTCACAGGCCAACTGCTGATGAGTCTGAGACGCCGACAGCATTAGTACTCGTCGCAATGCGGTGTGCAGCAAGCGGTTTTCCGGGCGATCGATCGAAAACTCGTCGTGCTCTGTGAAGAAACGGTCTGCCCGATATAGGTTTTGCCGCAGATGCGATGCCATCATCAGCTTGCCGCGAAGTGCAAACAGGTTGTCCTGCCGACAGGAATAGTTGCTGCGCAACCCTCGTTTGACGATGTGCTCAACCGCGCGCAGAAACTCGGCAATAAAAACTTCCAGCAAGGGCATTCGTGTCGCTGAGAGCTTGGCGCTGTCGGTTTGAACGTGACGGAAGCCTTGAAGACAGCAGAGCATCTCAATTAGAAGCTGACGCGCCTCCATCGCGCCTCCGCCTATCGCTTTGCCGACCTTGGGTAGCACCTCGATCTGGTAACCGTCCGGTGCGCGGATCACTCCGACAAAACTGGTGACCTGAACGACACGATACCCACGCCGCTGAGTCAGACGTAGCCATTGCGCACCACTTTCATTGGCTGCCCGCAGGCACTGGTGTTCGAGCCATCCGTAGACCTTGTCCGGAACCGTGTGCAAACCCTCGGAATGCACATCATTCGACGTCGCAGCTGTTAGCACGTCAAATTCGTAGATCGAGATGCCGCTCACGCGCCCCTCACCATTCAAGTCGATAACGTTAGGTAGATGCCGATGTAGGCATCTGGATTTGAGAAGGCAGCCTCCTGCACAGCGTAGTGGCGCTTGGTGGAGTAGCTGTCCATGCCATGGTCGCTGCCGAACAGACGAGCCAAATCGTCCTCCTGATCTTGCCCCTCTACAACAAAACTTGCGGCGGGGGATTTTTGGTTATCCGCCAATACAAGACGGATCTTTTGCCAGTCTTCAAAAAAGTACTCTTCGAGCAGGGGCAAAATGCGAGTACTGAACACCTGTTGCAATGCTACAAATCGTTCATCCCCATCAGGAACCTTCGCTAATGGTGTGAAGTATGCGTGGCCGATACAATGATCGCGGTCGTAGAGCATCTCAATGCGCTGGTTTATGGCATCAAGCATGCGAGGCACGTCTACCAGTTGCTCGCCCATACTGACCCGCAGGCCTGCGAGCGGTGCACCCGGCTCATCGCGAGCGTCCGGCATCACCGGCACAAATTCGAATCTACGGCGCAGCGCGGTATCCAGCAACGCGAGCGATCGGTCTGCCGTGTTCATTGTGCCGATAATGTCGATGTTGGCTGGCACCGAAAAACTTTCGCCGGAATACGGCAACGTCACCGAAATGGCGTTTACAGCTCCTTCGCGCTTATCGGCTTCAATCAGGGTGATCAACTCGCCGAAGATCTTGCTGATGTTGCCTCGGTTGATCTCATCGATCACCATCGCGAATTGCTGATCCGGTGCCAATCGTGCCTTCCGGCACAGATCCTTGAAAGCCCCCGCGCGGATCTCGTAATGGATTTCACCGGTCTCTGTATCGCCGTCGAGAACCGGTCGGAGCCCCTCTACGAATTCCTCGTAACCATAGGATTGGTGAAAGGTAACGAAACTGTAGCGTTTGATGTATTCGGCTGAGGGTGGGCCGGCATCGTACTCATCCACGAGCTTTTTCAGGTCGGCGGCTGCGTCCTCCCAGTCCCCTGCAAGTATCCAGGACGAATCCGGTAGCTTGTCAAATACAGCCGGTGCCATCCGTTTGCTCATCTTGACAGTTTCAGATGATTCAATCGTGTGGTACTGAAGGGCACCCCAAACGGTGTTTCGTACATTCTTGTTCGCACTCTTGGCGACGGCAATAGCTTTCATGAAAGGGTGGTTGAGCAGTGTGTCGACGCTCGCTTTCCCGCCCAGCTGGTAGAGAGCCGCTACAGCTGCCTCCCACCAGGTGAGGCCCGCTGCCTTCTCGCCCACAAATTGATTTTGCCACTCTTCCTTGGATACGGAGGTCATGGCCTGCTCATACTCTCGCTTAAGCAGCTTTGACAACTCGTAGGTCTTCCCCGTGCCGGGAGGGCCGTAGTAGATACGGTTTATGGGAAATCTCGCTGCATCCGAGTCGGCTGTCTCGTCTTCGTCGGCATCATCACCTTGCTCCACTGGATCATCCCGCAGTTGATCCGGCCACAGTCCCGGCCTTTCCGTATCAAGCACCAACCAGTCGTCGAGTGATTCACGCTCGGCAGAAAGGGCTTCTTCGATCTTCGAGACTAATTCCTCAGTCAGCGGTTCGCGGTTGAGCTTGGTTAACGCACCCATCTCCCGCATCCATGAGAGCTTCCGCGTCCGTGTGCCCCGAATTACGCCAAGAACACTAACTGCGCGCTCGCTTCCGGGATTCTTGCGGCCAAACCGCACTTGGACGCCCTTATTCATGTGCCACCAGTCCAGACCCGCCGTATGGACAGCCCGCGCCAATCGACAGAACAGCGCTTTGTCAGGTGGTGACCACGAGGCACGGAAAGTCTGGAATGCAGGTTTACTGTCGAAGTGCTTGAGCAGGTCCTCATCGCTTAGTGTCTTACCGAGGTTCAATTTGGCAACCACTTCTTCGTAGCGCAGCTTGAAGCTACGGATCGCTTCGACACTCCACGAAACGAGCTGGTCCAGCGATTTCTCTAGACCATCGCCTGCGGGCATTTTTGTGACAAAGGGAGATGAGTTGTTATAGGTGCCGCGCAACGCTAAATAGGCTTTTCGCAGCACACCTGACTCATCTAGTCCCACGGTATCGATCTTGACCACGAAGCCGTCATCGGCATCGATGCCTACGGTGTAGGCCAACTCCTTCGGCGCCTCGGACGAGGGGTATATTTTTGCCCAGTTGTAGCCAGCGAAATTATTACCTTGGTTGGTAGGGCGCTTGCGAATCTCCACGCGGCCCATTGGAAACAACTCAGTCTTTAGCTTTTTCGCCCACGTTTCTGTTACCTCGTAGGCCTTCTTCAAATCATCGTAGGCCTGGTTTTGTTCAGGGTTTGATTCGTCACGCTTTTGCCCTATCCACTTGTTCAGCAACTCGAAGTGTTCGGTGGTGAAATAGTCCGACATGGTTCTCAGATCCCTTCGACATCAATTCCGTGTTAAGCCAGCCAAGTCTTTCGCTGCGCGAATTCATGTGTGGCGCGCTCTACGCGTAAACAGAACGCGGGAGTATGGTACGGCTCGCGCAGTTGAGCTACCTCCTGAACTACCTCGAATTGAGCGGTACGTGTCGGTATTAGGATTGCCCTCCTGTGGAGGTACAGTTAGTCGCCCTTAGTACATGGGCCCAACGATAATCCAGGTCCTACACCTTCACGCCCCACTGGCCGCACCTCCATCCGCATTTGGCAGTCGGCCACTTGGCTCGATATCTAGGTCTTCGCACGTGAGCTATACCTGCGGATGAAGCGCGCGCGGTGGGTAGGAGCGCCAGCTGTACCCGGAAGGCAGTTTATCGGCAGTGAGTGCTCAGTGTATCGGCACGACATTGCAGTTCCTGGTGTCATTGATGGCAGCTGCGGACAGACTGCCTGTTGCTGCTTTTTGGATATGCTCGCTCCACCAAGCCATCATCGGACGCCGGCGTTCGATGTAATCCGCCCGGTTGTAGGCGCTACGGACTTCATCCTTGTCGACATGCGCCAGCGCAACTTCGATCAGCTCCGGATCCCACCCATGCTCGTTCAGGATGGTGCTGGCCATGGAGCGCATGCCGTGGCTGACCAAGCGGTCCTGAAAGCCCATGCGTTTCAACGCCATGTTGGCGGTCTGGCTGTTGGCGTGGGTGCGCGGGTTTCTGTCTGCCGGGAAGACGTATTCGCGATGGCCGCTGTGAGACTTGAGTGATTCCAGTAGTGCGACAGCGTGATCACTCAACGGGATGCTGTGTGGACGGCGCTTCTTCATTCGCTCCGGAGGGATGGTCCAGACACGCCTCTCAAAGTCGATGTCTGTCCAACGAGTGGTCGCCGCCTCGGCAGGGCGAGTCATGGTATGCAACTGCCATTCGATCAGACAGCGGGTCGTGCGTTTGATACTGGCGTTCGCGATCTCCAGCATGAGCTCCGGGAGCTCTTCGGGTGGAAGCGCAGCCATGTTCTCTTTCTTGGGCTTTTTGAATACTGCCCTGATGCCGCTGAGCGGATTGGCGAAGATCAGACCGGAGTTCACCCCGTAGGTCATGATCTCGTTAAGCCGCTGGCTAAGACGCTTGACCGTCTCCAGGCTGCCTTTCGCTTCAATTGGACGAAGCAACCCGATCACCATCGGTGCGGTGATTTTCACGAGTGGTGTCGTCCTCAAGTCGGGGAACACATGCAGCGTGAGCGACCGCCAAATGTCCTCGGCGTAGGCCGGGGTGACCGAGTCTTTCTTGAGCTCGAACCAGGCGGTGGCCACGTTCTCGAAGGTGTGTTCCGTTTCTGCGCGCTTGGCTTCATTCAGCGTGTTGCGCTGCACCTTCGGATCGATGCCCTGGGCGAGCAGCTCGCGGGCTTGAACTGCCATCTTTCGTGCGTTCGCCAGTGACAGTTCGGGATAGGTCCCGAAGCCGATGTTGATGCGCTTCTTGGTCACCGGTTCTCGGTAGTTGAAATTCCACAGCAACGAGCCGTTGCTGCGTACGCGGAGCTGCAAACCGTCACCGTCAGTGAGGACGTAATCCTTGGACGCGGGTTTGACTCCCTTGAGCTGTCGATCGGAGAGGCGGAGGTTTTGAGCAGGCATGAGATTGTCCTCAGGCACTGATTCGGTATTCCAAAGATTAGCATTGGATGAGCTGGAATACCGTCTGGAATACCCGAAAGGCTGGAACTCAAAAACTCTCAGAAGACCGCAAAAGCGCTGTAGGCCGCGTATTTACTGGGTTGCAGGCACAAAAAAAGACGTCCGTGGACGTCTTTTTTTGATCGTTTGGTGGAGCCGGGGGGATTTGAACCCCCGTCCGCCAGTACTCCGCTGTCGGTACTACATGCGTAGCCGTGTCTATTAAGTTAACCCTCAGCGACCC